>Ga0075436_100001598_pt1 | contig 15482 bp, 15 predicted proteins | sample RhiMethybrSRZTD5_FD_75303 | JGI IMG/M metagenome (GOLD analysis project Ga0075436, IMG submission 75303) | Populus rhizosphere microbial communities from Tennessee, USA - Rhizosphere MetaG P. TD hybrid SRZTD5 | ecosystem: Host-associated > Plants > Roots > Rhizosphere > Soil | place: USA...
CATGACGAAGCCGGCCAATTGCTGACCTCTCTTTTGGTCGGTCTGCGTACGCTGGAAGATTCTCGAAACCTGGCAGATGTCAAGGCCCAGGGACTTCGACTCCGGAAAATCACTGCCCAAGCTCTCGATGAGGTCGGTCGGCTTGCCCGCGGGCTTCACCCAACGGTACTGGACGACCATGGCCTGGGTGTTGCCCTGCGCCGATACGTTGCCGAGTACACAAAGACCCACCACATCGCGGTGAATCTCAAGCTCAATGAATTTGACTCCCGCGACCTGCCTTCAGCAGTCCAGATCGGTTTATATCGCATTGTTCAGGAGGCTCTCACCAACGTAGCCAGACATTCGAGAGCCAAGTCCGTCAGCATTAAACTCGTGCGCTCGGCCGCAACTTTGGAGGTAGCGATAGTCGATGACGGATGCGGCTTTGACGCTAAGGCCGTGGCTGTCTCCTCGCACCGCCTGGGCATTCAGAGTATGCGAGAGAGAGCAGCAATGTTGGGCGGAACGGTTAGTTTCGTTTCCCAACACAGAGGGACCAAGATTTTGGTGCGAGTCTCTCTGGCCGAAAAGGACATCAAGCCTTCGGTGGAGCGGAGGAGCACCTGAAATGGCGGCGCGAGCCCACAAGATCAGAGTCATGATCGTGGATGATCACGCCATTCTCCGCGCAGGACTGAGAATGCTCGTTAATGCCCAAGCCGATATGGAGGTTGTGGCAGAGGCTCCCGATGGACAGAAAGCGGTTCAAGAGGCGCGGGAAGCAAAACCGGATGTGACCTTGCTGGACCTCACCATGCCGCGGGTCGGGGGTATGAAAGCGCTGCAGGAGATAGCGCGAAACTGCCGCGAAACCAAGGTGCTGATCCTCACAATGCACGATGACCCCGCATACTTGCGATCGGCACTGGCCGCCGGCGCATCTGGCTATCTGTTGAAAAGGGCAGTGGATGCGGAGCTGATTGCCGCTATACGGGCAGTGCATCACGGAGGGATCTTTGTAGACCCGCGTTTGGCCAGCGTTCTTGTCCAGGACGTGCTGGCGAAGAAAGGCACAAAAGCTGGCCGCACACAGCCGGTAAACATCCTCAGTGACCGTGAGCTGCAGGTGCTAAGACTCGTAGCGCGAGGGTACAGCAGTGCCCAAATAGCCAAGCAGATCTTTGTAGGCGTGAAAACCGTCGAGACATACCGTTCACGTTTTGCTGAGAAGCTCGGACTTCGGACGCGGAGTGATGTGATTCGTTTTGCCGTGCACATGGGGCTACTGACCCCAGAAACGCTGGAGAGTGAGCCGGACGAGTCCGGTCGGTAAGGAATTGGTTTCAGCCCTCCTTCCTACCCCGATAGGCACTGCGCGGCGCCCTCTTGTCAGGGTTTCTCCGGACAAGGCCCTTCATTATTAGTAGCATCCCCGATACTGCGCTCATTCCATCCATAGCACACTGCCGTTCAAGTGTAGCTTCCCGTTGGATCCGGATCCCAGCCCGGTCAACCGCGAAAGGAGAACAGAACGATGAAAACGAAATCAAATGCCTCCTCTACTGAGTCGAAATTGAGTTCAACCAAGCCTTCCCCTACTCGATGGATGCCCATCGATCTCCGTCGCCCCCCCCCAAAACTAAATTTAAGAACCCCTGCTTTCGATGTGCACCAATTTCTCGACTCCACCGGTGTGGGGAGGAATCTAGCCAAGTTTAAGGGAAAAGAAACCGTCTTCGCGCAGGGCGATCCCGCGAACAATGTCATGTACATTCAGGAAGGCGGTGTGAAGCTTACAGTTGTCAATGAGACCGGCAAAGAAGCCATTGTGGCGATTCTCGGGCCCGGTGATTTTTTGGGGGAAGGGTGCCTTGCCGGCCAGTCCATTCGCATGGCTACCGCGACCACGATTTCATTAACCACCGTTCTCGTCATTGAGAAACGCGAGGTGCTTCGGGTGCTCCACGAGGAGCACGAGTTCTCCGATCGCTTCATAGCGTACACTCTGGCTCGAAGCGCACGAGTTGAAGAGGATCTGATAGACCAGCTCTTCAACTCCAGCGAAAAGCGGCTGGCGCGTACTCTGCTGCTGTTAGCGCGGTACGGCGCGCAGGAGCAGCCTCAAAAGGTGATTCCCAATGTATCGCAAGAGATGCTGGCGGAGATGATTGGCACAACGCGTTCCCGGGTCAATTTTTTCATGAACAAATTCAGGAAATTGGGTTTCATCCAATACGACGGCGAGATTCACGTCAACAAATCCCTCTTGAGCGTTGTGCTGCACGACTGACGCAAGCCACTATGTCTGCAATTGCGTTGCCGAAACTTACGATTGTTGATTTCCTGCTGAGGTAGGAATTATCAGGTCGAAAGGCTAGTTCCTGGGAGCCGGCCATTGCAGCACGCGCTTTTGCGCTCGCTGATTCCTGGGTGCGCCGCCTTTGTCTTGATCGCTTGCTTTATTGTGACGTTCGATTGCAATCGCGGCCAGGCACTTTGCCCGCTCAATCAATTGGACTTCCTCGGCTGCGGGGTCTCGTCGAACGGTGCAGTACATTTCCAGAAATCCAAGTACTTCGTCATTCTCACTAACTACTCCTTCCGAGCAGAATGTGTATAGACCAAAAAGGGCTGCATTGATGGCGATCGCGGCAAGGTCGCTGGGGTCGTCCCCCGGCAAGGTAATGACCGAAACCACGTTGCCGATCTGAAGATCGAGGGCAGTGCAGATTTCATTCAATACTTTTGGGAGAGGCACACGAGCGGAAATCGATCGAAGTAGTCGTTCTTCTGCGCTTAACAAATACTGGGTGTTGCCGTCAAGACTTCGTTGTATGTTGCGCTTTTGGGGCGTGCCGCCAGAACCGAAATCATATTCATTCATCTGAGCCTTGCCTCTTCTTCACGTCATGTTCGGATCGAACCGGACCCGGTCATCTCCCCGCCGCACCGAGGGAGCGCCCTATTTATGTCGCGCTCTCTCGGCCGGTGCATGAGGATTCCGTTTAAGTGATCTGACTTACTGGCTAGCGTCCGCCGTGATCGTGATCATGATCCGGATGATTGTGACGCCAATTCCAATACGCCCTTTGCTCCTTCCCTTTCACTTCAGCGAAGGCCCGATAAGTTTTGTGCTTCTCGGTGAGATACTGACGATAGAAACGGTCTTCGTTTTCGTCCCAGTTGTGATAGTCGTTGTGGGCACGATCGTGGAACCGGTTATGATCCTTATCGTCTCGATGGTTTTCTTCCTGGCGCCCATTGTCCTGCGGCCTGGTCGCAGCCATCATTGCCGTTGGAGTGGCAATGGCTGCAGTAAGCAAAAGGGACCTGAAAAGATATCGATGGCTACGGTGCATGTTGTCTTCCTCTGGCTTGAGATTTCCGTCTCGGAAACCTCGCACCCAAAGAGTCTGCATTTGGAATCTCGCAGAAGCTGTTCGATACTGCACATCTGCCTAAGTCATTCGAGTTCACTCCCGATCACTGCTACCTCTGGATTCGAATCTGGTAGAGGCGATCAAGTACCCTGATCGGCCCCGGCGGCTCTTGACCGCTCGCCTTTCACCGCATAGAGGGCCTTGTCCGCTGCGTATAGAAGAGTTCCGATGGTATCGGCGTCCTTCGGATAACTGGCAACTCCTGCACTGACGGAAAGCGTCGGCTCCTCTTTGTCCATCGTAAGAAGATCGCAGATCCGCCGCGCTACCAGAGTGGCCGCGGCTGCGCCTGTTTCCGGCAGCACCACAGCGAACTCATCGCCGCCTTGCCGCGCTGCGGTATCTATGGACCGGCAGCAGTTCGTCAGGTTCTGCGCCAGCCTACAAAGGGCCCGGTTCCCTGCCTGGTGACCAAATCGGTCGTTGATCGCTTTCAAACCATCCAGGTCCAGCAAGAGAAGAGAAAATTCCCGCTCGGTTCGCTTGGATCGGAAGATCTCTGCCTGCAATACGTCGAAAAGACGGCGATGGTTGGCCAAACCGGTCAGTGAATCGCTCGATGCCTGGCGGCGTAGTTGATCCTCAAGCGCCCGCTGCCCTGTAACGTCGACAACAATGATTTCGTAGCTGACAAAATCTCCACGTTCGTCCAAGACACCGCGGCCGCTGAGCCTGACTTTCAGGGACGTGCCGTTTTTCCGTTTCCATTCGATTTCGGCAGGCTCGATTCTCGCTGACTCGAGAGAGCATCCGGTTGATAGCACAACGTGACCAAGATCACGGACGACTTCGAAGGCACGATTCGCCGCCAGTAGTTCCGCTTTGGTTTCGTAGCCAAGCATCGTCAAGAAAGCCTGGTTGACGTCAAGAAACTTTCCTTCCACATCGCACCGGCATATTCCGTAAGCGGGATTCTCAACGAGTGCACGATAGAGCGATTGCGAATGCCGCAAGGCCTTACCAGCCTCTTCCAGCTCCGCGCGCAGTTTCTTTTCGTTCAGGGCTCGACGGACGGCCATGGGCAATTGAGCGAGATGCTCTCGCTCGACGTAATCAAGCGCACCATGCGCGGTTAGTTCCGCGATGGATTCACTTCCCGTGGAGGTGGTCACAAAAAGCAGGGGGGTCTCCTGCACCGTCTGATGGAGGAGTTGCAAAGCCTTGGGTCCTTTCCAACTCGCGCTGGGGTATTCGGCAACAACGACATCATAAGACTGGGACCGGAGCAGCGCTGAACACTGCGCCAAGGTCAAAACGAAATCGGCGCTCACAGTGAATCGTGCTCTCTCGAACTCTTCCAGGCAGTTGCTTACTACGTCCGCATCGCCGTGAATGAAAAGGACGCTGAGGGGACGGCGCCTGTGAGAGGCCCCGGTTTCCGGTCGGAAACTCTTCTGTGCAGACTGGAATTCGTTCTGAGCCAGGCTAGACATGGAAGCGTATACCTATAGCTCTTCAGGCCGTCCTTAGAGATTAGGAATGGCGGGCGACCTAGGAGGTAAACCCCTTCATGCTCACCTTATGGAGCTACGAAGACGGAGTCTGTTCCGTTTTGAACAGGCGCGCTAATAGGTAAAATCGAAGGAGACCGTAGGGGCCGGCGGGAAAGCAAACTCTCAGATTAGCCAAAGGATTGCGGCAAGCGGTACCTGGTGTTCAAAACGAGACAGCCTGCAGGCGTTCCCGTGCGGCAGGATTGCATGGAAATTGGAGAGTCACATCAGGAGATTCGCGTTGATTATTTGCCCGCTGTGCCATAGCGAACGAATTCATCGATCAAAACGCAAAGGGATCATGGAAAGAGGCCTTCTGACCATGATTTTCGTCAGGCCGTTTCGCTGCGAAAGATGCGACTTCCGGTTCTTCCGTTGGTCATTCAGCGCAAAGCCCAATGCGTCCCGGACGGTAGCAACGTCCTAATCTAGGTCGCTCCCCTCGTATCCCGCTGCCTAGCTTTTGGGTGGCCATGCTTACTTTCGGCGAAGGCTGGCATACAATCACCACGCGGCACCCTAGTCGGCGCGTCACGACCTGGTCTAATACGAGTTTGACTTGAACTGGTATGGATCATGGCATTACGAAGGCTCGGCCTCGCGTGTCATCGCTCACCTCCATTTGGTACGTGCCGGCCTGCTCGCTTATTTTGATGCGGCGCGAATTCGGTTCCCGCTCAGCGTCACTGCACCCGTGAGCGCGAAGACTCGACCGGTAACACTGGCGCCCGTGGTGACGGTGTCGCTGATATTTGCGAGGATGCTTCCTTCAAAAGCGGTGTTCGTGCCAAGAGTTGCAGAACTGGTCACCTGCCAGAACACCTTTCCTGCCGTCGCGCCGTTGGCCAGGACAACAGAGGAATTGCTCGCTGTCGTAAGCGTGCTCCCTATCTTGAAAACGTAGACACCGGTGCCGTTGAGCGTGAGGGTTCCAGTCAATTGCGCCGAAGAATCAAAACAATAGACGCCCGGCGAGAGCTTCACCGCACCTGGGCTGGTGCCAAGAGTCTTCCCGGCCAAGTTGGTCCCGCAAGGTTCGGCTACAAGAGCTGCGTATGCAGTGTGCGCAGCGGCCTGAGCCGCGGTGGCGGTGGCATCGCCCCTATGGACAGTTCCTCCGGTCACGGTCCCCGGGGGAAAGCCGGTTACAGCTGTACCAGGGCTCACACCCAAATCTCCGCTGATGACAGTTGGGCCGGTATTGGTCACCGTTGAGGCGCTCAGGACTGCGAAGCCCTGCGCGGAACCCAGTGGCGGCGCCGACTGCCCCCAGGCCAGGCTGTCAATACTCAACATGCAAAGAGCCAACGCCAGTTTTCTCATATCAATGCCCCCTGGTTGGATATTCTCTTCATTGTCTCGTGTGGCCGCGAGTACACGGAGGCGCGGCATAAGCCGCGCCTCCGTCACATTTACCTCATAAGGCTAAGGATGGAACTTAATGTTCCCGCGGCTGATGATGCGCCGGGACCTGACCTCGGACACCGCCCCGGTCACCGCGATACCGAACTGATCGCTCGTACCGGGCTCGCCATGGTCTTCCACGGTGACCGAGAAGGAGCACGCCGGTCCGCTTCCGTCGCAGGTCCCAGAGAACAGGACCCTCTTCGGTGAACCGTCCGGGTTGATCGCAATCACCTGGGTGGAGGTGACCGGACCGTTGACGTGCAGGCCGGTCACGTGGTTGACGTAGTTGAAGTGGCCGCCGTTCGGTTCGGCGTTGAAGCCGAAGCTGGCCCGGCCGGTGCCGCCGGCAGTCGGGTCAGTGGAATTAGGGTCAGGCACCGGGATTTCACCACCGCCCGTCACCTTGATCGGGGAAATGCCTGGGCCGCCGCCTGCGCCTAAGGAGCAGCGCTGACCGTGGTGCCCGTGGTCGTCACTGCGGCTTTCGCCAGGGCATCGCCGTTGAAGGTTCCACGAGTGACCGTGATGGCGTCACCAGCGAGAATCGTTCCCACGAACTGCGAATCCGTCATTGTGGCGGCCTGGGCGACCCACCAGAACACGTTGTTACAGGGCGGCGGGGCACCGCTTGGCGTGACCACTGAAAAGCTGGTGCCTGTCAGGGCCCCGGTCCCGAGGGTCCCGATTTTGAAAATCCAGGTATCGGTGGAGGACCCATTGAGCGTCAACACATGACCCGTCGAGGTCGCAGCTGCGTCGAAACAATACACGCCGGGCGAAAGCGTCTGGTCCATGTCGAGGGTCGTCAACACGTGGTCGCATGGGGTGAGCGCGAGCGCAGCGTACGCACTGAAAAAGTCAATGTTTGCCTGAACCGCGACTCCATCGTCCGCGTGAATCGTCCCATTAATGATGCACGAGGTCTGAGTAACAGCGGTGCCGGGGGACACGCCAACGTCTCCGTTGACTGTGGAGTTGGTACAAGTCACCGCCGAGCCAGCGAGCAGCACGAAACTCTGCGCCGCGCCGAGATCTGGCGACTGCGCCCTGGCCAGGGTGCCCATACTCAACACGCAAATAACCAACAAAAGTCTTTTCATTTCGAAGCTCCTTGGCTGGATTTGTCTTCATCGCCGCTGACAGTGCGGGAACTTCACCGTCGAGGCGACTTCGAGCTTTCAAACCGGCGCGGATGCTAACAGCGGTCCAAACCCTCATCTATCCACTTTCGAACACCCTCGAAACAAACGGGCCCAGGTTGTCTGGCGGCCCATTGTTTCTCGCCATCTTTGTGCGTATTCGTGTATTGCGCGGGCTTAATGTGTGCGTATTGGAACAGACCACCGAATTCCGACCCAGTAGCCTTACTTGGTCAGCGCTATCTGATCCCTCTCAGGGAATAGTTCGACTCCAATTTTCAGGCGATAGCGAAGGGGACGTTGAGGAGTTGGAGTGTGTTCCCTGGCTTCAATGGCGAAAGAGCAAGAGTCTAGATAAGAGAAAAACCTCGTGCCGTACAAACGGTTCATTTTGCTGTTCGGAGTGTTTCTGGGTAGCTACCTGCCGGTGGCGGGACAAACACCCGAGCCACAGATCGTTCTAGGGCAAAAGCACGTTGCGGATATCATGACGATGCACCGAAAGGCATCGACCCCCTTGCTGGTCTCTTCCTTCCTGCTATCCCAGGATTCTGGAAAGTCCCCTGCCCATTTCAGTCTCCTACTCTCGGGAGCCTACCAGCCTGACCAAAGCTTGGAGCATCTTTTGCCTATGGACAAGGTTAAGACTTTAACTCTCACGCAGTCGAGCCTGCCGCTAGTCCAACTCTGGGGCGGAAGACTCCAACTGGACGCCTTTCAGAGCACGCTTCGCATGGAGAACATGCAGCTGGGACCTTCAGGCTATGGTGGTACGGAGAGCTTTCGTTACGCGCCACAAAGCTATCCGGGCGGCCCGCTTTCGTTCCACTTCACCGGCGTCAGCCTGAGCTTTCACTTTGGCCGGGACTCGCGGACAAGGCGCCCGACCCAGGCCTGGCGGCGCCTGACTCGGATTGTTGGTACCGTCCTGAATTGAGCTGAATTGCCTCGGTTTCGATGTCAGCATGGAAGCAAGATGAAGAAAAAAGCTAAGGAAGAATTCGATGGAGCGACACGTGCCAGCGTCAAGAAAGAAATGGCGAAGCCGCGCATGGCAAAGTCCGCACGCGAAGCGGAAATAAATCTAGCTGCTGCGCGAATCGTTCCGGGTAAGTCGCTTCTGCTCCCCGTTCTGCGGCGTACATGGTAATGAACGGCCTTCATTTGCTCCGTCGTTTCCATGAAAAGCTAGCTGTGGCCCTCTTGCTGGCTACTCTCGGTTGCTTGCCAGCTCGTTGCCAAGACGCCAGAAACTTTACAATCCGACAGGTAGCGGAGGGTCCCAGTTCACGCCCCAATAGAGATGGATGTTTTCTGCCGGGCAGCGAACTATGCTCCGAGCCAATATCTGCAGACCCACAAAGTACGCAGAGCCGATCCTCGGACGGCGCCTTTAAAAAGGCATTCAGGCGCTTCGGGAAGGATCAAGCGGAAATTTATTCGGCTCTGTTTCATCGTTCCAACTTGAAATGGGACGCACTTTTCCTCGCCGGCACAGGCGTTTTGATCGCGACGGACAGACATGCCAGCAGAGCGCTGCCCTATAATCATGTCGACCTAAGCCGGAATATCTCAAACGTGGGTCTCTACGGAACTTCGGCGGCGTCAAGCGTTCTATGGCTTTCCGGACTGGCGACGCACAATGAACATACACAAGAAACGGGCGCCTTGAGTGCCGAAGCTTTCGCCAACGCTGTGCCGGTCTATGTGGGTCTGCAGCTCGTCACTGGCAGGGAACGGCCAATTGAGGGCAGTGGCAACGGACGTTTTTGGCGCAATAATGCTCTCAACGGCTCCTTCCCTTCCGGGCACGCCCTGTTCACTTGGTCAATGGCAAGCGTGATTGCCCACGAATACCCTCGGCCGTGGGTGAAATGGCTGGTTTACGGCACGGCCACAGCCGTTTCGGTGACGCGATTCACCGGTCGCGAACACTTTCCATCCGACGTGGTGGTTGGAAGTGTGGTTGGTTATCTGATCGGCCGGCATATTTTCCAAACGCATTGTAAGCAGGGACTAAGCGATGGTTGTCATTCTCACCGCTAGAGTCCCGGGGGCATCCCCGATGAAAGAGGCATTTTTTTCGCGAGAGGTTCAATCTTGCGGATGGGTCTTGGCCAGGATTTTCAGAGCCGCCTCACGTGTTTGGCGAACGCGCTCGCTCGCAGGGCCGTTCGGCCGCAATTTCAAATAAGCATCCAAGTCTTGTAGTTCTGCGCGATAGTCTCCTCTGCTGGCGGCCACATTCGATAGCACAAGATACGTATCGGCGAAGTTAGCGTTGCGGAGAAGCGCTTCCTGCGCACTTCGCTCTGCCTCCTCCGGCCGGTTGAGTTGCATGAGCGCGTTTCCCAGGATTACGTAGCCGTCAGGAGCGGCGTCCTCCACTTCCAATCCTTTGCGGATGATTTTCTCCGCCTCGTCCGGTTTTCCTTCCTGGCACAGGAGGTAGCCAAATCCGAACTCCGCCCAGGCGTACCGCCCTCCACTCAAATCGATGGCCATTTGAAAAGCTTTCGTCGCCTCCTCATTGTGACCCATCTTCATCTCCGCCACGCCCATATGGTAGTAAGCCTCGAAGTATCCAGGAAATGCCTGTGTAGCCTTCGTGAAGTGGCTCAGACTCCCGGCAGGATCATTTTTTGTCAGGCGTTCAAATCCCTTTTGCAACTCATTCCGCGCTTTTCCCGGGATCTTCAACTCCCGAACGGAAACCGTGTAATCGCTTTGGCGAATGGCCCCCGATTTGGACCTCAGATACATCACCAGTTTCGAGGAAGAGCCCTCGAGCTGCGTGGTGGTCTGAACCGTCTCGTAACCTGCCTCCTCGACCGCGATATCGTACGTGCCACGCGGAAGGCGCTGGACTCTGAAGTGACCCTCTACGTCCGTTAAAACACTGCGAAATATTCCTGCGACACGCGATTTCAGGCTTATGATCACCTGGCTCGCCGGCTGCTTGTCCGCTTCTAAAAGGACGGTTCCCGATATTTCTCCTTCCGTTTTCTCAAAGTCGGACACTTGCGCCTTCACAACCGACGCCCAGACCATCGCTGCGATGCTCAGGATCAGGATAAGCCTCAGGGGGAGAATCGGGAGGAAGAAGCTCGTCCGCTGACGTGACTTGTAGACTCTCGGTAATTCGCAACGCATCTCGACCTGCTGCGCACCTTCGAGGCGTTTCCTCGGGGACTTGGCGGTTTGGGAGAGTTAATCCGTGCCGACGCGAGCACCCACATCCGCCGCATCGGCTGATGCCTGCCGTTGTGGTTTCGCCAGCGTCGCCGGTGCACCTTAACTCCTCGATGCCAACCGTCGCGTGCTCTGCAATCTTCTGCTAAGTGAAAACCCTTTGTCTGTCTCGTTTTGAACGGAGATCTCCGCGTCAGTCCGCGGGTAACCGCTGACGTGGATGTGACCCATATCGCACAGAATCCAAACTCTTGATATGCGAGGCTTGTGGCTTCAAAGGACAAGGTGCGCAAAGGTGCACGAAGTACGGGATCAAGAGTGAGGACACTCCGCACTCGGGCTGGAAGCAGTTCACATGCTAAAAACTCAACTACTCTTTCTACGATTCCCTTGGACCTTTCCCAGATTATTCTCTTGCCTACGGCGGGTTTACAAGAAGAGCCGCTTGCTTCGCATTGCATCTCTGCTAGCTGCCGTCCCACTGGTGCTTGTCCTATGCGGGATTATTTACATCAGCTACAATCGAACAAATCTGCCCGATTTAGACGCGTTCATTCGCTTTGAGCCTCCCATTATGGGCCACATCTACGATGCGAACGGCCACGTCCTCATCGAGTTAGGAAGGGAACGCCGGGAAATCATCCAATATAAGGACATTCCTGATGTCCTCCGGCAGGCGATCCTTTCGGCCGAGGATGAAAACTTTTTTTCACATTCGGGAGTAGATTATTCTGTCTTCCCTCGACTGCTCAGCAAGACAAATATTCAAGCCTTGCTCTCACGGGCCGGGGGCTCAAAAGGCGAGAATGGCGCACAGCGTGCGTCTGTGTTTCCACAAGGCGGCTCGACGATTACTCAACAGCTTGTGCGCGGTTTCTTCCTTCAGAAGCTTACGGGCGCGAAAAATAGCAATACGCTTCAGCATGAGGGCCTTCTCCCGCATGTTCTCGCGTTCTTCATCGGTGTTCCGGGTGCCAACAGATTCTTGCTGAAAGTAGAAGAAATGCGTCTCTCGCTGTGGATTGAAGGAGAGATGCAAAAGCGCTATGGATCCAAGCGCCGGGCCAAAGAAGAACTACTCGCGCGTTACGCTAGCTTCATCTATTTGGGGAATGGCCGCTACGGCTTCGCAGCGGCCTCGCAGTATTATTTCGGCATACCTCTGACAGCATTCACTGCCGATGACGCTGACAAAGCCGCACTTTTGGCAGGCATCACTAAGTCTCCGGGCGAGTATGCCCCCACTTCGTCAAACAATCAAAAGCCACTCCGCAGACGAAATCAGATCTTGGCCCTCATGGTTAAGAACCATTTTCTTTCCGAAAAGACAGCTCTGAGCCGCCAACAAACTCCGATTCGCCTGGTTGCCCATGTCACTGCTCAAATCGAAGCGCCCGCGGCAGTGGAAACTGTCATCGATGAGCTTAAGCGGCTCGACCCCACGCTCGCTTCCGATATCGGAATGAATCAGCTGCTTGAGGGCCACATCCAGATTTATGCAACGATTGACGATCGGATTCAGCGCTTCGCCAATGCAGCTCTTGAAACCGGGTTGAAACTCTATGAAGGTCGCCATCCTCAGAATACCGGGCTGATTCAAGGATCCGTGATTGTTCTGCGCAACAGCGACTCCGCCATCCTCGCCGAGGCCGGTGGGCGACGCAGATATAAGGGCCGTAACACCGCTTACAGCGATTTTAACCGGGTAACCCAGTCCATGCGTCAGCCAGGCTCGGCCATGAAGCCGATTGTTTATCTAGCGGCGTTTCGTCAAGGCGCCTTGGACCTCGATACTCCCGTGCCCGACGAGCCGATCTCAGTGCCCACGTCCGCAAACCGTCCTCCGAAGTGGATCTCCAATTTCGATAACCAATTTAAAGGCATCATCCCAGCCCGGCAGGCGTTGGCAGAGTCGAGAAACGCGGTCGCCATTTGGATCATTCAACAAATCGGAGTCGATTCGGTCTTGAACACAGCCAAGGACGTTGGCATCCGCACCGCTTTGCATCGCTATGAAACTACCGCCCTCGGCGCATCCGAGGTTACTTTGCTAGAACTTGCAAACGCTTATCGCATGATGGCGAGCGGCATACACGCGGAACCTTACGCGATTGCAAAGATCGAACATAGTGCAGGCGGCGTTATTTACACTCACGCCTTGCCCTGCTGTCCGATCAACGCGAACGGATTGGAACTCTCCATGATCCAGGAAGGATTGCGTGGCGTTGTGCGCATTCCGTCGGGTACTGCGCACGCCCTCGACGCGCGCGGCTTCCCAATCCCGGTAATGGGTAAGACGGGCACAACGAACAACTACCGTGATGCCCTTTTTCTAGGGTCTACTTACGGCCCCGATGGAATTACTGTTGCGGTACGCATCGGATTTGATGACAACCGCTCACTGGGGAGAATGGAAACGGGCGGCAGAGCCGCACTTCCAATATTCAGAGAAGTCATGCTGAATACCTATCAAGCAAAGCTTGTTGGCCCTGTGCCAACCTTTCCCACAGACATGGAAAACCACATTGCGGCATATCTGAATGGCAAGTTTGCGACCAAAGAAGCCATGCGGTCTTTCAATTCGCCTAATACCGATACCGCAGCTGATCACTTGCGATCATGCCGCGCTGCGGTCACGGGGCTGGCAACTAACACTTGCGCGCTACCGCTCCTCCCGCTGCCTGCCGTTTACCAGTGTAGAGATGAGCATGGCCGGGTCGTTATTACAAACGAGTGAAAGACCTTGCGCCCGTGTTGCGATCGCCCAATCCCTTGCTAACAGGCTCTACTTCCACTTCTGGTCGCGCCCAACCTCCCGCGGGATTCGTGAAGGGATAGAAGTGTCCGGAATGGTACAGACAGCAGCCCTTTCGATGACGGATTATCTCCCCGACTGAGTCCGTGAATTTGCAGAATTCAAAACTTGGACCCCGGGTTTGCCAAGAAAGTTGGGATAATTCGTATGAACGCAGCGACATTAATCATCATCGGCAGCGTGATTGTGATTGCCATCGTGGCCTTCGCCGCCATGCGTTTTCTCCGAAAGCGCCGCAGTGGAAAACTCCGCACTAAGTTTGGTGGCGTTGAATATGATCGCGCTCTCCAAGAAGGCGACAGCCGGCGGAAGGCCGAGGCGGGCCTCGATAAGCGCACAGATCGGGTGGAGAGTCTCCACATCCGGCCGCTTGGTGCGGCCGATCGGACTCGTTTCGTAGAGGCCTGGAGCAGGGTGCAAGCGCGCTTCGTTGACGGCCCCGGAGGTGCGGTGACGGAAGCCGATCAGCTCCTGAGCGATGTGATGTCCACGCGCGGCTATCCGGTAAGTGACTTTGAACAGCGTGCGGCGGATATTTCCGTGGGCTATCCTTTGGTTCTCGAGAATTACCGGTCGGCCCACGCCATCGCCCTTCGGCAGACGCACGGCCAGGCCAGTACGGAAGAGTTGCGCCAGTCCATGATTCATTACCGTACGCTTTTTGATGAACTTGTCGGTGTGCCAGAGATGGCCCGCGCGAAGCAGCTTCTTAGGCTCTGATTACATTCGGTGAACAAGGTGTTCACAATTGCACAGACCTACGCCTTCGTAAGCGCTAGCATGCCCCTGGCTGGGAGCTAGACGGCTAGTGAACAGTCGGGCCCACCGATCCTTATGAAACCGCAATGACTAGCCGAGTTCCTGGTCTGCTCTTCCGCTTCTCAATTCGAACCTTCGGAGGTATAAGGATGAAAGTGAAGATCACGATAGCATTTCTTGCGTTGTTCCTGTTTGCGGGCACTGCCGGACTGGCTACTGCGCAGACCAAAACTACCCATAAGAAAACGCGGACGCTCTCGGGCTGTCTTCAAACGGGCGACTCCGCCAATGAGTACAAGCTTACTACAGCGAAAGGCGGCACCTGGGAGCTCCACAGCGACACCCTCAAGCTCGGCGATCATGTCGGTCATAAAGTTACGATTACCGGCGTGGTCTCTAATGCCAAAATGCACGGCATGAAGGAAGACGCGAAGGCCGAGGCCAAAGAGCACGGTATGGATAAGGACTCCACTGAGCATGGTCACATGACTGTCACGTACTTGAAGATGGTCAGCGACAGTTGTTCAAAGTAACGCTCAGCGCACATCCTTGAAAGCGCGTCCTTCACTAGCCCTTCCCAAGGTCATGAGGACGATGCGACTTCAGATGTGGAGGAAAGAGAGAGGTGATTTCAAAATGGCAAAGAAAAGCAGAGGCGGTAGAATGACTGCAGCTAAAAAGCGTGCCGCTAAGAGATCTGGCGGACGCGGTCGCATTAAAAATCGTGCAGCCGGTCGAAACATTATGAAGACTTAGGAGCACATCGCTGGGAAATCATCTCTGCTGATTCATCGAGCGCTCTGCTTTGAGTGCCGCTCAATCAGAAGCTTCGTCAACCGTTCGAGACCGAAATACTCGGTTTGGCTTGTCCATAGAGTTGTCGTCTTCGGGTGGCTGGCAGAAGGTCGAGAGGAGCCGCTATCTACTCACCGAGTATGGGCCGTCCGCCGCCGGACGGTAGTCCGAGTAAGTGAGGATCCTTGCGATATCGAGACTCTTCAGGAAAAGGATTCTGGCACTTGCTCGCATTTCGAGGTGTCTCGGCACCCAGACCGCGTCCCCGACACACGTCTGCTCCATGATGATGTGCGAGCCACGCTGCACGCGGGCCACGAATAATCCCATCGAGAACGACTGCGTTACCTCGCCGTCGACCTTGATCCAACCGAAGTCCTGCTTGTCGATCCAAAGCTTGCCTTCCACCTTGGAGAACATCTTGCCGTACTTGCCGTGCGCGTGATAACCAGGATGTGGC
>Ga0075436_100001600_pt1 | contig 15476 bp, 12 predicted proteins | sample RhiMethybrSRZTD5_FD_75303 | JGI IMG/M metagenome (GOLD analysis project Ga0075436, IMG submission 75303) | Populus rhizosphere microbial communities from Tennessee, USA - Rhizosphere MetaG P. TD hybrid SRZTD5 | ecosystem: Host-associated > Plants > Roots > Rhizosphere > Soil | place: USA...
CCGTCGACGAAAATGTTGTCGTGCACGCTTACTCGGCCCTCAGCCTGAAGCAGCGCCTCCCGCGGATTGTGATTGAAGAAGTTCCCGTAGATTTCGTACAGATCCGTGGAACCGGAGCCCGTGTCCGGGAAGCCGCCGACCATCGCGTTCGGCCGGTCGCCGTCCGGACTCGGCTGATCGTCCTTGATGAACACGTTGTTTCGGATGATCGTGGAAGTCGGAGCCGTGGGCATACCCGCGATGTACGGCCGCGACAGCTGATGCTTGATCTGCAGATTGTACCCGATGGTGTTCTGAATCAGATTGTTCTCGATCACGCTGGCAAAAAACGGCATCGTGCCATCGGAATTACCCAAGTACATGCCAGTGCCCGCCCCAGAGATCTTGTTCCGCCGAATCGTCCATCCCCAGGTAGGTGTTTTCGTTGAAATCGCATCGGTTTGCTGCGAACCCCCTTGCCCAATCAACGTGTTTCCCTCGATGAGGATGTCGTGAGTGAGGTTCGTCAGACCATCCTTGGCGCTTATGCCCGTTACCCCAGCGAGACCACGGCTATCGACCGTGAGGTTCTTGATGGCGACATAAGTGCAGTTCTTTATTTCCACGGCATTACAGCACGTTTCACCGATGATCGTAGCCGGCGAACCCGAGTCCGGACCACTAATGGTTATCCAGGCCGTCGGCGAGCCGTGGAGGTTCGTGAGGTTGAGCAGGGGGTAGGTCCCGGCGTCCAGAACTACGATGTCGCCAGGACTGAGCGTGGTAAGGATGGATTTATAGTTACTAGTGGTGGCATTGTAAGTTGCTGCTCTGCATCCATCTATCAGAAATCCCGGCAAGATCGAGACAAGGGAAACTATCAAATGTAAAGATCTTCGCATACTAGTACAAGTGTTGGGCTTCGGCTCGAAAACTCTGCGTTCAGCAAAACCGGTTCAGTCGATCCGGCACACTTATCCCCTGCGCCGCTGATGAGGGCCGGCGTGAGACACATCTCTTCTAAATGCGGTTTGCTTCAGTGGCGCGGTGACGCAGTGGCTTACCGGATCAGATCTACGAGCGCAGCTTCAATTTAAAGCCACGTTAATTTTGCAAAGTGGTCTGATTATAGCTTGCGGTAAAACGATGTCAATAGCAATGAAGGCTAATTTGCATAATATCCAGCGGTGTTAACCCACAGAAAGCGGGAATTTGGGAGAGATCTTCCAGGCCACTCGAGGCAATCCGCTTTTTGTGGTGGAGAGCGTCCGCGCTGGACTCCAGAGCACGCGGGTGCATGCCGTAATCGCATCGCGCCGGGCACAGCTTACGGCACCCTCTTACGAACTGGCTGGCCTGGCGAGCGTGGTCGGGAGACCGTTCTCCTGCGGTTTCGCGGATTCGAGACGCGCTAGTTCGGCCGTCTCCTCCGCATCCAAAGGCTCCAGTGGAATTTCTACTACCATCTCCGATTGCCGCAACCCCGCCAGAAACCGGGTGAACGGATGTTCGCGGCCTGTCTCTTCCACCAGCACCGTCCCCAGCACCAGAATCCCAGCCGCGACGGACGAGGTCAACAGAGCATTGAGCCACTCGAATGAGTCGGGATCACACCATTGCATGTCGTCCAGGTACAGCGGCAGCGGCCTCCGGCTGTTGCCAAAAGCCGCGATCAGCGATTCATAGAAATGGAGCCGCCGCCAGTTTTCGGCGAGTGGGCTCGGTCCGGACCGGAGCAGTTCGAGATCGGACAACTGCTCACGGATCTCCGGTACCAGGCGCGCCAGTTCCGCGACCTGCTGGGGCTTGAGGCTGCTCCAGTCCGCGCGAACCGCATCGGCGTTCTGCGGCCACCGAGCTCCTGGGTGCAGGAGGCGAGCAGGAGGAAAATCAGCCTGTTTGCACGATAGCCTCTGTCCCGTCACCGTGGCAAACCTCCTGCTTGGCCGCCCGCTGCTCCCAAGGTCGGTGGAATTTGACCTGGGGACGCAGTTCGTCCAAAAAAACGCAGGCTATGGCGGCCCAAAACATTTTGGTATATACTTGTATTAATTCTTTGCCCGTTTGACCGTGCAAGGGCTGAGTGGTAGCGGGACTCGCGAATATCCCGCAGCACGGCTGAAACCTTCCGCGATACCTGTGTCTTCAGACAATCTGGTGTTCAAGTTGGGTGCGTGAGAAGCTCCCCTGCTCGACAGCAGCAGGAAGTAAACTGCCCGTCTTCCGTTCTCCTACTTCCGAAACGCCAAGCGGCAAGGTAATTTGTTTGCACCACCGCCTCTGTCTCGTTTGCAGTGACGAATATCCTTACGGTCACCGGTCAGAGCAAGAGTGTTTTCTTATTAGGCGCAGAATCTATGAGTGTCACAGCACTTTCTCCGGAAGCCTCTCCCTCGGACGACAAGCTAGTTCGGGAGTGGAAGGCGGTTCGCTCAAGACTCCACGAAGCGGAACACCGTTTAAATTCTCGATATGCTCAACGGAAGTACGATGGCGAGAGTATCGATCCGCAAGAGGTCCTTCGATATTTGGCCAAGACGTACGACAGGGCGGCCGCAATGGCGGTAAAGACGGTCACCGACCACGACGCGGCCCTGGGGTTGCCTCAAAGAGTTGAACATCTATTCGAGGAAATTGCTGAAGTTGTCTTCACGATTGTTCCGTGAAGTGCTTCCGCGGGAGGGCCCCCACACCGTTCAAGGGCTGACTTCGGAACTGCGTCGGCGTCTCTTGTCACGGTCGGAGCACTGGAAGGCAGAGGCGCATAAGGTAGCACGCTTGGCCGAGCGAGCCGGGGCGAGAGTGCGGAACCAGCCGGCGGTGACCTTAGGAGGCTCCTCAAAGGAAGAACGAAAACCGGTGGCCCAACAGATTCTGTGCACCGCAATAGACCGCCTCGGTTTGGGCGCGCCCAAGCTGGCCGCGAAAATCCGGGCGATCTTGAAACGCAAGGGAGAGACAAAGCTGAAGGTGGACCGATCGACTGTCTATCGAATAGTAGAACGCAGCACGAAGCACCCGAATGCGGCAATAAGGGCCAGCCTCATGGAAGCCCTACAGTTGGAGGGGGAAGACGCGGAAATCGTAAGACGCGAACTTGGTGGGAGCGGGAACCCTCCGACATCCACAAATTCAAGAAAAAATTAGGCGCCGCAATATCAGAGGATTCACGTGAAGAAGTTTTCTTCTCACGGGCCGATTGAAGTCATATTCGCAACCAATTGCGACCATTTGCAACGGTTGCAATTGGTCGCAAGTCCCGCTGGCATCGTAGAGTGCGACTGAAGGCAAGAAACTGTTGCCGCAGCAACGATGAGGACAGCCAATCGACTTCGATCCGACAGGTGCCTGGAGGGCATGGCACGGGCAGCACTCGACTCGGGTGCCGGCCACCGCCTTACCGACGCGGAATGGGTGGGAGCACGTGCTAGGCTGCTGGAGTTCATGGGCATTCTGCGTACTTGGAACCAGCAAGCCAAGACGAATGAGCCCGAAGCTGGTAGTGTTGTGATAATAGCGAATCCCATTGCCGAGATTGACGAAGTCCAGGAGTTGCCATGCCAGCGAGAACTTTGACCGTGATGCGATCTGCGAAAGGCCGGACGGAGCAGATGCCGATCCAGGTTGTGCTTTACGTCAGGGTGTCGAGTAAGGATCAGGAGAAGGAGGGCTTCAGCATTCCGGCCCAACTTCGCCTTTTGCGCGAGTATGCCATTAGCCACGGTTTTGCAGTCGTGCAGGAGTTCGAAGACGTCGAAACCGCCAAGACAGCTGGCCGAACCCATTTCAACGAGATGCTCGCCTATCTGAAGAAGCACCATGCATCGTGCCGAACGATCCTGGCGGAGAAGACGGACCGGTTGTACCGGAATCCCAAAGACTGGGTCACGCTCGACGAACTGGACGTGGAGATCCACTTCGTCAAGGAAAACGAGATTGTTTCGCGGAACTCTCGGTCGTCGGAAAAATTCATGCACGGCATGAAAGTGCTGATGGCCAAAAACTTCATCGACAATTTGTCCGAAGAGACCCGGAAAGGAATGCTGGAGAAGGCACGCTCGGGCATCTATCCCAGTCATGCGCCAGTGGGGTATCGGAACGCGGACGGTGCGAATGGCAAGCGGATCATTATCCCTGACCCAGACACTGCGCCGGCCGTTGCGGACCTCTTTGAGCGTTTTGCGACGGGCAAGTACTGTCTCGACGCCTTGGTTGCTGAACTTCGCGCTGAAGGCACGACCCTGCATGGCCGCAAGCTTTACAAGAGCGTTGCGCACCAGATCTTGCGCAAGCGCCTGTACATGGGAGAGTTCGACTGGGACGGCGCGACGTACGCTGGCACGCATGAACCGCTGGTGAGCCGCGAATGCTGGCAGCGCGTTCAGGCTCTGCTGGATGCACGTGCCGAGAACAAGACTCGGAAGGTCAAACACGAGTTCGCCTACACGGGGCTGGTGCACTGTGGCCACTGTGGCTGCCTGTTTGTGGGGGAGCTGAAGAAGCGCCGGTATGTGTACTACCACTGCACCGGCAACCGAGGGAAGTGCCCCGAGCCATACACGCGCCAGGAGGTTCTCAACCGAGAGTTCGCCGACATTCTCCAAGAGCTTGTCATTCCCCAGCCCATCCTAGCGTGGCTTGCGGATGCCGTTCTGGAATCTGACCGTACGGAGGAGGCCATGCGAAGGCAGACTGTCACGCGGCTCCAGGCCAAGTACGACCAGGTGAAAGCCCGGATCGAGACCATGTACTTGGACAAGCTTGACGGCCGCATCACCCAAGAGTTCTTCGACAAGCAGGCCGCCGTGTGGCGCGGTGAGCAGGGCGCGATTGTGCAGCGGATCCACGATATTCAGAGTGCCACGCCGGCTCCGGTTGAACAGGCTATCGACATGATGCGGCTAACGAGCCGGGCTGCCGAACTATTCCTACAGCAAACCGGAGCCGAGCAGCGCCGGTTGCTCCAGGTGGTGATCAAGAATGCCATCTGGCAGGACGGGGAGTTGCGGACGAGCCTGTTCGAACCGTTTGAAATTTTGCGCCATTCGAACCGGGAAAGCCACAGAAAAGAAAGGGAGATAAATGGCTCCGGCCAGGATTTTGGAATTTGGCTCCTCAGGTAGGACTCGAACCTACAACCCTTCGGTTAACAGCCGAATGGCTTGTAGCCGCCTCACGTTGCAAACACTAGTACTTACGCGCACAAAAAGCCGATTATCGCGTTAATTGGGGGGACTCTGGGGGGACGAGCAAAAACGTCGAGTTGAGGAGTCGCCAATTCGATTCGTGGGAGATTTGACATCCTTGAATAGGATGCAGTCGGCAATGGTTGTTTCCAAGTCCCGGTTTCTAGCCCGCAAAGGTGGACCGTAGGACTCTCCCCATTCATCCAGTCGGGAAATTCGATCGAGCTAAGCCACACGACGAGTAGCCGACTTCCCAAGCAGTTCATAAACGCTCGGCTCATGAGATCTATTTCTTGACCGGTCACATATCAGCAACGCGCGTTTTCCGTCAAAGTGACGGGATGAGCACGGCACAGGGGACTCGGGCGGACCCTTTCTCCGAGTCGCGGACAATTCGCCCGTAGATCCTGGCCGACTCTTACTTAGCTCGCACCGCGTCCTCGGACAAGATGCTTCCCAGATACAACGTCAACACCCTTTTGAATTCAGCCACAACCAGGGCTTTCCCTTTTGGATCTGCTTCACTATAGAGCGTCATCATGCCTCTGACTATCTGGAGCGATACGTTTGCAGCAAGTAGAGACTGTTCCTTCGAAAGCGACGGATTCTTTGCCTGAAAGGCATTTGCGATTGCGATTCGTGAAGCCTTTCGGGCAGCAGGGTCGCGGCGAAATCGTATTGGCGCGGCCAGCAGGCTCAGATAAGCGGGACGCTCCTGGACGAATTGGGTGATGCGCTCGATGAACCGATCGGCGAACTCCGCATGGTTCAGTATCTCCGTCTGCTGCATCAACGGCTTCCAATGCGCCTCCAGTTCCTGGGAATACTGATTCACCAGCGTGAACGCGATGGACTGTTTATCCGGAAAGTAGTTGTAGAGCGCGCCGATAGAAGACCCGCCCCGCTCCGCGACCGCCGTCATAGTTGCTGCTTCGTAGCCGACTTCGCCGAAGAGCTCCGCGGCCGCATCGAGAAAACCCGCCAGCCGGCGCGTCGCGCGTTCCTGCTGGGGAGCGACGCGAACGGAATTTGACAAAATCGAGGGCATCCTCGTATTCTATAACCAGAGGGAAATCGAGGATACCCTCGATTTTCAATTTTCAACAAAGAAGAAGCATGTCAGAACTCCAACTCAACCCCAAAAAGACCGCACTCGTCCTCATCGACCTGCAGAATGCCATCGTCGGCATGAATCCAGTGCCGCATACCACCGCACAGGTCGTCGAAAACTCCAGGAAACTCGCCGAGGCTTTTCGCGCACATGGCGGTCCCGTCGTCTATGTGCGCGTCGATCTCAACGACTTCATGACGCTTCCCGTCGACCAACCGCACAACCGGGGCGACAAGCCACTGCCCGCCGCAGCATCGGAGATTGCTGCTTCCGCTGGTTTCCAGCATGGCGACATCCTCATCACGAAGCGCCATTGGGGTGCCTTCGCCGGAACCGACCTTGAACAGCAGCTTAAATCCCGCGGCATCGACACGGTCGTCCTCACAGGCATCTCCACCAACGCAGGCGTCGAATCCACAGCCCGCCAGGGCACCGGCCTTGGCTTTGCCTTTGTGCTCGTCGAAGATGCCTGCTCCAGCCAAAACGCCGAGCATCACCGCTTTGCCTTTGAAAATATTTTTCCGCGTCTTACCCGCGTTCGCACCACCGATGAGGTCCTGGCCTCCGTTGCCTAAGGCCTCCAGCGAATTCAGCGGCCTCGACCCGTTGGTCTGGAAGATCACGACCGTCGCGGTGCTCGGCTCTTTTCTTTCGCAGCTCGATGCGACCATCGTCAACGTATCGCTCTCCAGTCTCGCCTTGGATCTGCACAGCAGCCTCACGGCGATTCAATGGGTCACCAGCGGCTATCTTCTGGCACTCGCTCTTATGCTCCCGCTCATCGGCTGGCTGGTGGAGCGCATTGGAGCCAAATCTCTCTACCTCTGGTGTTTTTCGGCCTTCACGCTCTCCTCCGCCTTATGCGGTCTGGCCTGGTCGGCGAACTCGTTGATCGCATTTCGCATCCTCCAGGGCATGAGCGGCGGCCTGATGGCTCCGATGACGCAGATGATGATGGCGCGTGCTGCCGGAAAACATATGGCGCGCTTCATGGGCTACGCGGCTGTGCCAATCCTGCTGGGGCCGATCCTTGGCCCGGTCATCGCCGGTGCCATTCTGCAACATGCCTCGTGGCGCTGGCTCTTCCTGGTCAACCTGCCGGTCGGTGTATTGGCAATCGTCCTGGCGGTTCTCTTTCTGCCCAATGATCGCGAGGAGACCCGGTCGAGAGAACTCGATCTTCCTGGTTTCGCCCTGCTCTCTCCCGGACTCGTGCTCTTCCTGTACGGATCGGATCATCTGGGCGAGCGTATCGGTCTTACGGCTCTTCTGGTTTCCATCGTTCTGCTTGCGGCCTTCTTCAGGATGGCCATTCGAAAAGGGGACAAGGCACTCATCGATCTTCAGCTCTTCAGGAGAAAAACCTTCGCTGCGTCCGCCACCACGCAGTTCATGTCGAACGGAATCTCGTTTGCGGGCCAAATGCTGATTCCGATTTATCTCATCCGCGCCTGTCGCCAATCACCGAGTGCGATGGGCTGGTTGCTGACTCCGCTTGGAGTGGGGATGATCTGTTCCTATCCATGGATAGGAGCCCTGACGCAGCGGTTTGGGATACGAAAGGTATCTGCCGGAGGAGCATTTCTGGCCTTCGCAGCCACGCTGCCATTTATCTGGCTGGCCAGTCGCGGACTTGTACTCCCCGTGCTTTCGTGTGCTCTCTTTGTGCGTGGGATAGGCCTCAGCGCCGTCGGCATTCCCTCCATCTCGGCTGCATACGCTTCCGTCAGAAAACAGGACCTGCCGATGGCGACAACCTCACTGAACATCGTGCAGCGTCTGGGCGGCCCGACTCTTACCACGCTCTGCGCGACCTTCCTGGGATGGAGGTTGGGGCTGGCGCAGTCCAGCGCCAGCCTCTCGAGCGCATTTACCGCTGGCTTTCTCCTACTCTGCGGATTGCACGCTTTTCTGTTTGCTGCTGCCCTGAGATTACCTCTTTCTCTGGACAGGGAGACTGCGCAACCTCTTGCAGAAGAATCGCCTGCCTTGCTGGAGGCGATGTCCGAGTAATTGAACTTGTGGAAGCCATTCACTCACCGGACGCTTCAGGTGCGCCGAATAACCTGAACTTCCGGATTCCGGGCGAATTATGCGCCATTCGGAGAAAGACAGGCTGTAGTGTTCACGCAGAAACCGGCTCTGCAAGAAATACCGATTACGCTGTTCAAGTTGACGGTTTGTCGCCGACTCGTGGATGTGCGTGCGATCGGTGGCTTGCCGGTCATCACGCGCGGGTAGTCGCCGCGTGTTTACCTATCGGGTGCCTGGCCGCTTCGTCGGATTCCGCTTGGGATGGTGGACGGAAGTCTGTTACCACCAGTAATCCAGTCGGGAGACTCGATCGTCATGCCACATGATGAGAAGCGACCAGGCGGAATGTTTGAGGCGGAGCGTCAGATCTTTCGCCAAGCCGAAATCTCGCTTTGAGAACTGCTCCGCGCGGCAACCTTGATGCCGACGGTGCGCTCCTGCGGTTTCAAGCTCATTTGAGCAAGGCCTGCCAGTTAGTCACCAGCACCAGCGGCGCATCAGCGCCCGGTTCCCGGATGACGCGGACCAGGAAGCGCCTACCATCCGGCCCGACGTCGTAGGACCAGGTTAACGGTGCAGGCAAACCCATCCGACGGTCCTCCCGTGAGAGCCGCGTGTCGAATAACGCTTTCGGCGCACCCATCGAGAAGCCCGACTTCGGACCGATATTCTGGACCGGTACAGCGAACAGCCGGCCGCTTGGGTCGACGTAGAACAGTTCTTTGCCGTCCGGCCGCCAGCGCGGTTCCTCGCCGCCAGCGGTCGACACTGCCCGCTTGCCCGGCGCACCCGTCCCTCGTGGAAAAGGCTCCACATAAACCTCGAAGCGGCCCGTTTCATTCGAAGTGTAGGCCATCCACTTGCCGTCTGGAGAGAACTGGCCTTGAGTTTCGTGAAATTCACTGGCCACAAATGGCTCAGGCTTTCGATCGCCTGCAAGCGGCAGCACCAATAGATCGTAATTGTTGTTTCCACCGGACGATAGTGTGACGAATTGGCCGTCTCGTGACCAGGAAACGGGGATTAGTGGTTTGCTTCCCTTCACCAGCAACTCCTCTTGGCCGGTCCCGTTCGTGTGCTTTTGGTACATTGCCCACTGGCCCTGCCCAGAGACCGCATACGCAATGCTGCTCCCATCGGGTGACCAGACCGGAGCAAAATTGGACTCCTTGAAAGTGAATCGGGATTCCGAACCCCGCTCCAACTCATGCAGCCAGATGTCTGCCCCCGCAGGTTGGCCAGGAGACGAGATTCGTGTCAACGCTACTTTCCCACCGTCCGGAGAGATGGACAAGTGGGAAATGTAGCCAGGCTGGCCGACAACACCTGTCTGCCCGCCGTTGCGATCGAACCAGGTAAGCTGCGAGATCGGTAAAGCGCGTGCGGCCTGAAAGGTCAGCGTGCCGTCGCCGGAAATTGAGAACTGGAAAAAACCAGTGTTTGGGCCGTCCCCCACGCCCTCCGCAACAGGAGACGCCTCGCCGGCCAGATGTAGCGTTTCCGGGCTTACCGGCTGGGCCATCAGCGCTCCGTTGCGGACGAACAGGATCTGAGCCAGGCGGCGGGCTGCCACGGGAGGCATGTAAAAAGCATTCGACTCGTCGGGGAGCAGCCGCCGGTTTTCCTTGGAGTCAAGTGAGGCGAAGATAATACCGTTCTGTTCAGGCATCTTTGAGCTAATCGCCAGGTATAGGACGCGGTGGCCGTCCGGCAGGAAAATGGGAAAGCGATGCGTGCCAGTCTCAGCGCGGGTGACTGGGGAGGGGAGGCCACCTGCTGCCGGAACGCGCTGGAGACCGGAGCCGCTTGCCGCGGCTGGCGCAAAGACAATCACCCCCTCGCGGTTCCAGGCGCCGCCGCGTCCGTCCAGGGCATCACACAAGTTCTGGACCGGGCCGCCACTGACCGCGATTTTCTTTAGCTTTCCTTGGGCGAAGAAGCCGATGTACCTGCTATCGGGCGACCAAAACGGATACTGGGCCTCTTCCGTTCCAGGCAGCGGCTGGGGATCGGGAGCATCGAGAGGGCGGAGCCAGAGGCGCTGCGTTCCATCTACTCGCGCGGCGAGTGTCAAATAGCGCCCGTCGGGAGAAAGGGCGAAACTGTCGACCGCAGCCTTTGCCGGAAGCGTGACCGCTGTACGCATGACACGCTCGGGCGGCCGCGTTTCACGGAAGTGCAGCCAGGAGATCACTAGCGTGGTGAGTAGCAGCGCGGACGTAAGAACCCAATGTGCGAAACGCAGAGGCTTGCTGAAGCGGCCTGCCATTGCTGCCGAGGCTGGCTGTTCCTCGGACGACCCTGCCAGCACGTCCTCGATTACCACCCGTGCTTCGCCGATATCCCGCAGACGCCGCTTTGGATTCTTCTCCATACAGCGCCGAACGAGCCTCCGCATTCCTGCCGGGATCGCATCCAATGAAGGTTCCGCTCGCAGCACCGCGGCCAAAGTATCAGATACCGTCTCCCCAATAAACGGCTGGTTGCCGGTGAGCATCTCGTACAGCACCACGCCGAAAGCCCAGATATCCGCGCGCTTGTCGACTGTCGCGCCGCGTGCCTGCTCGGGCGCCATATAAGCCGCCGTGCCCAGGATCACTCCAGCCTGCGTTGCCGACAGCATTAACGTCGGTGAGATGGACGGATTGCCGGCAGAGACCTGCGCCTCCAGCGCCTTGGCTAGTCCAAAGTCGAGAATCTTGACGTTGCCGTCGGCGGTCAGCTTCACGTTCGCCGGTTTCAGATCGCGGTGGACGACGCCTTTTTCGTGCGCATATTCGAGTCCTTCGGCGATCTGCTTGGCAATCGCCAGGGCGTCTTCAAGCGGAATCCATTGGCCGCCGATCCGCTCGGCCAGCGTCGGCCCTTCAACCAATTCCATGACCAGGGCGCCGATGCCGTTGCTGTCTTCCAAGCCGTGTATGGTTGCGATGTGAGGATGATTCAGCGACGCGAGCACCTGTGCCTCGCGCTCGAATCGTGCCATTCGCTCGCCGTCGTGAGCGAACGCCTCGGGCAATACCTTCAGAGCGACGTCACGGCCAAGCTTGGTATCCCGTGCACGGTAGACCTCTCCCATGCCGCCCGCACCGATGGGCGCGAGGATCTCGTAGGGCCCTAAACGAGTCCCCACTGCCAGAGACATAAAGAAGTCTACCAATCATACGCCTCTTGATCATTCTGCGACGGGTAGTGCATGATAAAACGCCGTTCAATGACAATGGCTGATTGAGCGGATTGGAGCGGTTGCCAACTTGCGTTCCAAATCCGGCCCGGATCTCAACTTCAGGATTGCAAACACTCGCCCGGTTTACAGACCGGGCGTTAAAGGTGCAGTGACTATGCATGCGTCAGATGCCCGCGTACCAAGAATAGCCGACCCCAAGCCGATCTTGCCGGAAATTGGAGGGACTCTGGGGGGACTCTCCCGAGGCATTGGAAGGCGCGCGCGGATTCGAACCGCGATCCTCTGAGGTAGAAGCTCAGTGCCTGTCCTTTGGACCACGCGCCTGTATTCTGGAGGCCCCGACCGGATTCGAACCGGCATCGTCCATTACGGCTACCTGTTTAGGAAACAGGGCCGGTACGGAGCCATGGTGCGCCCGGTCGGAATCGAACCGACGTGGTGCGGATTAAAAGTCCGCTGCCAAACCACTAGGCGACAGGCGCACATATTGGTAGCGGGGCTGAGAATCGAACTCAACTGTGCCGGTTTGTAGGACCGGTCTCCGCGACCAGCGGAGTTCCCCGCCATGGTAGCTGTCCTCCGAGTCGAACGGAGATCGAGGGCTTATAAGGACCCCACTCTACCCTTGAGCTAGACAGCTTCGAACTGGCTGCGAGGCTGGGACTCGAACCCAGATTGTGGCGCATTAACAGTGCGCTGCCCTGCCAATTAGGCGACCTCGCAAAACTTGGTTGGCGCCGCGGGAATCGAACCCGCTACCTCGCGATTAAGAGTCGCATGCTCATCCTTATGAGCTACGGCGCCAATGGCACCCCGGCCCCGATTCGAACGAGGCATAGCGGCTTTGGAGACCGCGCGCTGTCCCACCAGCATCCGGGGCACAATGAAACTTTGGTAGCGCAGGCGGGTGCTGACCCCGCTATCACCTGTTTGAAAGACAGGGCACTCATCCGTTCGTGCTCTGCGCCGCAACGCCGGAGGGATTCGAACCCTCGATCTCCTGATAGAGAGTCAGGCGGCTTAATCCTCTTGCCAACGGCGTCGTGAAAACTAATCCTTGTACGGGTCAAATTCATGGGCGCCCGCCATCGCCACTCCAAGCGGCCGCAGCGTGTGCAGCGTCTTAATCGACCCCTGATGCTCCCCGAGAACTTCCGGCAACCTCTTGTAGCAGTGCGGGGATTCGTCCACGCCCGCGCCGCGCAGCTCGACGTTTTCTCTGCGGACCCATTCGTGCATCATCTCGGGCGTCACCCTCGGCGCGCGCCTGACTTCGCCAGTCTTGCGATCGACTTTCCCTTTGGCTTCCATCCTTCCCATCACCCGGCCGGCGCCGTGCACCGTCGAATAGAGAGACTGCAGAGCGGTATCGTTTTGGACGCCCTCGATGATCACCGAGATCTCCCCCATCGAGCCGCCCACAAAGCCGCGCTGCCCGGGGAAAGCCGGTGTTGCTCCCTTGCGGACAACCCAGAGCATCTTTCCGCCGTGCTCCTCGTACCATGCGAAATTGTGATGGTTGTGAACTTCATCGAGCACCTTGGCGCCGAGAATCTTAGTTACACGCGCGCACACCCAATCGCGGCCGGCGTAAGCGTATCTGCCGGCCAGCTTCATGGCCGCTATGTAGTCCTGCCCTTCGTTGCCGCGGGCATCGAGCGCTACCGGCGCAGAGTCCATGTCGTCCTTGGCTCCGGCGCGGTTCAGAAACCTGGTGGCGATCTTGTGCCCGAAACCGCGCGAACCGAAATGCACGCCGATCCAGATCCGATCCTGCTCGTCGGCGAAGATGTCCACATAGTGATTCCCGGAGCCCACGGTGCCGAGCTGCGCGCGTCCCAGATCTCTTAGGCTCGTCAGCCTCCATATGGCGCTGTTCGCGCCTTGCGTGATGCTCCACGCCGGGTCGTTGCCGTCGTCGAACAGCTCATGTTCCACCGGTGAGGCGTTCTTCCGGCCTACACCGAAGCTGATCGCGTTCCACACGTCGTCCATGATGGTTGCGATGTTTTGCCGCACGTCGCGCGGGTCCGCGTCGGTAAGCACCGCCTTGTTGCCGCAGCCGATGTCATACCCAACGCCGGACGGGCTCACCAGGTTTTCGTGTGCGATGACTCCGCCGATCGGGACTCCGTATCCCTTATGATGGTCCGCCATCATCGCGGCCTGGCCGAAAATGTAGTAGCAGGTCTTGATCTGCTTGAGGGCAGCCTGATCGATTTCCGTGCCCCAAACCGGAATGCCGTCGATGATCTCCATAGCGACTCCTTTCGTAAAATCTGGCGCGCGGAACGGGAGTTGAACCCGCATGATCTTGAGCGACAGTCAAGTGCCTTGCCGGTCGGCCACCCGCGCGTTTGGTCGGCCCCTCCGGATTTGAACCGGAATCCCAGCCTTCGGAGGGCTGTGCCCTTTCCAATTGGACGAAGGGCCGATTGGTACCCCACCACAGAGTCGAACTGTGATCTGAACGTTCGTAGCGTTCTATCCTGTCCATTGAACGAATGGGGCACATGAAATCTGGCTGAGGCGGAGTGATTCGAACACTCGATGGCAGGGTCAGAGCCTGCTGCCTTTCCATCTTGGCTACGCCCCAGCAATGGCTGGGAGGGCGACGGTCGAAGTCGCAACCTGCTGATTCAAAGTCAGCCGCTCTGCCACTTGAGCTACCTCCCAGCAATACTTCCGAAAGGCATTCCGGTATTCGTTACGGTGCTTCTGGAGGTACTCTTCGGGCTTCGCGGAGTACACCGCGTCAACCAACCAGCCATCAGACTCGCCAATTCGCAAATACTTGCCGACCGTGGCGAGTGGCTCCGGTATCCAGGCCATCTGTTGAGTTACACCCTTTCGCAAGAGACAGTGACGGTATCGCATAAAATACTCCGGCGGCAGTTCGCGGACAATAAAACTCCGCTGCGCATTGCTTACCCTCCCCCGCCGCCACGGTAGGCAAGATGGGGTGACCGGAGAGAATTGAACTCTCGTGGTTGGAGCCACAATCCAACGCCTAAGCCACTCGGCCACGGTCACATCTGGTGCGCGGGGGTCGAATCGAACGACCATTGCTGGCTTTTCAGACCAGCGCCTTGACCACGTTGGCAACCCGCACGAAAACTTGGTGGAGATGGAGAGAATCGAACTCTCATCGTCTCGGTGCAAACGAGAAGTCCTCCCGTTGAACGACATCCCCACAAACTGGTACCAGCGGATGGAATCGAACCACCTTCTGCGCGCTTATCAGACGCGACCCCAACCGGAGAGCTTCGCTGGTATGGAGGTCAGCGCGAGAATCGAACTCGCTTCACCGCGTTACAAGTGCGGCGCATCGCCAGCAATGCTTGCCGACCGAAATCTTGGAGCCAAGGCCGCGAATCGAACGCGGGTCGCATCTTTACCAAAGATGCACTCTGCCACTGAGCTACCAAGGCTGGAGCCAAGGCGGAGAATCGAACTCCGGTCGGAGCGTTACGAGTGCTCTGCTCTCCCACTGAGCTACCGAGGCAATGGAGCGAGTGACCGGACTCGAACCGGTGTCTACTGCATGGCACGCAGCAATCCTAGCCACTGGACGACACCCGCCAGAAAATTGGAGCGGAATGTGAGAATCGAACTCACGTCTGGAGTTTGGAAGACTCCGGCCCTCCCACTGGACGAATCCCGCTTGGTAGCGGGCGTCGGAATCGAACCGACCCGCGCAGAGGATTATGAGACCTCGCTCGCGCCTTGCGTGCCCGCATCACAACATTCAATTGTCAAAGAACTGGTCGGGGACCTCGGACTCGAACCGAGAGTCTCTTGCTCCCAAAGCAAGTGGGTTAAGCCATTTCCCAAGTCCCCGAAAATGAAAAAGGCCGGAATCCTTTCGGACCCGGCCTCTGAAAAATAGTACTATTCCAAGTCGGCTCAGGTCCCCCAACGCGCGTCTGGATTGACGCACGTCCTTGTACCTTGCGGTTTCATCCCGAAATGGCCGACT
>Ga0075436_100001603_pt1 | contig 15450 bp, 9 predicted proteins | sample RhiMethybrSRZTD5_FD_75303 | JGI IMG/M metagenome (GOLD analysis project Ga0075436, IMG submission 75303) | Populus rhizosphere microbial communities from Tennessee, USA - Rhizosphere MetaG P. TD hybrid SRZTD5 | ecosystem: Host-associated > Plants > Roots > Rhizosphere > Soil | place: USA...
GTGCCAGACCAGGCGGAGGGCACAGGATTCGAACCTGTAAGGGCTTGCGCCCGGCGGTTTTCAAGACCGCTGCCTTACCAATTAGGTCTAGCCCTCCGGACAACAAAACATCACTCATCGGTGGCAGGCACGCAACCCGCGCGTCGCAGGGGTCGCAGAGCGCTAGGGCGTCGTGGGCTTCGGCTTCGGCTTGCTCGTGTCGAGCAGCTTCGTGGTGTTCGACTCGGGTTGCAGCGGAACCGTCGGCTCCGTTGGCGCGCTGAAGAGACCCTGCAGGCCGGTCGCCTTCGCGATCGCTTGGACCTGCGCGAGAATGCGCGTCGCATCCTTGTCGTTGTCGTTGCCGCTCGCGGCCTGTTCGGCGTCGGCGAGCGTGACACCGCTCGCGAGGTACAGATACGGAATGCCGACGGACGCACGGTCCACCCACATCGTGCGACGCGCGAGCGACGCCGGCGCCAGGAAGTCGTGTTCCCAGAGCCACGCCGATGTCTTGACGTCGAGCATGCCTTGGCCGGGAATAGCGACGGTATCCTTGCTGGCCACCGGCTCCTCGGGCAGCAGCTTGCGCGCCAGACCCTGCGTCAGCAGATGCGACTCGAGGCCGAGGTCCTCGGGATAGCCGCCGGCGGTGCGGCTGAAGTACACGGGGCGCTCCGGCCACGCGTCGCGAATCATCCGCAGCACGACGACGTCGGCGCGCGCGAGGACCTGCGGGCGGATGGTCGCCGTCAGGCTGCCGGCCTTGAACAGCTGCGGCTGCGTGATTTCCACCGACGGCGGCAGCGCGTTGGCCGCATCGATCGTGAGGTGCAGCGGCGATCCGTTAGGCTTGGGCCACGCGTGCCCGCGGTAGATGGCCGGCCCGGCCAGGCTGTCGTACGGATAGACCGGCCGCTCGATGAGCTGGCGGACGTACCAATCCGTGTTGAGCAGCGATGTGTTGGCGACGACGACGTCCTTGCGGATGCCTTCCACTTCCTGCGCGTACCAGAGCGGGAACGTGTCGTTGTCGCCCACGGTGACGAGGATACCGTAGGGCTCGACGCTATTCAGCAGATCGTGCGCGAAGTCGCGCGTGTCGGTTTGGCCCGCGCGCGAGGCCGCGGTCCAGTTCATCGCGAGCGGCACGAACGCGATGAGGAGCATGGGCGATACCGCGAGCCATCCGTTGCGCGTGGCGATCGTGAAATACTCCCGGCCGCGCTTCACCCCCTCGCTGCCGACGAGCGCCGCGAGATATCCCCACACCCACACGAGACCGAGCGCCACCCACACGCCCCACGCGGAGAAGCTCGCGATGAAGAAGTAATCGCGGTCGCGCACCTCGCACGGCACGCCCGGCGGATTGCCCATCGCGGCGCACTGGCTGTACCCGTACTTGAAGTTCAGATACCAGATGAGCAGCAGCGTGAGCGTGAACATGAACGTGCCGAGGTACCAGAACGACTTCCGGTCGCGCTTCCAGTGCACCCAGCCGCCTAACAAACCGAGCGCCATGTAGGCGACGGCCATGAGCGACTGCCAGAATCCGTACTGCTCGCCGGCGTCGCGCAACCACTGCCACTTGAAGTACATCCAGTACATGCCTAACTGGCCGGTGAACGGCGCCTGGCGGTCGAACACCGACGGCTTCCCGTACTGTCCCCGGTTGAAGTTGTACCAGAACGCGGACCACGTGGTGGGCTCGCCTTCGTCGATCGGCGGATGGTGCAGGGCGCGGATGGGCTGCGTGAGGAACGGCGTGTTGCCGAGGATGAACACCGCGATCAGCGCCAGCAGCAGCTTCCACCGCACGAGCGTGTCCGGGCGGCGCACCAACACGGCCACGACGACGGCCGGCGCCGCGAGCAGCCCCATCATGTGGTTCGCGTTGCCTAACCCGAGCAGGTATGCGATGAGCACCAACGTGCGGTCGGCCGCCGGTCCGTCGGGGTCGTCGCACCAGCGCACCGTGAGCCACGACACGATCGCCAATCCCATCAGCGACACGGTGTACACTTTTTCGTTCACCACCGACTGGTTCCACACCGTGAACGCCGTTGCCCCCACGAGCGTGGCGAGCGCGCCGCCTGCGATGCGCTGCCACCGCTCGGGCAGCCACGACACCAGCACGCGCTCCGCCACCAGGAACCACATGCCGGCCGCAATCGCGCTCGTGAGCGCGGCGAGCATGTTGATCTTGACGGCGACGCTCAGCGACCCCAATGGGAGCACGGCGAACAGCCGGCCGATGAGCACGAACAACGGATTGCCCGGCGGGTGCGGCAGCCCGAGCACGTACGCGGCCGAGATGTATTCGCTCGTGTCCCACATGGCCGTCGACGGCGACAGCGTGAGCAGGTACAGCACGAAGACGAACACCGCGGCGATCGCGGCGGCGAGATATGACGGTCGGTAGTCGAGCTCGGTGTTGGGCATGCGGTCGAGAAAGTGGAGCGGGAGGCGTTCCAGGATCTAGTGACGGAAGAGCCGTTTGCCGGTGAGCACCATCGCAATGCCCCGCTCATCCGCGGCGGCGATCACCTCATCGTCGCGCACCGAACCTCCGGGTTGCACGATGGCGGTGATGCCTGCTTCGACGGCCTGATCGACGCCGTCGCGAAACGGAAAATAAGCATCGGAGCCGAGAACCGCGCCGTGGGTATCGTGTCCGCCGCCCTTGGCTTTGTGTACGGCGAGGAACGACGCATCGACGCGGGACATCTGGCCAGCGCCGATGCCGATCGTGGCGCCGTCGCGCGCGAGCACGATGGCGTTGGACTTGACGCTCGCCACCGCGCGCCAGGCGAACTCGAGATCGGCCTGTTCGGCGTTCGTCGGCGCGCGCTTGGTCGCGACGGTCCACGAGGCGAGCTCATCGCCAAGTGCGGTGCGCTCCTGCACGAGGAAGCCGCCGCGCACGCGCTTGAAATCGAAGGCGCCGCGATCCCACGAGGCGCGTCCCTCGAGCACGCGGAGATTTTTCTTGCGGCCCAGAATGTCCACCGCTTCCGCGGAGAAGGCCGGCGCCACCAGGCACTCGACGAAGAGACGCGAGATGGCCTGCGCCGCGGCGTCATCCACCGGCACGTTCACCGAAATCACCGAGCCGAACGCGGACACGGGATCGCACGCCAGCGCCTTCTCGTAGGCCTCGAGGGCGCTGCTGCCTAACGCAAGGCCGCACGGCGTGGTATGCTTGATGATGGCGCAGCACGGGCGCTGGCCGGGGAAGAGATCGGTGGCGAGGAGCGCGCCTTCCAGGTCGAGCAGGTTGTTGAAGCTCAGCTCCTTGCCGCCGCGCTGGCAGAGTCCGTGCAGCCCGGCTCCGGGGCGCTCGACGTAAAACGCCGCGCGCTGGTCGGGATTCTCGCCGTAGCGGAGCGACTGTGCGCGTTCGAGCGAGAGCGCCACCCACTCGGGGAAGAGCGTTTCGCGCTGCGCGGCGAACCATCCGGCGATCGCCGCATCGTAGCCGGCGGTGTGGGCGAACGCCTTGCCGGCGAGCAGGCCGCGGAGGTCGGCATCGTCGTCGGCGGCGGCCACCGCGCCTAACACACGCTCGTAGTCGGCCGGATCGACCACCACGTACACGCTCGCGAAGTTCTTGGCGGCGGACCGGATCATCGATGGGCCGCCGATGTCGATCTGCTCGATGACCTCGTCGGGCGGTGCATCCGGCCGGGCGGCGGTTTCGCGGAAGGGATACAGGTTGACGGCGACGAGGTCGATCGGCGTGATGTCGTGGTCGCGGAGCGCGCGCATGTGCTCGGGCAGGTCGCGCCGCGCGAGCAGACCGCCGTGCACGGCCGGGTGCAGCGTCTTCACCCGGCCGTCGAGCATCTCGGGGACGCCGGTGACGGCGCTCACGTCGGTCACCGTTAGGCCGGCGTCGCGCAGCGCGCGCGCGGTGCCGCCGGTGGACACCAGGTCCCACCCGTGGCCGGCGAGGCCACGGGCGAATTCGACCAGACCGGTCTTGTCGGAAACGGAGAGCAAAGCGCGGGGCATGAGTTCGTGGCTGAGATTTACGGTTTCGGCGCGGGCGCCGGCGCGGCTGTCGCGGGCTTGGCGGGAGCCGTGCGGCGCACCGGCTCGGACGCGCGCGCCAGACGCTCGATGATGCGGCTCAGCGAGACCAGATCACGCAGGTCGATCACTTCCGCCGGCGAATGCGAGTAGCGGAGCGGCCATCCGATGGGCACGTCCACTGCGCCGTAGCGCACGAACTCGCTGCCGTCGTTGCCGCCGTTCGTCGTGCCCACCTGCATCGGGATCCGCGCCGCGCGCGCGACCGACAGCACGCGATCGACCTCGGCCGGCGGGGTGGCGCTCGAGTTGTCGAGCGCGCGCACGACGGCGCCCTGGCCTAACGGAGCGTCGGCGAAGCGGTCGCTCTCCATCGGGTCGTCGGCCGACACGAAGGTATCGATCGCGTGGACGCGCCGCACGCTGGTGCCGAACGCGGCCGCCACCGCGGCGGCGCCGAAGAGGCCCGTTTCCTCGCGCACCGAGAACACGAAGATCACCTTGTGCGTGAGCGCGGCCGGGTTGATCGTGCGCATCGCGAGCAGCTGTGCAGTGCAGCCGGTGCGGTCGTCGAGCGAGCGCGCCGAAAAGCGGAGCGCGCCGAACCGCGCCGCCGCCTTGTAGCTGGTGACGGTCGTACCGATGGTCACGCCCCGCGCGGCAAGGCCGGCGGAATCGACGCCGAACCACGCCGTGAGATCTCCCGGCTCCGCCGTCCGGGCGCTGTCGCGCGGCACGAAAACACCGCGCACCATGATGTGCGACTGACCCGAGTCGACGTGCGCGAGCGCGGTCTGTCCTTCCCAGAGGGAGCCCAGGAATCCGCCGCGGCGCGCGAGTGTGACGGTCCCGTCGGAGGCGATGCGCGTGACGGCGAAGCCCACTTCGTCCATGTGCGCGACGAACACCGTGGTGTCGCGATCGGGACCGGCGGCCACGATGATGTCGCCGGCGGTATCGACCTGCGCGTTCGCGGCCGCCCATTCCGGCAGCGCGGCGCGGACGGCGTCGCGCACCTGGCCTTCGTTGCCCGACACGCCGTAGATGTCGGAGAGGCGGCGGAGCAGTGCGGCGGCGTCAGCGAAGCTGTCGCGCGGATCCGCGGTGTGGAGCGGCGGGACGTCGAGGGGGACGAGCGGCGGCCGCGACGCGATGCCCGATGCGCGCGCGATCGCCGCCACGTACTGTTGCGCGTCGCCTTCCTCGACGCTCTCGACCAACGTGTTGGCGTATCGCGCGCGCACGGCGAGCTCGATCGTGACGCCGACCGGCGCGCCCGCTAACGCGGGGAAGGGCGGCCGCGACTCGGCGCGCGCGCTCACCGGCGCGCCGCCCGGCCCCGTGGCCGGCGTCTCGGGCGCGGTGGCGAGGACGAGCGTGTCGGCGCCGCCTAACGCAGCGACGACGGCGGACAGGCCTGCCCAACGGAAACTGCTCTGCACGGAGATCACGTAGTCGGTCTCGCCGTGCTCGGGCGCGGCCGACGCGGCCGCGGCCACGGCCGCGCAGCCCGCGCGGTCGGCGGCGCCGGGGCCGGCGACGAAATCGCCGTACATCCACCGGGGCCAATCGCGCGTCACCGGGTCGAGCATCTCGACGCCCATCGCCTGCGCTTCGGCGCGGGTGCGCGCGCCGATGTCGACCCACAGGTGCTCGATGCTCGCGGGCGCGTCGCCGGGCGAGCGACCGCGCCACAGGTGGACGCTGCGCACGCCGATCACGCCCGGCACGCCGCCCCGGCGCGTGTGGACCACGATGCGCTGGCCCTGGTAGAACTGTGTCCAGAGCGGGTTCCTGGGCAGCCCGACCGGATCGTGCAGGCGCAGGTAGCCGTCCGGCGTGACATCGCTCACCACGAAGCTCGGCTCGTCCAGGGCGCAGGCGACGATGCGGCGCGGGCTGCCGCTGCCGCGGCGCATCACCAGGTTGCCTAACGCATCGCGCTGCCATCCCGGAATCGCGCGTTCGATGATCGCCGTCGCGGTCTGTTCGCGGCCCGGAGCGGCGTCGAGCGCGATCCACGATGCGAGCGCGGGCAGCGTGGTCGTGTCGCGGGCCGGCGGCTCCTGCGCGCGCGCCATGGCCGGCGCAGCCAGCGCCGCGGCGGCGGCGCACCACCGGATGCGCCGGGCCGAATGCCTAACGAGACGCGCGACAGCCGATGGCATCGTCGATGTACCGGACAAGCTCGTGGTCCTCCACGGATTCGGGGACGAACGTCAGACCGCTGCGCGGAGCGCCATCCGCCCACACGGCGCGTCCCGCCTCGTCGAGCGACACGCGGCCGGCAGCGACCGCCTGGACGACGCGCGGGAACAGCAGGTGCTCCACCCGCAACACGCGCGCGGCGAGCGAGCCGGCGGTGTCGCCGTCGACCACCGGCACCGGCCACTGCGCGATGATCGCGCCGCGGTCGTACACCGGATCGACGAAGTGCACGGTCACGCCGCTCACGCGCGCGCCGGCGTCGAGCACGGCCTGGTGGACCCGCGCACCGTACATGCCGCGTCCGCCGAACGCCGGCAGCAGGGCGGGGTGTACGTTCACGACGCGGCCCTGGTAGGCGCGCACGACCGCGTCGGGCACGAGGCGGATGTAGCCGGCGAGCACGAGGAGATCGATGTCGAATTCCGACAGGAGCGCACCGAGCTGCGCGGCGTGGTCGGGGCCGGGCGGCGCGACGCGGACGTCCACGCCCAACGCATCGGCGAGCGCGAGCGCGCCGGCGGTCTCGCGGTCGCCCACCACGAGCGCGATCGACGCGGCGGCCCTCTCGCCTAACGCGCCCAGGTACCGGTGCAGCGCTTCGAGGTTGGAGCCGCGACCCGACGCCAGCACCGCGATGCGCCGCGCCACCGCCGTCATCGCGCGACCGCGAGCGACGCCAGCACGGCGTCGACCACTTCGCCCAACGTGTCCACCACGCGCGCGCGCTCGTGCGCCGTGCGCAGGTCTTCATCCGGCGTGCTCGCGCCCGGGACGAGCACGCCGTCGCCGCCCAGCTCGAGCGCGGGTGCGACGTCGCGCCAGCGGTCGCCCACGTACCAGGACCGGTCGAGGGCGAGATCGAGGTCGCGCGCGGCTCGGACGAAGAGTGCCGTGCCGGGTTTGCGGCAGCCGCACTCGCCGAGTCGCGGGTCGTGCGGGCATTCGTAGGTGGCGTCGAGGTGCGCGCCCGCCTGTTCGCCGAGCAGGGCGGCCACGCGATCGCGCACGCCGACGTAGTCGACGGCGGTCATGATCCCGCGGCCGAGGCCGGACTGGTTGGTGACGACGACGACCGGCACGCGGGCGGCGTTGAGGCGCGCGATGGCGCGCGCGGCGCCCGGGATCAGGGCGACGTCGGCGGGGCGGCGGACGAAGCCCGTGTCGACGTTCACGGTGCCGTCGCGGTCGAGGAACACGGCCGGGCGCATCGTTAGGCGAGGGCGGCCAGGACGGCGGCGGCGAGCGCGTCGTCCGCGTCCTCGGGGACGGAGCGGAGGTCGAGCAGCAGCCGGCCGTCGGCGATGCGCCCCACCACGGGGACGCCGCCCGCGCGCGCGGCGCGCAAGCGCGCCTCGTGCGCGGCGGCGTCCCCGCCTAATGCAACCGCCGCCGACGGGATGCGCGTGGTGGGGAATGCGCCGCCGCCGGCACTGGCGTCCGTGGGGACCACGGACGCCGCGATGCCGGCGGCGGCGAGCCGCGCGCCCAACGCCACCGCGCGCTCGCGGATGCGTGCCGCCGGCGCCGTGAGCATCGCCAGCGTCGGGATCTCGCGCAGCGCGCGCTCCGGATCGCGGTACAAGGCCAGCGTGGCCTCGAGCGCCGACAGCGTCAGCTTGTCCACGCGCAGCGCGCGCGTGAGCGGATTGCGCCGCATCCGCTCCACTGCCTCGCGCGTCCCCAGCACGATGCCCGCCTGCGGGCCGCCGAGCAGCTTGTCGCCGCTCATCGTCACCACGGTGGCGCCATCGCGCACCGCGTCGCGCGCCACGGGCTCGCCCGTTAGGCCGTAGGCGTCGAGGGACACGAACAGCCCGCTCCCCAGGTCGTGCAGCACCGGCACGCCCGCCGCGGCCGCGATCGGACCCAGCACGCGCACCGGCACGTCGGCCACGAATCCCTCGATGGCGAAGTTGGACCGGTGCACCTTCACCACCGCGCCCCGGGCCGAGCTCTCGCCTAACGCTCGACGGTAGTCCTCGGCGTGCGTGCGGTTGGTCGTCCCCACCTCCACCAGGCGCGCGCCGCTCTTGGCCATGATGTCCGGCACCCGGAAGCTGCCGCCGATCTCCACCAACTCGCCGCGCGACACGATCGCATCGGCGCCGTCGGCGAACGTGTTGAGCGCCAGCACCATCGCGCCCGCCCCGTTGTTCACGACCAACGCGTCCTCGGCGCCTGTGAGCTCGCGGAGCAGTCCCACGCAGTGCACGTAGCGGCTCCCGCGCGCGCCGTGCTCCAGATCGTACTCGAGGTTGGTGTAGCCCTGCGCGGCCTGCGCGATCGCATCGATGGCCGCGCGGGCGAGCGGCGCGCGACCGAGGTTGGTGTGCAGCACCACGCCCGTTGCGTTGAGCACCGGCCGCAACGAGCGACGCTCGCGTTCATCGAGCGCCGCGTCCACCGCCGCGCGCCACGATGCCGGATCGCGCGGTGCGCGATCCGGATCGCGGCGCGCGTGCTCCACTGCATCCCGCACGGCGTCCGCCACGAGCGCGCGGGGCGCGCGCTCGAGCAGCGGACGCACCGCGTCCGAATCCAATAACGTGTGCACGCTGGGCAGCGCGCGTCGTGGGTCGGTCATGGCGTGCGTCGGGGCGTCGGCGGTTTGGTCGTGTCAGCCTTAGTCTTGGCCGGTGGTTTTTTCTCCGGCTTCGTCGACGGCGGCGTCGGTTTGGGCATCGTGAACACCCTGGTCGGACTCGCTTTGAACCCCAGCAGGTTGCGCACGTCGCGCGCCGTGATGCGATACGATGTACCCGGTTCGAGCGGCTCGGCCAGGAGCACCACGACCTCGATTGCCGGGCTCGGCCGACTCGGCTTGGGCAGGGGCGCCCGCTTGGTGGTGTCGGGCCCGGCCGCGCGGCCGCCGAAAATGTCGCGGCGTTCGCGCGTCGGCGGCGCGGCAGGAGGCGCCTTCTTGGTGGTGTCGGCTTTCTTGGTCGTGTCTTTCGGCGTCGTCGCCGCGCGAATCGAGTCGAACACCGCGCCCAACTGCACCGCCTTGAGCGGGACCACGGACGAGTCGGCGCGCTTGAGCAGGAACAACGACGTGTCGAGCTTCTGCGCCGTGTCGAGCGCGCGGTCGAAGGTCACGCGCACGGCCAACGAGTCGATGATCGAGAACTGGTCGATGCGCGGCGCGACGGTGTCGTGCGCGAACGCCAGCATCTCGAGACGGGCGGTGTCGCGCAGTACGACGTGGGCCGAGTCCCACATTTCGTGCGGATCGATGAGCCGGTTGTTGTTGGCGTCGTTCCACGCCTGCACGGTGTAGGTGCCGGCCGGCGCGTGCGCGAGGACGAATCCGCCTAACGAGTCGGCGCGCGCCAGGTAGACCGTGCTGTCGGGCCGCCGGATGGCCTGCACCATCGCGTTGGGAATCGGCTTGCCGGCCACCCAGTCGAAGGCGATGCCCCGGATGCGCGTGTTGGGGATCGAGTCGCCGGTCGAGAACACGATTGTAATCGGCTTCTTGAGCACGTTACCGCGCAGGTCGGCGAGACCCGGCATGAGCGTCACCGTGTAGGCGGTGTTCGGTTTGAAGTCGTGCTTGCCGTGTATCGTGAGACGTTGGCGATGCCAGCCCACGTGCACCTCGCCGTCGGTCGGCGAGATGAGGCCCAGGCCGCTCAGGTCGGTGGCGCCCTGCGCCGCCGGCTTCTCGGACACGACTTCGTCGAACAGGATCTGGACTTCCTTCGCCTTGACCTTCGTGGCGCCGCTGTCGGGGATGATCGAGTCCACTTTGGGCGGTACGTGCCGCGGCGGTCCGCCGGGCGGCGCGCCCGGCTGCGCGCACGCGCCTAACGCAAGCACCAGCGCGGCGGTCAGCCGCCGCACAGCGTGTGCACCTTGGCCGCGAGCTGCGCCGCGCGCGTGGTGAGCTCCTCGAGGCGGCGCCGTTCGCCGGCCACCACCTCCGGCTTGGCCCGCGTCACGAACCGCTCGTTGCCTAACCGCTGCTCGATGCCGGCGCGCAGCGCGGCAACCTGCTCGAGCTCGCCGCGCAGGCGGCCGCACTCCTTGCCGAGGTCGATGGCGCCGGCCAGGGGCACGCGGACGTGCGAGCCGTCGCTCAACACCGCGTGCGCCGCGGCCTCGCCGTCGCCCGCGCCGTCGCCCGCCGAGACGTCGGCGCGGGCGAGGTGCCCAATGAGCGCCGCTTCGTCGGCGAGTACGCGGCCGGCCCGCGGCTGCGCACCGCCCACGCGGGCTCCCACGCGGGCGCCCGGCGCGATGTTGTATTCGGCGCGAATCTGCCGGATGGCGCTCACCGCCTCGCGCACCAGCTCGAACTCGCGCGCCGCGTCGTCGTCGAGCGTGCGGCGCACCGGCCACGCGGCGCGCGCGAGGAACTCGTCTGCGGCGCGCGGGGCGATCGCCTGCCACAGCGTTTCGGTGATGAAGGGCACCACCGGGTGCAGCAGACGAAGCGCGGCGTCGAACGCGTGCACGAGCACCGCACGCGCGACATCGCCGTCCGGTCCGCCTAACCGTGGCTTGGTGCTCTCGACGTACCAGTCGGCGAGCTCGTTCCACGCGAATCGCCGCGCCGATTCCACCAGCTCCGAGAGCCGGAGCCCCGCGTAGAGCTCGCCCGATGTCCAGCGGCCGTCGCGCGACGGGCGCGGCGGACCCAGCGCCGCGTCGCATTCGGCGATGGCGGCATCCAGGCGCGCGAGGATCCACGCGTCGGCGCGGGTGAGGCGCGTCGGGTCGATGTCGGCCAGCGCAGGCGCGGGCGCGTCGCCCAGGTTCTGCAGGATGAACCGGCCGATGTTCCACAGCTTGGTGACGAAGTTCCGCCCCGGCGCGAACGATGCCGCGAGGTTGGTCGGGTCGAGCATCACGTCGGTGCCTAACCCGAGACCCGCGATCACCGTGTAGCGGAGCGCGTCGGCGCCGTACGCCTGCACCACGTCGAGCGGGTCGATGCCGTTGCCCAACGACTTCGACATCTTGACGTGCTGCATGTCGCGCACGGTGCCGTGCAGGTACACGGTGTGGAACGGCTCGCGTCCCATGAAGAAGTGGCCGGCCATCACCATCCGCGCCACCCAGAAGAACAGAATCTCCGGAGCCGTGACGAGCACGTCGGTCGGATAGAACGCCCGCAGGTCGCGCGCCTCTTCGTTAGGCCAGCCCAGCGTCGACAGCGGCCAGAGCCAGGACGAGAACCACGTGTCGAGGACATCGTCGTCCTGCCTCACGGAACCGCCGCACTGCGGGCATGCCGTGATGTCGTCGCGGCTCACGACGGGTGAGCCGCCGCACGCGTCGCAGTACCACACCGGGATGCGGTGGCCCCACCAGAGCTGGCGGGAGATGTTCCAATCGCGGATGTTCTCCATCCAGTTGACGTACACCGCTTCCCAGCGCTCGGGCAGCACGCGCAGCCGCCCCGCGCGCAGCGCCTCGAGCGCCGGCTTGGCGAGCGGCGCCATGCGCACGAACCACTGGTCGGACAGGCGCGGCTCGACCACCGTGTCGCACCGATAGCAGTGTCGCACCGCATGCTGGTGCGGCTCGACCTTCACCAATTGCCCCGACGCGCGCAGCATCTCGACGACGCGCGCCCGCGCGTCGAACCGGTCGAGTCCGCGGAGCGCCTCCGGCACGCGCCCGGTCGCGTCGGCGCCCTCGCGCATCGCGCCCACCTCGTCGATCACCACCGGCATCGGCAAACCGTGGCGCGCGCCCACTTCGAAATCGTTGGCGTCGTGCGCCGGCGTGATCTTCACCACCCCGGTGCCGAACGCCGGGTCCGCGTACGGATCGGCGATCACCGGGATCTCTAGGCCCACGATGGGCAGCACCACGTGCCGCCCAACGAGATCGCGATAGCGATCGTCGTCGGGATGCACCGCCACCGCCACATCGCCTAACATTGTCTCGGGACGCGTGGTCGCCACGACGAGCGCGCGGTGCGGATCGCCGGCCACCGGATAGGCGATCTGATACAGCTCGCCGCGCTCGTCCGCGAACTCCGCCTCTTCGTCGCTCAGCGAGGTGAGACAGCGCGGACACCAGTGGATCACACGGTGTCCCTTGTAGATCAACCCGGCTTCGTACAAGCGTACGAACGCTTCGCGCACGGCGCGCGACAGCTCCGGCGAAAACGTGTACGCCGTGCGCGTCCAATCACACGATGCGCCGATCGCCTCGAGCTGCTTGAGAATCACGCCGCCGGTCTCGGCCACGAATCGCGTGGTGCGCTCGACGAACGCCTCGCGTCCCACGTCGAACCGCGTGAGCCCTTCCTGTGCGAGTTGGCGCTCGATCACGTTCTGCGTCGCGATGCCCGCGTGGTCCGTGCCTGGCACCCACAGCGCCTCATCGCCCGCCATGCGGCGCCATCGCACGATCACGTCCTGCACCGTGTCGTTCAAGCCGTGACCCATGTGCAGCACCGCCGTCACGTTGGGCGGCGGGATCACGATCACGAACGGAACACGGTCGCCGCCGAGCCGCGTGCTGCGGTCCGCGTGCGCGGTGAACACACCGGCGGCCTTCCACCGCGCGTAGAGCGCCGCATCAAGACGAGACGGATCGTATTGTGGAGCGAGGTCTTCGCGCATAGACCTCGAAAGATATTCGCTTGGGCGGGCCTCGACCAACGGGCCAGCCCAAGCGTGATGCTACTCGTGCTCCTCGCGCGTTACATCGCGATCGACCGGCCCGCGTCGCATCGCGCCGTGCTCGCGACGCTCGTCACGCGTGTGCTCGGCGGAATCGGCCCGCCCGATGGCCAACCGATTCACCACCGATTCGACCCCCTCGACGCGTCGCGCGACCGCGGCTGCGTGATGGGATTCATCGTCGCTGTCCACCCATCCGGAGAGCTCGATCAAGCCGTCGCCAACGGCGCTGATGTCGATCGCGCGCTCGCGCAGCGTCGAATCGGCTTGAAACGCTTCGAGCACGTGGTCCTCGAGCGCCGCGTGCACGTCGTCTTCATCCGGTTCCTCGGCCTCGAACTCTGCTTCGAGCGACTCTTCGTCCTCGAGCTCCGCTTCGTCCAACGCGTCATCGAAGTCTCGCTCGTGCGCCGCTTCAGTCTTTGGGAGCTCGTCATCGTCCGCTTCGCTCTCCTCGAGCTCCGCCCAACGATCCTTCACGCGCGCGGCGATGCCGGCGATACCGCCGGACTTCTGTGCGACGAGCATCCCGACCGCGAATCCCGCGACTGCGCCGATCATGAGGCTTGCGAAGGTGCCGCCGGATTCCGGCTCCTCGTAGCGAATGCGATACTTGTGCATAGTCCGACCTGTGGCGGAGGGTGACTCGCAACGATAGTTTAGCGTGAAGCAGCAGAAGCGTGAGCGCAAGAGGCGCGCCCGCTTAGCGCCCGAGACCGCAAGGTCTGCGCTCCTCCCGAATACGACACATGATCGATCGTTCGCCCATAGCGCCGCCCCCGCAATCGAGCAGGGACCACGAGCTCACGCTCACACTTCCCGACGGCTCCGAGCGGAATGTTCCTGCAGGAACGTTGCCGCGCGACGTCGTCGCGTCCATCGGCGCTGGGTTGCTGCGCGCCGCCATCGCCGTGGAGGTCGATGGACAGATCCAGGACCTCATGACGCCGCTCCGCCGGGGCGGACGGTTCCGCGTCCTCACGGAAAAAGATGCGGTGTCGCTCGATGTACTGCGCCATTCGGCGGCGCACATGCTGGCCACGGCGGTGCGTCGTCTCAGGCCGCGCGCGAAAATCGGCTTTGGTCCCGCCATCGAAGACGGTTTCTACTACGACTTCGAGGTGGAGCAGCCCTTCACGCCCGAGGACCTGACGGCGTTCGAGGACGAGATGCGGAAAGTGGCGCAGGAAAAGTTTCCATTCGTGCGGGAGGAAGTGAATCGCGCCGACGCCGAGCGCCGCTTCGCCGACGATCCGCTCAAGCTGGAGCGATTGGCAGAGCTCGGCGACGATGAGGTGATTTCCGTGTACACGGATGGTCCGTTCGTGGACCTGTGCCGCGGTCCGCACGTGCCCGACACGTCGCGGGTGAAGCACATCAAGCTGATGCACACCGCGGCGGCGTACTGGCGCGGCGACGAGCACCGCCAGCAGCTCCAGCGCATCTACGGCACGGCCTGGTTCTCCAAGGAGGATCTGGAGGCGTACCTCCATCGCCTCGAGGAGGCGAAGCGCCGCGACCACCGTACGTTAGGCAAAGAGCTCGACCTTTTTTCGGTGGACCAGCGCGTTGGGCCGGGCCTCATCCTCTGGCACCCGCGCGGCGCCATCATCCGGAACGAGATCGAGAACTTCGAGCGCGATCTCGTGCTGCGCCACGGCTACGACATGGTGTATACGCCGCACATCACGAGCGAGAAGTTGTTCGAGATCTCCGGGCACATCGTGAATTTCCGCGAGAACATGTTCGGCGCGATGGACGTGGAGGGCGCGTCGTATCGTCCCAAGCCGATGAACTGCCCGGGCCACATCTGCATCTATCAGGCGCACCAGCGCTCCTATCGCGACCTGCCCTTGCGCTTCGCGGAGTTCGGCACGGTGTATCGCTACGAGCGGAGCGGCGTGCTGCACGGCATGCTCCGCGTGCGCGGCTTCACGCAAGACGACGCGCACGTGTTCTGCACGCCCGAGCAGGTCGACTCGGAAATCGAACGGCTGCTGAACCTGGTCGACGAGATGCTGCGCGTGTTCGGCTATCCGTACACGCTCGAGCTGTCGACGCGCCCCGACAACGCGCTCGGCGCGCCCGAGATCTGGACGAACGCCGAGAACATGCTCGCGCGCGCGCTCGAGCGGCGCGGGCAAGCGTACACGATCGACGCCGGCGGCGGTGCGTTCTACGGACCCAAGTTGGACTTCAAGCTGATCGACGCGATCGGCCGGAAGTGGCAGGGCCCGACGGTCCAGCTCGACTTCAATCTGCCCGAGCGGTTCGCCCTCGAGTACATCGGCGCCGACAACCAGGCGCACCGTCCCGTGATGCTCCACCGCGTGCTCGTAGGGTCGATGGAGCGATTCGTGGGCGGGCTGATCGAGCACTACGCCGGCGCGTTCCCCCTCTGGCTCGCGCCCGAGCAGTTGCGCGTCATCCCGATCACGGACGAGGTGCGCGACGCCGCGGCGGCCGTGGCGTCGCGAGCGAAGGAAGCCGGGCTGCGCGTCTCGCTCGACGACCGCGCGCAAACGCTCAACTACCGCATCGCCGAGGCCGAGCGGCTCAAGACGCCGTACATGGCGATCGTCGGCAAGCG
>Ga0075436_100001607_pt1 | contig 15442 bp, 11 predicted proteins | sample RhiMethybrSRZTD5_FD_75303 | JGI IMG/M metagenome (GOLD analysis project Ga0075436, IMG submission 75303) | Populus rhizosphere microbial communities from Tennessee, USA - Rhizosphere MetaG P. TD hybrid SRZTD5 | ecosystem: Host-associated > Plants > Roots > Rhizosphere > Soil | place: USA...
GTGCACGCCGCTTGCGCGCCGGCATTTCACGATCCGTCCATGCGCCGCGAGGCGCCGGCTGAAATCGACGTCCTCGAGCCATCCATACAACGGGAGCGCCTCGTCGAACTGGAGCGAGCCGGAACGGACGGCGCTCAGGCGAACCGCCATGTTGCATCCATACCCGTTGTAGACGTCGGCGAGCTCCTCGGGGCCGTCGGTCTCTTTCCGGGCGACCTCGAGGAGGCGAAAAGCATGGCCGGGCGCGAGGCCCGGACCCAGGATGCCGTCGGCGAGCACGCGTCCGGTCACCATCACGACATCCGAATTCGTGGCGAACACATGCTCGATGCTCTCGAGATAGCGGGCATCCGGAAGAAAATCGTCATCGAAAAAGACCAGCATGTCGCAGTCGCTGGCGTGAGCCATGATGGCGTTCCGCTGGATCGTGAGCCCGCGCGGTGAGATCACCGGATGCGCGTCCGTCGCCCCGAGATCGAGCCCATCGAGATCCGAAGCACAGGATCCGCAGATCAGCAGGCGATCGGGTGCTCTCGTCTGACGGCGGATACAATCCAGCACGGAGCCGAGCAGGGCGGCTCTCCCCGATGTGGGAATTCCGACGGCAAGCCTCGAATGGCGCTGCAGCGGTTCCGGCGCGGCGGAGCGGCGGCCCGAGTAGCCGGGCGTCGGGAGATCCGCGGCCTTGGCGTGAGGGTCGATCACGCTCATGGCGCCCTCTGGGGTCTGGTGCATGTCGGCTGCCGTCGAGAGGAGATCATCCCATCGCCATGAGTTGCCAACGAGAGCCGCGCCGCAAGAGGAATTATTTGACGTACCCATAGAACGATTTACGCGCATGACGAATAAGATCGTGCGCTTTTGAATGTGCCTTCGTGGTGTGCAGGACGGCAGGTAGCAATTGTTTCTCGATGCCCGGGTGATTGAGCAAGAGCGCTTGACCGCCGATCTTTGCGTGATCGGAGCTGGGGCGGCGGGAATAGCGATCGCGCTGCAGTTCGTCGGTTCGCGGCATGACGTAGTGCTGCTCGAAAGCGGCGGACTCGCGCGCGATGAGGAAACGCAAAACCTTTATGCGGGCGAAAACGTCGGGCTGGCCTATGCGCGGCTCGACGAATGCCGAAGCCGGTTCCTCGGCGGAAGCACCAATTGCTGGCTTGGTTGGTGCCGTCCGCTGGATCCGATCGACTTCGAGCCGCGGCCATGGATGTCGAGCGAGGGTTGGCCGATCGGGCGCGAGGAGTTGATCTCGGCGTATCAGGCCGCCCATAAGCTGCTGTTGCTCGGGCCGTTCGATTATGATCGTCGCAACTGGGAAGGGCAGCAGAAGCGGGACGCGACTTTTCTGCATTTCGATCGCACCGTGATCGAGGATGGCGTCAATCAGATCAGTCCGCCGGCTCGCTTCGGACGGCTCTTCCGATCCACGCTCGAGAGCGCGAAGAACATCCGCGCGTTGCTGCATGGGACCGTGACAGAGCTGGTCGCCGGCCCTCATGCCAATTCCATCGAGGAAGTTCACGTGGATCGCCCCGGTCGGCGCAAGCTCGTGGTGGTTCCCAAGATGGTGGTCCTGGCGACCGGCGGCATCGAGAATGCACGTCTCCTGCTGGCCTCGGACCGCACCTTCGCGAACGGGATCGGGAACGCGCACGGCTTGGTGGGCCGGTACTTCATGGATCACCCACGTGTGTGCTCGACCCGCGTGCGGCTTTCCGACGCGAAGGCGCGACGGTTGTACGATCATTCCTTTGCCTTGGTGAGACAACGTCTAGGGCTGTCCCAGCGGGCGATCACGATGCACTTCTCGCCGACGGAACGGCAGCAGCGTGCGCACCAGTTGCCGAATTCGCGGACCTATCTGGTCGCCCAATCGTTTTGCTCGTTGTCGGCGCTTCGCGCGGCATTCGGCGGGTTGCTGCACCGGAAAGACCGGCGCCCGGGGTACCGCTCGTGGTGCAGTGATCTCATGGAAGTCGCTCGGCGCGCGCCGGCAGGTTTAGCCGCGGCGCTCGATTTCATTGCTCCGGATCGAGGCTGGGGGCGGGAGTTCTACCTTGAGACAGTGTTCGAGCCGGTTGCAAATCCCTCCAGCCGGGTGGCGCTCGTCGCGGAGCGGGATCGACTCGGAATGCGAAAAGTGAGCCTCGATTGGCGCCTGACCGAAGCGGACCACGCCAACTATCGGCGCACGGTCGACCTCGTGGTCGGTCAGCTGGCGGGCCAAGGCATCATTGAACCGGTTGCGGGGGCCGCCGAAACGAAAAGCCTCTTGCCCGAGCAGATCCAGTGGTGCTGGCACCACATGGGCACCACCAGGATGCACCGGGATCCGACACACGGCGTCGTGGACGTCGACTGCCGGGTGCATGGACTGCACAACCTGTTCATCGCCGGCAGCTCGGTGTTCCCGACGCCGGGCAGCGATACGCCGACGCTCACCATCGTGGCGATGGCGCTGCGGCTGGCATGGCACCTCAAATCGGTCCTCTCGGCGGGCGGACGCGCGGCTGTCGTTCATGCGGCCCGGCCGCCGGTGGAGGCATCGACAGGGGAGTACTTATGAGGATCCTGCACCTTGCCCCCCATTGCGACGAGGTCGGCAACGGCGTCGTGAATGTCGCAGTCGATCTCGCGATCAAGCAGCGGGAAGCAGGGCACATTGTCGGGCTGGCCAGCGCCGGCGGGTCGATGCAGTCGATGCTGGAGGCGGCGGGCGTGCGCCATTTCGGGTCGTCGATGACCTGGGCGCGTCCATGGCGGATGATCATGGAGTTGCGCGCGCTCGCAGCCGCGGTCGCCTCGTTTGCGCCTCAGATCGTCCACGCCCATATGGTGCCGGGCGTGATCCTCGCGCGTGTGCTGAGGTGGCGGTACGGGTTTCGCCTGGTTTCCACCGTGCACAATGCGCCACGGCCGCAAGCGACGCTCATGGGGCTCGCTGACCGCGTAATCGTCGTCAGCACAGCCAATCGGAACGCGATGGCGCGGCGCGGGATCCCGCAACGCAAGCTGCGTCTGGTCAAGAACGGCCCGCTCGGGTCCCCGCGCCGACGTCGCTCCGCGATCGGAGGGGATGCGCCGGCGGTCCGCCGCCCGGCGATCGTGACGGTCGCCCGCATGTTCTCACAGAAGGGCATCGACGACCTGATCGAGGCTTTCGCGCTGCTCGCCCCAACCTTCGGCGAATGGACGCTGTATCTCGTGGGGGAGGGGCCCGAACGCGACAAGTTCGAGCAGCAGGCGGCCAAGACCGGGTTTGCGGATCGCATCCGCTTCACGGGGTTCGTCAGGGATCCCGGCAAATATCTCAACCAGGCGGACGTGTTCGTGCTCGCGTCGCGCAGCGACCCGTTTCCGCTGGTCATCCCGGAAGCCCGCGAGGCCGGTTGCGCGATCGTGGGGACCGACGTCGACGGCATCCGCGAAGGCCTGGAAGACGGACAGGCCGGCCTGCTGGTCCCGGCCGGCAATCCACAGGCGCTGGCTCAGGGGTTGTGGCGGCTCCTGTCCGACCCCGGCGAGCTGGCGCTCTGGCGCGAACGCGCACGCGCGAACCTCGATTGGCTGCGGATCGAGCGCGTCGTTCGGGAGACCCTCGCGGTCTACGAGGAAACCCTGAGTGAGGGGCCATCCGTTCCGGCTCGTCTGCGATTGATCGCCAGACAGGACGGTTCAGGATGATCGTCGAGCCGATCGGCGTCGTCACGCTCGTCGCCGGCCTGTTGTGTCTGATCGCTGGGCTTCCGTTCGCCACGTTCGCGCTGTTGATCTCGACCCTGTTCGGCGCATCGGCGGCGCTGATCCTTCCCGCATTCGGCAACGCCAATGTCCAGCCGGCGCACCTCCTCCTGGTGTTTTTCGTCGCGACGGCACTGACGAGGGGAATCGGACCGAAGGCGCTCATCCGAGTGGTGCAGTATCCACGGCCGGGCTTCTGGCTCGCATTGACCGTCCTCTATGGCGCAGTCTCGGCCTATTACTTTCCCCGCCTTTTCTGGGGAATGACCGAAGTCTTCGGACTGAGGACTGACAGCGGCGGAAACGTCGTCTTGACGCCGCTCGCGCCGACATCCGGCAACATCACCCAAACCGTCTACCTCTTCGGCGATCTGGCTTGTTTCCTCTTGCTTTGCGCCTACGCCTCCTCCGGGGCGGCGGCCAAGCGCGTGCTCGGGCAAGCAGTGCTGGCGTGCGGCGCCGCCAATTTGTGCTTCGCCTTTCTGGATCTCGCGACCTACGCGAGCCACACGACCGAGCTCATGAGTCCGATCCGCAATGCGACCTATCGGTTGCTCGACGACGTCGAGACGGTGGGACTCAAGCGCATCGTCGGCTCATTTTCCGAGGCGTCCGCCTTCGGTTTCGCCACCCTCGGTTTGTTTGCCTTTGCGATCCGGCTGTGGCTGGAGGGGGTCTACGAGCGGGCAGCCGCCCTGGTCGCGATTGCGTCGCTCATCGCTCTGACCTTCTCGACGTCCACGACCGCCTATGTGGGAACCGCGGTCTTTCTCGTGCTCACCGTGCTGTGGAGCCTGGGCAAGATGGTCGCCGGCCGCGCCAATCCGCAGATCGTGGCCTTCGTCCTCACGATCCCGGTGGTTATTGGCGTCATCACGTTAGTGGTGCTGCTGAACACTCCACTGAGATTGTACCTGGAGGACGCAATCAACACCGTATTCGTGACAAAGCTGTCATCCAGCTCGGGCATCGAGCGCTCCGCTTGGAATGCGCAGGCTTTGACCAACTTTTTCGATACGTATGGGGTCGGCGGCGGCGTCGGCAGCCTGCGCGCATCGAGCTTTGTCATTGCGGTGCTGGGAAGCATTGGAGTCGCGGGGCTGATCCTTTATGGCATCTTCATACTCGGGGTGTTGGTGCCGGTCGGTCCGGCGGCGGCGAAGCAGTTGCGCCTGAGCGTAGCCCTTCAGCGCGCGGCGCGGTCCGCCTGCGTGGCATTGCTGATCGCCGCATCTCTCACCGGCGCATTGGTGGATCTCGGCCTGCAATTCTTCGCCTTGGCAGCCCTCGCGTGTGCGAAGCCCGACCTGAAGGCGGTCGCTCAGAGGTGGCTCGGCGCGCCTGCGGGTGGGCTTGGGCAGTCCTGGTCGGGGCTCAGCCCCGGCCCGGCGACGCAGAGGGGCAGCCGCATCGGCGAGACAGTCGCGCGGTCTTCGGCCGGGACGCCATCGACCTCCGCGAGAGCGTTCAAGTAGATTTCCGCGGACCTCGTCCAGCTGAAGCTTTCAGCCTTGGCGCGCCCTTTCGCAATCAGGGTCTGACGCAGCCGCGGATCGTCGTGCAGCGTCACGAGACGGCTCAACCACTCTTCCGGATCGGTCGGCGATGCGTAGAGCGCCGCATCGCCGCACACCTCGGGGAGGCTCGCGCAGTTCGACGCCACGACCGGACACCCCAGCGCCATCGCTTCGAGGGGCGGCAGGCCAAATCCCTCCATCAGCGATGGGAACGCGAGGCAGAGCGACGTCTGCATGAGGCTCGCCAGGTCGTCGTCCGACACCGCGCCAAGCCGGCGTATCCCGGTTTGTTGCTCCGGGGGCAAGGCGAATTGGCCAAAGACCCGAGGCGTCCGGCCGCCGACAACCGCGACATCGATGCCGCGCGCGGCGAGGCGTGGGGCCAGCCCCAAGACGATCGATATGTTCTTGTGGCGTGCCTGGCTGCCCAAAAGCAGGACGGTGCTTGCATGCGGACGGGCCGGCGCGCCGGCCCGAGGAGACCAGCACCTCACATGCTCATGGCCGTTGACGGCGATCGTCGGGGTTCGGCCACGCGCGATTCGGTGCTCGACGAGCAATTGCGCGGAAAACTGCGAGACCGTGGCCAAGCCCGCAGCCGTTCGGCCGAGCGCCGGCACCACCATTCCATAACCGGCGCGAAACAGGGAGGAATAGCTGTTCGGAAACAGGAACGGGTTGAGATCGTGGATGCAGACGATCTGCTTGCGCCGGAGCAACGGCCCCGTGTTGCACAGGCTGAGGATGCCGCCGCGCGCATGCACAGGGAGCTCGATCTGCTCCCAGGCATGCCCTTTCAATCGGCCCACTGTCCTGATGCGAATAGTCTCGTAGGCCGGTAACGGCCCTTGATAGCTACCAGGGACCAGAAGGGTCAGGTCCAGCTCGCGCGCGAGCGGATGTCCGTCGGCGGCGAGCATGTCAATCGCCGACACGATTTCGCGCGCGTAGCGTTGGACGCCGGTGATCTTCTGGGTGAGAAAACGGCCGTTGATGCTCCAGCGGCGTCGCATGCGGGCCGACGTCAGGGCAATGCCTCGTGAGGCGGCGCGGCCGCGAACTCCCCGTCCGGGGTTTGGGTCGGACACTCGGCGCGATCATCGGCTCGTGAACTCGGATTGATGCCGCCGGGACGCCAACGTCCGCCACCAGCGGAACGCATGCCGCTGCCCTCGCTGGAAAGCGCCACTGCACGAAAGAACTGCTGGAAGTCGGATTCGCTCAACGTGCAATCGAATGCCATCGCGGCATTTACGAAGCTTCGTAATCTCCGCGCGGCGGCGGACTCGCGACCGGGGCCTGCGGACTGGGAGCAGAGCCGGCTGGGGTCGGTCGGGGTTTTCTCCATGGCGATTTCTCCGCGGACTTGAACGAACTCAAACTCTCGAAAATCTGCGCCGGATCACGAGCAGTGGTTGCGCGGCGAATACGCGCCAGGATGAAGTCGGCTGTGCGAGGACTGACTTCCAGAATTCTCCCGAGGTCTTTCGCCTCGATCGCCCGTCGACTCAGCCCGATCAAGAAGATCGCCTTGAGCCAATCGTGCATGAGGACGTGGCTCGCCTCGAAGATCGTGCTGATCTTCACCGTGAACGGCTTACGGCATCGATAGCACTTGTAGGTGCCGATGCGCGTGCTCGAGCCGTTCAGGCGGCCGACGCGTTTGACCTCGCCGCAGCGCGGACAAGTTGGGCCGTCCGGCCACATACAGCCTTCAACGTACCGGTACGCCTCTTCCTCACTCTGAAAACGCAAATCGCAGTCCAACTGCATGACCAGAACCGAGATGCTCGATAGCCCCCCGAGACCTGGATTTTTCCACAGAATTTGTGCGCCGCATTAAAGTAGGTTAACGATGTCATGCGTATGACGAAAAGCTTCCAAAAAAGCCCGGCGGAACCGTCATGTCTGTACCCATTGAGACTCCCTGCAAAAAGGATCCGGCAGGGCGCCCAGAAAAAGGGTTTTCCGATTCGGAACTGATCCGGGTTTCGAATGTTAAGTGAGGTTGCGCGCTCAGCGGGGACCCCTTTTTCGGATCGCCGGGCGGTTCCTAAGCCCGTGCCGCTATATGCGCTCGCTTTTGTCCGAGCTCCCATGGAGCTGCGAGCGCCGGTCCTTTAGGAACAGGCGGCCGAGGAATGCCAGCACATATCCGCATTGGATCGCCAAAAGGCCAATCAGCATGTCGTAGCCGAGCGCCGCGAGCGACTGGTCCCGCGCGATCAAGGCGTAGCATGCGAGCACAAAGACCGCCGCCGCCATGAACCCGGGGAGGCGGAGAAAAGCGCCGAGAATGGCGCCGATCAATAAAAGCGATAATCCCGCAAGCATGGCCTTCCCCCCGCCCCGCCCCCCGGCGGCAGCACAAGCCCGCTTGTGGCATATTCTGCCACATCCGAGGGCTGACAGCACCTCCTGCGACAACCCTAGCTCTGCCGAAGGCCCTTGCGCCGGGTGATGAGCGGAACCCCTGCCGCCTCAACCGGCCCCCGACTCACGCGCGCGACTCACGCCAGTGACAGGTAACCGCAGTGCTCCAGTCCGGGGCAAGTGGGTACACCAAATTCACTTCATCCCCCCGAACTGTCTTGCGACAATGGCATTGGCCGAGGGGAGTGGAGAATAGCCGGGCGTCTTCCATGTCTTGGCACTTGCGTGCCGGTCGGGACGATATGGCGGCCGTTGCCGAGTGCGGATTATCGCCGATGTCCTTGGCCGAACAGCAGCATCAACAGCAGCACGCGTCTCCCGTGGGAGGAGCATTGAAACGGTTCGTCGACGTGACCGTGGCATTGCTCGCGCTGATTCTCTTTCTCCCGCTCTTCGCGTTCTTCGCGGCGCTGATCAAGTGGTCGGACGGCGGCCCTGTCTTCTACGTGCACCGGCGCATCGGATACGCCGCGCGGCCATTCGGATGCTTGAAATTCCGCACCATGGTCCCGAATGGCGACGAGATCCTGCGCGACTACCTGCACTCGGATTCCACCGCCGCACGCGAGTGGGCGGAAACGAGAAAGCTCAAACGCGATCCGCGCGTGACGGAGCTCGGCATCCTCCTGCGCAAGTTGAGCATCGACGAGCTGCCTCAGCTCATCAACGTCATTCGCGGCGACATGAGCCTCGTCGGGCCGCGTCCGATCGTGCCTGAGGAAGCGCGAATGTACGGCGAGGAGCTGCAGGCCTATTTGCGTTCGCGGCCCGGGTTGACGGGCGCATGGCAGGTCAGTGGACGGAGCGACCAGAGCTACGCCAAGCGCGTTTGGATGGATCGGCAATATGTCGAACATTGGTCGTTGTGGCGAGACGTCGTCATCATCGTGAAGACCGTTCCGGTCCTGCTGACCACGCGAGGAAGCTATTGAATGCGCCACAGCTCTTTCATGCCGAGAAGATTTCCGTGATGCTGAATCGGGTTCGTCTACGCGTGTCCGCAGGGTTCAGGCGGCCGTCCGGCCGCGACGCGTGCAGTTTCGGGGGTGCCCGGTGAAGACCGCCATCGTTCATTACTGGCTGGTCGGGATGCGGGGCGGAGAGAAGGTTCTTCAGGCCCTCTGCGAGCTGTACCCGGACGCGGATCTCTTTACGCATGTGGTCGTACCCGAGCGGATTTCGCCCGACATTCTCCAGCATCGGATCCAGACATCATTCATCGCCCGCCTGCCGCGCGCGAGCAGGTGGTACAAGCGATATCTCCCTTTGATGCCGCTCGCGCTCGAGCAGCTCGATCTGAGCCAGTACGATCTCGTCATCAGCAGCGAGTCAGGTCCGGCGAAGGGCGTCATTCCGGCTCCGGGCGCCGTGCACGTCTGTTACTGCCATTCGCCCATGCGCTACGTCTGGAACATGTACCACGCGTATCGAAATTCGGCCGGCCGTTTTTCGAAGGTGCTCATCCCGTATCTCGCGCATTACCTGCGCAGCTGGGATCAGATGGCCGCGACCCGGGTGGATTCGTTCGCGGCCAATTCCCGCAACGTAGCGGCCCGGATCAAGCGCTATTACGGGCGCTCTGCAGCCGTGGTTTATCCCCCGGTCGAGGTCGACAGCTTCTCGCCCGTGCCACGTTCCGAGCTTTCCGACTTCTACCTCATGGTGGGCGAGCTCGTGTCCTACAAGCGCCCGGACCTCGCCATCGAGGCGTTCAACCGCTCGGGCAAGAAGCTGATCGTGATCGGTGGAGGCGAGATGCTGTCCGCGCTGCGGCGCACCGCGCGCCGCAACATCACGTTTCTCGGCCCGCAGCCGTTCGAGGTCCTGAAAAGCCATTATGCGCATTGCCGAGCATTGATCTTCCCCGGCGAAGAGGATTTCGGGATCGTTCCGGTGGAGGCGATGGCGAGCGGCAGGCCGGTCATCGCATACGGCCGCGGCGGTGTCGTCGAGACCGTGATGCACGAACGCACCGGCTATCTCTTCCATGAGCAGACCGCCGATGCGCTTGCCGCCGCCGTCGAACGCATGGGCGACTGCAACATGGATCCGGCTCAGATCGTGGCGCACGCGCGCAGCTTCTCTCCCGGACGCTTCAAGCGCGAGATGACCAGGGTCGTCGACGAGGCAATCGCGGGCAACGGCGTCGGTATGTCGCCCGCGATGCCCGAGGCGCGACCGCAGGCATGGGTGGCGGATCCCGCTCGCTGGATGGCAACGCCGCGCGGCAACCTGGACGTGGCATCGACGCACGTGAACCATTGACCCAACGAGGCGCGCCCTGCATGCACGACTACGCGAGAGCCAGCCTGTTCCATGCGCCCGAGCGCGATGCCGCCGACCAAGATCGGCATATTTCGCTCATGGACGTGGTGCAGTTCGTGCGTCGCTGGCGGCGCACGATCGCGGTGGTGACGGGCATTTTCATTTTGGCCGCCGCGGCCTACGCGTACATGGCCGAACCGCTCTTCACGGCCTATGCCCAGGTGATGCTCGACTCGAGCCAGGCCCGGGACATGCTCGACGATCCCAACCGGGTCGTGCTTCCGGCCGATCAGGCCCGTGTCGAAAGCCATATCGAGATCATCAGGTCCGATCAGCTGGCGCTTGACGTCGTCCGCAAGCTTCAGCTGACCAAGCTTCCCGAATTCAACGCGCCAAAAGGCGTGAAGGACCGGGAGGGCTTCGCCGTCGCGATGTTCGAGCGCGGCCTGTCGGCGCGCCGGATTGGACAATCGCTTGTGATCGAGGTCGCCTTTCGCTTCCGCGACCCGACACTGTCGGCTTCGATCGTCAACACGCTGATCGATTCGTACGTCGCGCGTGAGATGCAGGTGAAGTCCGATTCGATCGAGCAGGCCGACCGTTGGCTTTTCGAAAAGCAGGCGTCGCTCGATCGGCAGAGTCAGGCCGCGTTGGCCGAGCTCGATCGATACAAGACCGAGTCTGACGCCGCTCCCGACCGGGCAGCCAAAATCGAGGAGCTGCAAAACCGGGCGCAGATCTATCAGCGCATGCATGATGCCTTCTTGCAGAAATTCAACGAGGCGATTCAAAAGGTCGCGTTTCCGCAACCCGACGTGAGAGTGATCGCGCCCGCCGCCGTGCCGCTGCAGAAGAGTTATCCGAAACGCGGCTTGATCGTCGGGCTCGCGGCCCTGTTTGGTGTCGGCGTCGGCCTGCTCATCGCGGTGGTGAGGCAGAACCTCGATCGGACGCTTCGCAGCCCGTCTCAGCTCATGGGGGTGGTCGATTGTTTCGGCGTGGTGTCGCAGGTTCCGGGATTGGCCGCTGTGGGCAGCACTGCGGCAAAGCGAACGAAAGACGGCATGCGCATCCTGCGCGGCAGGTCGTCCCCGTCCGGAGGGCCCGCCCTGCATTTCGCAGCGGACCATCCGCACTCGACGCTGAACAAGGATCTGCGCAACGTCAAGGTCGCCGTCGATTGCGCCACCAACGGGGAGAAATGCCGGTTCGTCGGCGTGGTCGCCGCGCGGGAGGGGGAGGGCGCGACAACCATCGCGGCCAACCTGGCCTCCATCTACGCAGCCTCCGGCCTCCGGACCCTGATTGCCGATGCCTGCCCCGACAACCCGACGCTCACGCGTGAGTTCTTCGAGCGGCCGCAGGACACGGCGCCGAAGCGCGTCCAGACGGGCGAGCGCGCCCTTGCAGCTCGGCCGAATGTCATGCGCGCCGGCCATCTGCCGCGCCTCGAGCGCCTCGGCGGTCAGGAGGGCGGCCGACACGGCGGCGAGCTCGATGCTCTCGGCGAGCAATACGAGATCGTGATCTTCGACTTGCCGGCGCTTGCGTCCTCCCCGGATGCGCGAGCGATCGCGCGATTTCTCGATGCGGTGATCCTGGTGGCGCAAGTCGATGCGACCTCGCTCGATACGGTGTACGCCGCCGTCGACGCGCTGCGGCATGCGCGGGCCGGCGTCATCGGCCTGGTTCTCAACAAAGCGAAACCGGCAGGACGGCCAGCGCAAGCGCGCGCTGGATGGCTCGCCGCGTTGCGCGGCGCGTGATCCGATGCGGTTCGTTCGCAACTCGATGTATGGCGCGTTGGCGGGTGGATCGCTGGCGCTCGGAAACCTGATCAGCGCGATCATCGTGGCGCGGCTGCTTGGGGCATCGGGCATGGGCGCCGTCTCGTATGCGGTGTGGCTGGTGCTTTCGATCACGCCGATCGTCGAGTGCGGGATCCCGGCGGCGGTGGGCCGGTACGTCCCGGAGATGCGCGGCGCCGGCGAGGCCGCAGCCGCGGAGGTCCTCGCGGCCCGCCTGATGCGGGCGCTGGCGCTTGCCGCCGCCGTCTCCGCCACGACGCTCTTGCTTGTGATCCTCCTTATCCGCACGGCGGCGCCTGCGGGCGGTTCCGCCGCGCAAATCGCCAATGGCCTGTTCGGTTCGGTCTTCTACGCCGCGCCGCTGCTGCTCGCCGGCTATGCCGCCGTGCAGGCCGTGGGCGCCTTCGGCTACGCTTACCTCCGCGGGAAGCAGCAGTTCGACCTGGCCGCTCATCTCGCCTGGATCGCCGTGGCGCTGCAGCTCATCGGCGTTGCGATCGGCAGCTTGCTGTACGGTCCAGCGGGTGCGGTCGTGGGCTATGCAGCCGGCCAACTCGTGCCGGCGGTTGCGGTCCTCTTCCGCCTGTCGCGCTCGAACGCTCCGAAAGGCGCCATTCCGGCGCGCGTCCGCCGATATTCCGCCTTCGCGTGGGCCGCAAACGTCGCCAACACGTTCGTGTGGGCGCGCATCGAAATGTTCTTTCTCGCCTATTTCTGGGGCGACGCCGCGGTCGGCTTGCTCGCCGTGACGCTGTCCTTGGCGAACCTCGCGACCCAGCCGCCGCTGCTGATGACGTCGGGCGTCTTGACGTTGCTCTCCGAGCAGAGCGGACGTCGCGATCACGCCGGAATCCAGACCGCATATGCGGGCGGCACCACCATGCTCGCCGCACTGGTCCTGCCTGCGGCGTTCTGCATGGCGGCGATCACCCCCGTGCTCCTGCCGATGCTGTACGGCCATGAGTTCGCCCCGGCGGTGCCGGCGGCCGCGATCCTGGTGTGCGTGGCCGGGATCGGGGTCGCAAGCAGCATGGCGACCAACCTGGTCTACGCGCTCGAGCGCAGCGACTTCGTGTTCTATACGTCGGCCGTCGGCGGTGTCCTTGCCATTTCGGCTGGCCTTCTCCTGGTGCCGCGCTGGGGCCTCATGGGCGCTGCCGTCGGCCGGGCGGCAGTTCAGCTCGCGATGGTCGCAGCCGGAGTTTCGTTCGTCTGGTATCGGCTGGGCTTTCACGCCTCGATCCGCTCGCTCACGCGGATCCTGCTCGCATCGTGTATCGCGGCGGGCGTCGCCTGGCTGGCGATCACCTGCGTTCCGGCGCCGCTGGCTCTCGCTTTGGCGCTCGTTGGCGGCGGGCTCACCTACCTCGTGCTGCTGGTGGTGTTGCAAGCGTTCTCGCGCGACGAGCTTGATTTGATGGCGCATGTGGTGCGCACGCTGCCGCCGTCCGTCGGCGGCGTCGCCGCACGCATATTGTCTCTGTTCAGCATCGCTGCAGGCGGGCCGGCGCCGGCCGGCTGGCGTCGCGGCGACTGAGCTCTGCGATGGAACGAAAGGGTGCAGTCATGCTCATGTATAGACAAGCACAGTGCCGCCATGGTGCGGAGCAACGTCGAACCCTAATCGGATTGCGCCTCCTGTCCTTGGTGCTGCTGCTCGGAATGGCGGCGCCTCTCGGATGGACGTCCCGCGCGCATGCGGATGGCTATCGGCTCGGCGTGCAGGACAGGGTGCGGGTGAAAGTGATCGACTGGCGCGCGTCGAAGGGCGAGTACCAGGAGTGGGACGCGCTGGCCGACGAGTACACGGTCAATCCCGCCGGAGCAGTCTCGCTGCCCCTGATCGGCGAGATCCACGCCGAGGGGCGCACGACCGAGGAGCTGGCCGGCGCCATATCGGAAGCGATCCAGAAGAGGTCGGGTCTTCTCAACCGCCCCGGCGCGTCGGTCGAGGTGATCAAGTTCCGGCCGGTCTATGTGGTGGGCGAGGTGGAGAAGCCGGGTGAGTACGAGTTCAGGCCCAATCTCACGGTCCTGCAGTCGATCGGGATCGCTGGCGGGCTGCGCCGCGTCACGGAAGCCGGACTGCTCCGGCTCGAACGGGATCGCATCGTGGCGGCCGGCACCCACGAGTCGGCCCGGCTGGAGCTGCGGCGCGGGCTTGCCCGGCGCGCACGGCTGATGGCGGAGCGCGACGGCGCAAGCGACATTCCAATGCCGCCGGAACTCAAATCGGAGCCCGACGCGCAGCGGCTGATCGCCGAGGAGCGCGCGGTCATGAGGGCGCGGGCGGACCTGATCCGCTCGCAGCTGAACGGGCTGAAGGACGTCAAGAACTTGTACGAGCAGGAGGTGAAGTCGCTGGCCGACAAGGGAACCTCGCTCGATCGCCAGATCGCGCTGGCGAAGCGCGAGCTCGCCAATATCAGCACGCTGGTCCAGAAGGGGCTGTCGGTGAGCGGACGCGAGTTTGCGCTGCAGCAGACGGTTGCCGAGCTGGAAAGCAAGATGCTCGACGTGCAGGTCGCATCCGTTCGCGCCCAGGAGGAAGCGCGCAAGGCGGACCGCGATGCGGCCGATCTCCAGAGCAAGCGCATGGAAACGATCAACGACGACCTGCAAAAAACCCGCGGCGAGGTGGATCAGGCCGCGGCCAAGCTTCGCACCGCCAATGATCTCGTCGACGAGGCCACGGTGCTGGCGCCGAAGCTCGCACTCGAGCGCGAAGACACGAGCCTGCGCAAGCCGGTCTATTCCATCATCCGGAAGGTCGATGGCAAGAGCGTGCAAACCGCGGCGGATCAAAATGCTCAGGTCGAGCCCGGCGACGTGGTGCGTGTCGATATCGTGTCGACCCGGCCGAATAGCGAGTTGGAGATTCGCCGGGGTGCCGGTGGTGCCCTGAGCCAGTGAGCGTTGCGCTCATGGCCCTGACCGGGTGACGCACGCGCGGTCGCGGTCGGATGATGCTCGACAGCAGGTTGGGACCGTCCGCACGGTCCGCACCGCGCACGCGTTCGTCGCTGATGCAGGCCAAAGCCTTCATCCGTCCAATGATTTGCGGTTTTCCATAGGTTTTCCTGCGGCTTGCTTGCCTTCGCACCGCGAGATGCCATACCTTCAGATGGGGCTCGGGCCGTCGCTGCTCATGATTCGCGCGCGGGCGCGCGGCTGCGAGCGCCGCGAGAGGGGATGAAGGGAATGAGCCAGGCGGCAAAAGCACAAGAGCCGTCAATGGAGGAGATTCTCGCCTCCATCCGCCGCATCATTGCCGACGACGACGCCTCCAAGGCCAAGGCCGCGGAGCCCGCGCCGGCGCCCAAGCCCGCTGCTGCGCCGCCGCCCGCCCGGCCGGCAGCCGCCGCGCCGCGTCCGGTGCCGCCTGCGCCAAAGCCTGCACCTGCTCCGCCTCCGGCGACCAACGTGCAGGACGACATCGATGCGATGTTCGCGACGCCCGAACCCGAGCCTGAGCCCGAGCCCGAGCTCAAGAACGGCGCGGCGCAGCCGGATGTGCTCGAATTGACGGAAGCGATGGAAGCGCCGGCCGAGCCACCGCCAACGCTGCGGCGGATCGACGGCACGTCGGACGTGGTCTACGAGGAAACCGAGCCGGAACCGAGCGAGTCCCCGACCGTGGGCGAGGCGCGCCGGCAGTTTCGCGAGCACACGGATGCC
>Ga0075436_100001612_pt1 | contig 15432 bp, 16 predicted proteins | sample RhiMethybrSRZTD5_FD_75303 | JGI IMG/M metagenome (GOLD analysis project Ga0075436, IMG submission 75303) | Populus rhizosphere microbial communities from Tennessee, USA - Rhizosphere MetaG P. TD hybrid SRZTD5 | ecosystem: Host-associated > Plants > Roots > Rhizosphere > Soil | place: USA...
TTCTAAGTTTTCACCCCAGAAAGAAGCCCAAGGATCGGGGCGCCATTGGCAGCGCCCCGATTTCTTTCCTCGATTTCTTGTTTGCCCCAATTTTCTCTCTACGAAGCCGCGAGGCGTATATAAGGTTGGAGCGGCCCTTCCGTCTGCTCATTGACCACTACTCACCGCCTGTTCGCGTTCGAACGTACCGACCCGTCAACCAAAAAAATCCGCACTTAGCTCAAAACGGTGGAGGGGGCCTTCCAGCAAACGATCTGCTTCAGTGATAACTCGCCGCGAACTCCTTGTACGCAGCTTCCGTGGCTTCGGGCGTCGAAATGGCAGAAGAAATCAGGATGCGATAGCGAAAAGTAGCGGAAGCGTGGGGAGAGAGCGAGAAGTTGAGCTGCTCCTTGCCATTGCTGAAGACTTTCTGGCCAAGGGGATTGACTCCGAAAAGGCCATAGCCGCGGGCGTGCCAATAAGTGGGAAAACCGGGATTGGCCGGGTGGTCCAGGATGGTGATCGTGACGGGCTCGGAGCCGACCATGCCGCTCAAATTGCACCAGCGGCCCCGCGTACCCCAGGCGGCATCCCCCTTCTTGCCTTCGCTCGTCAGATAGGTTCCATTCACGCCAGTATTGTCGAGTTTCGCGACCGTGGTCGGGCGGCCGCTTCGGTCGGTGAAGACTTCGGCCTTATCGGAAGGAATTTCGAGCGCGCGAATGACGCGGAGGCCAAGCATGCCGTCTTTCGCATCGGGGAAATCAACCTTAGTGTCCTGCGCCGTGAGCGTGGTGATGCGATCAATGGAGCGAAAATCCTCATCGCCACGAAAAACGAAGTGCGTATGCTCTTTCAGCAGAACTTTATTGTCGGGAGTAACCCAATCCTCTTCGACATCGAGCTCGCCTTGCTGCCCGCTTTTGGAAGAAAGAATTGCGTGGTGGAGGATCGTTCCCATTTTGTGAGCGTCTTCCGGTTTGATTGCGTAGGAATTGTTCCAGAAATCCAGACCGTTGACGTTTTCGTAGTTGAACCACAGCCCGGCGTGATGCGGATGATCAACCCGTTCCCCTGGCCGTGGTTCGAGCGGGAAGCCGCGCGTGATGATGGTACCGCTCGCTGCGCGAATAGGATAAAGAACCGGCTTCTTCAAAGTCGTGGGCCAGATGTACGAAGTGAAGGGTTTTCCATCGACGGTGACGTCGACTTTGCCTGCGGCTTCGTCGACCGTGATCTTCACGTGATCCTGCGGCCGGGCTCCTGCGGAAACAAAGGAAATCACGAACGCGGCCAACCCCGCAGTTGTCACAAGAAGAGAAGATGCAATCAGGCGCATGATTACGCTTTTCCTCCAATAACAATTTCCTGTTTCGCATCATCGAAGGTGATGCGCTGCCCGGTTTGAATCGCGGCCACGTTCATGCAAAGCGCGATCGAGTGGCTGTAGCCTGCGTCAATGTGGGCGTTCGTAGTTTTGCGGCTGCGCACGCATTCCATCCAGTTGCGCACATTGGCAACGGTCATGTCGTCTGCGCCCGTATCCGCGGCGGTGCTCGCTGCGGTTGCAACTTGCGTAAGCGAAAGTTTTGCCAACTGGTCGGGCTTCATGTCCATTTCGGCCGCGGCTTTTTCCGTAAGGCCGCCGTCTGCAGTGATTTCGTTTTTATCGAGATCGAGCGTGCCTCCGTTGGAGAAGTAAAGCTCCTTGATGCCGCCGTACGAGTTGGTCATGCGCGAAGAGTAGATCACCTGAAATCCTTTCGAGGAATCGTTGAGAGGACCATAATCGAAAACGGCGGTCATGGTGTCCCAGTTTTGACGGCCATCGCGCCATTTGTAGATGCCGCCGTTGGCCACGACGCTGCGCGGGTGCGGCAGTCCCGTGAACCAGTGCACCGTATCAATTTGATGGACGAGCCATTGATCGGGAATGCCGGAAGAGAACGGCCAAAAGAGGCGGAACTCGAGATATTTGCGCGCGTCGAACGGCTCGTAGGGATGGTTGATCAGATAGCGCTTCCAGTCTGTGTCCGCTTCGTGGAGTTGCGGCACGAGTTTTGCGCGGCGCCAGCGGCCGGGTTGGTTGACGTTCCAGGTCATTTCGACTGCGACGATATCGCCGAATTTTCCCGAGTTGATAAATTCGTAGGCTCGTTGGTAGACGGAAGAGCTGCGGCGCTGCGTGCCAACAGCAAAAACACGATCGCTCCCTTTGACCGCGTCGCGGATCGCCTTGGCGTCGGCCATCGTGTGTGCAAGAGGCTTTTCGACGTATGCATCGCGGCCGGCATGAATCGCTTCGACACCGTGGAATGCATGCTGGAAATCGGCGGTGGCGACAATGACGGCCTGTACGTTTTTGTTGCCGTAAAGTTCGTCGTTATTGCGAGCAAGGGCGATTTGCCTGCCGGAAAGTTTGTTGATGTAGGCGGCGCCTTCGTCGCGGCGGCGATTCCAGATGTCAGAAAGGGCGACAAACTCGAAGTTGAGTTGCGAGGAAGACTTGAGGAAGGAAGGGATGAGCGAGCTGCGGCAGCGGTCGGAAAAGCCAACGATGCCAACGCCAACGCGGTCATTCGCGCCCAGGACGCGCGCGTAGCTTGATGCCGAAAGAGCTGTGGCAGCGACACCAGCTCCGGTCAATCTCAGAAAATCGCGGCGCGAAGAATTATTTGAGGGCATAGAGCCTCCCGAGGAATCTAAATAGCAAAAGGCAAGTACGCTGCGCATACTCCTGCGCGCAGGCGAATCTCTCCAGGCTGTGCAATCCTACGTCAGGAACGAAGAAAACGGATATTGAGAGTTGCTAAACGAAATCTTTTATAGAGTTGAGTTGACTCGCGCAGCTTGAGGTCATAAGTAACTGGTGTGGTGGCGTGGTTCAGAAGACGTCAGCCTTTGACCAGTGACGCGTGAAGGAAGTTGGCAATAGATTCGGTCAACTTGCGAGGGGCCGGCATGTCCGCCATGGCAAGCGCGAGACTGCGCGTCAGGCGATGCCCGGACACGCGGAATTTCTGGAAAAATTGTGACCGGCCGCGAATAGCGTGCTCGGGAAGAATGGACGAACCGAAACCGGATTCGACGAGGCGCTTGATCGCCTCGGTGTCGTCCGCCTCCATGACAACGCGCGGGGCGACGCCGAGCTGCTCGAAAAACCGGTCGATGACCAGCCGAACGTTGCTGCGCCTGGGATAGAGCAGAAACGGTGCATTGGCAAGTTCAGAAGCACGAATAGAACCGACGTGGCCCGAGGTGCCGTTGGACTTGCCGGAAGCTGGACGAACGATGAGGAGCTCTTCGTCAAACAGGGGAATGAGTTTTAGATGAGCATCGGAAACTGGCAACGAGATTAACGCTAAGTCGAAACGCCGATCGAGGAGGCCCGAGACCATTTCTTCGGTGACCCCGACAGTGACACGGATGTCGGCGAGGGGAAATTGTTTGCGAAGAAGACGAAGCGGGCCGCCGAGCTGGTAAATGAGGGTCGTTACGCCCGTCGCGAAATGAAAAGGACGGACGTCTTTGCCGAGATCGTTTACGAAAGTTTCCTGGATGTGGCCCATAAGGTTGACCACTTGACGAGCCATTTCGGCCAGGCGGACGGCAGCGGGAGTAGGAATCAAACTCTTGCCGCGGCGGACGAAGAGTTCGGTGTTGAGTTCATCGGCGAGGTTATGCAGTTGAAGACTCACGGCGCCGGGAGAGAGATGAATTTTTTCGGCCGCGCGGGTCATGCTGGGCGATTCCATGACCGCGAGAAAAAGCTGGAGCTGGTGAATATCCATGAAAGAATTCTACCCCGTGAGCGCCGAGCAAAGACGCAGCACTCAATGAATTGAACGGCATTCTACACTGCGGACGCATGGCAGCTGCAAGCGAAACGGAGCGACGCCCGTAAGCTGGACAGAACGAAGGAGTGAGACGGCCGTATGAACGCGAGAGTTTTGCGGCTGAACGCAAAGGATAACGTGCTGGTGGCGCTGAGCGATTTGCGCCAAGGCGAGGAAATCCCGTTCGGAGGGCACACGTACCGATTGAAAACCGATGTCCCGGCAAAGCACAAATTTGCGACTGCAGAGATTGAGAAAAATGGGGCCGTGGTGATGTTTGGCGTGCTGATCGGGAAAGCGATGTAGCCGATATAGTAATATATACGCATCAACCAGGCCAAGCGCTTCTTTGCAATTGCACGGTCACGGCTTGCATCTAGCAGCTAGGTGCCTGACGCCGACCTGCATGACCTAAAGAATGAACACTTCGGAGCCTCGTGAACGAAGCGCTCGGTCAAATGTGACAAGCTTCAAGCCCGCCACGGTTGCGAATGCCAGAAGATAGGAATCCGCCCACACTTTCGGTGAAGAAGTACCGACCCCAGACTGCCGGCGGAATTCAGGCTCTATTGCCTCGGGTTCGGCTAGGTATGCGACCCTGTCATCCGCGCAAACCTTGTCCCATAGGTCCCAGGCCTCACGCATTTTTCTCACGTCGTTTCCCATCACAGCTGCCGATGTGAGAAGCCGAAGTACTGTCAAGTGCGTGAATCGGCAGAAAAAGAACTTCTCGTCTGGGGACTTCTCAAGCCACTCCCGCGCCCTTTCGGAATGAATATGTCGACCCCACACCAGCGCCAGCCAAACATTGGCGTCAAGGAAATTCAATGTGTTCATAGATCTGTTCGTTGGTCAAATCGACTTTCGGCCCATCTGATGCGATGAGGGGAAACTTGACCCTCTTGGCACGAGGACGCTTGCCCTCGATCAGAGTGACCCGCACGCCTAAAAGGATCAATTCGCGGATCGACCGTCCCTGCGCGGCAGCTTGCTCCTTAAGCTTGCGGTAAAGGGAAGCGGGGATATCGACGGTCGTCCGAATGGCTTGCTCTTTCATACACCGATTCTCTCACGAATGCCATAAATATGGAACATCACTTTTCAGCGGTCTTTCGCGGGTCTCATCATCGCAAGAAAACCGCTTGACACAGTGTCTATGGAACACTTATATTAGTGTCTGTAAGACACTACTGGAGGTATCCAATGCTTAGTATCCGATTCATGAAAGCCCCTCCCACAACCTACGTTTTGCAGTTCAAGAACGGCCAAGTGCGCCGGGAAGGGCCTGGGCTTTCCTTCTTTTATTACGCTCCCACGTCAACGATCGTCACCGTACCTTTGGAGAGCGCCGATGTTCCATTTGCTTTCCAGGAGAGCACGGGGGATTTTCAGTCTGTCTCAATACAAGGGCAACTCACCTACCGCGTGTCGGACCCCAAGAAACTCTCCTCGCTTCTGGACTTGAGCGTCAGCCCGTTGGGCGTGTTTCGCTCGGAGGATTATCGCAAGCTGCCAGACCGACTGGTTCACGCGACGCAAACACTCATGCGGTCAGAGACGCAAAGACTCTCGCTAGGAGAGGCATTGACGGAAAGTGGATTGTTGAGCGCTTCGGTTCTAGCTGGTCTGAAATCGTCTGAAGGCGTAGCTCAGCTTGGTGTAGAAATATTAAACCTTTCCTTACTTTCGATTCGCCCGACGCCGGAAATGGCGAAGGCCTTAGAAGCTGAAGCCCGCGAGGCGCTGCAACGCCGTTCTGATGAGGCCATCTATGCTCGGCGAAACAACGCTGTCGAGCAGGAGCGACGAATCAAGGAGAGTGAACTCAACACGGAAATTGCTGTCGAAGAGAAACGGCGACAGATTCGCGAAACGCAAATGGCTGCGGACATAGCCATTGAGCAGCAACGTGCAGCTCTGACGGACAAGCGCATCGAAAACGATCGCAAAGAGGCGGATAGCCGCGCATACGCACTGGAGGCGACACTCAAGCCCATGCGCGACATTGACTGGAGAACCTTGATGACACTATCCCCGCACGGCGGTGATCCCAAGATGATGATCGCCATGGCTTTCCAGGAAATGGCGTCAAACGCGCAAAAGATCGGTGAGCTGAATATCTCACCGGACCTGCTGCGGAGCCTGCTTGCATCCACTACCACGAACACGGCAATTCCAACATTGCAAAAAGGGAAGTAGTCATGGGTGAATTCGTGCACGGCGCAAAACGGCGGGCTGGGTTTGAAAAGATCGTCCTGGTGACTCGCAAGACCCGGCTCGCCGAATTGATCGAACGATTCAACACTTTGGCACAAGCCAAGTTCTACATCGAACATGCAGGAGGGAATTTCCAGGAATACCAACTGGAGGATGAAACGTACAGACAGTCCGCTGACGTTGTCCGCCGGTCGATTGAGCTTGGGTTGAAAGTGCAGGAAATCGACCGAGGACTGGTGCCAACGTTTACGTTTCTGCCGGAAGATCTCGTGGTCACGTTAGGACAGGATGGGCTTGTCGCCAACACCGCGAAATATGTTGGCAAGCAGCCAGTTGTCGCTGTAAATCCGGACTCGGAAAGATTCGATGGCATCCTCCTTCCCTTTCTTCCCAGTCAAACAGGGCGCGCGCTTGAGGAAGTGATCTCTGGAAAGTGCCGCACTCGATCCGTTACCCTGGCGGAAGCGCGCCTAAATGATGGCCAGCGGTTGTTGGCGTTCAACGATCTCTTCCTTGGAGCGCAGACTCACGTTTCGGCCCGATACCGGATTCGGTGGGCCAAAGCCGAGGAACCCCAATCATCCAGTGGCGTTCTCGTCTCAACCGGCGCGGGCAGCACAGGCTGGGTTTCGTCGGTATTCAATATGGCATCCGGGGTTGCAGCCTTGGCTGGTGGCCATACTGTGAAGCCGATGCGGCTGGATTGGGAGGACCGGCGTCTGCTATTTGTAGTTCGCGAGCCCTTCATCAGTCGTCATTCCAAGGCAGGTATCGTTGCCGGGATCGTCGAACACCAACAAACGTTGGAGCTAGACTCGCTGATGCCATCAGGTGGCGTCATCTTCAGCGATGGCGTTGAGGCGGACTTCCTGCAATTCAATTCGGGCTCCAGCGTAATCGTGAGGGCGGCAGCGGAGACCGCCCAACTTGTCGTGGGGTGAACGTGGAGAGTTTGCGTGTGACCGTAGACATCGTGATCTTCACTCTGAGGGAGGGTTCGCTTCAGGTCCTCTTGGTCAAACGTGGGGTTCCCCCGTTTGAAGGTCAATATGCCATCCCGGGAGGCTTTATCCGCGGAGATGAATCACTCGAGGAGGCAGCGCTTCGCGAACTCCACGAGGAAACAGGTGTGAGAAACGTGTTTCTCGAACAACTGTACACGTTCGGCGACCCCAAGCGAGACCCAAGGGGTCGAGTGATTACAGTCGCTTATTACGCATTGATCGCCTCGGACAAATTGTCGCTGGTTGCAGGCGCGGACGCGGCCGAGGCGCAATGGTTTCCGGCCAGCAGTGTTCCACCTCTTGCCTTCGACCACAAATCCATTCTGGATTACGCTCTCGAACGCCTTCGCAACAAATTGGAATACACGACCGTTGGGTTTCAGCTTCTCCCGGAAAAGTTCACGCTGGGTGAGCTGCAGGCCGTCTACGAAGTGATCCTTGGCAGGCCGTTAGATAAGCGCAACTTCCGCCGCAAGCTCGCGCTATTGGGCATCTTGAAGCCTCTACGAGAGTGGCAGCGGACCGGCCGGAAGCCAGCGCAATTGTTTCGATTTGCTGCCGCACGCTTCGAAAAGCTGAAGGATAAAGGAATCCTGTTCCCCTTCTAAAGGTTCCTCTCACCGTCATAAGTCTCAAGGATTCCCGCTCCCTCAAGTCTCCGCAATTGGGACCCATTCGATGCCAAAGCGGCCGCAGTATCTTGCCTCTACTTTGCTACTAGGCTGGCTATCTCCTGCTTGCTGCTTCTATGCGCGACGAGCCAGCCGTTCTTGATCCAGTCGGCGAAACTCACGCTCGTCTCCAATCACGAACAGCTTCTTTTCTTTGGCAACCGTCGAAAGAAAATGATTCTTGGCGGAAAGCTTCTCGCTAAACTCTCGCGGACCGTACACCGTCGGGTTGCCGACGAAGGTCGGTCAGAATGGATTTGCGAGCGCGCGGCGAATGCGCTCGTTGTAGGTACGCCCGGATTGCAAACGCTGCCCCGACCTGAGTTCGATCTCATACTGACCGTGAGCGATCGACGATAGGCGCCCGATACGCTGGATGTTGACAATGTGCGATCGATGGATGCGCAGGAAGTGAGCGGAATCGAGCACGCTTTCAATGGTGTTCATGGGCACGTGTAATAGGTACGTTGCCGGACCGGCGTGGAGCCGAACGTAGTTCTGGAAGGCTTCAATCCAATCAACCTGATTGACGGGCACGAAGATGGTGTTCTCGCCGGATCGAACGGCGAATCGCTCGAGTGGCCGTGGTGGATTTGCGACGGCACCGAGCATCGCCAGCACTTGTTGTGTTGCGTCCTCGCGCGACGCGCCCTGCAGCCGTACGACCGCGCGCTGGAACGCGAGCGCGAAGCGTTCCTCGGTTACCGGTTTGAGTAAATAGTCGATGGCTGCGATTTCGAACGCTCGGATCGCGTACTGGTCGTGCGCTGTCACGAAGATGACCGGCGGCATGCGCTCAGCGCCAACGGCATGGACCACCGCAAAACCGTCGATTCGCGGCATTTGCACGTCGAGGAAGACGAGGTCTGGTCCAAGCTCACGAATGCGAGTAATGGCCTCACGTCCGTTTCGCGCTTCCGACACTGACCCGACCTGGGGCCGACGGACGAGCAGCAGCTTGAGCCCTTCGCGTGCGAGGGGCTCATCCTCCACGACGAGGATGTTCAATCGCACGGTGAGACCTCGGTTGGGGCTGTTCGGATGGGCAACGTGATCGTAACCCGCACCCCCCGGGGCGCCGTCGGCTCGATGACGAGATGTGCGCGATCGCCATAGAGCCGCGCCAACCGGTTTTTTGTATTCGTCAGCCCGATTCCGGAACGGCCGGATTTAGGCGAGAGAAGTCCAGGTCCATCATCAGAGACGATAAGGTTCACCGACCCATTGGAGCTGGCCGCCGACACCTCGATGGTCACGGCGTCTTCGCTTTGGCCAAGACCGTGGCGGATCGCGTTCTCAACGATCGGCTGCAGCACCATGTGCGGCACGAGAGAGTTGGAGAGCGCGGTTGAGGCAATAAGCACACGTAGCCGGTCCTGGAACCGGACCTGCTCGATGGAGAGGTAGAGCCTCAGAAATTCGAGCTCGCGCCAAAGGGGGACTTCCTGCGCCTCCACGTCCTCGAGCGTGAGGCGGAGAAGATCCCCGAGTTTCTCAACCATGGCTTGGGCTTGCGCCGTTTTCTGCTGTTGAATCAGGACCATGATGGCGCCGAGCGTATTGAAGAGAAAATGCGGCTGCAACTGCATCTTGAGAGAGCTCAACTGCGCGGTTGCAAGCTGCTGGGCTAGTTCGGAGGCTTGGACCTTGAGCTCGAATGCCTCCCGCTCGCGGCTCTTGGCGTTATTTTGCGACCGGTAAACCGCATGAAGTGCGATGACCGCCCAATAGCGAATGACGCCGCCCTGAATGCCGAACCCCAGCATAATGCTCACTCCGGCGGCGAGCGACGGAGGAGGCGGGGGCGCGGGGAAGACACCGAGCAGCAGCAATATCGGAACTTCGAGCGTGGTGGCCAGGACGGAGAAAACCACGCTGAGGCAGAGATGCCATCCGATGTAGGCGACCCGGCGCTCGATGGGCCACCGATTGCCGAGCCAAAGGAGTGCGGGTGTGAGCGCGGCGCACACATACATGCCCGTCATCCAGCCAACGAAGACATATTTCCAGGGCACGGCGCCGCCGCGATAGAGGCGCGGCACGGTGTCCTGGATGATGTAGAAGAGGCCGGCGGCGGTCCAGCAGAGCCAGACTCCTACGACCAGCCGTATCCGTTGACGCATCCGCGGTGACATTGTTGCTTCATTTTGCCACGGCTGACTCTCCGCCTTTAGCCGACTTTGACCAAGCGGCCTGCCGCGATGGCCAACAGCGCTCGCAAGGGCATCAATCCAGTTCGGCATCTCGGCAGGACCGTTTATCAAAAATGTGTGTGAGCCTCCTCCAGACCGCCCCTAGGATGGCTGCGTAGTGAAGGGCAAGAAGTAAATCCGAAACAAAGATGGAGTAGGAACAATGAGAACTCGATGGAGAGGGTGGATATTCGGAATGATGGTGGTATTGGCATTTGTAAGCGGAACCTCGGCCCAAAAGTCCGCAAAGGACGGCGGCGAAGCGCCGGGCATTCTTCCAAGCGGCTTTGGCGAGACAGTCGATCGCGACATCGTGACCATTCGTCACGCGACGGCTAAATTTAAGACGACGGAGGATGCCGAAGCGGCCGGCTACAAACGCGTCACCGACTGTGTCCAACATCAACCGGCAGGTGCGATGGGTTATCACTTTCAGAACAACGCCCTTCTCGACGCAACGCTCGACCTGGAGCATCCGGAAGTGCTGGTCTACGAGAAGATGCCCGACGGCACCTTTCAGTTGAATGGCGTCGAATTCCTTGTGCCGATCTCCGCCTGGAAATCAACCGAGCCGCCCCGCATCATGGGGCAAGCCCTGATAAAGGCTGATTCGATCGGCTTCTGGTTTCTTCACGTCTGGACCTGGAAGGCAAGTCCGAGCGGCCTTTTTGCACCCTGGAATCCTGACGTCAAGTGCTTGGACGCTTCGTCGATGAGTCACTAGGTTCTGGGGCGTCAAGAGTTTTTGTGAAGGAGAATTGAACTCATGAGGGAGAAGTTGTCTGTTGTTTTTGGATTGGGTTTGCTCGCCTTCGCACTGCATGCATTGGGAAAGTCGAAGGGCTTTGCCTTTCCTGTGGGCTACAGGGAGTGGATACATGTCAAGAGCGCGGTTCTCGGCCCACAGTTTCCGTCGTTCGAGACGGAAGGAGGGTTCCATCACATCTATGCAAATAAGGAGGCGAGGCAGGGTCTCAAATCCGGCCAATTCCCAGATGGCTCGATCCTGGTTTACGACCTGCTAAGCGCGACCGAACAGGGTGGAGTTGTGTCAGAAGCAGCGCGCCGCCGTGTGGATGTCATGTACAAAGACGAGAAGCAGTATCCAGAGTCTGGGGGTTGGCGGTTTCAGCGATTCATGGGCGACGATCAGTCGAAAGATGTGCTAACGGAGGAGCACAGAGCAGCGTGCTTTAGCTGTCACCAGAGTCAAAAACGGCATGACTTTGTCTTTAGCGAGTTTCGTCCGTGAGGAGAAAAGCTGGTGACTCGTCTCGTCGAAACCGCTTGGTGCACTATAGTCTGCAAATGAGGTGATTCGGCGCAAATGAGAGCGCCGCAAGTGATTCAAAACAAATGAAAGAGTGTGAGTACAAACAGGGCAGGATGAATTTAGCAAATTCCCGATTCCACGCGCTGTTGTTCGGAATCAATAGGTTACGTGCGGATGAGTTGCTTCATTGTTGGGCAAATAGCCCCTGTTCGGGAGCGTTTGTGCAACTATTGTGCAACCAGAATTTCAGCGGTTCATCCTGCCGATGGACCACTGCTCGCTCTGTCGTAGGCGTCTCCAATAGCGCCTTTAGAAATACATCATTCTTCACAGTGGGACCGATACGCAGCGACCCAGCGGTTTTTCTTGCGGGTCCTTTGGCGTGCGATCAAAAATCAAAATCCGATCAGTGGGCCGAGTGAATCATCCTCTAACCTCGTTCTCACCGCCGCCGCTTCATTTTTCTCTCCTACATCGCGGCTTAGATACTTAGACTTCACCACGCGGTCACCCAAATAGATGCAAGCCAATTTCCAATAGGCTGGCACTGTCCAAGAAATTCGACAGATGCCTCTCGCCGACTGAGCGATTGAAATCTCCGGCCTACCTTCCTATTTCTTTTGATACCAACATCTTGCATTGATATTCGGTTTTCCTCGGCAAACGGCACAACGCATGCTTTCTACTATTGCGGAAGTTGAATTGAATTGAAATTGCGACTCGCTTAAGGGCGATTCATCATGAAACCCATCACGCAGGAAAACAGCACGCTTGGATTTGTCGGAATCGGCTACATGGGCCGACCGATCGCGCGGAGGCTGCTCGAATCGGGGTTCAAGCTGACAGCGTACGACCGGGATCAAAGTAAGGCCGAGGAACTAATTCAATACGGCGGCAAGGTCGAGCTGAGCGTTTCGGAACTTTCTTCCAATTGCAACGTCGTGTTGTCTTGCCTGCCTAGCGATGAGGCCGTCTTGGACATTTATAGAAGACCCGACGGCGTTTTCGCCAGTGCGCGACCCGGCTCACGCGTCATAGATCTGAGCACGGTATATCCCGAGACCTCGCGGGAACTCGCAAGACAGGGTTCAGAGCGAGGAGTTGAGGTTCTCGACGTGACCATGTCAGGAAGCAGTCCTGCCGCCGAAAATGGTTTATTGACTCTGTTCGGGGGCGGAAGCAAGGAATGCTTCGACAGCGCTGAGTCGATCTTTCGCGTTATCGCCAAAAAGTATTTTTATCTTGGCCCGAGTGGATCCGGAGCAACGATGAAGCTTGTCGTGAACACATTGTTGGGAATCGGAATGCAGGCGATTGCCGAAGCTGTCGCACTTGGTGAGAAGGCTGGTCTTGATCGCAATCGCTTGTTGGATGTGCTGTCCCAGACTGCTGTAGTTGCTCCAGCGCATATGGGCAAACTGCAAAGAGCGATGAAGAGCGACTACAGCCCGCAGTTTCCCATTCGGCTAATGAACAAAGACTTCGGCTTGATTCTCGAGCTCGCGGCTACCGTTGGGGCGCGAATGCCGGCAGCGGGTGCTGCTTTTGAGATCAATGCGAGGCAATCGGACGAAGGAGCAGAGCAAGATTTCTCGGCGGTGATTCTGCAAATGGAAAAAGCGCGCACCTAGGTTCCAACGGCAACGGCCGCACGTGATCCCTCGTTGATTTGGCCGCCGAACACAGCGATTTTCAGGTAAGCAGAGAGAGGACAACATGTTGGAATACATCGAAATTCCCCGCACAAATCTCGTTAGTTCCCGAGTCGCACTCGGCACTTGGGCCATCGGCGGCTGGATGTGGGGCGGAACCGATGACGAAATGTCCATTCGCACGATTCACGCCGCACTCGACCAGGGCATCAATTTGATCGACACCGCGCCCATCTACGGTCAGGGGCGCTCCGAAGAAATTGTGGGAGAAGCTTTGCGCAAGCATGGTCGCAGGGAGAGTGTTATTGTCGCGACTAAAGTCGGCATCGACTGGACGAACGGCACAATCGAACGCAATTCCACGCGCAAACGCATTCTCCAGGAATTTGAGGATTCACTTCATCGTCTTCAAATAGATTACATCGACATCTACCAGGTGCACTGGCCCGATATTCGAGTGCCAATCGAGGAAACGGCCGCTACTCTTCTCGAACTCTACGAAAAGGGGAAAATTCGCGCTATCGGCGTCAGTAACTATTCACCAGAGCAGATGGCGCGCTTCGAAGCCGTCGCGCCACTGCACACGATTCAGCCGCCCTACAATTTCTTCGAACGCGAAATAGAACAAGACGTCCTGCCCTACGCTCGTAGTCGTGGCATTACTGCGCTCACTTACGGCGCACTCTGCCGCGGACTGTTAAGCGGCACAATGAGCACTGAACGAGAATTTGCCAAAGACGACATGCGCAAGACCACCGATCCCAAGTTTCGGCAGCCGCACTTCGGCGAGTACCTGGATGCGGCGAGCAAACTGGATTCATATGCTCGCGAGCACTTTGGCAAGCGCGTGATTCATCTGGCGGTTCGCTGGCTCCTCGATCAACCGGGTGTCGGCGTCGCACTGTGGGGCGCACGTCGCCCGGAACAGCTTGCGCCCATCAGAGAAGTGGCCGGCTGGTCTTTGAGCGAAAACGACTTCGCCGCCATTGACGCCATCCTTCGTGAAAGCATTCACGATCCCGTTGGTCCTGAATTTATGGCACCCCCGGTCCACGAAGCGGCTGGCCCGTGACCGTCAGCGCGGAATAAATCGCAGACAAAAATCTTGGAGAATGTTGCGGCGGCTTCGATGCGCTTAACTGGTCAGGATTGACAGATGCTTTCTCATGTTCCCGAGTTAATTGCCTCACGGTGAAGGGTTTGTGACTTGCTGAGGCCCTGCAAAACGGCCGGAGTCCCGAGTTAACAGCGGTGCGCTTCCCGCGGACCGGCTGTCGGGAGTTCACGGAGGAATCCACGTTTCAGCGTTCTAAGCAGCTTCCGGCGTCCATGGAAAACTCGCGCCTTTACTGCGCTGATTGACGTGCCTAGAATTCGCGCAGTTTCCTGAACAGACCTTTCCTCGACATCGCGGAGCAGGATCGTCCTCCGGACCTTTGGACCCAAGCGATTGATCGCCTCGGCCAGAATTTCCGTACGCTCGCGTTGCCAGCATGACTCTTCGGGATTGAGGCTCTGCTCAACGAACGCTTCCGGACTTGCCTTCGCGCGGTCGTCGGGATTCTCAGGCAAGACTTCGAAAACTCCCCGCCTACGGCGGAGCAGCATGAACGCTTCGTTCATAGCGATACGTGTCAGCCAAGTAGAGAACTTCGATTTTTCTTGAAACGCATCGAGATGAAGGAAGGCCTTGTGAAAAGTTTCCTGCGCCACGTCTTCGGCATCTTCCCGGTTGTTCGTAATGCGTTGCGCTAGCGCTAGAATCTTCTGCCTGTGACGAAGGACCAATTCCTCGAAGGCCTGCGCATCTCCACGCTTTGTGGCGGTCACTAGCGCTTCGTCGGAATGTTTGTTCGTACTTGTTGAGCAAGACGTTTTCATGAATCGATCCTCCGCCGCAGCCGCGGCTCAAAGTAAGAAAAACCAACTAACGAGCCAGCCAGAGCGCATATCGAATGGATTGGAATATCGTCCATTGATGGTGGGCGCGCAGAATGCGATACCAGCCAAGAGTAGATAGAGGTTTCATGTTGCACTCCTGTTTCGTTGACGCTTTCGTGTTGCAGACTCGATTCACGACTAGGAAAAGCAAGCGCGGGGCCAGGGACTGTTTGTTATCCGTCCGGCCTGGAAGTTACTGGCGGCGCGAGAGATACACACATTTATGACTTCTTCGCGATGTAAATCGGAGTGCGAACCTGTCGAAGTGTTGACATTCCGTCCAGCGGGCTGGATGACTTGAAGTCGTTGCCTCTCCGTGAGAGAAGGCAGTCATGCCCTGCATGACCGAGCTGGCCAGAGACGAACACTGTCTGGTGCTAAGATTTCGACTGCAGAGAGCGACAGTTCGCTTTGTAGGAGCAGAAGTATGCTGAGGTCAAATCCCCTTCTGTGGCCCAAGCCATCTGGGATTTGGAGCTATGGGATTGCTGTTCTCTCGGTTGCGGCAGCCCTGATCATTTCACAGTGGCCGCCCCTTCATTTAGAAGCTGCGCCCGTATCACTGTTTCTTTGCGCCGTCATATTGAGTGCGTGGTTCGGTGGAGTTGGGCCAGGATTGCTGGCGACGGCCCTGTCCGGTCTTGCTTTCTATTATTACTTCCTG
>Ga0075436_100001613_pt1 | contig 15430 bp, 27 predicted proteins | sample RhiMethybrSRZTD5_FD_75303 | JGI IMG/M metagenome (GOLD analysis project Ga0075436, IMG submission 75303) | Populus rhizosphere microbial communities from Tennessee, USA - Rhizosphere MetaG P. TD hybrid SRZTD5 | ecosystem: Host-associated > Plants > Roots > Rhizosphere > Soil | place: USA...
ATCTCAATTCTGCTTCATGAAGTGAAGTGTTAGCAGAAGAAACTTTTTGTAACACAACATGGTTGTAATCACTTGTGCCCGTCACAGTGGAAAAACTTTTGTATGTTCCTTTGTGTGTCCTGTTCACTCTTACGGTTCTTTTTGGTTTTGTATTTTTCGTTTCGCCTCTTTCAATAAATTTCACTGCACTTACTTTCTTCCTCCCAGGTTTTCTTTTTCTCCCTGCATGTGATTTCTTGCCAACTGGAGATTTGCCATGATGTTTTTTTGCATAGATGGCCGAAGCTTGCGCAACATAATTTTTCCATTCTTTTCTACTGTGATCCTTGCGGCGCAGTTTTTTTGCCTCTGTAATGATCCATTTAAGTGCAGGAGATATTTTTCTTTTTGCTTTTGCCATGTCAATAAGTTTGTGCTGTTAATGTTGTGTCTGTTTGTTCAATGCCTCCATCAAAAACAGGATCATAAGCAGGCTTTACAAGTGATCCGTCATAGTTGTCCGTGACTGTGCTCGAGGTTGTTGCTGTTGTATCTGCTCCCGGGATTGTTGGTTGGGTAAGTTGCAATTGTGGCTCTGGTGTTGGTAATGCTGGCTGCATTGGTGCAGGCTGTTGTGTTGGTGGCGGTGTATTACTTTTTTTAATTAGCAAAACAAAGCCAACCAGTAAAGCCACTGGTACAATCCAATTATTTTTTTCTCTGGTTGCCATAAAAATTTTTTATGCAACATCCCCGCCCGGGGTTGTCGAGACAGGCAAAGCATAATCACTGCTTGCACTGCTCGAACTTGTTTGCTGTGAAAAAATATTTAATCCTGTTTCAATGATCCCCTGCCAATCAAGTTCAGGTTTTTGATATGCTGCTGCTGTTGCGCCGGGATCATTATACTGCGTGAGATATGATGGTGATACAGATTTTGAATGTAAAACAAGATAAATACCTAATCCGGCTGCTGCTGGCAATAAATAATTTGGTTTTTTCCCTTTTTTGTTTAACAGTAAATATGTTGCCATTGCAACCCCGGCTCCAATCAACATGTTTCTTGTTTTGTGTTCATCTTCGCCAATGTGTTGCACTGGCGCTCCATCTTCAAGTAAAGTGCCGTCAGATGCAATGGAGAAAACATGCCCGGGATTGGCAGCATTGAGCCTATCAACATAGCTTTGATTTGACTCTTGCACTTTTGATTCACCACCTAAAAATTTTGATAGTGCCGCAATTATTGGCGCTGCTGCTGCAAGGATTGCGGCAAGCTGAATTACACCAACTGTATTTTCATCAACTGTCGTTGACGTATCATCTATTCGAGCCTTCTTTGATCCGTGAGCAATAGTTGATTGAAGTTTCCCCGGGTTGCCTCCTAAATCTTTCCAGATTTTAGCAATATGTTCCCAATGTCCAGCATCAATACTGTTTTGTAAATGTCCCGCCATTCCAAAAGCATTGATTGCAACCAATCCCAAAAAAGCATTTCGAGGAATTGCGCCAACAACTTTTAGTACACCATTCTTGACAACATTAATTACTTTGTTTATGGTGTGCAAAGTTTTTGTAACATCACTTGTGCCCCGGCGCTCTTTAAATAAATTTGCGTTCACATCATTAGGATTGCCCCAATGATGTTCTTGTGAAAAAAGTTTAACGTCTCTTGGCTTGAGTGGATAAGGAGCGCCATCATACCTGTTTATCAAATCTTGCAAAGCTGCATTCAAAATATGGATTTCCGCATTCCTGTAATCATCAACTTCAATGTCCCTGTCAAAAGTCAATCTCCCGTCTTGTGTTACCACTGGCCGAGGCCATGAAGAAGGAAGCAAATTATTTACACTATCTGCGAAGCCTGGAGCAACGCCACCGGGATAGAAAAAATTCCAAAATCTTATATTGTTATCGAAAACCCATTTTACAAAATCCGGCGTAACAGTGTGGCCGGGACTTGCACCCATTGCGATTTGTGAATTGATTTGGCTTGCAACACTATTCCAATCAGTGCCAATGTCGTTTTCATATTCTGCATAAGCTGACAAACCTAAATGATGTCCAAAAGCATTTCCATATTGGTTGTGCCCGTCATAGTTGATATTGTTTGTATCAACATTGGGAGAAACGACAACGCCAATAGATGATGTTCCCCGAGGGTAAGCATAATCTTCATCTATTCCAGAAATTTTGTAAAGTGCCATATCCTTCATTTTTTTATCCACTTGCCAAACAGGTTCTTTTAATTCACTGCCCGGGGTTGGATCGATCCAGATTTCACTACCGTTATCATTCACAACTATAAAAACATGATGCGGGGTTTTTCTTGCAAGATCATAGGAGGCAAAACGATAATTCCAATTTATTTTTTTGCCTGCTCTATTCAGCGCCGATAAAACACCACCACAAAAATTTGCATATCCCTTGCAATCACAGTGTCCCATACTTAACAAAGCGCCGGGACTCCTTACAGTTTGCACATCTTCTGTTTCTTCTGCATAAGGCAAATTTTCTTTGCAGAAATCATAAAGAGAAACACAAATTTTTTCAATGTTTCTGTCATTGAAGTAAAGAGCTATTTTATCATAATCACTTGCAAACTCTTCATGCTTGTCTAATACCTCATGAATGATGTCCTTGACTGTCTGATCTGGATGTAATAAAGTCCACTGGTTGTTAAATGGAGGCAAAGCGCCAAGTATGGTTTCTTTTGAAACATTCACAATTTATAATTGATTACGATTGGAATTTGCACACCTTCAACATTGGCATAACCTTTAAACAAAATATCCTGACCATAGCCAGAAGAAATTGAATTGATGACATCACTAACAAGGCCAATCAATGCAAGCCGCATTTCTACTGTCAATTCACTTTGACTGTTTGGGGAAATTCTTTGCTGTTCAAAGCTTGAGACATTGCCAATGTTGTAAGTATTGCCGTCATTGTTTGCATAGACGGTGCCAGCGATTGAATTGAGTGTGTAACTCTGGTTGCTGGTATTCTGCACAAGCAAACCAACTGTGACAATTGGCGTTATGCCATCGCTGCCAATTGCTTTCAAATTACCGGGAAGAAAATTTAGAGTGCCAGCCGCATTTTTGCGGGCGAAGAGATTGTAACCTACAAGAACGGCAACAACTGCAAGTATTCCTTTAAGTGGTTTGTCCAACTGTTGAGGTTTATTTAGCTAAATAACCAAAGAATTGAAAGAGGAGGAAATCTAAATTATTGCTTGTGTTGATAAGATTGCCCGAAACACCTTTGACCAGTCACACATTTGCGGATTATCCACAGGATTTACTTTCGTGCGTAGCCCGAAAGTAATCCGTTAATGTGGTACTGTCAATGTGGAAAATACTGTTGTGGATAAATCGGTTTGAAATGTGAATCATTTTGAAGGTGAAAGAGGTACTTAATCAGTGAAAATGGTATTTTTGTCCCGTCAAAGTTGAATGATCGTTTAGTAAGTACCAGCCTTTTGTATCGAACAAAAGGCTTTTGCTTTTATAGCGTGTCACTTACTCTAAATAAATCCTTTCTTTGAATGTTTGAGATTGCTTGTAATAAAAATTGATGTATTCAGCAGTTGGATATTTGCGTTTCATGTCGTTGCAAAACTTGCTGACATAATGCTGCGTGTCCTTGATGTTGTGAGTGTATTTTTTTACTGAATATTCTCCCCCAGGCTCTTTTACAAAAACGAATCCAACGAGGTAATTCATGATTTCATTTGCTTGAGCATTCTTGTTAGTTGTGACAATAGGCTTATTTCATCTAAGACCTCTTCTATTGTCGCTGTGATCTGGAGTAGATTTTTCCCCTCTGCTGTAAGGGAAGCTGTTAAAACAGAAACAAATTTTTCTGCTGTCTCTTCTGTATCAAAAAAAAGATCAAAATTTATTTTGCCAACTTTCACATTGATGTGATATACTTTTTTCATAACTTTGAATTGAAAGAGGTAATAATCCTGTTATTGCTTCAAACAGTCTCCCAACCGGGAGACTGTTTTACTTTCTGTCTATAATGAAGGGTTGTAAAAGCCATTCAAGAATTTTGTAAATGAAAGTTGCAATTACTCTAAAGATTTTCACTTTGGTTATTCTGAAAAGGATTGCAAAAAGAAATCCTATCATTGCCATCCATAGAATTAAAACGCCTAAGATAATTGCAAGTGATAGGATTGTCTTCATTAGTGTCTTGTTACTTTTATGGTCAAAAGTTTTTTAGGCGCTGTTCCTTTCTTGCCTGTCTGGAATAACGTTATCGTTTGTGATTTTTTCCCGTTCATTACAGAGTCCATGCTTTGCAATCCAACTTTTACTGTTTTAGCATCGAGGCCAAGTCCTAACGGTAATGCAACTTTTTTGCGCCCGTTTTCAATTACAATTTTGTAAGCCATAGTTATTGTTTTTGAGGTAAAGAAATGTTTTGAGATTTGCAAAATTCAATTAACCTGTCAACTGTTTTCTCTGGAGATAATTTTTCTTTAAAGCATCGTTGTAAAAAACTGCTGAATGTGTTCGGGATCATAATATTTTTTTCATAGCCCTTCAGAGTTACTTTGTGCAGAAATTCGAGGTATTTGTTATCAGTTGTTGCCATTGGTTTTATTTTTTTGCAGTTAGTGTAAGCAATGGCAATCATTCTCTCCAGAGCATCTATTAGCTCAATAGATGCCTCTCCAGATATTGTTGCCGTTGCGTTGTATTTTGGAAAGTAAATTCTGCTCATGGTTTGTATTTGAACTCTTGTTTTATAACAATTGCTTTTATGATCCTGAAAGGTGCAATGAGTTCCCATGCTGTTGGAGTCGTTTGTAATCTTATGCCACTTACCCAAATTGCTTTCTGAAAATCCTTGACCGCTTGCCATCCCCCAATATCTTTGAACTCTATTATTTCTGTCTCTCCAATTTTGTGGCCTTGTGTGTTATATGTGACCTGTAAAGTAAAGTAGTCCATAGATTAGTTGTTGTCTTGTTTTGTATTGTGAGCATTCTTGTTGGCATCAAGGATTAGAATTGCGCCCTTTACTAAATGCTCAAAAATTTCATGTCTAAACATCATTGCTGCAAGATGCAATTGCATATATCCTAAATCTCCCATCATTGCAAAATCCTGTTCAGCTTTGTTTGTGTTTGAGACACTAAGAAATAGAAATGTGTTATAGACTTCAATAGGTCTTTCTTTGATTGCTCTTTCTAATTCGAGGGGAGTGTTGTTGAAGTGTATCATTATTTGATGTTTGGGTTGAAAAATGAATGATCCTTTAATTTCTCCAGTGGTATTAATTTTTGATCTGCAAAAATCAACACTGCTGTAATCAGTGTGTGTGCAATGTGTGGGTGAGCTTGCATGACATCATGAAGCATTTGTATTAAAGTCTCTGGTTTGCCATTGAAAATGACATCAATTTTTTTACCGTCATGTAATTCAATGGAAAACTTTTGCTGATCGGTATTGCCGCCAATCCTGCCGTTAAATTGATCTGGAATGATAATCTTACCCATGTTTATTGTTTTTGTTGTGTTGATAATTTTTGTCAGTTGTAACCCCTTCCAATCCCATTGCATCTAACTTTTTTTGAATGGTCGCCGCAACGCTCATAATAATTTCCAGTGTCCCTATTGCTGATTTTTCTCTTGATATTAAAGCCTGCTCGAGCGCTTGCGACATCAGGGCAACTATTTTTTCTTTTGATGCAATTTTGACTGTCATTAGGATTGCTGTATTATTATCCATTTCTGACAGTTCAAGTATAAAGATTTTATCCATGTGGTTTGTTTTTTAAAAATGAATTACTGTATTTGCAATTGATAACGGCAATAATTTCTTTTTCTGGTAATCCTTCCTGTGCTTCTGATTTGCGCAATTTTTCAATTGCTTCTGCGATTGTGCTTGCCATTATTACAATGCTAAAGTCTGTTGTGAAAATTTCGTAGTTGTTCATAATTTCTGTATAGCTAACTCTCAATAATATTGGTGACGTTTTTTGTTTGTCCCCGGGTTTCAAAAATTTGAGGCTCCCGGGTTCAATGCAAATCATGTAAATAGTTTTGGGTTGTTCTGATACAACCCTGAAAATTGCTTTTGTAATGTTGTGTTGCACCATTTTCATAGTACAGTGAGTTTATCAGATAAACAATGTGGGCACTGAATGGGATCACCTTCTTTTTTAGGATAACGAGGGACTTCTGATTTCCAAAACTCATGGCCGCAACTATTGCAAACAAAATCGAACATTGCAAGATTTGGAAAGGAATTGTTTTCGTTGTTGTTGTTGCGGATAAATTTTATTGTCCCATTTTCATAAACAAACATTCCCGTCTCCATTACAGAGGGGAGTCTGTTTGCAAGTTTGATGAATGGAAAAATTGAATTTCGTTCATAAACTTTGTGGTCATTGATGCGCTCCAACAAACATTTTGTAGCTGTAATAAAGCCAACGCTGTAACATTCGGCGGCAAATTCCAATTCGTTATTGCTTGCCTTGATTGGTGCAATGAATGATTTAGACATAAAGAAGATTTGTGTAAATGAAAGAGGTTTACGGCTCTAATATAGACAAAAATATCTATGCTCCAAATTTTCGTTAATTAGTCTGAATGTAAAGCTTGGCTTGCCTCTGATTGGTATAACCGTCAATTGTCTTAAATATTAGTCCCTGTGAGATCAAGTAGGGAATGCACTGCTGCGCCCAATTCATGCCTGCTGCATACATTTCGCAAATGTTTTGTTTGAGTTCACTATACTTTTGAAGTGGCTGTACGTTGAATATTCGCAGTACATTCATCTTGTGCTCTTCAATAGGCAACTCTTCAGGCTTTGCTTTCTTCATTCTGACAACTTTATCCTCTTCATCTGGTACATAAAATGTCTGCTGCCAAATTGTTTCCTGCCTGTTGTAATAAATTTCTATCGGTGTGAAATCTTCTGCACTCCGTAAATATTCTGGCTTTAAGATGTATGTGTTGCGCTCTTTATTTTTTTCAACTGTGAGCACTGATTGACTAACTCTATCAACTGCGCTCCCTATGTGTCCCAAAGTTGCTGTACCGTCTTTTCTTCTGTGCAGGACTGTTACAATCAAAACATTTTTTTCTTTTGTCCATTTCTTGATTAGTCGCATTAGTCGCATACTTTCTCTTTCATCATTGAAGCTGTCAAGTAAATCAAGAATACCGTCCAAAAAAACTATACTGCAGGCGGGGTGCAATTCAAGGAATTTATCAATTAGTAAAAGTTGTTGCCTGGGGAAATCTTCTCTTGTGTTGTAAGCAAAAAAAGACGTTGGCAAATTCCCTCCAGCCAGTGTTTTGATGTGATCCATTTGTTTATAAAAATCATATTCTCCCTGCTCTGTATCAAATAGAGCAACTTCATTTCTTCCCTCCGGTGTCTTGACTCTTATATTGAAAATTTCTTGCCTTGTGAGAGCGCTTGCAACCATTGCTCCAATGTAACGGCTCTTGCCTTGCTTTGGTAATCCTGAAATTGTAACGACATTTTGAATGCTGCCTATGTTTTGATTGTCTATACGGAGCAGTATTTGCTCTGGCTGCATTTCCCGGTTAGGATCATAGCGCCGGGAAGCTAAAAGTTGTTCGGGATTTAGTACCTCTTTCACCTTCAAAAAATTAAATTAAAAATTCCCATGCGCCAAAGCGCATGGCTACCTTAATCAATTCTTGAAAGTATCGCTTGAGGGTACTTGTGGAAAAACTTTCTCTTCTAATGATGTTACTCTCTGCTCGAGTTCATCAATATTGCCCCAAACTTTTTCTTTGAAACGATTGCTAAAAAGTCCTCTGTTTTTTGTTATTACTACAATGGTTGCCGCAATGGCTAAAATACTGTTTGTGATTAGTGCAATTTCTATGCACAGAAGTAAGAAAGGAGTCATAAGTTTGAATTGTTTAGTTGGGCTAAAGTAGTGTGGAATTGAATTGCCAGCCCTTTCACTTTTCAACAACCTGTGAATAACTGTAAGGGTTTGGCTCTTTTTTGACGTTCAGCCAGCTTTGCAGTATCCAAATAGTTGTAATGATCTATGATCGATGAAAGTATTGCAGCCCGTTCTTGGCCTGCCAGATTATTGAGTCTTGCAATTAATTTTTCAACCTTTCTTTTTATTCGTTGCCTATCGATATAATCAGCGCCGACATAACGGTAATCTAAAAGGAGCGCTGGTTGCTTGAAGTTCATATAAAGGCATTCTTCCCTTACCCCGGCTCTTGTCATTCGATTGTAGTAAATCTTTCGCCAACTCTTAAAAGCCTTGTCATACATAGAGCAAGGAAAATGTGATATCATACAGTTGCTTTTAACTGTGAGCACTTTTGCAATAAACTTTTTGTGATCCTGTTTGCTCCAATCAAATTTGTAAAGCTGCCCTTGATAGCTGCGGGTTTCCATCAAGTAAGGGGGATCAAAATAGAAAACGGTTTTTTCTCCAAAGTCATATTTATCTATAATGCATTCATAACTCTGATTCTCTTTTTTGCATCGAGGCAAATTGATTTTACTTACTACTGCTGTATCAACGTCATTTATGATTATTGTTGCATTGCCCTTGATCTTACTACTGATAAAAGCACTGCCGCACATTACTTCAATAAATCTGTCGCAACGGGGAATTTCAGAAATGATTTTTTGGTAAGTTCCGCTTGTGGCTTTGCTCCCGGGGTAATCCTTTATCATTGCCGGCAATATAGACGGTTTGATCTATACCTCAAAAATAAATACTCCCCAATTAGACAAAAGGGGAGCATTGAAAACAAGTACAGGGATTGTACTGATTTGAAAACTACTTAAATATTCTCTTTCTAAAAATTAATCCTAAGGCCAATAGGAATACAATTGCTTCGGTGTTTGTCGGTGTTGTTAATGTGCCGCTAATTTTGCGAAGCCAGTAAATGAGGCCATTTAGATAAGTTGTAGGGCTGTCTCCATAGTACCCCGCATTATACAAAAGCTGGTTATATTGTTCAGGGCTGTTAATAGTTGAAAGGTTCGCTGGAAATTCCCCGTCCTTCTGCCTGCGCTTTATCCATAAGGTGAGTTCATGTGTGCTTTGTTCAATGCTGACATATTTAGCGTAATTATCACCTTCCGGCGATCCTGTGCAAGCGCCTGCTGCCGTTGCTTGTCCAACATACTTGTAACCAAACCCGTTGTTGCATGTTGTAAAAACATGGCTTGTCCAGCCATCCGTTTCATGTCCTGATTGTGATACTATAAGGGTTGCCAGTACAGGGGGCATACCGTCTGTAATTGCTTGGCTGTATATTCTTTCGGGAATTGTCATAAGTACGATCGATCACAGTTGGAAATAACTGTGCAGGATCTATAAAAGAAGATCCTGCACAGAAAAGTTTAATTGTGTCTTACAACATCCATGTAACCTGTTGCAAGAACAGTGATACCGTTGGCCGCGCTATTACAAGCAACCTGGAGATCAATATTGCCCGCATTAACGCCGTTTTTCACTGTCGCATTTATTTCGAGCCAATGCGCCCCTGCGACTGCTAAAGCATTCGCAAAAGCTGCGCTTGCATTTTGCAGGGCTGTTATTATTTGCGGCGTGACAGGATCGACAACCATAAATGAAGCTTCAAATAGTTGTCCTGCTGCCGGAACTACTAACTGGAATTTAAAGCCTCCTGTTGCGCCAACTGTGAACGGAACCCAACACCGGATATGCTGGATTTCATTAACGGCAACCGGGGAGGTGAGGTTAGTAGTGACGAGCGCCGTTGATGCAGCCACCGCTACATTAGTCCCCACTTGATAAACTGTTCTTAACCCGATCATAATTTGTGATTTTTATTGTTAGGAAAATTGTTGCCTTTATTCATTTGGAGTTGTGGCGATCCCTTCGCCTCTCTCCCATGCTTGCCCGGAGTGATCATCCATAGATGTTCCCGTCTTTACTGCAGCAGATTTTCTCTTTGCTACTCCAGATGTTTTTCTCTTTGCTACAGCTTTTTTCTTTTTGGGCTGCGCTGACTTTTTTTTTGTTGCCATAAGCAAAATTTTATTGAGTGATTGTAATTGTGTATTGTGTATCTGTCTTGAATCCTTCCAGCTCTCCTTTATCAGAGGTTTGATAATTCAAAACCTTTCTTGCTGTTGCTCCTTTGTCATCCGATTTTACATCAACTGCAAAAAGAATGTTGCCGCCATTTTTGCGCTCATTCTTTGCAATACATTCAGCTTTGATTGTTAAGAGTGTCTTTGCCATGATTGAAAGTTTTATGTTGAAAGTTATGTTACGTTTGTCACTATTCCGCCATTGACCGTTATACTTGTCACTGGTGTTACTGTTCCTGTAAATCCTAAAACCCCATTAATTACAACGGCTGAATTGGTTGCAAAATTATTAATAATAAAACGTCCTGCGGCATCATCGAGATGCAAAGTCAATCCATTTTTTTGGTTCGCTATATCTCCGAACAAATACCGTCCTACAATCTTATCGCCGCTAATCATTGGGTCTGTGCCGCCTGCTATTTCAAAACTTCTTGTATCAATATAAACATAAGTGCTGTTGTATGTCCCCGGGATGTCACCAAGCCAATAAGTATCATTTGTTGGATCAAGTTCTAATTGCTGGCTTCCTGCTCCCATGAATACCTCAAAAGTTTGTACTGCATCATCAATTTTTAAAAATGTTCCGTTGTTAATGGAATTGCTATCTCCTAAAAAAACTCTTTGAATAAAATCGTTCAACTCAAGATTTATTCCATTGTGTGCAGCGAAGAAATCACCAAAGCCAAAATCCCTATTGATCCAGTCAACATATAACCCGGGATTGCCTAAAGCTTCTGTTACTTGATAAATTCCTGTTGTATCATTTATAGATTCACTGATAACATTGCCCAACAATTCAAGAGCAAACCCCTTCAATGGAATTTCCCGGTTATTCAGAAGTTGTGCAGGATCACCAACGGCGCCAACGTCTTGCCCTAAAACTATTCTGCCAAGAGCATTCACTGACAACCCATTTATTGCGCTGTTCAATCCAAATGGCGGCGCATTAAAAGGCAGCGTTCTTTGGTTAACTGTTAAACTTCCTTGCCCTTGTCCCATTATTCAAATTGTGATTTGATATAAACTTTTTGAATTAATTCTATTTGCGGATTTGCACCGATAGGAATTTGAAATGCAACTTTTATAATCCCTTTGTATATTTCCATTTCATTACCTCCATAAGTTCTGGAGTCTCCTAAACTAACCCCGGGCACACCCGGGTAAAAAATTTGCTCATTCACTTTTACAATGGTGTCTCCAATGTTTGTTACTGTAAAGCCATTGCATAACTCTTCCACGTTGTACCAATCAGATTTTTGTAAAATCTGCGGGACGAAATCGAATATCAAAAATTTTGGTTTATCCATCAGAAACGGTATTGAATGCCCTTGTTAGATAAAATGGAATTTATTTTTTGTACCGCAGTTTCATTGAGTTCTTCAGTTATTGTTTGCGGTAAGACTCTATAAACAACATCTAATATTGTATCAAAAAAGCTACCTGCTTCAAACTGAAAACAACCTGTGTATTTCATTACACCATATTTGAGAATCAACATGCAAATGTCTGCATCATTATTCATGGCTTCAAAAACTCTGTAAATACTATCTTCATCAGTGCCGCAATCGTTCGCTGCTGTTTTTATTGTGGTCGCAAATGATGAGTATTGCACAACGGGCAATGACGGATCAATCCCATAATTGTAATGAAGATTGTCTAAGCACCTTTGTGCATCATCCAATGTTTTCTGCTGGTCTGGAGTTGGCTTGTGTTTAAATAGATGGTAAATTAATGCTCCAGCAGCAACAACGCCGCCAACGATTAATAACTTATTTTTCATTGGCTGTGCGTGAAATCTTTCTACAAGTACAGTGGCTTTATTTGTTCCAATTGTTTTTCTCCTTTGTAATGATATTAGCCCAATGCCAATCCCAACAAGAGCTAAAGTTGCCTCTGTTGATATTCCTTTGCTTGTCTCTGGAATTTTTTTCTTTAGAGTTACTTTCCCGTTTGCAATAAGTTCATCGAAGCTTGCAACGTAAGGCTCATATTCATTTGTAGAATAGAATTGGATAAAAATGTTTTCTGCATTTTGCAATGGGTAAGTTGTATGAAAGTTTCCTTGTAAATCAGTATAGGCAACATTTGAAATTTGCACTCCATTTACATCTAACATGATCCAGCCACCATACAACCCATTCCCATTTTCATCAACAAGTTGCCCCGCAATAGCTTCCCCAGGCACTTGCCCAATCGCTGATTGTTCACATGATTTGCAGCATATAGTCATTTCGTTATTCATGCAATATCAAGCATTGTTATTAAGCCTGTAAATTTCTTTGGGTTCTCTGTTGCCATCTTTGCAAGCTTTTCAAGATGTTCAACAAGTTTGGGATCGTGCAACTCCAAAATATCAATTGCATTCCCTAAGCGCTGCAAATTGTCCTCTGCTGTTGTTGGTGTGTTACCAGTTGAAGTACCTAAGCCAGCAATTTGCCCCGCCTGCTTGACGTGCCCAATTGCTGGCTTAGGTACTTCAACTCCTAACACACCCTTCAGCATATCCATTAATAAATTGGGCTGCTCCGGATTTTGTATTGCTCCAATAATTGATTGCTGTATTGCTTTGCCAATTGATTCTTGAAAAGTTTCTTCTTCCTCTTCAATTTCTTCTGGCTCTTCAATCTTTGCTAATCTCTCATTGATCCCTGCCAGTGTTTGTGAAAGTTCATTTTGAAAAACTCTTCCACCGTAACCCCTCTTTTCCTGCCGATCTAAATAAACGTCTTGCTCATCAATTTTAAAATTAAAACTGCTGTCGCATTCTGTTCTCTCTTTTATCTTGACAGGTTTATTGCCTTCTTGCTCAAAAACTTTTAGAGTATATGTTGCGTTGCTTTCTTCTATTTTGTCAACGAAATCCTCAAGCAATTGAGCACCTTCAGCCATTGAATTGCCTTGATACTTGCAAAGAAGTTGCCTGCCGGAAAATAAACCCCAAGCAGGGATTTTGCAGTCTTCATAGGCTTTGATTGCCTTTTCTACTCCATAGAATTGCACACTGGCCATGCAAAAAATTTTATGATATTCCTTGTATCTCTACAAGGCCGTCTTTTGTTTTCTTGAACTTTTGATATTCAGCCTCAAAAATTACCGCATAAGCTGCGCCGCTTGACGGTACACCATTTGCATATTGGATAAATGATTTTCCCCAATTAACATCTTTCCAACTGTCAAAGCGTTTTGTCCTTGTGCTGAATGGTATGCCCGTCCCTTCAGTGAATGTATCAATCAAAGTACAAATAGGGATCAATTGACCTTTGAGCCATTCTTGAGAATAGAGCACAAGTGAAATTTTTTGCAGTTCAGCCAGCGTTGCATTTACAAGGCCACTGGTTGGGCCGTTTGTCAAAATTGAATTTGGAATACAACGGAGTGCTTTCAAAATAACTGTTTGGTCAGTTTGATTTTGCAAATTCTGAATGACAGGAAATGTAACAACTGAAACGATTTGCGCAGGAACTTGTAACTCTATCAACTGGCTTGGTCCCCGGGGCTCTTCCATTACCAGCAGCGTATTGAATTGATTGAGATTTGAAACGTCCATGTTAAAAATTTTTTTGAGTTTGAAAATTGGAGCGCTATAAAAATAGCGCTCCTTCTATTAGCTTACTGCATGAAAGTTAGGAAACAGATGTACTATTTTGAGCAAGATCACCTTTGAAAATAAGCACTGCTCTTATGTGTGTCGCAGTCAATGCCATATTTGTAGGCAATATAATTTGCGGTATGTAACCTTTGCTTCCAATCAATAACAGGTTTGGCTCTTCTGTGATAAATCCATCTTCTGCTCCCCGGACTTGATCAAGAGGGCTTCCTGCTCCAAATGCTGCTGTTTGTTGTGTCTCTGGCCTGTACCAATGGTTTAATAAACCACGATAAGGAATGATAACATCATTGTTGCATGTCATTCGGAAAAATCCATGATTGTAAAAAGTTGTATTCAATAAATTGGCATCAGTACCAGCCGCAAAAGTGATCGGGTTGCCATAGGTTTTTATTTCCCAAGTTGTATCTGCCTGGCTTGTTGGATTTCCAATAAAGATTCCATACTCATTGCAAATTAAAGTGTCCTGCATTGTGAGACGGTTCTCTGTGTTGAAAATAACATTAGTGCTGTTTTGTTGATTAGCTGTAAGGCCAAAGACAAAAGAATTGTTCACTGCATTAAGTTCAACTTCCAGACGGATTTCTGATTGTGAAAATTTTCTGGAGTTCACCCATTCCCGGCATTGCCCATTACCATTGGGATTGGCAAAAGCAGGATCATTGCGCATGGCATTATACAATAACTCTTTTGCAATCCTGTAAGATTCCCTTGCAGAAAAATTATTGGTGTTGTTCATGCCAAGAACATTTTTGGGCATTGGAAGAAAGAAAAAAGCAACGAGCGTTAATCCTCCGAAGATCAATGCCACTTCTTTGGCAAAGATTATATTCAGAGAAAGGGACATCAATACTGTAAAAAGTAATGCGTCGAAAATGGAAAAAGTTTTTGTTCTCATAAAAAAATATTGTTGATAAAAGAAGTCTTGATAGTTGTTTCCATCTATGTTGAAGGCAAGACTCCAAACCTTCCACAGATGAATTTCTCTTTTATTATCTCATCAAATCACTTCCTGAAGGGTGCATACTTCCCATCACCTTTCCATTGAGCGCCCCCGGTACTGCAAATTGTCCCAATACAGGCACGTCACCATAGCCAGCAACTTTTCTGTAACCAAGTTGCCCCGGCGCTTTGTAAGCGCCTAATACGGGCACATCACCATAGCCGCCCATTGTTGTTGCGCCGGATTTGAAAACTGTCATTGCTCTTTTCAATCCTGATCCAAGCAATACACCGCCAACAATCGTTTTCACTGTTGTTTTCTTACCCTTCATAAAAACAAGTGCCGCCCCTAATCCAGCCTGACCAGCAGCCATTATTTTACCTGTGCTAACTGCTTTTGTCGGATCAGTTGCAATTGCAGCAGGAACAAGATTGTTAATGAGTCCATTCACAGTGTTGCCAAGCAAATAACCTAACGCAATTGATCCGTAGGTAACAATTGGAGAGCTTGCACTTAATGCCATTGCGCCTATGTGATGGCGGCGGCGGTGCTTAGTTTTCGGGGTTTTCTTTTTTCCCTTTGCCATAAATTTTGATTTTTGTTTGTTAATAATAACAGTGCCGCCACCTTAGCGGACTGCATTTTATTTTAATAGAGACCTAAAGCCTCTGATTTCTTTTTTGATCTGTGAAATGAGTCGCTGCTGATCCTTTACACTGCGCTTCATTAAATTTTTCCCCGTTCCCTTTGGCATTTTCTTCCAATGTTCTTTTAGCCTGTCCAATCTCAATTCTGCTTCATGAAGTG
>Ga0075436_100001618_pt1 | contig 15415 bp, 14 predicted proteins | sample RhiMethybrSRZTD5_FD_75303 | JGI IMG/M metagenome (GOLD analysis project Ga0075436, IMG submission 75303) | Populus rhizosphere microbial communities from Tennessee, USA - Rhizosphere MetaG P. TD hybrid SRZTD5 | ecosystem: Host-associated > Plants > Roots > Rhizosphere > Soil | place: USA...
GACGAATGGCCCATTTTTACTAGCTCCCCGCTGCCTGCTCACCGCAGGCTACCCTGCTTCCGCCGTCCGATGCCTTTGGCATCGGCGGCTCCGCTCAATGAACCTCGCCGGTTCATTGCCCGAGCGTGAGTGAAGTTGGGCCTCACGCTCGGGACGCTCCGGGTGCTTCGCTTGCTGACCGCAAGCTCCGACCCGAAAGCAGGGTAGCCTGCGCTGTCGCTACGGCAGCGGGGAGAACTAGCACCAACTAACTTTCAACTGGTTCATAACTTCCGGGCCGCATCCGCCTGTCCCAATCGTGACCAGCTAAGAGAGACGGGAGACGGAAAATTTTCCTTTATGCTTGCGCTGAAACTGCGCGCGCAGTTGATAACTACCAAGAGGCCGCAGTGAGAAAGGCTGTCAAGGGCGCAAGTTCATCGAAGCGAAGCGCAGACCCTTGACAGCCGAACGAGTGGAGGCCACGTGCTTTTGGCGTAGGGGGACCAAAAGTGGAAGCGGCTTTAACCGTCGTGAATATGAAGGATGTAGTTTTTACAAGTTAATCAGATTAACCTTTGACAGAGAGCCCGAGAAGTCATATTCTCCGCCCGTTTTTGGAACTCTTATCCTCGCGCGCTTCCGACAAATCTCAACCGTAGGAGGTCTCCCATGAAAAGAGCTCTCGCATTTTTCGGTACTCTCTTTTTCTCCTTGTCTGTTTTGGTTCTTGCTTCTTCAAACGCCCAAACCAATCGCAGCTTGGTATCTACACAAGCACGCGCACTTTCCGTTGGGAATGTTCTTCCGGCTCCGGTGCTTGAGCTGACCGCGGAATGTCCAGATAGCATCGATGGCATTGCGCAATGCCCTCTTCAAGGATGTGGAGAATTAGGCGATGCTCTGCTCAACCAGGTCAAGAATAGGGTTACAAATGCTACCGCCCCGTTTGCTGCAACTCTTGAACAATTGGCGAGTATTCCGCAACCGGCGTCTTGGGACACGGGGTCTTCGCGGGCAAGCATAACGGGAGTGGGAAAGGAAGGGTCACGTGTCATAGTTCGAGGCTTTTTGTTGCGAGTAAAGCCAGAAGGCGGTGAATCATGCAATTGTGGTCTAACCCGTAGAGTCGATACGGACATTCACTTAGCTCTCGCCTCTGATCCAGAAGATGCCGAAGAAGACTCTGTAACAGCGGAAATAACTCCGCGCGTTCGAGCAAACGGCCATGACAATTGGGTCTTCAAGAACGTCAAGGAATTGGAGGGAGAGTACGTGCAAATCACTGGTTGGCTGATGTTAGATACGAAGCATATTCCGCAGGCTCACCGGTTAGCTCATGAGCGGCAGAACAAAGGCCTCACGAGAATTACGAATTGGGAAATTCACCCGGTTACTAAATTAGAGGTGTGCACGAAATCGAAGAAGAAGTGTAACAACGGTATTGGTTGGGAGAGTTTTTGATCGAGACGTGAGTCGCAACAGCTCCTAGTTTCCCAATGCGACATGTTTCGGCAGCTTGGGAAAGCGGTATAGAGGGCGGCGATTTGCGAAAATAAAAAAGCGCCGAAATGTAACGAGTACATCCAGCGCTTGGTCTTTTAGCTACGGCGATCAACGACCAATCGAACGCCCGGAAGCGGCCCGCGAATCTAAGTCCGCGAGTAGATAAGCAGCAACTCTTCGTCCTTGAAGCATGGAAGGCTCATGCTGAGTCAAGGGCCATTGTTTTCTCTGATCTTCACGCCACGCGTTGCAATATGCAACGGAGCAGAGAGTTGCGAGCAGCAGACAGACAACCGCGCAAACGGCAAGACTGTAAAGCGCGAGCAAGCCAAGGGTGCCTGCTATGAAGAAGGTGAGGGATAGCGCTAGATATTTTGACGCAGTACTGAGTCGTTTTTCTTTAACTATCGCTGTTACAGCTATTAGCGTCACCAAAAGCAGCGCCCAGGCGAAGAGATCCAAGGGATAAGTGAACACGTTCATTGCTTCCTCCTCTAGTTGTGGTGTTGGGCAGGGCAACAAACATCGGTGTTGCACTGCCTGTACACAGCCAGATTGGAAGGCGAGCAATGACCTCTTAGCGTAAAGGATGCACAGGATTTGTCAAGAACCCGCCTAATTCGCGCAGCTTTGGGCATTGCGTCTCTTTCTTTCTTCTTTTTAGGCGTCGTTTCACTCGCCATGCTTCTGAAGGGTCGGGAAAGCAGGTCCGACGCTTTTGCTCCGACGCCACAGCATGTACCCGTCGTCTTGCTGAACAAAACGGTAACTGTAAAGTCGACTGAGCCGTGGCAGAGTAGTGGCGTGCGAGTGACATCGGACCAAACCGTCCGAGTAGAAGCGTCGGGAAAGGTTTGCTGGTCTTTCAACAATCCTGATGGAAGCGGTTGTGTTGGCCCTGAGGGCTCGTGGTATTCAGCAGGTCAACTTTCGGATAAATCCGGCTTCCCGAGTCTTGATGCGCGCTGCGGATCTCTAATCGCGAGAGTTGGAGGGACGATTTATTTTATAGGCAACGCGACGAGCTTCTCACCCAGAGAGGAAGGAGTTGTGGAATTTATGATAAATGACCGGCTGCAGTGGCTATGGGATAACAAGGGAACATTCCGTGTTTCAGTTCGAGTGGAGAAGTGAATGTTCAAGCTCTCAAAACGAATGCTATTCGGATTTCTGTCATTGGCCTGCGCGTTTCTTGGATGCATAGCGATCGGGATCCTCTTCGTTCAACGTACAAGGGAAACCCCGTCGTCCATAAAAGGAAGCACGGAGGTCGAGGCGGGGGGCAGCAGCTCCGAAAAAATAGTGGTCGATGCACGACAGGTGTGGACAAGCACCAGCGTCACGGTTGATAAACAGGACAGATTGGAAATACGTGCAGAAGGGGAAGTCAATGTTGCCTCGCCTAGTAACGGAGCCGACAAGTGGGTTGGGCCAGATGGGTGGGGATATATTCCGTTGCTGTACTGCAACGGTCAACCGTGCAAATACAAATTCAGAACTGCTGATTCTCTTGGTTGTCTAATAGGAAGAATTGGTAACGGCAAGCCATTCAAGGTCGGATCCAACTACAGTACTACTGTTACTAATGGCGGGACCCTTTACCTAGGTGTGAATGACGCTGTGAGTGACTACGATGGACGGGTGCTCGACGATAGCAACGCAGCGGCACTGATGTTTTCCGACAATCGCGGAAGCTTCACGGTTCTTGTACGAGTTACAGGTCGGCAATCCAAGGATGAGCCTCAGGCAAAAGCTATCGCAGAAGGGACCATTCCTGTGAATCAGCCATGGACATTCGCAGGCCGATTCAAGGGACGGGTGATCGTACAGGTAGAGGGCCAAGCTGTCTTGAATCCTGCCAGTGGTCTTGTGGGACCTGAGGGTGAAGGCGTACCCGCGCCCGATAGCTTTACCTTGCCCCGAGAGTCTTCGTTCTGTGTATTAGCAAAGTTCGACGGACGTATTGAGAAAATTGGGGCTTATCGGGAACTCTTTTTTGCATCGGAAACAGACCTTCTGTTAGGACCTAATGACGAGATTACTCATAAGAATGGCAACGGCTTTTCGGATAATCGCGGCGCGTGGTCCTACAAGGTCCTGCGTGGCAATTAACGGGCATTCATAACATCAGAGTAAGGGGATTTTATGGCTATCGCCATCGTTATTTTGTTGTTTGTTCTCTCAGGGGTTTTCGCCGTCTTGTGGTTCTTGCACCGAACGCCTCATTCTCAGTACCGAACTGGCGAGGGGTACGTACCGAATTTCCAATTCCCTCAAACATTAAGCGAAAGCTCGTCAGTCGAAGCCACGAACATCCATGTTCCGGATGTGTTCAACGAGTCGAGGATAAAAGCGGACCTAGAAGTTTTAGCAACTCGCCCCACACTGCTCGCTCAATACATCGCTCAAGCAGAACTTCGTTTTACTCAAGCACGACAAATGGCTGTTCTCCAACGATGGACCGAGTTTTATAGGGTAGGTGAAGAAGTGATTGTATCTCGGACCAAGCTGGTTCGAGCTCACCACGATTTCATTCAGGTCAATCGCGAGAGTGAGATTAAGGCCAAAGAGAAAGATGTATCACTTGCTAAACTTGATGCGGAGCTTGAAGAAGTCGAACTTCGGAAAGCGCAAGCACGACATGCCAGAGAGAATCTTGGCAAGGCCCCCGCAAAACCAGAGCCACCACTCAGTGCTGAAGAGCAGCGAATACTGAAGAAGGCAAGACTAGAGGAAGAAATAAGCCGCTTGCGAGCGGAGCGACAGAAAGTCGACCAAATGTCGCTAACTGAAGACGAAAAAATTCGAAGGTATAACCGCATCGATGACAGGATCGCAAACCTCGAAGAAGAACTCGCTAAGTATTTATGAAGTCCCTTCACATCGGATTTGATGCCGCCGGTCGTCCATTACGTCTCACTCCTGGCGACCGGAAGACCCACATGCACGTGATTGGTTCGTCCGGTAGTGGCAAATCCAAATTTCTCGAGTGGATGATTCGTGGCGACCTTCGCAATCGTCAGGGGTTTGCTCTTCTTGATCCTCACGGCACTCTCTACCACGATGTTTTGCAATACTGTGCTCATCAGGTGTTAGACCGCGAAGTTATCCTCCTCGACTTATCACAGCCCGGCTCGATCATTGGATTCAATCCCTTTCAGCGTCCCCCAGACGGCGATATCTCCGTACATGTCGATCGACGTATAACCGCCACAATGCACGCTTGGAACACTCCTAATACAGATGAGACGCCAACGTTAGCAAGAACCCTACGCCTGATTTACACGGTAATGCTAGAGACCAATTTGAGCCTCCCGCAGGTGGTGCATTTGATCGACTTCAATGCTGGTGAGATTCGAAATCATTTGATTGACCAACTCGCGACACCGATAGTTCAGAAGGAGTGGCGAGAACTTCAGAGTCTCAAAGCTAAAGAGTGGCGCGATGAAACGCTGTCTGCGAAGAATCGGCTTTTCAAGTTCCTTACTTCACCAACTCTGGCCCGCTTCATGGGCGTTCAAGGACGCTCCCTGAATCTGCGGGATATTATGGACCAAGGTAAAGTGCTCCTAGTCAATCTTGCGCCTAGTGACCATCTCTCACACGAAAATGCGAGAGTCTTCGGTGCACTGCTCGTAAACGAATTCTTCGAATGCGCGTTGCGGCGCTCAAAAGATCGGTTCGGTAATGATCCTACGCCCTATTATCTCTACATGGATGAGTTTCAGAACTTTGTTAGTCTTGACATTGCCGAGATGTTGGACCAGGTACGCAAGTTTGGTCTCTTTCAAATATTCAGTCATCAAAGATTTGGACACTTAGATGAAAACCTCATTGATGCCGCGCTTACGAACTGCAAGATCAAAGCAGTGTTTGGTGGGTTGCCTTATGAGAATGCCGAGCGTATGGCGCGAGAGCTTTTTATTGGGGACTTAGATCCGAAGAAGATAAAGGCGGCTATTTATCAAACGAAGTTCTGGCCGAAATACAGTCGGGATAAGATCTACACGAGAACGACTAGTCACAGTAGCGTGTCGGGAACCACGAACAGTTCCGCCGCTGGATTCATGTCCGGCACCGGAGTAGGGGAGGCATTCGGCCCTGATGATTGGTTCGGCGGGCCTATACAGGTCGGCGCTTCAACGTTTGAGTCCTCCGGCTTTAGCTCAATGAGTGGCACTAGCGAGATGAGTGCTGACACTTACAGTGACAGTGAAGGCGAAGCCGACGTTCCAATTTTTATTCCCGTACCGTTTCAGGAACTCTCAAGCCAGCAGTATTACTCAATCGAGGAACAGCTTGTAGAGTTGGTCGCTGCGCTTAAGGAACAGTACGGCCGGCACTGTTTTATAAAAATCCACAACCAGCAGACACAGCCGTTACTTGTTCCATTCGTGCGGCAATACTACACGAGCGGAAAGAATGAGGCTTGGTATTGCGAGAAACAATTAAAGAAGCATGGCGCACTCCCAGTAGCTGAAGTGGACCAGTTGCTCGAATCCCAGGAACATGCTTTATTAAAAGCAGCCAACTCCACAATTGGCCCAATCAAGAGTCCCGCGCCCCCAAAACCAAAAGTTGTCGACGCCCCTCCAAAGATGAAGCGAGGTCGTTCGGCGCGTTCCGGCTTATTCTCAAATATCAACGTTGAAGATCTAAACGACGGGTGACCCGTCTAGCTTGCCCTCACGATGCAAAACCGCCTCAGAAAATACAGCCGTAACGCCGATACATTTGCTGCCGTCGCATCACGGCAGATCACCGATGCGAGCCTAAGAATTCTTGCGACGATTCACGATTACAAGATAATTCCTACGTCGTTGATCGTTCGGCTAGTTCCAGGCCATGAAAAGTCGACTTACCGTCACTTGCAGCAGCTCTATCACAAAGCTCTCGTAAACCGCTTCGCATTCATGCGGGGTAAGAACCCTGGAGAGTTTCACTACTACCTCGACAACACAGAAGCCCTTGAACTACTCGTCCTGAATGGCGTGGAAAGAGACCGTCTCGAGTTTGATGAAGTACGGCGTAATCGCGAGAAGCGTTACTGCGATGTAAATGACCCGAAGCGCACTGAGGAAATGCAGGGCAAACTCCTGTTTCTGAAACACGAGGTAATGATCAGCCGCTTTCATGGAATGCTTGAGTTAGCATGTGCAGCGTCTAACGGCTCAATAGAACTGAGTAATTTTGAGCAAGGACCCCGGCTATGGTCCAAAGTCGAAGTACCAAAGCTCGCGTTCAGGAATGGTGCATGGCTTGAACTCGATGAAACCGAGCACTTACCACACCGACCGGACGCCTTCTTCACACTGAGCTTTCCAAACAGCGAACGCGAGGAACTCCATTTCTTTTATGAAGCCGATCGCCATAGGACGGATACGAATAAATACAATAAGAAGCTCCGCGCTCATTTCCACTTTGTCGTTAAGCAGAAACGGCATCGCGACTTCTATAACATTCAGCGCGTCAGAGCTGTTCTAACTGAAACGATTGACGACGAATGGGCCGAGCGATTGCGGCAAGCTGCCGGCCACGTGACCGTCAGCGGCAGCAAAGCCTCTTCGCTTTTCTGGTTTACAACGTCAAGGCTGTTTGTCGAAGAAGCAATGATCCAAACCAACGGTCGACCGCGAGCTTTACCTATGCACTTGCGCCACCCGGAGATCGTGATCCGAAAAATTTGGGCCTCGCCAGTCAATGATACCTTTCACTCGTTAATTGATTAGCTCTTATGTTTTGCGAGAAACATCGAGTCTCGTTGCGACCCGAAACGCGCGGTGGCAAGCGCGTACTTCGCTGTCCTTATTCTCATAAAAAGCATTTGGACCAAGGCGGTTCGCCCTCGTGCAGGCGCTGCGGAAAGAGCGGCGTCTATCAAGAGGGACTCTGTTACGCGTGCTGGTATTACCGGTGAGAGTTTTCATGAAACAGTAAACATCGTTCGCTTTCTGAACTGTTAATTTCCTAAAACTCTTACCGATCAAACGCCTCATCAACTTTGTTTTAAAGACAACAACTGTTTACGTACTACGTGAATTAAGTTTAGCTGCTAGGAGGAAAACCACTTACATGACAACGCCCTTACAAACGCACGCATCAGTACGGCAGTCATCGCTCACAAAGGGCAGTTCTGTCTGGCTAGCCGAGCACCTCCAACGCATTCACGACCGGATTGTCGAACAGGCGGCTAAATTAGCCGAAAGTGACAACCGCACAAACATAGAGCCGAGAGATGTAGCCGAGGCCGTTAAGACCTTCGCGCCGGGCGTCGAAGTCCCTGACAGAACCCGCATTACTATCTGGGTGCGGATCCTCTCTTGGTCGCCGACAATTACAACAGTTTCCGCGCTCCTCGCTCTAGTCTTTGGCGGTATAGGCGCTTATGCGTTGAGTAAAGGAAAAGATGCGGGGAGCCTGTTTGATATTGCTAAGGTGTTTGCGGGCGCAATTGTCGGCGCGGCAGGCGCGAGCGTGAAAAATAAATTCTGAATCTCAGATTAGGGCACTACTGCTAGTCTTAATCTTGTTGACAGTTAGAAACTAATGCCCATAAACTGCGCAGGCAGTTTATGCGTCAATTTTCCTAAATGCTACCTCTCACGTGTGACTGTTTCACAACGGCAACATCAGAGTTATTTTCATTTTTGGCGTAGCGTAATTGACGCAAACCTCCAAGACTGTACGCCTCCGCCGACGGACAGTACAGAACTCGTTAATGCCGCTATGAACTATTCAGTGGCGTCAGGACATCGATGGCGGCCGCTCATAGCGATCGCCGCATACGAAATGTCTTCCGGACGGGATGGCGCTGAAATTATTGACGCTGCATGCGCTGTAGAACTTATACATACCTGTACCATCATCGTTGACGATCTTCCGTGCGTAGATAATGCTTCGTTTCGCCGAGGACGCCTTACGTGCCATAGAGTCTACGGTGAAGCGGTTACTGTCTATTCATCTCATCTACTTTATGCCAAGGCGGAGCGCCTCGCGTGTGAAAATGCGACTAAGTTAGGTATTGATGGTTTGTACATATGGAATTACCTCGAACAGGCGCGGGAAGCTCTCGTCGAAGCTCAAGTTCAAGAGCTCAACCTTAACAGCGGTAACATTACCGCGAATGCACAGTCTCTCGACAAACTTTACGAGTTGAAAAGTTATCCCTTTATTATTGCTGGTTGGCTTGCATCAGTCTTTGCGAGGCTGGATGAGCAGAAACAATTGGCTCTGGTACTTTATTCGAAATATCTCGGAATCGCCTATCAGATAATAGATGACATTCAGGATACTCAGGGCGATCCCGCGCGCATGGGAAAAGCCGTTGAAATGGATCGCGGACGCGTCAATCTCGCCAGATCCGCCGGCGTGGTCGAAGCAAGATCCGCAGCAATGAATTACATCATAAGAGCTAAACGATGCCTTAATGTGTTCTCAGAAGACATCTCTCTTTTGAAGAAACTCGTCGATCAGGCTCTGGGTTTTTCGCAGGAATCAGAAACACCAAAAGCGTTTGTTTCATCGGGAACATAAACGCGAATGTTAATCGGTGTGCCTTCTCGCACTAGATTACACAACCAGTGGAAACCCTCATGCAAAAATCAGAACCTCTCAACATCAGTCAACAGGACTCGTACGATTCCTACACAACCGCATTACTTATAGTGATTGCGTTGACACTTGCAATCGCTTGCCTACTACATTGGAAAGGATGTGTTCCTCCCGACTACTTCCCTAAGAGCCCCAGTGGAATTGCGGCGCTCGTGTTCATCGCTGCGGCATGCGTGGTATGTTGGTGTTCAAGGGGTGTTAATTTAAAACTGATGTTGACGCGGGACAGATTGTACAGAGTCCGAATTGCTCCGCTATCTGACTGGATCACTGAAATACTAATCCTGTTCCCAAGCGTTGCGGCTCTGTACTTGTTGCTTTACAGTTCTGGCGGAACCGCCAGTCCGTTTGTTTCATATGTAAGCACTTTCCCTATCGTAATCTCCTTAGTCTCTAGACGCGTATTATTCGTGTGGGTGACCGCCACCCTTACATTGGGCCTATATGTGGCTGATCTATTCGCTTGGTTTGGCATACGTACAATTGGGCCAACTCTTGGTCACGAGATTCATTACAAAATGGCAACTCTAATTCCGTTCACTGTCTCGTTGGCCTTTACGGCAATGTTAGCGCTTGATGAGATAAGAAGAGGGAACGTAAGCGCTACTGGCTGACGTTCCCTTGAGATGAAACTTTACTTTTCGGTTCGCGTTGTTCTGTCGTGTTTGCGAGCCAACCAGTGCCGGCAGAAACAAATCACAATCCCGATAAGTGATCCCGCAAGCAATGGCAGCACAACGTACATCAAAAATCAAAAATTCCCCCATTTCTCCTCCTTTCAGAGCCTTATAAGAGCTTCTCTAGTGACCTTTTGTCGCCTTAGCTAGTAAATTAGCAGACCACAGATTCTTGTCAACCTACTTGTCGGCTTCCATCTAAAAAGACGACACTCCCTCTTGACGCTGGTCCATAACCTCACAATTGAACCCCTGTGGATAACGAATATTGCGTCATTCTGTCGCGTTCTTTACACTTAACGACAGAACGCATAGTCCTAATAATTAATTCCTCACAATGAAACTTACATGTCGGAGCTGTCTTCGCTCGCTCGAGAATTCACCGGAGCGATCCGAAGGTGACTGGATCATTCGCTGCTTTTACTGTGGAGCTAAGAACATCGTTGTAGCGACGCTGGAGGTTGTGGGCTGGAGAAACTGACTCCATGCCTTATCAATTCAAGCGTGAACCACTTACGCAAGACGAAGCCAACCGGCTGGCCCAGGCATGTTTCACTCACCAAGAAAAACTTGTAGTGCTGACTCTGCTTGATACTGGTTTGAGGGTCTCAGAGTTAGCTGAGTTGACAAAAAACAATGTCGACTGGCAGATGCACCGGCTAATGATCTACGGCAAAGGTGGTCCATACGGAACCAAGTCGAAACGCCGCATCATTCCCCTATCACCACGCACACAACCACTACTGGAAGGGCACTTGGCTTTGAACGATTCATTTGGGATAAGCGCCAGGACAATTCAGCGATTAATCAAGTTGGTTGCTAATAGGGCAAGCATCAGTCGACCCGTATCGCCACACGTGCTTCGACACACGTTCGCTGTCACTGCCGTTCAGAAGGGAATATCACTCCCCTCTTTGCAAAGATTGTTGGGCCACGATCGTCTGACAACGACAGAGATTTACCTAAACTTATCACCTGAGGAAGCGATCAGAGAGTTTCAGAGCAAATGGTAGGCGTGTGACTAATCTGTTAACAGCTTGCGCTGTCGGCTCGTTTTTTTTTCACCAATACCGGGAACCGGCGGGATAAACTGATATAGCGCGTCACTTGCGATCGTGAGCGTTGTTGTGGAGGGCGCGGCGCTGCGCGAAATAGCTTCGAACTCAACAACATGAACAACGGATTGTCGCAACGGCTTTACTGCCATTGGAATCACGATATCCTGATGGATACTCTGCGACTGAAAAACTGATTGCGCTTGCGAAATTACTTGAGACTCAATGATGTCATCAGTCAGCCCTTTTGCTTCACAATTAACAATAACTTCTTGAGTGATCCCTGGCCTCAATTGTTCGATGGCAAGGAAGAGCGCGTCTATTTCAGTGAGATGAAGTTTCACATTCATTTGTAGGTGATCAATCTGCAATATGTTCCTTGTTGAATACAACGACAAGTGAGTTTCTATTACATGCAGTCGAACAAGCACTTGTATTAACCAGGGCTCATCACCCCTACCTAACAAACGTGAGGTAAGTGGCAGACTGACACTTTCGATTCGATGAGTTTCTGTCGAGGGAGCGGGCGGCGGAACAACATTGGTAAATGGCACTGTTTGCCCAGGCTCAAGAGGAACAAATTCGAAAGACGCTCCCCTCCCGGTAAGCTGTCGTGCCGTATAATTGCGCGCCAGAATACTCTTAGGCCATCGTTTGTTCGCCCTTTTCTTGTTGCGAGCAAAATCTTTGAAGAAAGCGTATTTGTTGTCGATTTTCTTCGGCTCTTCTGCCGGATGTGCAGCGTTCCAATCTTCTATTGCCGCAACCACCTCACTCACCAATACGACCGGATTGGAAAGAGTTCCCGTGGTAGGATCCCATCGATCGTTAAATAACTTCTCAAATACATATGCCCTTGTGTCGTCTGGCAATTTGCTACCTGCTCAAGTGGAGTCGGAACGTGTGGAACGACAACAACCAAAGGTACTACTAGGTATTTGTTAGTCGCTCCTGATAAGACTTTAAAACTTCCGGAGTTACTTCATCCGGTGAGACGAGTTGATAATGTTCTTCGCTGGCGATCTTGACCCCTTCCGGCGTGCTCTCAAACTCGAAAAGGGCTATTACATCACCTTCCATGAATTGAGCACCGATAGCTCTGCAAATGAGATCCGGGAATTTGCTCGCGCATAAAGCGATGTCTTGTTCAATTTGTACGATATCGAGCCAATCCGACCCGCCTTTGGCCTCTACCGGAAAAACGTAATGCCGGCCTTTCTTATCAACCCCGATGTAAAGTTCATCCGTCTCCACTTGTCCTATACCAGCGAGGAAGGTCCGCAAGTGGTTTTGCAGCGAGTAGCAAGTGACACCTGTGAAGATGTCAATTAAACGGTTGTAACGGAGCTTCGCCAAAAGTGCCTGCTCGTCATCCAACCTATACATGGCGACAAGTCCAGGAGTGGCGTCTGGTACTTTCGTCTGCGCCTTCATGGGCGTTGGACTAATCTTGTGTTCAGTCACTTGGACAAAGCAATACTTCGAACGGCCCGCCGGCCGGATAATCCAGTGCCTACCGTCAGTAGCTTTAGCTTTGATCGAGTCGGGCAACGCCACACGATATCGGAAGCTGTAAATGATGTCGCCGATGTTCTTCGGAAGATTGATCTGAAGCTCCTGCGCAACGGTTTCAATCTCCACTCTCTCGAAGCAAACTTCACTCGCCCCCTCAGTGTAATGTGATGAAAAAATACGCTCTATGATTTGTGAGTAACGGTTCGCTACTTTCACGTCTTCAGTCTTCGCCATTGGGCCAACCACACCACTGAAATGTTTTGCCGGAGCAATCATTCTCGTCTTAGTGTCCGGCCAGTGAAGCACCACAACTTCTTCCCGGAGCTGCTCTTTCGTTGCAGTTGCTAGCCGTGATCGAAATAGATCTATATCAACAACTTGGTAGCCAAGCGACTTGGCAATGTCAGCCAACAGTTGTCCCGTGCGAATCATTATGCGGAAGTATGAAGCTTGGTCACCTACCACATAAGCTAAGTAGGCACCGGGCCGCAACAGATCCCGTAGCTGTTCAAGGTGACGGGCCATGCCGCCGAAATAAAGCTTGGTAACTCTCCCGTACAGCTTTTCAAAACCACTCGTCTTACGCAGTTCTTCCCGCCGCGACTCGATTGCGGTAACGATGGCTTGTATTTCCTTATGCTCTGCGACCCATGCATCATCTGAATCACCTTTATAAACGTTACGTGTGTTCGAACGCATGAGTCCACGTTTAAGTGCTTGCAATTCCGCCTTGTTGTTTATGAACCCAAGCAATACTGATTCGAGGCGCGTGGTCCGTGTGTAATCCTTCTCATTTGGGTAAGGAGGCGACGTAATGACAGCATCGATGCTATGGGGTTCAATGATGTTGGTAAGCTGACGGGCATCCGCCTTATGTACTAGTGTCGCTACGTCCCTGTGCGCCTTCAACTCCCGTAAGTCATTCGCCATCGCCAAAATATTCTCCTGCCAAGTAGCAACCACGGCTGCGTCGAGTTTCTTTGTGGCGTTTACTCCCACCTCGGGTCCGAAGTGAAGATTACTAACGGAAAAAACCAGAGTCTTCGCGAGCGCCAAGAGTTCGTGACCATGATACTTCGCGTTGTAATGACTCTTAATTGCATCAAGTAAGACAAGCGCTTTGTGTAATGGTCGAGGACTGATGGAGTCGGTCAGAAGGAGATCTAGACTCTCAGAGGGCAGCGTACGATAACTATGAGCAGTGTCAACCAAGGCCACGGAGTCGTCAGGAATCCCTTGGGCTTGAAGTTGAGCTAGAGCAGCACCTGCTACTTCTTTGGCGTGTTCTACCAAGGCTTCTGGCGAGGGGCTCCAGTCAACCTTAACGACGCTGGCAAAGTGCGCCATTGGATTCGCTTCAATCCCTACACTAGGGATGCCGAGCTTTTTCCCTTCAACCAGAGTTGTGCCGGTTCCGCAAAATGGATCGAGCAAAGTATGCGAGCTGTCCAACCCAAATCGCTTAATGTAATCACGGACTAAATGAGGTGGGTAAGATAGGACAAAACGATACCATTCATGTGCGGCAGCATCTTCGACATAGAGCCTATTGTTCAGACCTTTCAGAACCGCTTTAGAGCGAGACATTCATTCGAATCCTTCAGGTTTATTCTTTCGGAACGCGGGACACTATATCATGCGGGGTGGCCCATTATATCAGGGGTAAGTAAAGGTTTAGCTCTCTAATCTCTTGCAATGGCTTCCAATAGCCGGCATCGATTTCTATTTTCTGAAAGCGCTCTTTTTTGATCCATCTCAAAAACACAGACGGATTTTTCCACTTACTAGCAAAATTTCTGGTCAAAAGTATTGAGCATTTTTTCTTAGTCCGAGTTAACCCAACAACAAGTCGGCATATCTCTAAATCCTGAATGTTTTTAACATCTCGCGGCATCTCTCCTTCATGCATTCCTAAAATAAACACGTGTTGAGCCGAAAGGCCCTTCGCTCCTTCAAAAGAAGTCAGCTTAATTCTGATCTGTTCCCCTTCTGGCTCTTTAGGGTTCTTAACTTCCTTCGCGGCTTCTTTCTGTTCCTCTGCCCATGCCTTTGCGTCAGCTAAGACCCGCTCTTTCATTTCGCGCGGAAGGATCTCGACTAGCCTAGTCTTTTTTTCCGCAGCCTCCTTTATTCGAGCCATTGCGTATTCGATTGTTTCGAATTCCAGCATGACGCGCCAACCTAGATTGGACTCAGGATCGTCGCTTAGAATCTCAAAACCCTGCGACTCTTCGAGTTTCGTCGAGCTGTCTTGTTTTACCTCGATCACAAAACCTTTTGAGACCAGGTACTTTGCGACTTGGGGCAAGTACGGCTTGCTTCCAATAACTAATACAGCAGGTTCTCCCTTGGCAGCAGCCTGTTTGATCTCATCTTTGGGTAAGTTATTAATTGCACGCTCAATATATCTGCCGAAGTAATTAGCTTTCTCCCTCTGTACAGTAGTAACAATCAAATCTATGTTCGGGTATTTTTCACTATCAGCGCCTTTTACCGGTTCATAATGTAGAAAAGGTTTTTCTATACGGCCCTGAAGCCTTTCTGACTCACGAGCAACGGTTATTATGTCATTTACAGCATCGACAATTACCTCTGGGCATCGCATACAAAATGGGAGCTTGAATACTTCGTATTTGCCCCCGCCATGGAGCGACCGAATGAATTCCCAACTTGCTCCCTTAAGTTGGCTGTAAAGCGCTTGGTCATCGTCTCCTGCCACAACGATCGGGCTTCGTTGCGCCAAAAGATCGATGAGTCCGGCTTCAACACGATTAAAGTCCTGATACTCGTCGATAAGGACCAGATCATATTCTTCAATTTTTCCAGGATGAGCCTTTAGCCCTTGGTAAGTCCGGTAGATGCTGTCGTCAAAATCAACAGCGTCGTAGTAGTTCGCTCGAGCTTTATAAAAGTCTAATTCTTCTTCTTTGTTTTCCAGTTCCCTCATCAAATTGACCAAATGGGGAACGGGTTCTCCACGAAGATATTTCCAATCTTTCTTGATCAGTGATGCGAGACCAGGTAAGCATCGGAAACTGCTCGTTAGGCCATCGCGCAGGCTGACGTTTACGG
>Ga0075436_100001619_pt1 | contig 15410 bp, 13 predicted proteins | sample RhiMethybrSRZTD5_FD_75303 | JGI IMG/M metagenome (GOLD analysis project Ga0075436, IMG submission 75303) | Populus rhizosphere microbial communities from Tennessee, USA - Rhizosphere MetaG P. TD hybrid SRZTD5 | ecosystem: Host-associated > Plants > Roots > Rhizosphere > Soil | place: USA...
CGCTTGTCGCGCATGCTGCCGCTGTTGTCAATGACGAGGCCCATGCTGACGGGAATGTCTTCGCGTTTGAACACTGAAAGTTTCTGCTCGGACTTATCCTCGAGTACGCGGAAATTTTCCTGCTTCAAGCCGTCTACAAATCGTCCGCGGTCGTCGATCACCGTCGTGTGCAACACGACTAGGTTGACGTCCTTTTTGATAACGGCGCCCGGCTGTTGTTGCCCTGGCGGCGCGGGTTGGTTGTTTTGCGGGGCGAGCGGATCCTGGCTCGGCGCTTGCGCGTAGGCAGAAAAGACGCTTAGCGAAGCGACGGACACGCCCGCGAAAATAGCAGCGGCAAGGACACGTCGAGCCGAATTAGTGGCTCGGCGCGTAGTATCCGGTTTTTGCGTAGACAGACAGTGGCGGCAGTCCGCGGGGCGGGCGGAGCTTAACTTTGACTTTTCTCCAGCGGGCGTCGTGTGCTTTGTTGCTTGGCCTATATCCCAGAACATATTGATTTCGCAGCTCCATGCCAATCTTGGTGGCAATATCCGGAAGGTCCTCAATGCGCTCCACGGAGAACACGCGGCCGCCGGTCATATCGGTCACGTCCGTTAAGAGCGAGGGGCCGTTGAGTTCCTCCGGCGTCCGGCTTCGATAACCAAGCGGGTCAAAGATACCAATTGCATAGAGCTGGGTGTCCGCTTCTTTCACCAGCCGCTTGATATCGTTCTCATTGTACCTACTATGATTGTCTCCCCCATCGGATATGATGAGCAAGGCCCGCTTTGCGTTTCGTGCACCCCTCATCTGGCTGAGGCCAAGATAGATCGCATCGAGCAAAGCAGTGCGTCCCTTGGTTTGGGTGAGCGCCATGCGGCTCTGCAGGTCTTCCACGCTGTTCGTGAACTCGCTGGTTAGTTCGGCGCGTTCGTTAAAACTGACCAGGAAAAATTCATCGGCAGTGTTGGCAGTCTTGAAGAACTGGACAGCGGCTTCGCGCGCTTTGCCGATTTTGTTGCCCATGCTGCCGCTGACGTCGAACACGACACCGATGGAGATGGGCACGTCTTCCGATGAGAAAGACTCGATTTCCTGTTCGACATTGTCTTCGAAGACGCGGAAATTGTCAGGCTCAAGGCCGGTGACGAGGCGGTTGTACGGGTCGGTGACGGTTACATTTACGAGGGCGAGACTGACGTCACGCCGGATTGACCGGTTGGGCTTGATGGCGACGCCCGGTGTGTCGTGCTTAACATCGTCAACTTTCTGAACTTTCGGTGAGGCAGGATCGTCGCCCGGAGCCTGCGACTGGGCCCGGGAGTGGGCGGACATCAAGGAGAGCACAGCGAAAGTTGCTACTACGACTTGGTATGGAACGCGGCTGCCAATTCTCTCGCGTTTCACGGCTCCCCCGTTTCCCGGCTTGCCGGGACGGCCGCGCGGTTCGGTCTAATCGCGAATTCTATCACTCGCGAATGGCAATACAAGGACAATTCGATTTGTCCCAAAATGGATACCAGAACGAGGTCGGGTTTATTCCTGACCGCTGCTGGTGACGGCCGCCGGGGCACCAGCTGGCCGATGCAGAAGTGGTAGCATCTGAGGAAGATTCGGCGTATTGCCGGTGAGGCGATCAAAATAGAAACAATGAGCAATCCTAACGTTGTGATTGTAATTCCTGCGCGATACGGCAGCACTCGACTGCCGGGCAAACCGCTGGCAATGCTGGCCGGAAAGCCAATGGTGCAGCGGGTGTACGAACGCGCAAAGCTGGCAAAGTCTGCTTCGCGTGTGATTGTAGCGACCGACGACGAACGAATTGTGAAGGCAGTGGAAGCATTTGGCGGCGAAGCGCGCATGACGCGGCCAGACCATCGGACGGGGACGGAGCGAATTGCGGAGGTGGCGGCGCACAGCGAAGGCGACATTTTCGTGAACGTCCAGGGCGATGAACCTCTGCTCGACCCGCAGGCGGTGGACACGGCGGTCAGTTCCCTGCTCGAAGATCCGCCAGCGGCAATTTCTACGGTTGCGGTGCCGATCAAGACTCCCGCCGATATCATGGACCCGAACGTAGTGAAGACCGTTCTGGATTTCGACGGCAACGCGCTCTATTTTTCGCGCGCACCGATTCCGTGGGTGCGCGATACGGCGGCGCACCAGGTCGTGCGTCACTTGAAGCATTTAGGCCTGTACGTTTTTCAACGCGAAGCGCTGCTGGAGTACCCCACACTGCCGCAAGGCGAACTCGAACGCATCGAGCAACTCGAACAACTGCGCTGGATGGAAAACGGCTGGAAGATTCGCGTGGCGGAAGTGGAACACGACGCGGTGAGCGTGGACGTACCGGCGGATGTGGAGCGCGTGGAAAAACTGCTGCAACAAAAATAGCCGACAAAAACAAAACCGCCCCGATTCCGACTCGGGGCGGCTTCTGATTGACGAATCGAAATTAGATCATGGCGGCGTAATCTGCTTGGTGAAGACTCCGCCGGTGGAATGGTCGTTGTCCGTACTGATCACGAACATCGTGGATGCGTTCACGGGATAGAGGCTAAAGTTGAATGTCGACGACGGCGCGCCGTTGGTTCCGGCCGCTGTCACTTTGAGCGCGCTGCGGTTCCCTGAAGAAGTAGTGCCATCGCCGTTGATCGTTAATGTGCCGGTCAAGGCAGAATCGTGGAACGCGCCCTGGTTGGAGTTCAACTCGGAGAAGTCCATAGCTCCCGTGACGTTGGCTGAAGTCGCGCTCGACACTGTGACATGGCCGACAAAATCCTCTTCGGCCCGTGCTCCCGTCGTGTTGTTGTCGCTGACGCCGTTCCAGTTGAAGGCGTAGTCGCCCGCAACGGAGCCGCTGCTAAACGGCGCGCCCGATTGAGCAAAAATCACACCGTCGCCAATAATGCCCTTGCTGTTGTCTTGAATGACGCCCTGCGTCGCCGACGACATGTAAAAAATGAAGGAATAGGTCCCGGTATTGGAGTCCGTGAATGTTAATGTGCCACGACCCGAGCCTGGGAAATTGGTGTCGATCGCGTAATTTGTTGCGGAAAGCGTGCCATTCGGAACCTGCGTGATGGAGGTGGCGACGAGCTTTTCGTCCAGGGCTATGGACGTCGCACTGCCACTCCCATTGGCCGTAAAGCGGCCAACCTTAAAATCGGGACTGGTGGTCCCGACGCCTGTAGACAGAAAAACGTAGCTGCTCGCAAAAGCCGAGTTGGTGGCGGGCGGCGCAGATTGCGCGTTCGCGGTGCCCACGGTTATTGGAATATTTGTTCCGGTCGGCGGCACTTCAATCATGTGAAATTTCCTGCTATTCACGACGACGAAGGCGTATTGAAAATTGGTGTTGAACACTAAACTGCCGAGTCCGTTCGTGGTGTCCGCGATGGAATAGTTGCCGCTGGTAATGGCAACGGGGCCGGACGCCGTAGCGCCGTCATTCTCATCGTAAACGCCACTCTGAACCACGCCGTTATTAAAAACAATCTGGCCAACGATCGAATCGGGATTTGTGTTTGGTAACGGAGTTGGATCTAGGCCCGCAGCGTCGAATACGAAAGAGTTGCTGAGTGCGTTGGCGGTGAAGGCAGACGTATCCTGCAGTTCGAACGTTCCGCTGGTGCCAGTAACGCCGTCGGTTTCGCAAATGATGCCGCCAGAAACGGACGTCATCGTAACGCTAAAAGAGAGAGTTCCCGTTATATTAGTCAAATTAATCGCGCCTCTACCGTCCGACTGAACCTGATAACCACTGGCCGAAAACGCAAACTGCTGAAAATTGTTCGAGAACGTGTCCACCAGCTCTGTGCCGCCGGTGATCCCACCATTTCCGTCGGCCACGAACGTCCCAATCCGAGCGATAAATCCATCGGGTGCTTGCCCGGTCATGATGAACGCGTACTGGCCCTTGAGGCTGGCGTTGGAAAAACCGACGGGAGGAGGTGGCGGCAATGTGCTGCTTCCGCCGCCGCTGCAAGCAGCGCTAAAGGAGGCAACAAGCAGCGCAAGAAGAAATGTGCCTCGCTTCATCGCGCACCGCCCTGCGAAATTTCTTGCGATGATGCGCCGTTCTGCTTGGCGGCAGCCCGAGCGACTGCGAAAGAAAGCGGGAAGCCTTGTGAATTGCGGACGGCGACTAACTGCGCGCCTTGCTGGATCAAGCGCGCAAGAAAGAACGTGCCCTGTGGCGTTGTCACCGGTTCGCCGATGATGCGAACGCTCGCGCCCTCCGAAATCGTCATATTGTTCAGCTTCAGCAAGCGCGCATCGCCAAGATGTGCGTCCACCGGTCCGGCCGAAGTTTGCACAACGACGTGTGCCCCGGCAGGAAATTGCTTGGAATTCTCTGTGAAGCTCGCGACTGTCCCTTGCAGAGAAACTTCTTTCGTCGCGTCATACAACGCGTGATTCCTGCCCTCGGCATTGGCTTTGGATATCGCAGCGGATGTGGCCTGCGCGGTTCGCTGCGCTTGGGCCGCAGTGGCGAAGAGTAACGCCCCGGCGAACCATCCTGCGCTTGCGAACACTGCCATGCCCGCTCGCATGCTGATGATTGCTTTCATGATTGACCCCAGTTTGAAATGATCTTCCGGAACCCCGCGCCAGTTCGGCGACTCTCCGGAGACAAGTCCACCCGCTAGATTAGATGTACGCGGCGCCGATTCTGGTTTCCGCGGAACGCCGCGAATTGCGCAATTCAGCAACCTGTCGGCGGAACCCATCGCCAGCGCGCGTCTCCACCGATGATTCAACACGCGAACGGCCAGAATGTTTCGCTGACCAGAGCGAAGCAGAAAATATTCCGTTCTTAGGCTGCAAAGAGTTGGATTTGACAGAACGCCGTCGCGTGCCCATAATTGTGTGTACGTCAATCCTGTGGAGGTCGAAACAGTCCGGCACATTGGTGAAAGCCTGTGCGGGCTACCCGGATGGCGCAAAAATATATATTTGTTACCGGCGGTGTTGTTTCCTCTCTTGGTAAGGGCGTAGCAGCCTCCTCCATCGGTTGTCTCCTCGAAAGTCGCGGTTTCCAAGTCAACCTTCAGAAATGCGATCCATACTTGAACGTGGATCCCGGCACGATGTCCCCGTTTCAGCATGGCGAAGTCTTTGTGACGGAAGACGGCGCGGAGACGGACCTCGATCTCGGCCACTACGAACGTTTCACGCACGCAAAATTGCGGCGCGACAATAACTGGACGACCGGCCGCATCTACGAAACGATTCTCGCGAAAGAACGACGCGGCGATTACCTCGGCAAAACGGTGCAGGTGATTCCGCACGTCACCGACGAGATAAAATCGATCATCAAGAAAGTTTCGGAAGGCGTGGATGTCGTCATCGTGGAAATTGGCGGCACCGTCGGCGACATCGAATCGTTGCCGTTTTTGGAAGCGATTCGGCAGATGCGCCTGGAACTCGGCGCGGAAAACACGCTTTTCGTTCACGTGACTCTCGTTCCCTACATCGCCGCGGCCGGCGAGCAGAAAACCAAGCCGACACAGCACTCCGTGAAAGAAATGCTCGGTATCGGAATTCAACCGGACATTTTGCTTTGCCGCAGCGACCGGCACATTCCCGCGGAACTAAAGAAGAAAGTGGCGCTTTTCTGCAATGTGGCGGAATCGTGCGTCATTTCCATGGAAGACGTGGACACGATTTACGCCGTGCCCGCGGAACTGGCGCGCGAAGGTTTGGATAAGCAAATCTTGCGCTTGCTGCACCTCGAAGATCGTCCGCAGAATTTGCAGCCCTGGATTGACCTGGTCCAGCGCATGCATCACCCGGCGGGCGAAGCGCGAATAGCGATTGTCGGCAAGTACGTACAGCTCGAAGACGCCTACAAAAGTTTGCGCGAGGCTTTGCTTCACGGCGGGCTTGCCCACAATCATAAAACGGTGATCGATTGGATTGAATCCGAGGAGATTGAATCGCCGCAAATCGCCGCCGAAAGGCTGCACGGCTACGACGGCATCCTTGTGCCGGGCGGTTTCGGCAAGCGTGGGATTCAAGGAATGGTGCACACGATTCAATATGCGCGCGAAAGCAAGATTCCATTCTTTGGAATCTGCCTCGGCATGCAGTGCGCCACAATCGAATACGCACGCGACGTGGCAAAGATTTCCGATGCAAACAGCACGGAGTTCGACCAGCAAACGCCACACCGCGTGATTTACAAATTGCGCGAACTCCTCGGCGTGGACGAAATGGGCGGCACGATGCGCCTCGGCGCATGGCCCTGCAAACTCGAACCGGGCTCTTTCGCCCACAAAGCGTATGGCAAAACGGAAATCAGCGAGCGACACCGCCACCGCTACGAATTTAATCGCGAGTACGAAAAACAATTGATCGCTGCTGGATTGAAGATCACCGGACGCACGCCCGACGAGAATTACGTCGAAATTGTCGAGGCGCCGGAACATCCGTGGTTCCTTGGCTGCCAGTTCCACCCCGAATTCAAATCGAAGCCGCTCGAACCGCATCCGCTCTTCGCCGCGTTCATCGGCGCCGCCATTGAACACAAGAAAACGCTGATGCGCCCTGCCGCCGTGCAGCAGGCCACAGCTCCCGAAAAAGCGCACGCGTCCGCAGCCGATCCGAAGCGCACTCCGGTCGCCCTTCGCGCCGCGCCCAGTGCTTCTGCTTAGGCATAACCGCGCTCGCGGAGCGCGACATATCGTGCCCATGCGCTCCGTGTGATATCTTGACCTGACCCGTGACGAATAACCCAGAAATCGTGCTTGGCTCCGCGCGCCTTGGCGGAAACAGTCCACTCTTCTTAATCGCCGGTCCATGCGTCATCGAATCCGAAGCGCATGCGCGAATGATGGCGGAGAAAGTCTCGCGCATTGCCGCTGATGCGGGACTTGCGTACATTTTCAAAGCGTCGTATGACAAAGCAAATCGTTCTTCGGTTAGTTCGTTTCGCGGACCAGGGTTGATGGAAGGTCTGCGCATTCTCAGCAAGATTAAAGCGGACCTGAAAGTGCCCGTGTTGACCGACATTCACGAACCGTCTCACGCCGCGCCGGCAGCCGAGGGCGCAGATATTCTGCAAATTCCTGCCTTCCTCGCGCGCCAAACCGATTTGCTGATCGCCGCAGGAAGAACCGGGCGCATCATTAATATTAAGAAACCCCAGTTTGTTTCACCGGCCGATATGAAGAACGCTGTTGAAAAAGTCGCCTCCACGGGCAACACGAAAATCATTCTCACTGAACGCGGCTCATCTTTCGGCTATCAGAATCTGGTCGTCGACTTTCGCGGTATCCCGCAGATGAAAAAGTTCGGCTATCCCGTGGTCTTCGATGTGACACATTCGGTGCAATTGCCCGGCGGACAGGGCCACGCCAGCGGCGGCCAGCCGGAATTTATCGAACCGCTGGCGCGCGCTGCGGTCGCCGCCGGAGTGGACGGCCTCTTTCTCGAAACGCACGACAACCCCGCGGCAGCGCTTTCCGATGGCGCGAACGCATTGCCGCTCGCGCAACTCCCTACCCTTCTCGCGCGCATGAGAGAACTCTCCACACTCGTTCGCCGTTGGGACAACGCATGAGCCAGGACACCGCTCGCCGCGTTCTACGCATCGAAGCGCAAGCGATCCAGGACGTTCTCGCGCGCCTCGACGCCACCTTCGACCGCGCCGTCGATCTCTTCTTCGCGTGCAAGGGCCGCGTCGTCGTCGCGGGCATGGGCAAATCCGGCATCGTGGGCAAAAAAATCTCGGCCACACTGTCCAGTACCGGCACGCCATCTTTCTTCCTGCACCCCGCTGAAGCGTTGCACGGCGACCTCGGCATGATCGCCCGTGGCGATGCAATGCTCGCCGTTTCCTACGGCGGCGAAACGCGCGAAATCGTCGCGCTGCTCGACGCGCTGAAGCGCCTCGAAATTCCCCTCGTCGCGCTTACCGGCAATTCGAAGTCGACCATCGCGCAGGCAAGCGAAGTCGTCCTCGACGCCAGCGTCAACGAAGAAGCGTGCTCGCTAAACCTTGCGCCTACTGCCAGCACGACCGTCGCGATGGCCATCGGCGATGCGCTTGCTGTCTCGCTGCTCGAACGCCGCGATTTCCGCCATGACGATTTCGCCGCGCTCCATCCTGCCGGAAGCCTCGGCAAACGCCTCCTCCGCGTGGACAAAGTCATGCACGCAGGCGATGCGCTGCCAAAAATTTCTCCGCAAACACCAATGCCGGAAGCGTTTCACGAAATGTCCGCGAAAAAACTTGGCATGACCACCATCGTCAATGCCGACGGTACACTCGCGGGAATCCTCACCGACGGCGATTTACGCCGTCTCATGGAGAAGCATGGCGGCGCAACGCTCAGCATGAACGCCGCGCAATGCCTGAATCCGAACCCACAGACCGTGAAACCGAGCATCCTGGCTAGCGAAGCGCTTACCCTTATGGAAAAACGCCGCATCACCAGCGTAGTTGTCGTTGATGATTCGCGCCGTGTCCTCGGCGTCGTCCACCTCCACGATCTCTGGGGTCTTCAACTCGTCTGAAGAAATAAAAGCGCTCAAGCGTGGGACTCACGCCAGAGCGCTTATTCTTTCTTCGTTCGCGGTGAAAGCATCACAGCGAGCTTTCTTGCCCGGCGAATCGCTGCCATCATCTTCTTCCGAAACATTCTGCAGACGATGCCACAGCCCGTCGCAAAGGAATTGGCGCAACACCGCCGCGCTACTTCCCCGTCTTCATCGCCTTCATGATGAATTCGGTGACCTCCGGCTTGATGTCGTAGTTCCGCTGCGCCGGTGCGGGCCAGTTTTGCTGGTCCGACCACATCTTGTTCAGGCCCTCCTGAATTGCCGGATCGCCGCCGGTAAACTCTCCGACGAGGCTCTTCCATCGTGCCGCCAGCGCCTGCGCCTTCGCGCCGGCAGGATCCTCGCTCAGCGACGCCTCGATGTCCGCAAACAGCGCCGCCCAATCCCGCGATACGCGCTCCTGCAGTTCCGGCGACCAGAGCTTTTTCCGCTCTTCCACCTTGGCTTGAGCTTCCTGGCTGTAATATTTCTTCGACCAATCCATGTTGTTCTGCATTTCAATCTCCTGAATAACGTATCGAAACAGATTCCAGTCCGGCTCGCCCGTCGCCTCGAACGAGTTCTGCGCGTTGCTGATCGCCGCAATCGCTTGATCGATCTGCCGCCGCTTTTCCGCCAGCACTTTCTGCTGACGCCGCAGCGCCTCGCCGAGCTTCGCCTCCTTCTCGAGCAGTTTCCGGATCTGTTTGAGGGGCATGCCGAGAAATTTCAGCACCGCGATCTGTTCGAGCCGCCCAAAGTCGCGATTGCTGTACAACCGGTAGCCGCTACTGCTGCGCTGCCTCGGTTTCAGCAATCCCAGCCGATCGTAATGATGCAGCGCGCGCACCGTTACGCCGGCCAGCTTCGCGAATTCCAGCACCCGATATGTTTCTTTCGTGCTGATTTTCACCGCCGCCTCCTCACCCAGCCTCAGGTCTGACGTTACGTCAGGGTCAAGCTCTTTTTTATAGCCTCCGCAAACTATTCCAAAGCGGAAACTTGGCTCCCGCTCGCGTGCTACAATTCGCAATTCGATTTGCCGTTTTGGAGGAAACTTTGCCGTCCCGCCCTGCAAAAATCCCGGCAGCGCTCAAGAAACGCGCCGCGCAAATCCAGATCGTGCTCATGGACGTGGACGGAACCATCACCGACGGTTCAGTGACGCTTCTCTCCCAACCCGACGGCTCCGCGCTCGAAATCAAAACGTTCGACGCACACGATGGTCAGGGCATGACCCTCGGCCGCACCGCCGGTTTGCGACTCGGCGTCATCACCGGCCGTGAATCCGCCGCGCTTCGCCGCCGCATGAAGGAAATGGGTGTCGAATTCGTTTACGAAAAGCAGCCGCACAAAATCGCCGCATTCGAAGAAGTGCTCGTGAAAGCAAACGTGCCGGCCGCCGCCGTCGCATTCTTGGGCGATGACCTTCCTGATATTCCAGTAATGAAACTCGCCGGCCTCGCCGTCGCGGTTGGCAACGCCGCGCAAGAAGTGAAAGACATCGCTCATTACACGACAAAAGCGGTCGGCGGAAAAGGCGCCGCGCGCGAACTGATCGAGCTCATTCTGAAGTCCAAAGGCGTCTGGGAGCGGATGATCGACAAAGCCCGCGCGTAAGCCGCTCTTCCCTCCCGCAGTTTCACTATTCCGCCCCGCCACGGGCAATTCAGGTTAGAATCCCGCCGCAACAGATCGCGCCAGCATCGAAGCCACGTCGTATCAGGAGGAATCATGAAAACGAATTATCTCGCCGTCGTTGTTGCAGCTGTCGCGTATTGGGTGCTCGGCGCTATCTGGTTTGGCGTGGTCTTCGGCAGGCAGTGGTTGCAGCTCGAACACATCCCGCCCGAACAAGTCGCGGCGATGAAGGGCGCCGCAGCCGCGTTCCCTTACATCATGTCGTTCGTTCTAAATCTGATAATCGCTTTCGTTCTCGCCCAGCTCTGTGCCTGGCGCAACGCCACCACCGCCGCACGCGGCGCTTCTCTCGGCGTCTTGCTGTGGATCGGCATCATCGGCCCGGTCACGTACACGACGAACATGTACGAAATGCGTCCGCTCAATCTCTTCTTGCTTAACGAAGGCTATGTCCTGGTCGGACTCTTCCTGATGGGAACTATCCTCGGCGCCTGGACCAAAAAATCCGCATAGCCCGGCGCGCTATTTTAAAACCGGAAGCACCAAACTCGACGCCTGCGCGCTTCCCCAGTAAACGCGTTCCGTTGCTTTCTGAAAATCCGCTTCCGTCGCTTTCGAAATATCAACGAACTTCTGTGGATTCCGGTCCGTCAGCGGAAACCATGTACTCTGAATCTGCACCATAATTCGGTGTCCGCGCCGGAACGTATGATTCACGCTGGGGAGTGAAAAATTCAGCGCTGTCGGCTGATTCGGCGTCAAGGCCTCAGGCTTCTCAAAACTATTCCGGTATTTCGCACGGAACGGCTCGCCGCGCACAAGTTGCTCATAGCCGCCCATGTGCAACTCTTTCAGATTCGGCTGCGGATCGGGAAAATTCACCGGATACACGTCAATCAGCTTCACGTCAAAGTCCGAATCCGTTCCTGACGAAGCCACCCACAATTGCGGCGAAACTTCACCCGCAACGGTGATGTCTTGCTCGAGCGGCTCCGTCTCATACACCAGCACGTCGGGCCGCTTAGCCGCAAAACGCTGATTGGCCGTCATATATTCGCGCGGAACTTCGTTGTCGAATGTCTCCACAAACGGAACCGGCTTCGCCGGATCGCTCGTGTATTCATCGAAACCGGCATCCTTCGGCGCATCAAACGAAAGCTTTCCTTTGGGACCAAAATACAATTTGCGCGATTCCGCATTCTTCGGCGGCCACGAATCATATCGCCGCCAGGCGTTCGTACCTGTCTCGAAAATAGTAATCTTGGACGCCTTCGCGTCTCCTCCGTCCTTCAGGTATTCGCGAAAAAACGGCAGCAGAATCTCCTCGTTAAAATAATCCGAATTCTTCGCCGCAAAATTCACCGGCCCTAAATGGTCTCCGCCGCCCGGCGCCGCCCACCCTCCGTGAAACCAGGGCCCTTCTACCAACATGTTCGGCGTCCCAGAATCAAATTCGCTAACCGCACGAAACACGCGATACGGCCCCATAATATCTTCCGCGTCAAAGAGTCCGCCGACCGTCATCACCGCGCAATGTACATTCTTCAAGTGCGCCGCGATGTTCCGCGTCTTCCAGAAATCGTCGTATGCCGGATGGTTCGCCTGATCGTCCCAATAGAAATTCGTGTCTTTCAAGTATCTTGCCTTCGCGTTGCTGATCGGCCCCATCTTCAAATAAAACTCGTACGCATCGGTCGTTCCGAAATCGAATTCAGGAAAGTGCGCGGGCGGCAACTGCGGTTCCGTCTGTGGCTTGAAGAAAGTATAGAAGCCGAAGTTCGCATCGAGCATGAATGCGCCGTTGTGATAAGCGTCGTCGCCCATGTAAAGGTCCGTCACCGGCGCCTGCGGCGAACACGCCTTCAACGCCGGGTGAGAATCGATCATGCTGGCCGCCACGAAAAATCCCGGATATGAAATCCCATAAAGTCCGGCTTTGCCGTTATTGCCCGGAACATTCTTCACCAGCCAATCGATCGTGTCGTACGCGTCGGTACTTTCATCCACATCTTTCGCCGACTTCTTCACGTCTTTGTGCGGCGTCATCTCAATAAACGTTCCTTCACTCATAAAACGCCCGCGCACATCCTGATACACAAAAATAAATCCGTCCTTCTCGAATACTGCCGCAGGCCCGAGATGCTTCCGGTAATTGTCCGCGCCGTATGGCCCCACGCTATATGGTGTTCTCTGGATCAAAAATGGATACGTCTTTCCGGCGCCGGCATCCTTCGGAACATACACCGAGGTAAATAGATGCGCTCCATCCCGCATCGGAATCCGAAATTCAAATTTCGTGTAATGAGCTTTTACAACGTCCGGTCCCGGCTTTTCTTCGTTTTCCTGCGCGCAAACGATCGCACCCGCCGCGGCGCAGACCAGCAGTCCACACATCGCAATTCGCGCCGCCCGCAGCGCTCGGTTCCTCAAATTGAACATGGAAGACTCCCGGTACGGTTTTCGATTGTAGCGGACGTTCGCACGATACTTGCCGCAGCAACCGAAGTCAACAAACGCCCAGCCCTAATCGTAGTTACCCCTTGACATGATGTTTATCTTGTGGTATAATTATAAGCGGAGAGCGAGTGCGCTCTCCCCGGCGAACCTGCTGTGGCGCTGCATCCGCACTTTGCGGCGCTTCGCTGCAGAAAATCGCCGAACCTACTTTTGGAGAACCGAACACATGTGTCACGACGCAGATTCCGCGCCACCAATCTTTTCCGAACCAAAAACGGTTGTCCATTCGCGGCGTCAAATCCTCACCTCACCCGACCGGGCCCAGTTTGCTGCATTCCTCGCCAAGCCCGAGGAAACGACCGGGACCAGCGTCGTCATACTGCCCGACATTCGCGGCCTCCATCCCTTCTATGAACAGCTAGCGCTCCACGTCGCCGAACAGGGTCACGCCGCCCTCGCCATCGATTACTTTGGCCGCACCGCCGGCACAGCACCGCGCGACGAATCCTTCCAGCACATGGACCACATCCTGCGCGTCTCTCGCCAAACAATCGACGCCGACATCCTCACCGCCGCAAGTTTTCTGCGCTCCGCCGAGGGCGCTCAATGCGAAAATGTCTTCGCCCTCGGATTTTGTTTCGGCGGCCGCCAGGCGTTCTTCGCTTCCGCCGCACGCTTTGGCTTCACCGGCGTAATCGGCTATTACGGAGCGCTCGGCCCCTATCCCAACGGTGCCGCTGGCCCGCTGCAACACGCAGCCGATCTTTCCGCCCCAATCCTCGGCCTCTTCGGCGGCGCTGACCACGGCATCTCCGATAAAGACGTCGCTGCCTTCGACGCCGCGCTCACGCTCAACGGAGTCGTCCACGATCTCGTCATTTACCTGGACGCCCCGCACAGCTTCTTCGACATCAAATATTCCGAACATGCCGCCGCATGCGCTGACTCCTGGCTCCGCGTTCTCGCATTCCTCGCGCGTCGCGACAACTGATTTGCATTATTCGATCGCGGCGAAGAGACGCCACTCCCATCTCGCTTCGCCGCGATCCTAAATTACAAGGGACGCACGAGTCCCTGTCTTGTGGCCCGGGTATTGCGAACCAACAGCAGTACGAGAATCATCCCGACAACTGGAATCAATCCCGCCGTTACAACGATTGCGTCGAACGAATGCGTTGCACGCGCTTGTTGCGCGTCGGAAAAATAACCGATCAATTCAAATGCGATAATCGTTCCGATTCCCGCTCCGGTTCCGCTCATTCCGCTCACGGACGCGACAGACTCGCTCGTATATAAATCCGAAGGCAAAACGTTGGCAATCGTGGAAAACGCCGCGTAGCAGAACGTCGCCAGGGCAAAAAGAACTGTGATGGCCGCAAGGTTTACGGTAAAAATCGTCGGAATCAACAGCATCACGCCGAATCCGCCGAACACGACCACAGCTTTCCGCGCCGCGCCCAGCGACCAGCCTCGCCGGATCAAAAACCCAGACGCCGCTCCTCCAAAAAAATTGCCTAGGTCGGCCGCGATAAACGGCACCCAGATCGCAATCAACCCGGACCGCAGCGGAATTCCCTTAGCCACCAGGTAGATCGGGAACCAGTCTGTCACAAAAAACCAGACTGGGTCCGTTAGCGCCTTCGAGATGATCGTCCCCCACGTTTGCGGCAGCTTTAGCAAATCCCCCCAGCGAGGACGCGGCGTGCCCGGTGCTTCCGCACTGGCAACATTTTCCGCCAAAATCATTTCGCGCTCGTCAGGTGTGATCCGCGGATGATCCTGCGGGAGAAAATAAAATCGTCGCCAAACAATAAGCCAGACAAATCCGAGCAAGCCCGGAATTACAAACGCAGGCCTCCATCCCCACCCAAAGTAAATGAATGGGATCAGGTAAGTGGCAATGAACCCGCCGATGGATGATCCACTGTCAAAAAGAGCCGCCGCCAGCCCGCGGTCACGCTTCGGGAACCACTCGGACACTGCCTTCGTCGCTCCCGGCCAGTTCGCGGATTCCCCGGCACCGAGAAGAAAGCGAATGAACGCAAAACCGAAAAAGCCGCGTGCGAACGAAGTACAAATCGATGCGATCGAATACCAGATCACGGAGAGCGTTAGCCCGCGGCGACTGCCAATCTTGTCCATGAATCGGCCCCAAATCGACTGGCCCAACGAATACGCAACCCGAAACGAAATCAACAGGTGGGCATAGTCCGTATTCGTCCAGTGAAAATCGCGTTTCAGGTAAGGCGACAAGATCGACAGCGTTTGCCGGTCAATATAGTTGATCACCGTCGAAGCAAACAGCAATCCGCCGATCCACCAGCGCAGATTGCGAATTTTTGGTGCCTGAAGGGAGATGCCATCTGGCGTGGATGCCATACGGAGTCGGTCGCCTCGCGATTCCACTGCACTCGCAAACCACGTGAAGTCTACAGCTAAATAGAACGGGAAATCGCTTGACTCAACAGCGCAGCAGACTCCCTGTCCAGATAGATCGTCGTGTTCGGATGTCTGCGCAAAATGGAAGCCGGAGCGTTGGAACTTATCTCTCCCTCAAGACACGCTTTGACCGCCGCCGCCTTCCGCGCATCCGGCACCACCGCAACAATTTCCTCAGCTTTCAAAATCTGCCGTATCGACATGGAAATGGCGCGCGTGGGAACCTCTGCGATCGACGAATACCAGCCTTCGTTCACCTGCTGGCGCCGGCAAGCCTCGTCCAGCTCAACAACAAGGTACGGTTCTTCCGTTTCGAAATCCGCCGGCGGGTCGTTAAATGCAAG
>Ga0075436_100001621_pt1 | contig 15395 bp, 10 predicted proteins | sample RhiMethybrSRZTD5_FD_75303 | JGI IMG/M metagenome (GOLD analysis project Ga0075436, IMG submission 75303) | Populus rhizosphere microbial communities from Tennessee, USA - Rhizosphere MetaG P. TD hybrid SRZTD5 | ecosystem: Host-associated > Plants > Roots > Rhizosphere > Soil | place: USA...
CGTATTCGAGGATCAGGTCCCAGCCGATTATCCACGCGAAGAGTTCGCCCAGCGTCGCATACGCGTAGGTATAAGCAGAGCCGGCTACCGGAACCATCGACGCGAACTCGGCATAGCATAGCGCGGCGAACACACACGCAAAGCCCGCAACGACGAACGACAGCATTAGCGCAGGGCCGGTTCTGTCGTGTGCAGCCTCGCCCGTCAGGATAAAGATGCCTGTGCCGATGATCGCGCCGACTCCGAGGGCCGAAAGTTGAACCGGGCCTAGTACGCGGCGCAAGCGGTGATCGCCCACCATTTCCTCCAACAACAGACTGAGCGGTTTTCTTGTCCAAAGTTGATTCGCCATTTGTCCTCCGCTAATTGCTTGTTTGATTCTCGATGTCGAGTTAAGACCTTCGAGCCGAAGTTTAAACAGTCATGCTCCGGAATTAACCCTCCGGCTCAGGCGAGGGAACTCCTACTTTTCGCCAAATGAAATAGACCGGAATACCGGTAGCAATGATGATGAAGCCGGGCCACGTCGTTGCAGTCTGATAAATCAACAATACTCCCAGAATGACTACCGCGCCGATGATGTACAACGCGGGAATGATCGGGTAACCGAATGCTCGATAAGGCCGCTCGGCGTCGGGCCGCTTCTGACGAAGTCTGAAAATACCGGCGATCGTGAGGATGTAAAAGATCAATGCAGCCGAAATTACGTAAGTCAGTAAATTGCCATACAAATTCCCGTAAGTTGTCTTTCCGGTTGCGGGATCGGTGCCGGTGATTGTTCTTGGCAAGACCAGAGCTGCCGCCCAAATTCCCTGGATCACCAGTCCCCACGCCGGCACGTGTTTGTTGTTCAGCTCTCCTGCCGACCTGAAGAACAGACGGTCGCGCGCCATTGCCCAGTAAGCTCGCGCGCCCGCCAAAATCAAACCGTTATTGCAGCCAAAAGTCGAGATCATAATCGCGGCGGCCATCACTCTTGCGCCGTAGCCGGGAAAAATCACGTCGGCGGTCGCCGATGCAACTCGATCGCTGGGCACGGTTTGAATCGTCGCAAACGAAAGCGTCATCAGATAGGCCACGTTCGCCAGCAGATACAAGCCAATCACCAGGAACGTACCGAAGGCGAGAGAAAGCGGAATGTTGCGTCTTGGATTCTTCACCTCTCCGGCGGTGAAGGTGATGTTGTTCCACGCGTCGGCGGAAAAAAGAGAATTCGTTTGTGAGACGCAGATGGCGACGAACAATCCGAAAGTGGTTACCGCGGTCAGTCCGCCTGGACCAACGTCTTGAAGCTTGCCGCGCACGGTCCAGATGTCAGTGAAGTTCCCGGTTGCGGCGATCGATTTCCATCCGACGATAACACCAAGCACGATCAAAGCTATCAACGCGCCGGTCTTCGCGAAGGTGAAGACGTTTTGTACGAGCTTGCCCAGCCTCAACCCTCGCGTATTCATCCATGTCAGAAGCGCAATCAACACCAGACCGGCCAACTGTGCAGTCGAAAGTGAAATCGCATAACTCGAACCGAGATGTATCGGCCTGACGATATATTTGGTTTCTGAAAGGGCTGGCCAAAACACTCCGAAGTACTTGGCGAAGCCGACCGCAACTGCGGCGATCGTTCCCGTCTGAATGACCATGAACAACGTCCAGCCGTAGAGGAACCCCCAAAGCGGCGAGAAAGCTTCGCGAAGGTAAACATACTGACCGCCGGCCTTGGGCATCATTGCCGCGAGCTCACCGTAACTCAACGCAGCCATCACCGTCAGCAGTCCGGTGACTACCCAGGCGATGAGCAGCCAGCCGGGCGAGCCGAGTTGACGAGACATATCGGCTGACACGATAAAAATTCCTGAGCCGATCATCGAGCCTGCGACAATCGTAGTTGAATCCATCAATCCGAGGCCGCGAACAAAGCCGGTGGTCTCGTCTTCGACTGCGATGGCAACATCAGCCATTCCCTCTCCTCTCAAGCTGCGGTCTAAGAGTTGTGCTTCGCAAGAAGCACGAAATAAATCAGAGTCAAAACCAACAAAACAATGGCTACTATCAAGCTCGAAGAAGTGATCCCCGCCTGGCCCTCGTTACCGCCTGAACGTCCGGCTCTGAGCGCTCGCGCGATGATGATCGGGCAAAGAACGAACGCGTTCAACGCGAGCGGCACTATCAGAAACCACGACACTTCAAGCCACGGTCCCGCGCGAAAGACATCCGCGAGCGCTGCTGTGAGCTTCGAGCCACCGATCATTTCTTCTCGCGCCTTCAGCGCATCGAGCCACACATCGAACCCTCGCATGAAGACCAGCAAGGCTACGCCTATGATCGCGAGCCACGAACCTACATAAGCCGTATGCGCGTCGTGCTGGGCGGGCCTCTCAGCATGGTGTCTACCGGTCAACCTGCTGTTTACCGCCCCGTAGCCGACATAAATCACGAATCCGAAATTCAACCACGCCGCGAAGCGCAACCACGAAGTCGGCGGCAAATAGTAGATCAGGTATAGACAAGAAATGATGCCGAGGATCGGAATGATCATGCCAAACGGAACACGAAACGGACGATGCCGCTCAGGCTCTCTCACTCGCAAGACAATTATGCCCGCGCAAACGAGTATGAATGCAAACAACGTCCCGATGTTCGTCAGGTCAACCATCTCGTCGATGCTTGCGACCGCAGCGAATACAGCTACGAAGACGCCGGTAAGTATGGTTGAGATGTGAGGAGTGCGAAATCGCGGATGAACTTTGTAAAATATCTTTGGAAGCAATCCATCGCGCGCCATCGAAAAGAAAATGCGCGGCTGGCCTAACTGAAACACCAACAGGACTGCTGTATGCGCGATGACCGAACCAAATGCAACGATTCCGATAGCCCATCCGAGATTGGTGTTAAATTGCTGCCCAACATGCTGCAAGGCCATTGTAAGCGGCTCAGCCTGTTCAGTCGCGAGCTTGGTTTTCAATTCGGGATAAGAAATCAAGCCAGTGAAGACCGCGGCGACCACCGCGTAAAACAGAGTGCAGATTATCAACGAAGCGATAATACCGATAGGCAAGTTCCGCCTCGGGTTTCTGGTTTCTTCAGCGACAGTTGAAACGGCATCGAAGCCAATATACGCAAAGAACACGATGGCAGCACCTGCGCTGATCCCCGCAAAACCGTTCGGATTGAACGGCCTCCAGTTGGCGGGTTGAACGTACGTGAACCCCACGATTATAAAAAAAGTGAGCACGAGGATCTTGATCCCCACCATCACTGCGTTGAAGCGGGCGCTCTCGCGTATTCCCCAAACCAAAACAATCGTAATGAGCGCTACGATCGATACGGCGAGCACGTTAAAAATTATCGGCTTGCCGAAAATGTGCGGTGCGCTCTCGTAGACTCCGGGCACCTTGGCCGCGGTGCGATAGTCCATCGAGATCCAGTCGGGAATGATTATACCGTTTGGAGCGACCCCCGGAATGTGAAGGCCGGCAAGCAGAGTCTTGAAATAATTCGCCCAGCTTATGGCGACTGCGATGTTGCCGACTGCGTACTCGATGATCAAGTCCCAGCCGATGATCCACGCGATGACTTCGCCGAGCGTCGCGTATGAATATGTGTAAGCCGAACCGGAGATCGGCACCATCGAAGCGAATTCTGCGTAGCACAGCGCGGTAAAACTGCAAACGATTGCGGTGATCACAAACGAGATCATCAGCGCCGGTCCGGCGCCGAGGCGGTTGGCATCACCCGCGGCTGCGGTTCCAATTGTAGCGAAGATTCCAGCGCCTATGATTGCGCCTATGCCGAAAAGCGTGAGTTGAACAGGTCCGAGCGCGCGTTTGAGTTGATGCTCAGGTTCTTCAGCGTCTTCAAGGATCGCATCGAGCGGCTTGACGCGGAACAGCCCCCGAAACGTCATTCGATTGACGCTGGGCTGATCGGCTAGCTTTGTCTCCATCCGATTGCGTTCCCCTCTTGGAGCGTGATTCACGCGAGCGTCGTCCAAAAGGACGAGCCCTGAGTCGTACGGCTCAAATGACGACGCTGGCAAAACGGCAATGGGTGATTGAAGCGCCGCGATTATTACGTTTAGTGCGCGGCGCTGTCAAGCATAACATCTTCGCCCGATGCGCAGGCGATTTGTCGCCAAGCTTTCGGAAACGCTGGCCCGTCGTGTATATTCGCTCCTTTGCGCGACGGTCGCTTTTCGCAATAGAATTTGACGAACTTTCAAACTACGGAGAAAGAATGGAGCAAAAGGGTTTTACGTTATGGTTCACAGGCTTGTCAGGCGCGGGAAAGACTACGCTTGCCAGGTTGGTCGAAGCTGAACTGAACGCTCGGGGGCGCAAAGTCGAAGTGCTCGATGGGGACATCATCCGAACTAATTTGTCGAAAGGGCTTGGCTTTTCAAAGGAAGACCGCGATACCAACATCCGCCGGATAGGGTTCGTTTGTCACTTGCTCACTCGCAATGACGTGATCGCGATAGCGGCTGCCATATCGCCCTATCGGGCCGTTCGCGACGAAATTCGCAAACAGATTGGCGCGTTCGTTGAAGTCTACGTCAAGTGTCCCCTCGACGTGCTCGCCGAACGCGACGTGAAGGGTCTGTACAAAAGGGCGATGGCTGGTGAGATCAAGAACTTCACCGGAGTCGACGATCCGTACGAGGAGCCTCTTACGGCCGAGATTATGGTCGAAACCGATCGCGAGTCTCCCGAAGAGAGTCTCGGTCGCATTGTTGCAAAACTCGAAGAGCTGTTCTTGATCGAGACCGCGCCATTTACTTGCTCCGAGGGCGATGAAGAAGAGGTACGCCGGCGACTCGAAGCACTTGGATACGTGTAACAGGCGGTCAACGGTGGCCGGTGGCTGGTCGTCGGTAAAAAGATGACTAAATTGCACAGCTAACACCCGGCCACGGGCTGCCGACTACCGGCCACCAATGCCAATGGGATTACTCGATAAGTTCAAATCGAAAGTGCCGAACTCACGAGTTGTGGTTCTCGGGCTCGACGGAGCGCCTTGCACGTTGGTGCGCAGATTCATCTCAGACGGAACGATGCCGCAGCTTGCGGAGCTTGTCGGTCGCGGGACTCTGCTTCAGATGAACACGTCGATTCCGGACATCTCATCGGTAGCGTGGACATCTTTTATGACCGGCGCGAACCCGGGACGACACGGAATCTATGGATTTGTCGATCTTCAGCCCAACAGCTACAAGATTCATTTTCCAAACTCCTCTCACATTCGAAGCGAAACGCTTTGGGAGGTGGTTGGTCGAACGGGGCGTCGCTCGGTTGTGATAAATGTTCCTTCGACTTATCCGGCAAAACCGCTCAACGGAGTGTTGGTATCGGGCTTCGTAGCCATCGACTTGAACAAGGCAACATATCCGCCGCATCTGGTGCCGAAGCTCAAAGAGCTCGACTATCGCATCGATGTAGACGCGCGAAAGGTACAGGAGTCTCACGATGTTTTGATGGAAGACATTTTGAAGACACTCGACCGCCGAATCGAGACTCTGCTGTACTTGTTTGACACCGAGAAATGGGACCTGTTCATCGGAGTAATTACTTGCACCGATCGGTTGCAGCACTTCTTCTGGGACGCGATCGAAGATCCGAATCACAAGTACCACTCGAGTTTTCGCGAGGTATATCGCCGCGCCGACAATTTTATCGGTCAGGTAGCGGAGAGACTGCGCGCTGAGCCTTTGTTAGTCATGAGCGACCACGGATTCACCGGCATCAAGAAGCAAGTCTACTTGAATCGCTGGTTGATGGATCAGAGCTATTTGAAGATGAACGCCAACGCTCGATCGATTGAAGACATCGCCGAAGGCTCGCGCGCGTTTGCACTCGATCCCGGACGGATCTACATCAACGTGAAGGGCAGATTCCCCAAGGGCGTCGTCGAAGCAGCGGACCGAAGTAAGATCGCTGATGAGATCAAACAAGGACTTTCTGAGATCTCTGACGACGGCGCTCAAATAGTAAATCGAATCTACGAACTCGACGAGATTTATTCGGGTTCACAGTTGAACTTCGCGCCCGATCTTTGCGTGCAAAGTGAATACGGCTACGACTTGAAAGGAGCGGTGAACAAAGCATCGTTGATGGACAACGAAATCTTCACCGGCATGCACACGCAAGACGATGCAATGTTGTTTATCAATTCGCCGGCAAGCGCGCTGCGGATTAATAAGCCTCACATAACCGATGTCGCTCCGACAGTTCTCGATTCGATGGGAATCCCGAAGCCTGAAACAATGGATGGCTTTTCACTGTTGGGTTAAGCTGCAGAAGAGGTCGATCTATGAAGTCCTTCGATGACAAGATTCGAGAACTACCACCTGAATTACAGCAGGAGGTTGAGCGCTTCATTCAAAAGCTTGCGGCAAGTATGAAGCCAGAAGACGGAGCGAGGCCGCGTCTGAATTGGCGAGGTGCTTTACAAGAGTTGAACCGAGACTATTCCTCGGTTGAGTTGCAGCACAAGGCGCTTGATTGGTGGAATCGGTAATGTATTTGCTGGACTCTAATATTCTTCTTGAGTTGCTGTTGGATCAGAAAAAAGCGGACGACGTTCAACGGCTGCTTCTAAGTGTTGCCCCGCGCAACATGTATCTCACTGAGTTCTCACTCTACTCCATAGGCATCATTCTGATACGCGAAAAGAAGCATGCGGTTTTTGTATCAATTGTTGAAGACCTGATCGAAAATGCAAGCATAAATCTTCTGCGTCTTTTGCCCGATGATATGCGACAGCTTGCCGATCACGCGGAACACTTTAACTTAGATTTTGATGATGCGTACCAATACACCGCCGCCGAGAGATATGGATTGACAATCGTCAGCTTCGATAGCGACTTTGATCGAACAACTAGAGGGCGACGAGAACCCGCTGAGATTGCATCTTGATGTTTGCCTTCTAATCCCGAAATGAAAACCGCAATCATAGGACTGGACGGCGCGACGTTCGACATCATCAAGCCGCTCGCGAGCGCGGGCCGGCTACCGGTTTTATCGAAGCTTATGCGCGAAGGCTCTAGCGGTCCGCTGCGCTCGACGATTCTTCCAAACAGCTTTCCCGGCTGGGCGAGCTGCACCACCGGCACCAGCGAAGGCATGCACGGAGTTTTCTCGCCGTTCATCAAGAATTCATCGAACTACGGTGTGCGCGCAATGAGCGGCCGCGACATTATGACGCGGCCGGTCTGGAATGTATTGACTGAACACGGCGGACGCTCGATCGTGATCAATGTGCCTACGACATATCCGCCCGAGCCAATCAACGGACTGATGGTGACGGGCATGCTCACGCCGAACTGCGGTTCCGAGTTTACGTATCCGGCTTCTCTAAAAGAACAGTTGCTTGCGGAGCTGCCGTTTTACGTAATCGAGCCGGAACGAATTCCTGACAAGCACGCGCGAGCCGAAGAATTCCGCCGCGCGATCGAGATGCACGAACGTGCGGTGCACTTCCTGATGCGGAAGGGTGAATGGGATTTTTTGATGATCGTTTTCTCGGTGCTTGATCGCGCTCAGCATGATTACTGGGCTGACATGGATTCGAAGCATCCGCGCCACGATCCGAACGCGCCACCGGAATTTCGAGAGTTTATTCATGAGACTTATCAACGGCTGGATTCAGCGGTGGGGCGAGTAATCGAACAACTGCCGGCAGATTGTAGAGTGCTTGTAGTTTCGGATCACGGCTTTTGTTCCGAGTTGTTCGAAGTGCGTGTCAACGAGGTGCTCGCTCGAGCCGGGCTTCTTGTATTCAAATCACCGACTTCGCGAAAGAGTCTGGCACGAATCAAAACGCTTAAACAGAAAGTCTCGAGACGGCTATCGCCAATCGTTGCAAGAGGCAACGTGCTCGAAAGAAAAGTAGAGTACGGCTTCTTGGACGAAATAGACTGGACACGAACGCGAGCGTTCTTCGCCCAGGACAAAGGTGTGTGGGTGAATCTTGCGGGCCGGGAATGCGAGGGCATTGTCCGAGAGAGTGACTTCGACGGCGTGATAGAGGAAGCTCGCAGGGTGTTGTTGCAAGTCGCATCAAATGAAGCCGGCGAGCCTGTGTTTGAACGAGTGATGCGACGCGACGAAGCTTTCAATGGCGAATGGTCTGACAGGCTTCCTGATCTTGTGATGATCCCGCGATGTGATGAATATGTTTATAACGAGCGCCCGAGCTACGGTGAAATGATTGTTCCCGCAGATTCGACGACTGGTACTCATTCGCGCGATGGAATCTTCATAGCGTGGGGTCGGGGACTGGAGAGCAATGCCTCGTTTGAGACACCACCAAACCTCCGCGACGTTGGACCGACCGCGCTTGCCTCGCTCGGTTGTCCGCTTACGATAGACATGGACGGACGCGCGTTGATGGAGATCTTCAAAGATGTGAATGAGCCGTCGCGTGAAGGAAGCTCTTACAAACAGACCTCGACGAAAGATATCGCTCAATCGGTTTACAACGCGGGTGAAGAAGCGGAGCTTCGCGATCGGCTTCGCGCGCTGGGCTACATAGAGTGAGGCGAACAAGAGCGGCGGAGCGGAGGCGAACAGGAGCGGAGGAGAAACGGGAACTTATTCCTTCGCACCTTTGCCCCTCTGCTCCCGCTCCTCCGCCGAGGTATTTATGACGCCAAAGATTCTGGTGATCGGGCTAGACGCCGCAACGATGGAATTGATCGAGCCGTGGGCAGCGGCCGGTCATCTTCCTGCTCTTGAGCGGCTAATGTCGCAAGGCACTTCGGCGAGACTGCTATCAACGCCAAACATGCACAGCGCGTCAGCATGGACTTCGATTCTGACCGGGTTGAATCCCGGTCGACATGGGTTGTTTGTTTTTTCCGATCGCGATTTCGAAACCGGCAAACAGGTTTTTTTCAAAGGCGGCGACCGCACGGGCGAATTGTTGAGCAAGCATCTTTCGAGGCATGGACTAACTTCTGGATTCCTGAATGTGCCGATGACATATCCAGCCGCGTGTGAGCCCGGCGGCTTCATGGTGAGCGGACTCGATGCGCCGGAGCTCAATGAAAAGGCCTTCTGTCCGCCCGAGCTCCGCAATGAGTTGTTCGCTCGGTTTCCAAACTATCGTTACGCGCCAGACGGGCTCGGCGAATTGATGAAAGCGGGTCGCATCAACGAAGCGATTGCCGAATGGCGTAATCTGATCGAGATTCAAACTGCTGCCGGGGAGTATTTGCTAACCACAAGACCAGTCGATTTTTTCATGACCGTTTTCACCGCGAGCGATTGGGCAGGCCACAATCTTTGGAATCAAACCGGATCGACATCGAACGCGCTTCTTGAAATTTATCGCGCACTGGACGCCGCGGTTGCCAGGCTGCTCGAACACACAAATGACGCGTCTCATGTTTACGTAATATCGGATCACGGAATGGGAAGGCATACAGGAGCTTCATATTGGCTCGCTCAGTGGCTGGAAGAAAAGGCTTACATGGTCAGGCGCGATTCGTCGAAGGCTCGCAGCGCCGTGATTGATGCCGGTCGCAAAGCCGCGCGCGGTCTATTGCCACTTTCAGTTCGCGAGCGAGTCAAAGCTGGAATCGGACGCGAGCGCGTCGAGAAATTGCAGGCTGCTGAGAAGGATTCTTTCTACTCGTCGATCGACTGGCAACAAACGCTCGCCTACACAGAGCCCGGCCGTCACGTCATCAACATAAACCTCGAAGGTCGCAACTCAAACGGGATTGTTCGCCAACAACAATACGATGAAGTGTGCGCGCGAATGATCAACGATCTCGAAGGCTGGACCGATAGCAAAGGCAACAAAGTAGTCGATCATGTAGCACGGTGCGATGACGTGTATTCCGGTCCGTTCACCGCACGCGCGAGTGATCTTTATGTTTATTGGAACCCTTCAGCAGAAGCCGGAGAGCCACCCGATGAAGTTCGAGCTCGCGGATTTTGGTGGACGGGTGATCATCGGCTGGAAGGCATTCTGATTTGCAGAGGGCCGGGCATTCGTCAAAAGAATAAAATCGATTCGCCTACCGTGTACGACTTTTTTCCGACGGTAGCATTCGCTGCGGGCCTGCCTGTCCCTGATGGTTTGGATGGCCGCGTAATCAAACGTGCATTCGACGATCAGTTTCTTGCCGAGCATCGAATTCGCGTTGAGTCGCAAGCCGCAGCCGCCGATGCCGAGCGTTTCAAGCTGAGTGCCGATGAAGAAGCGTTGGTTGAAGAAAAGCTGCGCGGGCTCGGCTACATTTAGGGTCGAACAATGAGTGCTGAGTCAAAGGTCGAGGACGCCGCCGCGAAAGACTTGCCTTCACTTGATGATTCAGCGCACGGTTCGGACTCCTTCTCACGACACGTAGCATGCGTGGTCTTCGTTCTCATCGCCATCGCTCTGTTGTTCTGGCGGGTGCTCCTGTTCGGCGAAACGCTGATCGATGTCAACACGCTGAACAATCAACTTCCGTGGGGCTACAACGCTCCTGCATCTGACTACCCCTATAACCGAAGAGACCTGACTGACACTTATGTTACGCGTGATTACTTTGTTGTGGCCGCGTATCGAGACGGAGAGTTTCCCTTGTGGAATCCGTATACGATGGCCGGCCATCCTATTTACGCGGATGGAGTAACCCGAACCCTCTCGCCGTTTCTTCTGTTCTACAAATTTCTCGATGTGCCGTTGGGGTACTCGGTCGCTCGCGTAGCAGAGCTTATGCTCGCAGCGGTCTTCATGTACATCTTTCTGGTAGCTATCGGAGCAAGCGCGAACGGAGCCCTTATTGGCACGATCGTCTTCGCTTTTTCTGCGCACTCGATGTTGCACTTGACCGGACTCGGATGGTGGGGAGGGTTGATGTGGCTGCCGTTGATTCTCCTTTTTGTCGATCGCGCGATTCGACGTCGGAGCCTCACGCAAGCCATGCTCGCCGGAATTTGTTTAGCTGCCCAATTCTTTTGCGGATATCTTCCGAATCAAATCTATTACGTCGGCGCCGTAGCTCTCTACTGCTTGTTCTTCGGGTTGGTCGAGAGGCGCAAACTACGCCGAAGCCGCTCGCTGATCCGCGCGCTTGCCGTCGCTGCTGTGACGTTGACCGTTGGCCTGGCGATTTCCGCAACGCAGTGGGTTCCTGCTCTCGAGTTGCTCTCTTATTCCAATCGCAAAATCGTCGGCGCTGATCTTGGTTATATTTATTTGCCGCCGTGGTACGTGGCGACGCTCGTCTTTCCGAAGATTTTCGGAGCAGCGTACGACGCAAAGGCCCTGACACTGTTCACTGCGCTTGGAGTTTCGCACGATCACATTCTATATCTGGGAATCGCCGCGCTGCTGCCCATTGGCTTCTGTCTTTACTGGTTGAGATTGAGCTCGAAGCGGCGCAACGGTGAGCCTGCGGCTTTGAATTCAGATTCGACGGTCAGAAACCACGCGACGTTCTTTGCCGGACTTGCCGCGCTGTCGCTGATCATAATGATGGCCGCGCCCATTTACGTGCCAGTGACTCGATACATTCCAATTCTCCAGGTCATTCGAGTCGCAGTTCGAGCGGGCGTCTTGTTCTTGTTTTCAGCATCTGTGCTCGCAGCTTTTGGAACCGACTTTTTGATGAAGTCCGCTTCCGACCTGCTCAAGCGATTCTCCGGCTTTGCGAAAAGAGCAGTCGTCTTGATCTTTGGTTTTGTAGTGATCGCGGTTATTGTTTCGATTGTATTAAGGAGCAATGGTTTTGCCATCGAAACCTCTGAAAGAGGCAAGCTTGCGTTTCTGAGAAAAGCGGCATTGATGTTGTCCGCTCAGTTCACTCCACCCAACTTGAGCATCATCATTCCGCTGGTATTGCTAATGGCCTCGCTCCTTCTGCTATTGGCGCTAAAACACAAGCGGATTTCGAAAGAAGGCTTCTTTGCGTGGGTTGTGGTGCTCTTGTTGGCCGACCTATTCTGGAACAGCAATCAGTTTGATCACACATTCAATCGCTCGCTTGTGTTTCCCAAGACTGAAATCACAGAAAAACTAAGTGAGTTGCCGCAAGGCAGAGTTCTGGTTGTTCCTTCCGACCTTGAGACGAATCGACGGGCGGAAACAGAAAAAATCATCGCGCCGCCGAATACGCTTCTGCCTTATCAAATCGCTACCGTCACTGGAAAGAATCAGCAGTTTCCGCGATGGTATCGCGAGTTCGCTTCGCTGATCGAGCCTCAACCAAATCTGAGTCACGTCGTCTTCGATCAATATCGTTCGCGCTACTTCGATCTTCTCAATGTGAAGTATGTGATGACTCACGACTCGGCGCCGCCTCTTGCTGGATATGAGTTGCTCTACACCGCGAATGGAATCGCGCTGTACGAAAACACGCACGCGATTCCTCGAGCTGTTTTTGTGCAGAACTCAATTGAGGTTGCCAACTCTGATGAATCACTCGCTGCCCTTCAAGCGAGCAGTTTCGATGCTCGTACAACAGCCGTCGTCGAGACAGGCGGACACGCTATGACCTCGTTCTCAAACTCGAATCCGCAAACGCCCGGACTCGCTTCGGCTACAATCGTAGAAGACAAACGCAACCGTGTCGCAATCGAGACCGACAATGATCGAGACGGACTGCTCGTGTTGAGCGATAACTTTTATCCGGGGTGGCAAGCGTCAGTGGATAGCAAGCGCCTCGAGGTCTTGAGAGCTAATCACACGATGAGGGCAGTCAAGGTTCCAGCCGGTCATCATATGGTATCGTTTGTATTTGCGCCTCCGACGTTTTATGCGTCGCTTTACGCTAGCGTTGCGATCGCAATGATGACACTCGTCACGATTATTGTTCTGAACCTAAAACCAACGCGGGACTAACTGCCACGATATACGACAAGATCACAAAAACCGTTAAACACACGTTGATCTTCGGTGTTGGAAGCGTGGTCAACAGCGCGTTCGGGCTGGTGCTCGTGCCGGTTTACACTCGTTATTTGCGCGCGAGCGAATTCGGAGTCTTGTCGCTGCTTACGGTCACGCTGACCCTGCTGACACTGATTCTCAAGTTCGGGCTCAATCACGCGTTCTTCCGGCACTATTATGAGACTGAAGACGAGACGCACCGAAAAAACATCGTCGGCTCGACGCTGATATTCTTGTTCTTGTCATCGGCTGTCGCCACCCTTTTGTTGTGGAAGCTCGCTCCGCAATTTTCACGTTTCATCTTCAATGGCGATCAATCGAGGGCTGATCTTATTCAATTGATCTTCGCGATCACTTTCTTTGAAGTAATCACACTGATTCCCGATTCAATTCTCCGAGCGAGATTCAAATCGGCTCAATACTCCGCGCTGAATATCATAGCTTTTTTATTTCAACTCATCCTGATTTCGTATCTGGTCATCCATGTCGGAGCGAGCGTTCACAACGTGTTGCTGGGCCGTTTGATCGGCGGGGCCTTCGAAGCGGTGCTGTTTTATGCGATGGTCCGGCGTGATTTGAGCTTGAGCTTTTCAATCTCTGAGCTGCGCGGCATGCTCGCCTTCGGGTTCCCGCTTATCTTCGGGCAAATATCATTTCAGCTTTTCATGATGATCGACCGGTTCTTCCTCGAGCGCTATTCGACTGCCCGCGAGCTTGGCGCTTACTCGATGGCGAACACGCTGGTGTCGGTCGTTACGATCCTCGTCACAGTCCCGTTCAGCCAGGTGTGGACGGTGATGCGCTTTTCAGTGATGAACGAAGAAGGCGCCGAAGAATATTACTCTCGTGTACTCACTTATATTTTGCTCGTTAGCATGTTCTTCGCCCTTGGCGTCGCGGCGGTCGCAGGCGACGGCTTGATGCTCTACAGCTTGAGGAGCTACTGGTCGGCTGCGGGTATCATCCCGCTGCTTGCGTTTTCTGCGGTGCTTGATTGCGCATCGCGAGTGCTGAACATCGGAATCACTCTCAAGAAACGAACGATCTTTGCGCCGATAGTCATTGTCGTCGCTTTGATCGTGAACGTCGGGCTGAACTTCTGGCTTATTCCGAGATACGGAGGATTGGGAGCGACTATCGCGACCGTTGTTTCCTATTTTGTGTTTTGTGGGTTGCGATATTGGGCTTCTAATTTGTTTTTCAAAGTCCGCTACGAGTGGCGCCGAGTGTTCGCGATTCTTGCTCTTGGCGGAATCTTGATCGGTGCTTTTTATTTGAACGACTCGCTGCGCGGTGAATCTGCGAGCCGAGCCGCGCTGTTCCTTTCTGTTTCGATAAAGACCTCGCTGGCGCTGGCGTTTCCTCTTCTGCTCTTGTTATTTCATTTTTTCACCGAGCGCGAGCTTACGCGAGCAGCGGAGTTCTGGCAGAAGCTGACCTTGAGGTTAGGTGGCGATCAAACGCCCAAAGCCAGCTGATCAACAGAAGCCTACCTATCGAAACGATTGGTTACTCATCGCTGGTAAAAAGTCACCGCGGTTGAGAACCTTTTGTCCATCGGTTATAGTCTCGGTCTTTTGTTTATGAGCAAAAAAGTTCTCTTTATAGGTCTGGACGGTGCGACGTTTGACGTGCTCGACCCGCTCATCGATCAAGGTCTGATGCCTCGATTGAAGTCCTTCATCGACGAAGGCGTCCGAGGCCTGCTCGAGACGACGATACCTCCAATCACTCCCACCGCGTGGGTATCGTGGATGACCGGCAAGAACCCGGGCAAACACGGCATTTTTGAGTTTCTTCTCCGGCGCGAGGGAAGCGGCGAGCTGCCGGATATGCCGGTGAGTTCTCGCTCACGCGACGGGCTTCCGTTCTGGGACCTGCTCGGACAAATGGGCAAGCAGGCAATTGTCACCAACGTCCCTTGCACGTATCCGCCCGGACTCGTCAACGGTGTAATGATCTCGGATTTTCTGACGCCGCGCGGTCGACGGGACTTTACTTATCCAGCCAGCTTGATAGAGGAAGTCGAAGCTAAATTCGGTCCGTATGAGTTGTACATTACCGAGGTCTATACCAAGGGAAGCGTCGATAAGATTCTCAACCAGCTCTTCACCGAGCTTGAATACAAAACCAAGGTCAATCGCTATTTGATGGAGCACTACGGCTGGGATGTGCTGGCCACTCACTATTGGGGAACCGATCGGTTTCAGCACGAGCTTTGGCACTTGCTTGATGAGAGCCATCCGTTCTTCGATCGCGCGGAGCACGACGCGCACATCGGTCGCATTCACGAGTACTGGCATGCGGTTGATTCGACGTTGGGCGAGATGTTCGATGCAGCCGGCGAAGACACAACGGTATACATGGCTTCGGATCACGGCTTCGGTCCGATCAAGAAGTTCCTGTGCTTCAATGTATGGCTCATCGAAGAGGGCTTGCTCGTGCTCAAGCGCGATGCGATGACTCGCTTCAAGCGAGCGCTTTTCAAGCTCGGACTCACTCCCGATCTCGCTTAT
>Ga0075436_100001622_pt1 | contig 15393 bp, 10 predicted proteins | sample RhiMethybrSRZTD5_FD_75303 | JGI IMG/M metagenome (GOLD analysis project Ga0075436, IMG submission 75303) | Populus rhizosphere microbial communities from Tennessee, USA - Rhizosphere MetaG P. TD hybrid SRZTD5 | ecosystem: Host-associated > Plants > Roots > Rhizosphere > Soil | place: USA...
AGGGGCGGCAGCCAGGGTGCGCCGATACCCGGTATCCAGATCTGACCGCCGTGCGAATGTCCGGAGAGCTGGAGATCAATAGGGCTCAACGAGGACTCGTCGGCAAAATCCGGCTCGTGTGCCAGCAGGATGGTAGCTTCGCCGGCCGGAATTTTCCCGATAGCGAGGCCCAGGTCTGGCTGGCCACGTAGTGCATCATCGACTCCTGCCAGCCATAGGCGGCTTGAGCCACGCTCCAGGGCTATGGACTGGTTTCGCAGCAGGGGAATCTGATGGTCGGCAAGCAGTCCGGCAATGTGGGTAGAACCTGCCTCGCCGTCGTGATTTCCAAGGACGGCAAGTTTTCCCATCGGGGCGCGCAGGTTGTGAAGCATTTCCGCGCAAGGCCCGGCCATGTTCGCCGCGCGGCGGAGGGTCGAAGGGACCTCGATCACGGGAACGGTCACAAAATCTCCGGTCAGCACGATCAGGTCCGGCCCGAGGCCGTTCACAATTTCGACAGCCTTGCGAATGGGCACCACCGAAAAGTGTTCTTCGTAGTGAAAATCGCTTAATTGAGCAATGGTGAATCCGTCGAAAGTCTGGGGAATGCGTGCGAGCGAAATCTCAATTCTCACCACGCGCGGATGGTTGGATTGGACAAAGCCATCCACACCAAAAGCGGACAGCCCGGCGATTGCCGCAGCTCCGGTGTAGAGAAATCTTCTTCTGGTCAGCTTCTTAGTTGGCAAGATTTGCGGCCTGAACGTGAGGAGGCAACTCAAATTTTACCGGATGCCGCGGAGAAGTGCCTCGGCCATAAAAACGAAACCGCGGCCGCAGGTGTGATTTCTCCGGGCGTAGTTCTTTTGCATTATTGATCGCTCGGAGTGGCCCGGCTACATTCGTTCGGATTCCGGATTAGGCTCTGTCGATGAACATGGTGCCAGACACTACTACCGTCTCGGTTCGACCACGCCGCCGTTGGAAGAGGATCACGGCCGCGATTCTCGTCTGCCTGTTCGTGCTCTGGGCTGGGTTTGTTACTTTCTTGTGGCGGGCAATGCACCGTTCGCCTGAAGATTTTGCTCGCGTAATGTCCCACATGCCTTGGGAAATCTTCCTGGTCGTCCCGTTTGAGACGCTGTGGACGCGAGCCCGCGCGGGCACAGTTCAGTTGGGCGATGCCGCTCCGGACTTTTCGCTCACCAAGCTGGATAAATCAGGAACCGTCCGGCTATCGGAGCTGAACAAAACTCAGCCCGTAGTGATGATTTTTGGCAGCTACACTTGACCGCCATTCCGGCGGGAGGTTCCTGCCCTCAACAAACTCTACGACCAGTACCAGGGAAAAGTCGGGTTCCTGGTTGTCTACATCACCGAAGCTCATCCCACTGATGTCTGGCAGATGGAGAGCAACATCAAAGACAAGGTTGTCTTTGCCAGTCCAAAGAACGAAGACGAACGGGCCTTTGTAGCGGGAGCGTGCGTTCGCAAGTTGGGAATCAAGTTCCCCGCCGTGCTGGATGAATTCGGAAATTCGACCGAGCAGGCGTATACCGGCTGGCCGGACCGTATCTATTTGATCGATCAAAAGGGACGGGTGGTATACAAGAGCAAACCCGGGCCCTTTGGATTCAAAGCCGACGACTTGGGGAAGGCGCTGGCAAAGCTACCAAAAGCTTGATTCACCACAGCAACACAAAACAACAAATTCTTCCGTTCCCTGTACCGGTCGTCTCTGTGAACAATCTATTTCGGCGGAGCAGTCATCTCCATGGCCCAGATTGCTGCCGGACGCATATACATTGAAGCACGATAGTGTCCGCTTTCGTCCCAGGCTTCAGGAGTGCGGAACCAGTAGCCTTGCGTCTCATAGGTTGTGTGATACACGCCCCATGCGGTGTGATAACCCTCATCTTTCAGGCCTTCGCTCAACATAAGTGCAGCGAGACTGAACGTGGTGCCGGTCCAAACCTCCTGCACCTGCTCGTTGGTTGTAATAATTGTGCCGTCGGGGCCAATGCCGTTGGCCGCACCCATTTCGCCTTTGCCAAACTTCATTACGTTCAGGTCGTAAATTTTCTTCAGCGCCTTGGTTTGCATGTCACGTGGAACCAAGTCGCCGAGGCCTGTCATATTTGCGTACCACTGGCCTGCGAGTTGGTCGGCCTGAACATTGTCTCGATACTCGCTTTGCGTGTCGTAGCGGAAATAATCGCCGGCCCAAAGCTTGTCAATGTAGGTCTTCTGACCTTTAGTAAACCACTCGTGGTATTTGGTTGTGGCGGCGTTGTCACCCAGGGTGCGGGCGATCTCCTCGGCTGCCCGAAGCGCCGCTAACCACAATCCGCCGGAATATGCGCTGTCGCCCTTAACGATCCATTCGTCGTAGGTTTGGTCGGGATAGTTATCGCCTTGCGGCAAGCCGTCGCCTATGCGGTCATACTGCCGCAAATGTGCGAGTGCCTCTTGCACCGCCGGCCAGGTGTAGTGAAGAAATGCAGTATCTTTCTTTCCAGTGAAAACATAATCCTTGTACACCATCAGCACAAACTTGCTGTTGAGGTCCTTCCAGTCGTTAGTGTTCTGCCAACTAAAGGCATTGGGCAGCTTGAATGGATCCTCCTGTGGAACTCCAAGGTCGTGCGGAACCGCGCCTTTAGCCTTCCGCAATCGGAATTGAAGCGATTGCGTGTGTTGAGTTTTCCATTGCCAGATGTATTTGTCGGTCAGGTCTTGCGGGACGGTATCCGCAAATTGACGCATGAGCTGCTTGTCCAGATCCGGCCAAAATTTCGTCAGCGGCATATCGCCGTAGAAAAGAACGTCTAACGTCGCGTGAAATGGATAGTCGAAGCACTCCATGAAAGAGAATGTCGCAGAAGTCTTAGCTGTGGAATCGATAGGTCGTCCCCAGAACGAGCCGCCGTCCGCAAGAATGTACATTTCGTTGAAAAGCTCCCCGCGGTACCAGAGCGGCTTGCTCTCGTCGTTCACGTATTTCGCCTGCCAGTCGTCGATAGCGTCGCTCCACTTAGCGGCGCTCTCCAGTCCATCTTTCGCGATCTTCAAGGCGTTGGTGCCGGTAGTGCCGTAGAACTCGGCGTAGTGCTTGTACCACTTGCGGCCGGAACCAAACTCGACCACAGGCATGTCCCATGCGATTGTCATTGGCACAACCCGCTTCTCGCCTGGCTTCAATGTGAACCGCACAGCGATTGCGCCTGCGAGGGGTTCGCCGCTGCTAATCCAGGACTGATTGTCGTTCGCTAAGCGTCCATCCTTGGCGAACGGAGTCCAGACCTCCTCGCCGGGAGAGGGCGCGAATGTGGTCTGATAGCTGATCTCGACGCCGGGAGATTCAATCGAGGCAATCGCCCATTGCCCGTCGAAGTCATCACGCACAGCGCCAGGATGGACCCGGTCAAAGACGATTCCCTTCACGTGACCGGCGGGTGTTCTCTCGTCTACAAAACGGTTGTGGTTGCCATGATCAAGCGAGGCTTTCATGTCGGGACCAAAATCACGAAACCAACCAAGCATATTGGTCCATGAAAGCAGGACGGAAACGGTGACAGGCTTATCTGTGGGATTTTCCGCATGCCAGCGATATACGGCGACGGGATAACTGCTCTCGCGGTAATTGGCGGGCAGAATCGGAGAAAACTGCTCGAGCACGACATGCGCTGGAAATTTGTCCCAGCGGTAGTCGTACCAGGATTTCGGATAAAGCGCGTAATAGTCGCCGGCATTCACCGGGTAATCCCATTTCCAGGAAGAGAGCTCGCCACCATCAGGGTGCGCCGCGGTCAGCACCTGAGCGACCCCTTCCCCACCTTGTTGCTGCTGAAACATAGCAAACTGGTTCGCCCACACGGTCTGATATTTGTGCACACCACTCTTGACGTGCCAGCGGGAAAAGTCGCCACGATAGGTGCGAGAGAAGGTACCGGCACCGAAACCGCCGACGGGAGCACCTTGCCAGTAGCCGTCGTCGATCATGCCGTTTTGGGCGAGGGCGGGCTTGCGACCGCCAGGGTTTTCAAGAGGCTGGCCTATGCCTCGTTTCCAGGCAGCTTTAGGGATGGTGTCGCCCGCAAAAAGTGATTGAGTGCAAGTTAGAAAAACCGAGATAAGCAGGGATACAGCGAGACAGCGGGCAGAGATCCGCAAAGTTTTCCTCCAATAAAAACCAACCCACGACGTGCAGCAGAAAAACGATATTCTAGAATCGTTGAGAACACAAGCAAAAGCCGTTCAAAAGGAAGGTTCACATAGGAGACTTTCTTCGTGTCGCTTCGTGGCATTCCTGGTTAATGTCTTTGGGGCGTGTACTTTGTGATAAACGCTTTTCGCGCAGGCCCTAATGTCCCAGCAAATAGAGCTGGTTCTCTATAATGAGTGAACCCAATCGTGATACGCAGAATTCTCTTCTTAAGTTTCTTTATTTCTTCCACTCTCTGGGCGCAGCTCCCACGGTTTAAAGATGTCGCGCGCGAAGTTGGGCTGACGGTGCCTCATATTTCGTCGCCCGACAAGCAGTACATCGTGGAATCGATGAGCGGTGGTGTTGGGCTAATTGACTGCGACAACGACGGAAAGCTCGACATTATCGTGGTGAACGGTTCGACACTCGATCACTTCCGAAATGGGGGCGATCCCCTGATCACTCTCTACCACCAAGACGCCGGATTCAAATTCAGAGACATCACGCAGTCAGCCGGCCTCACGCGCAAAGGATGGGGAATGGGAGTTGCAGTCGGCGACTATGACAACGACGGACTGCCTGACATCTATGTGACGGGTTACGGAGGAAATGCCCTCTACCGCAATCTCGGCAACTGCAAGTTTGAAGATGTGACCGATAAAGCCGGTGTAGCCGTCGGAGGTTTCAGCACCGGAGCAGCCTGGGCAGATTACGACCGAGACGGCCATCTCGATCTTTTCGTCTCGCGCTATGTACATTTCGATATGGGCAAGCTGCCGACGTTTGGCAGTGACGAGAAGACCTGCCGGTTCAAGGGTATTCGCGTGCAGTGCGGCCCCTGGGGAATGCAGGGCGAGAGCGATCTGCTCTTCCACAATCGCGGCGACGGGACCTTTGAAGAAGTTTCAAAGAAAGCTGGTGTGGATGATCCGGATAGATATTACGGGCTGGGCGCAGAGTGGGGAGATTATGACGATGATGGCTGGCCCGATCTCTATGTCGCCAACGACTCAGGACCAAATTATTTGTATCGAAATAAACACGATGGCTCGTTTGAGGACGTCAGCATGCTCGCGGGAATTGCTGTAAGCGGCGATGGACTACAGCAAGGATCGATGGGCGTGGATTGGGGTGATTATCTGCACGATGGGCGCATCGGTATGTTCGTTACTAATTTCACCGAGCAGCCGGATACCTTGTATCGCAATCTGGGCAGGGGCGAGTTCAGTGATGTGAGCTTGTCAGCAAAACTCGCGCAACCAACGTATTTGAATGTTGGCTGGGGCACCGGGTTCGTGGATTTTTCAAACAGCGGATGGCTCGATATATTTGTCGCCAACGGCCACGTCTACCCGCAGATGGACCAGATCCCGGGCGCAGCGCGTTATCGCGAGCCGATGCAGCTTTTTCGCAATAAACACGATGGCACGTTCGAAGATATTTCAGGTGTCTTTGCCGGAATTCCGGATGCTTCCCGGCGCGGCGCGGCATTTGGCGACCTGAACAACGACGGGAACATCGATCTTGTCGTGCTGGACGTGGATGGTCCGCCGCAAGTATTGCTTAATGAGAGCGAAAATCAGAGCCATCGGGTGCTGTTCAAATTGCTCGGCACCAAGAGCAACAAGATGGCTATCGGAGCGAAGGTGACCGTCACTGCCGGAAAGCTGGTGCAAACTTCGGAAGTACGCGCTGGAGGAAGTTATATTTCGAGCAATGATCCGCGATTGCATTTTGGATTGGCTGCGGAATCAAGAATGGATCAGGTAGAAATTCGTTGGCCGAGTGGAGATAAGGAGATTTTGAAAAACGTTCCGGCAGATTTCATTTACACAGTTACCGAAGGCAAGGGTGTAACAGACAAGCTGGCGCTTCCGGCGGTGAAGCCTTAGGCACTGTCACGATTATTCCAGGTCATCCAGCCGAAGAATAACCCCGAGGCTGGCCACCAGACTGCGCCAAAAAGAACCCTGCCTAACGACAGGTCACGAGACGGACCATCCCAGTATTTCCAATCAAGGTAGTCCCACAACGTTGTCACAATGAACATGCTGCAACCCCAGTAAAGGACTCCGACAATCCAAAGGTGCTGAGAGAAGGTGCGGCTCTGCACTGTGTTCTTGCGCCCCGGCCAACGCGGCGGCAGTCGCACACCGAGAGTGCGAGCCAAAAGCGAAACGGCCAGAAACCAAAGCAAAAGGGCCATCAGCGAGACCAGTGTCTGAATCAGGAACTCGGGCATGGCAACAAGATAATACGCTGAATGCCCATCCTGGGCCAGGGAGTGGCTGTAGCCGCGCCGTAACTTAAGTTAGGGCCAATTTCGGCACGACTGAAGTCGTGCCTTTCCGAACGCGAGAGGACTGTCTCAGGGCATAAGAGCAACCTTAGCGCGGCACCTGGTGTGGCCGTTCCGGTGAAGAGATCGGTTGGAGCGGCATGGTCACCGGAGGCATGCTCAGCGAGCTTTGTGGTGTCTTAAGGTGAATCAGCGGATCGCCGAACAGGATAAAGGTCTTGCGAACGTCCTGATCGCTGATACCAGCTTTCGCTGCCAACACGGCATCTCCCAGAGCCATACCTGGCTGTGAGAACAATGTCTTAACCAGAGTCTGATTCATCTGGAACTGTGGTCCGGGCTGGGTCAAACCCGATGAGGCCCACACTGCAGCCGCGCCTCCGTTGGGCGCGAGCATCAACGCAGTAGCCAGGCTTTCCGTGAAGACATCATGGAAGAAGCCATTCAGGCAGTTCATCATCACGAAGAGCGGCAGCTTGTCTCCATTGCTCAAGGAAGACGCCATGCTGTCGTCGAAAAGATCGCTTCCCGACCAAATTTCGACAGAGCCGTGCCCGTTGTAGTTTACGAGAACCTGCCCATTGTTGATGGCTGCGAGTAGGTTCTGGCGTGCAGTGTCGACACCGACCTGAGTTACAAATACATCGGTTGGAGTGATCGTCTGCGGCAGTAAGTTTTGAACCGATTGCGCCGCCTGGGTAAAGCTAAGTGCGGGATCATCCTGGTCCGCAACAATTAAGGCCTGATTGTTCCAGCTGGCGGCTTGACCGCTCACATAGCCGAGAGTCTTTGCCACAGTGGTTTGCATGTCATTAGCACTGCGCGCGGGCAAACGCCCGGTGGCGATTTTTGCCAGCCCGGTGTTGTCGAGGTCCGAGAACCAATCGTCAGAAGCTGTCTTTAGCTCTGTCGTAGGAACAATCCGGGTAGGCACGAAATCCAAAAAGCCGAAGCCAAGATAATTGCGTGGATCAACCGACGCGTTTCCGCCGAGCAGCAAGTACTTCGGTTTGTTGGTCCACGCGGTTGTCGCTGCCTGCAGGAAAGCTCGTATGGCGAATGGCGTGGGCTCACCGAAATTAAATTCATCGTAAACGTCGTTCACGCTGAGAAGTGCGGTGCTCATTCCCTGCTGCTGATGCCAGGCGACCAGAGGCTGGAGCTGCGTGGCAAACGGCGGGACTGTTAGAACGACCAGGGAAGCGCCGGTTTGCGGGTCGTGCAGGTGAGATGGCTGATGAGGCACGAGCCCAACAGGGTTGGCGAGCTTCACATCCGAAAGGGCGAGCAGCATGTGCTGCCCGGCGGTGGTCCATGGAATTGTGGCCTGCAGCCCATAGCTGCCGTTCTGGGACACAGTTTGGTAGCCGAGTTCCAGCGGCTGAAGTGGATTGGTGATGTCAATTAATCGGCTTGGTGGCTGGGTGAATCCGGCAACAGAGACGCCCTCACCCGCGTCGGCGGTGAATTTCAGCAAATCTGAGTCGGCGGTGAATGTATGCGGAAAGCTGATTGCAATCGTATCCACCAGGCTGATATCGCTGGCGCCCTGCTGTGCGGTCAGTGTGATGGTGTTGGCTCCATTTGTAAGGATGCCAGTGGGAACGACGAACTCCGCCGCGCCCTCCTGCTGTCCGGCAAACGTCACGGCACCGAGCGTTGCTCCGTTCAACATGACGGTAACGACGTGCTGCTGGCTCTGTGTAACCCCCTGCAGGGTGATTGCAAGCTTCCCGTCTCCGGGAGCGATGTTCGTTACGTTAAAGGTTTGGGATTCTGCGGTTGGCGAAATCAGTGGACCGAAGAAATTGTCTGTGTCCTCACGCAGGAGCGCAGCGAAATATGTGGTGCGGGGCTTTAGCTCCAGAGTCTGAAGGAAGCTTTGTGGCTGCGGTCCCGGGCTGCCGCTATCTCGGGCGTCAGCAATTCGCAATCCGGGTTTAGGACCACTTACAAGCCAATAGACCCGCTGGCCGGAGTATGGGGTGTCGATGGCAGTCCCGTAAAACTCAATTGCCGACTGCGGGCCGAACCTGCCGTGCCCAATCACTCGAATCGGCTGCTCGACTCCTTCGGCGTAAAGATGCAGAGAATTTGAACTGGCGTTGGGATCGAGACCGGCCGTCAGCAATTGGGGCTGCGCGATGCGGTACCAGCCTTCGTGATCCACAAATATTTTGACCGCGCTTCCGGCCGCCAAACTGAAGCCGATGGTCGTGCTCGCAGCAGAGACTTGCGGCCGTGCAATGGTTTCACGAACTTGTGCAAGGGACACAAATGGGTTGACCTGAGACGGCTGAGCGGAGACCGCCAGATCCCGAAATGTTTTGGCCTCTGTTCTTGGCACGGTGACGGCATTGCCCTGCGCCGAGACTGGGCCATGCATCGTGCGAGTTCCGTTTAAGTCCACATCCTCCAGCCAGTATGACGTACCGATAGTTGGGGAGCGGTCGATCCAGCCATAGGTTTTCGCGCCGTGCTGCTGGAGCGTCTCGCGCATCAACAAGGCCGATCCGGCAATCAGGGACGGGTTGAGCCTCACCTTTTCGCCGCCGAAGTCGCGATAAACGTTGAACCCAAGATTGTGCCGCTCACCCCCGGTCTTCCACGAGAGCAGCACGCCCTGCGAAGTTGGCGAGGCGGAAAAGGAGCCAATGTTTACGGCGGTCGGAAACTCGATTAGCGTGGTGACGCTTGCGCTATTGTTGGTCAAATCAGGGTCAACCGTGGCGGCACTTACTACGGCAGTGTTTGTGGCCTCTGAAGGGGTGACCGCCGTGGTAGTGATGGTTATGGTCACAGTCGCAAGGTTATTCATCGTCCCCACATTGCAAGTCACCAGCCCTGCCAACTGACTACAAGTCCCCTGGGTCGAAGTGGCGGAAACAAAACTGACCGCAGTAGGAAGCGTATCCGCTACCAGCACACCGGTGGCTTGAAGCGGGCCATTGTTGGTAATTGTCAGCGTGTAGGTGAGTGTCCCGTTCTGCAGTACCGGATCCGGTGATCCGGACTTGGCAATGGCAAGATCGGCTCCGGGAGCCCTGATAGCAATCGCTGCATCTGTCCAAGCCGAACTGGAATTGAGAGTTTCTGACATCGTGACGCTTGCCGCACCCGTACGGGTCGAACCGACCCCGCGAACGTTTTGGCCTGCCGGAGTTCCGCTTGAAGCCAGGTTCCAGCGTTGGGTTTGAGCACCAGGAACCGTTATCGTCGAATTCGCGGAAGTTGCAAGACCATCGAGTACCATTTCAGAATTGGCGCTGGGTATGGTGACCTGCGGAGTGGTGGAGGTCCCGGAATTTGAGGCGAATCCACGAATAGGAGAGGTTTGGTCGGCACCTGTGAAATCAATGGCACCGATGACGACCCCCAATTTGTTGCCATTGCCTCCGGTCTTATTGATTGTCACCGTCACATTGTGTGCACCTGTGCTGGGAGCCACCAAATACCAGATCTCCACCCGCAATGCATTCCCCGGATCTACAAAGAACGAGTTCGCAGCACTGAACGACTGAGCACCATATGTGATACCTGTCACCTTAGTGCCTACATTGCCGGAGCTACGGAACGAAACCCCCACCACCAGAAGCCTGTTTGTGCCGGTATTAGTAACAGTGAGAGAGACTGGATTGAGCACTACAGTCCCTGCGCCAGCCGTCACTAGTTGCGCTCCGGAGCTGGCGTTGTCAACTGCCACTTGGGCATTTAAGAATGAGGTTGCGAGGAGAACCACAAACAGAGGCAGGGCATAGCGTTTGAGAAGCCGAGGGATGGTAAATTTCGCCAGAGAACGCCGTGATTCACGACAGTAGAAAGCAGCGCGAGCGCCGAGACCCTGAAATAAGACGACTCTGCCCGTTCGCCGGCATTCTTTCGCAATCACTTTGCCCACGATTTGATCTCCTTCAATCTCACCGTCGATATCCATGCCTGCATCCCCCCGTGTCACGAAACAATGGTTCTGCTTGCGAATGATTCTGTGTGCCTTTAAGCCTTCCATATGCCTGAACAGAATGATGTCGCCACGCTTCAGCTCGTCAATGGCGACGGGTTCGACCCGTAGGAATTCGCCATCGTCGATCGCCGGGAACATGCTTCGCCCTCTGGCCTGAAAACGAATTCCGGCGCCGCCAGTGATGAGTTGTGCAGCCAGTCGTGAAAATGCTTCCGAGTCTGCCCAGTCCTTATTCATGAAACTTAAGCGCCTCCTCAATGGCGCGAGCGTCGGGAGTGAATTGGAACTCGTAACACGGCGCAGTATCGAGCGCACGTTTTAGAAATTCGAGAGAGTGTTCAAGTCCCGACGCGCTGTGAAATGGCGGGAAGCTGCGAGCAAACACTTCTCCAACGGCCGCCGCCTTGGTCAAAGGCCTGATCAGGTTTTGAGTGCCGTGTTGCAGGATGAAAATTCTTTTGAGTCGGGCCTGATTGGCAGAGGCAAAAGCAGCTTCCCCGTGCCACGGTGTGCCGTACATCCACAGCCCGTCATGGTTAAGCCGCAAAATGATGCGGTCATCACTAAGAATTTCAGGATTGCGGATTGACTGCCACAGTCGCGCAGTAGTGCTCTTGCCGGCACCGGAGTGGCCGAGAAAAAGATGACCGCCAGTCTCACGATCGATCAAGCCGCAGCCGTGGACCTCGACTCCAATTCCCGAGGCCAGATAGTTGGTGACCAGGAGTTCGTCGATTGGGTATTCCAGGGGATCGAAGGGGCGGCGGGATTGCAGGAGTTCGCGATTCAGCGTAATTTGAGCCCGCCTAAAATCGCGGTCGACGCGCATTCGTTTATACGGAGCAGCACCGAGTACTAAAGTTGTGAAGTCGAACACGCAATCCGAGCCCTCGCGAAAGAGCTTCCAGACAGCGCCGGAATCGAATGACGGTTTGTCAGTCGAGGGCCGCAATGTGTCAGACCAATTGAGACTCACTTGGATATCAGGAAATTGCTGCTGAGTTTCAAACCCGGAGGAAATGCGTGTGTAGCCGTCCCACTCGCGGCCCAGCCCAATGGATACACGTCCAATTTGCAGGCAGGTGTTATTGCCGGGACATGCCACGGATGGGCTCGCATTGTAAGTTGAGACTGGCAACATACGTGTTTTGCGCGATGCCGATTACGACCCAACCGAGGAGCAACTGGTCTGCGAGCAGGTCGGCGCGACAGGTCCTGACACGTTCAAACTCTTGCAATGACCCAGCACTGCCTCCTCCGGACGCAAGCTGATCACGGTGATCATGGGTGCCTGATATTTCTTTTTCTTCCGGGAATTGCTGTCGTCAGCCATCAAGGCTTGCCTCCACTAGGTTCCGGTTCAATGCGCCGACCCACATCCACCGCATCCCGCTCCCGCTGACTGGTTCAAAACCGGAAGCAGCGGTTGTGCAACCGTCCACTCAGCGGCACTCACTTGCTGCGAGCGAATTCGCATTGCTGATTCGGCCAGGGCAAGGGCGCGTTCAGGCTTCCGGCAAAATTCGCAATCGCCATGCTCGGGCACGTCGAAGCCGAGAGCGAGAGCCCGCAGGTGCGCCACCTCACAAAGGAATTCGACCGGAGACTCAGGATCGCTATTCTCCAGTTCACCGTTGGCTGGACACATGCTGCACACCGAACGAATGCGGCAGGTCTGGCATTTTGTCAGCTGTTTGCGTTCTCGCTGACGAACGTTCAGCAAAAAATGGTCCCAGCCCGCACGCACGCTGCCTGTGCGAATGTCGTAAGTTTCCTGATGCGATAGCACGCAGATGCTCATGTGCCCGTAAGGGTCAATCGCGAATGCCTTCAAGCCTCCGCCGCAGGAATACAGATTTTTGCGCGCACTAATTGGAGCCGCCATCTCGTGCTGCAGATTGGCTTGGTGTTCCGCAGCAACTTTCGACCAGTGCAAATCTAAGGTAACGACGTCTTCCGGCGACAGCCGTACTCCGAGCGGCGCCTGGGAACAATCGATACGTGGATTAATCAATGAGTCAAACTTGAATTCGACACCGAGCTCCTGCTCAGCGAACTCCCTCATCGCGATGACTTCGTGCTTATTGATGCTGGTGGCAACGGTCTTCAGCTTCAGCGGCAGGCCGCGATCTAACAGCAGCCGGATTCCCCTGATGCAGCGCTCATAGCTGCCGGGAAGCTGCGTCATGGCCTCATAGGTTTTTTTGGTGCGACCGTAGAGCGTAATTTCGATCCCGAACGGCGGATACTCGCGCAGATAATCGGCGACTTTCTCGTTGATGAGTATCCCATTGCTGAAGAGGGTGATGAGAAAACCCTTTTGCTTGGCGCACGCGTAGATATCAAGAAAGTCTTTACGAGCGAAAATCTCTCCGCCTGTGAAGAGGAGCCACATGACTCCCATACTGGAGAGCTCAGTCAGGAGGGCGCCGTACTCGTCCTTGCTCAGTTCGCGATTACGGGCGGGCAAGTCACCCATCGCCAGATTGTTGTAACAGTGCTGGCATTCGAGGGGGCAGCGGCGCGTCACTTCCAGCGAGACTTCCAATGGCACTCGCTTCTGACTGAAGTGATTGTGAAGCGCCAGACTGAACTCGCCGTAAGAGACCGAGTTCATTCACACGCTCCCGAGGTGCACACCAGACCAGCGGAAGTCATTTCGGAGAGAAATAAATCTACATCGTGGGCAATCTGCGAGCGATCGCCTTCGAATTCTCGCTCAATGGCAGCGACGATCTCATCTCGGCTGCAGCGTTGGCAGATGGCCTGCCAAATTATGCTGCCGACTTCATTCAACCCGTAAATGGACGCGAGGTCGCCGACACCCTTGCGCACGGGCACAATCAGTGTTTCACCGGCAATCACTCGGGACACAACCGAATCCGAGCGAACATAAGACTGCATTTTGTATGCCCCCCGCGACACACAATGTCTCAGTCTGATTTTGAGACGAACTGGGTTCACCTTAGCAGAGGAATTCCGGTGCACGTGTTAGCTAGGTAGGTTCTGCAAAGCCCGCGTCAACTGGGCATCGGCGCGGAAAGCTGCAATCAAAAAAAATTCGATCTCTAGAATCCTGGCGCCTTTTCCAAATTCTTGTTGCAGGTTCCATTGGTTGGCTGCGGAGGAAGCATTGGAGGAGTCAGCAGTCGAGGCCCGGCAGAAAAATCGAAAAACTCCATCATGTTATCGGCACTGGCATCCCGGGCAGTCAGCGAGGTCGCATGAAATGTGTCTTCAATCAGGCGCAAGATCGAAGTGTAATCACGCGTGGTGTGCGAGACGAAATTCGGTCTTACCCAGGGCGAGATCACGATCATAGGGACGCGAAATCCACTCTGGTTAAAATCGCCTGGCTTGTCAGTGGAGCGAAGCGCAGGCGGCATGCTATCGGGCCTCACTTCGCGAGCGGGGCGCACGTGATCGTACAAACCGCCGCCCTCGTCGAATGTAAGAATGAATGCGGAGTCCGGCCAGGAGGCGCTGGGAACGCACGCACCGGTGCTTGAAAGCGTCGGGCACATCAGGCCATTGATGATGTTCGCCACATCGGCGGCCCCCTGCTGGATGTTGTTGTCAGGATGTTCGTCTAAACCGATTGTCCCGCCGCGTTCGATAAAAATTACTGAGGGCAGCGTCGAATCATTCTTTACATCGTTGAACCAGTTAGCGATGGGCTGCACTTTGGTGCTGTCGGTCTTATAAATAGAGAACTGCTGAATGAAGGCTGAGGTCGCGCTACCCTGGTAGTAGTATCGCCAGCTCACGCCTGCCTTATCAAGATTGGCGAAGATCGTCGGCTGGGTGAAGCCTCCCGAGGGCGGGCTGACTTGAAGCGCGTTGCCAAACGAGGTCGCCGTAAACAGATAAAACCGGTTGGGAACTGTATTGGCGAGCAGCGGAGAGAAGAACCGGTCGCTGGTAGCAAATCTTGCAGCTGCCGCGTAATAAAAAGGAAGATCGGCTTGAGTGTAGTACCCCATCGCCCGCGTGCCGGTTGGATCGATAGTCGAGGCAACGGATGTAGTCGTCAGCATGAAATTGTCCATCTTCCCGCCGTCAACATCCACATGACTCTCGTTCCAGGAGGGGCTCAGGTTTTCTGTGCAGACGGTTTGGTAGTGGAACGGATGCACGGGCTGCCCTTGAGTATTCAACAGCGTCGCATTTAAATTCAGGCCGTCGATGTTGTTAGAGAAACCGAGCGATGATCGGTACACTCCCAGCATTCCGAAGTAGTCATCAAACGAGCGGTTCTCCTGGACAAGAAAGATGATGTGCTTCAGGTGTGATAGCCCTTTTGAAGGGTCGGTGACAGTGATATAGATTGCTTGCTTAAAAATTGCTCCGGTACTGTCTTGCGCCTGCACGGAAATCGAATGTGTTGCCACCGTAAGAGAGGTTATGTACAAGTCGAGGCTCGCCGAATTGGAGACCCCACCCTTGGCCACGCCGTCGATAAAAAGTGTCATGGTGCTAACCGGATTGGAGTCCGTGGCAGCCGCAACGACATGGACCGGCTGGCTGACTACCGAGCCATTAACTAACGAGCAGATTGTGACCGTTTGATTGGTGGCGTTCAGAGCGCACGGCGGCTGCATTGCAACCGAAACGTTGGTTTTAAATGTCGCTCCCGTGTTGTCCCACGCCTGAACGGTGATAAGGTGATTGCCGACTGTAAGTGTCTGGAAGGCATCGATCGTGGAAGTGTTCACCTGGTTGGTGAGTTTGTTGTCCACGTATATCTGGACGGCGGTGACGGTGTGCGAATCGGTGGTGCCGGCAACTACGTGAACCGGGCTTTGCACGAGTGCATTGGGCGAAGGCGTGCAGACGGTCACAGACGGGCTGGTTGTACTTAGAGTGCACGGGCTCGCGGCCAGAGCCCGTCCGCAAACCAGGGTCATTAGCGCTGCGATGATGACGGCATAGACAGGCACGCTG
>Ga0075436_100001625_pt1 | contig 15378 bp, 18 predicted proteins | sample RhiMethybrSRZTD5_FD_75303 | JGI IMG/M metagenome (GOLD analysis project Ga0075436, IMG submission 75303) | Populus rhizosphere microbial communities from Tennessee, USA - Rhizosphere MetaG P. TD hybrid SRZTD5 | ecosystem: Host-associated > Plants > Roots > Rhizosphere > Soil | place: USA...
CCTCGAGCGGCAGGCGCAGCAGCACATAGCCGGCGCCTCCGACGCCGACCGCAGTGACCGTGTCGAGAATGCGCTCGATCTCCGCGTCGTTGATCGCCGGCACGATGGGGGCGACCATGGCCCGGGTCGGAATGCCGGCTTTCGCCAGCGCCTCGAGCGCAGCGAGCCGACGCGCCGGCGCCGAGGCGCGCGGCTCCATGATCCGTGCGAGCTTCGCATCGAGGGTCGTTACCGAGAGCGCGACCTTGACCAGGTTGCGCTGCGCCATGCGGGCCAGAATGTCGATGTCGCGCAGGATCAGCGCCGACTTGGTGACGATCCCGACCGGATGGCCCGCCCGCTCGAGCACGCCGAGGATCCGCCGCATGATCTCGTAGCGCTTCTCGATCGGCTGATAAGGATCGGTGTTGGTGCCGATCGCGATGGTGCGCGGCGAATAATTCGGCGCCGAGAGCTCGCGCTCGAGCAGCTCCGGCGCGTCGGGCTTGGCGAACAGCTTCGATTCGAAATCGAGCCCGGGGGAAAGGCCCATATAGGCGTGGGTCGGCCGGGCGAAGCAGTAGATGCAGCCGTGTTCACAGCCGCGGTACGGATTGATCGAGCGGTCGAACGGGATGTCGGGCGAGTCGTTCCGGGTAATGACCTTGCGGGCGGTGTCGAGCGCGACCGTGGTCTGGAAGACGGGCAGGTCCTCGATGCTCTCCCAGCCGTCGTCAAAGCCTTCGCGGGCCTGCGGCTCGTAGCGGCCGGTCGCGTTCGACTGGGCGCCGCGGCCCCGCCGGCGCAGCTGATCGACGCCCGTCCCGAGACATTCGTCACGGGCCGGATCGGAGGCGAATTTGCCCGCCGGGGCCGCTTGCGGCGGCTCCGGCGGGCGACGGCGGGGGGCAGCAGACGGTGACATAAAGAAAGAATAGCGCGCCGGCAAGAACAAAACAAGAACCTTGTTGATGAAAATGGGCTGGCTCGATGGCGACCGACGCCATCATCTTGAAAACCCAATGCTTTTGGCAAAAGATGCGGCCGGAGCCGGGTGCGCCTCGCCATGCGAGGCGCGTGGTTCCGCGAGGCATCCATGCTCACCGTCATCATCCCGACCCACAACAGCGAGCGCGCGCTGGTGCCGACCCTCGCCGCCCTCGTCCCGGGCGCGATGAGCGGACTCGTGCGCGACGTGATCGTCGCGGACGGCGGCTCGACCGATGGGACCGCGAGCGTCGTCGACGTGGCGGGCTGCGAGATCATGCAGTCGACTGCACCGCTCGCGGCCCGGCTCAAGGCTGCGGCGGCCGCCGCTCGCGGGAGCTGGCTTCTGTTCCTGCGACCCGGGACCGTGCTCGATGGGGCCTGGGTCGAGGAGGTCTCCCGGCTGATCGACGACGCCGGCCTGCGCGGCACAGCCGATGTGGAGGCCGCGGCCTTCCGCCGGGGCACGGCGCCCGGCCCGGCCGAGCCGTTGTGGCGCCAGGTTTTTGCGCTCATCGGTTCGGGATTGCGGGGACCGCATCCCGACCAGGGGCTTCTGCTCACCCGCACCGCCTACGCGCGGCTCGGTGGTCATCGCGCGGAAGCGGCGGACCCGGAGGCGGATCTCGTCGGCCGCATCGGGCGGCGGCGCGTCGCCGCCCTGCGGACGGCGGCCGTGCCCTGGCGCAATAGTTGACATCGTCAAGTATTTGATTGACGCTGGCACTGATCTGTCGCGGGAGCCGCCGCCATGCCTGCCCCCTCCCCCGCCGCGCGCGCCGCCGTCCGTCGCGACATCGAGCCGCGCATCGCCGCCGTGCGGCGCTTCTCGCGCTTCTACACCCGCCGCCTCGGCCTCTTGCACGACGGCTTCCTCGACAGCCCGTTCTCGCTCGCCGAGGCGCGCGTGCTCTACGAGCTCTCCCGGCGCGAGGCGACGACGGCGAGCGCGGTCGCGGCCGAGCTCGACCTCGATCCCGGGTATCTGAGCCGGATCCTACGCAGCTTTGCGGAACGCGGCCTGGTGAGCCGCACCCGCTCGTCCGAGGACCGGCGGCAGAGCCGGCTCGCGCTCACCGCCAAGGGACGCCGGGCTTTTGCGCCGCTCGAGCGCCGTTCGCACGATGACGTGGCCGCCATGCTCGATGGCCTGTCCGGGCCCGAGCAGGAGCGGGTCGTCGGCGCGATGGGCGCGATCGAGCGGCTGATCGGAGCGCGCGAGCAGATTGCGCACGACCATCGAGGCTACGTGCTGCGCCCGCCCCGCACCGGCGAGATGGGCTGGGTGGTCGCGCGCCACGCGGTACTCTATGGGCAGGAGTACGGCTGGGGGGCGCGCTTCGAGGGACTGTGCGCCGAGATCGTTGCCGAGATGATCGCGCGTCATGACCCGGCGCGCGATCGCTTCTTCATCGCCGACATGGACGGCGAGCCGGTCGGCTCGGTGTTCGTGGTCAAGGAGACCGACGACGTCGCGCGGCTCCGCCTGCTGCTGGTCGAGCCGAAGGCGCGCGGGCTCGGCATCGGCAAGCGCCTGGTCGACGAGTGCATCGCCTTCGCGCGCGGCGCCGGATACGCGTCGATGACCCTTTGGACGCACAGCATCCTGACGGCGGCGCGCCGGATCTACCAGGACGCGGGGTTCACCAAGGTGGCCGAGAAGCCGCACGCCGACTGGGGCGTTGCGGTCGTGGGCGAGACCTGGGAGCGGGAGTTGTGAGTGGTCGGATCGCTCACGCGGGCCGATGATCCGAGGCCGCCCCCAACTCCAGATGATGGGTTCTTCATTCGTTCGCTCTTGAAAATTTTCGGCCCCGCGCCAAATCGAACTCCGTCAAGCGCCTGACGGGCTTGGCACGGTCGCCGGCGGATCACTGCGACGCCGGTTTTGTATCCATGTTGCTCACGTCGAGGATGTGGCTATGAAACAACTACTCTGTCCCGGCCTGCTGGCCGATTCCCTTCATTCCGATCTCGAGACCTTGTTGCACCCTGCGCGTGCCTACGCACGGCCGTGCGACGTGGTCGCGGACCCGAAGCTGACGCTCAATGAAAAGCGGGCGATCCTTGCCTCGTGGGCTTCGGATGCGTGCGCCGTCGAGGCGGCGCCCGCCTTGCGCCGCGCCCCTGGAAGCGAACGGCCGGTGTCCATCGATGCCATCTTGGAAGCGCTGAGCGACCTCGACAAGGTGAAGAGGCGGCGATCCGCCGACGGCTTCGGGTCGCTCCAGCCTCCGGCTCGCGACCACTCGGATAAAGCTCTGTCGCACTAAATCTCCGCCCTTGGTGCGTCCTTCTTCGTGGGCCGCTCAGTGGGCTGCGAAGCAGTGGCGCGTCGGTGAGCGAATGACAAGGAACAATGGCCATGGTTTCCAGCTTCAGCAGTCCCTTCGATGCACTCTTCGCGCTTCAGCGCACTCTCGACGCAAACCTAGCGAGCGGCTGGCTTGGGGCCGGCACGGCCGGTCCAGGCAGCTTCCCGCCGATCAATGTCTTCCAAAAGGGCGATGACTTCGTTGCCGTGGTGGAATTACCGGGTGTCGACAAGGGCAGCCTGGAAATCGAAGCGAAGGAAAACACGATCCGCATCGCCGGACGCAAAACAATCAAGTACGACGAGAATGCGAGCGTGCACCGGTGCGAGCGCGTGATGGGCTCGTTTGATCGTACGATCGCTGTGCCGATCCAGATCGATCCAGACGCCATCCGCGCCGAGATGCGCGACGGCGTGCTTGCCTTGTTCATTCCGCGCGCGGAAAGAGACAAGCCGCGCAAGATCAGCATTGGGTGACATTTGCCATCGGGAGCTGGGTCATGACAACCGGACAAGAGCTGCAGGTGCAGCAAAAGCGCGAAGTAGAAAAAAAGCAGGAGAGCACAGTCCCGGCCCGCGTTTACGTGCCGGTCACCGATATATTCGAGACGAACGCCGCGTTGATGCTCGCGCTGGAGATGCCGGGTGTCGATCGCGAGAACATCGACGTCAAGCTTGAGAGCGGTGTTCTGACGATCGAGGGCACCATCGATTTCACGAAGTACGAAGGTATGTATCCCGTTTACACGGAATACAACGTTGGCAACTACGCGCGCACTTTCGAGCTGTCCAGCGATATCGACCAGGAACGTATCAGCGCCGAGCTTAAGGACGGCGTGGTCATGCTGACATTGCCGAAACTCGAGAAGGCGAAGCCTCGGAAGATCAAGGTGAGCTGATCGCGCAAGATGATCAAGAGCGTTGGGCGCCTTTTCTCGTACAAAAGAGAAGGCTCAACGCTCGCCACCCAGTTCAGTTGGGAGTGAAGCGATGGATACGGACGTTCGGGTTCGGCGACGCAGCCGCGACGCTTTCTGGCTCGATTGGATCATGCTGGCAGCGAGCCTCATGACCGTCGCCTGGCTGGCTTTTCTCCGTTAGGAGCGCGAGCAATGGATCAGGGTTGCACCTGGTGCGAGGAAGGCAAGATCGTTCAGCTTGCCGAGTATCGGCGAAGGCTCGCGCGTGACGACAACGGGCGTCCGCCGCCTTCACCCCGACCTGCAGCGGCCAGACGGCCAGTGCCGCTAATCTCGACTGATGTGTTCGGGCGTCCGTACAATCCCGGCAGGGGCGTCGTCGCCCGCGCATTAATTTCTCAGCCGCCGAGCTTAGCGCTAAAAGCAAAAGGCCCCAGGGGCGGCTCCAGAATTGGCCGTTCAACCGCAAGCGCGCTTCGGCCCGTGGTCTTTGCTGCAGAGTGAGCGCCGGCAATATAGTAGCGGATAGTGTCGGGGGTACTTGTTCTTACGTCGAAGGAGCCGCTGTGTCATTTGATGTATAAGAGCGTAGGAACAGGCTTTATGACAGCAATGTCATGCCGAAGGGATTACGAGTAGAACAAAGGCTGCGACGCTACCGGGCCCGGGCGGCTCAATACCGCCGACAGGCCAAATTGGCGGAAACGGTAGATATAAGGGACCGGTGCAACGCCCTCGCCGCGGCATACGAACGTCTCGGCAGGCGCGAGCTTCTCGACAGAAGTGCCAGCGACCGCAGCCGGGCACGGTAGGTCCGTCTCTAACGCCTTCGTGCGAAGACCGCTCCGCAGAAAAACTCTTAATCCTTACCACCCGACGCGCGTCGGTGGGGTCTAAGGGTTGTTGATTGTCGTTTGGAGCGCTGGGCGCATGACCGCGCTTTCGCACCTGCCCTACTCGTCGTGGAGATGCAGGCAGTGACGTTCTTAAGGAACTTCCTCTCAACTACGCCGATCATCTTGATCTGGGTCGCTTTCGGGTTGGCGATCTTTGCTGCCGTTGGCGCAGTCTGGTCCGCCGTAGCGGCGCTCTTCTGCCTCTTGGACAAGAACGGCCCGCGGGCGGCGTCCTGGGCGAAGTTCATGCTGTTCTATGTCTTCGCTTTCGCGGTCCTCGGCGGCTGGGTGGTAGTCTTGCTATTTGAGTGAATGTTCAGTCGCCCCCGCCATCATGCAGCCGCCGCGAGGCGCGCTATTATGGTGCGGCTTGGCAGGGTGCGAAATAACATTCACTCGCATGAGCACGAAGCCGACTAATGAGTGGTGCATCATCCGCATCAAGATAGCCCGGCGGCCTACGCCGGACATGTTCGCGTGGCTGACGAGGAGGAAGCGATCCATAAGGCCATCCACGAATTCAAGATCAATCAAGCTGTCTGGCATTGTCGTGCCGGCGCGGTGCATTCCTCTGTGCGGCATCGAGGTACCCGCGCCGTCCGTTTCACGCGCACTGTCAGTTTCACGCGTCACTTTACAATCGGAACCCGCACTCATTCGCCCAACAGCGGAAGCGAGGCGGGGCGCATCTCGCCTAGATTTCGTTCCGCTACGGCGCGCAGCGGAACGGTCCTTTGCGCGCGGCGTTCTCGCTCATCACTGTGTCCGAGCCGGTCGGCGCGGTCGTAGTCGGGTAGAGGAACCACTGTCGCAACGCGCGCGGCCGCCCGCCGTGCGACTGCCTCCGATCGGCGTTGGATCGAAATCGCCCCTTGCGGCGCCGGACGGCAGGCGCCGGCGCACGCCTTCCGGTCGGGCGCCCGCGCTGCTGCATGCTTCAGTGGTGGGCTGAAACGCTCTTGATGCACGCGGAGAGAATTTCGGCGGATGCCGAATGGCTGATATCGCCGAGGCTGAGCATGCCGATCATCCGTCGGCTCTTGTTGATGACTGGCAACCTCCGGACCTTCAGCTCCTCCATATGCCGCACCGCCTTGGCGAGGTCGTCGTCCTCACGACAGCAATGGATTTCACTGGTCATCACGTCGCGCGCCATGGCGCGGCGGGGATCGAAGTTGTCCTGAGCCAATCCCTTGCACACGATGTCTCGGTCGGTCACCATCCCGATCAATCGGTCGTTCTCGCCGATGGGGATGGCTCCTACATCATGGTCTCGCATCAGCCTTGCGAGTTCGGCTACGGGGGTATCCGGACTGACCCAATCGACGCCCTTGTGCATCGCGTCTTTGACTTTCATGGTGGGATCTCCGTTGCAAACGAAGCCCCTCCCTCAATTCCATTATAGGCCGGATCGTTTCCATCGCCACGCATTTCGGGAGAGCGCTTCGCCGAGCGGCTACGGAGAGCAGGATTCCTGAGATCGTGACAGAGCTTTCGGCCGGCCGGCTTGGTAGTAAGATCGAATGATTCAGACAGTCGAACTTGGCCTCGATACCTTCGGCGACATCACGGACGGGCCGGACGGTAAGCCGCTGCACGCCGCACAGGTCATCCGCAACCTCGTCGAGGAGGCGGTCCTGGCCGACGAGGTCGGCGTCGACTTCATCGGCGTCGGCGAGCACCACCGCGCCGATTTCGCCGTCTCGTCGCCGGAAATGGTGCTGGCGGCGATCGCCGCCCGCACCCGGCGGATCAGGCTCGGCTCTGCGGTGACGGTGCTCTCGTCCGACGATCCGATCCGGGTTTTTCAGCGGTTCTCCATCCTCGACGCGCTGTCGAACGGGCGCGCCGAGGTCATGCTGGGGCGCGGGTCCTTCATCGAGTCGTTTCCGCTGTTCGGCTTCGACCTCGAGAAGTACGAGGAGCTGTTCAACGAGAAGCTCGATCTGTTCGCGGCCGTGCTGCGCGAGCAGCCCGTGACATGGAGCGGCACCACGCGGCTGCCGCTGGCGGACCAGAGCGTCTATCCGAAGACGCAAACTGGCCGGCTGACGACCTGGATCGGGGTCGGCGGCACGCCGCAGTCCGTCATGCGCGCGGCGCACTACGGCCTGCCGATGATGCTCGCGGTCATCGGCGGCGATCCGCGCCGGTTCGCTCCCTTCGCCGATCTCTACCGCCGCGCGCTCAAGGAGCTGGGCAAGCCCGAGCTGCCGGTCGGGCTGCATTCGCATGGCTACGTCGGCGAGACCGACGCGCAGGCCCGCGAGGATCTCTTTGCCGACTACAAGCGCATGCGCGACAAGATCGGCGCCGAGCGCGGCTGGCCGCCGATGTCGCGCGGCGACTTCGAGCGGGAGATCGAGCACGGCTCGCTCTATGTCGGCTCGCCCGAGACGGTTGCGCGCAAGATCACGGCGAGCGTCAAGGCGCTCGGCGTGAGCCGCTTCGACATGAAATACAGCGCCGGACCCCTCTCGCACGAGAAGATGATGCGCAGCATCGCGCTCTATGGGGGCAAGGTCATTCCGCTCGTGCGACAAATGCTGGGCTGAGCCGGAGCGGCGTGAGATGAGCGGCGCCGGGCGTTAACCTTAATGAAGCATTAATCCGGGTCGGGCCGGGGCGAGGTAACGTCCTGACGTTCACCTGACGCAACGTCCGTTTAGGGTATCCCGGCTCTTCCCCCCCGAAGAGCGAAACGGGCCCGATCTCTCACGTCCCCCCTTACCCCCGAGGTCGGGCCCACCCCATTTTCCAATTTGCAGATTTGCTCTGGCGATCCCGCATTCACGCAGCTTCGTGTTGGGGACAGCTTCAAAGGTTTTCCGGAATACCTCGGCGCCGACGCCGGCCGCATTAAAGACGTCGGCAGCTCCGTTTCGAAAACCTACGCCGCCATTGGCACCACGGCGAGAGGCGCGACTGCGTGGCGCGAGCATGAAGCACGCGCAGCGCATCGAGTCGCTACCCCAAGGCGGCGCATCGGCAGCCGGAGCAACCGAATTTGCGGCGCGCGCCTGCCCTATGACCTCGCCGGGACCTTATTACGAGCGCCAATCACGCATGTGGTCGAACAACATGGTGCCGTCCGACATCTTCTCGTTGGCGACCATGTACCGTTGTCCACCATCCCGGTAGAACATCGCCTGCCCGGTGGCCAATTCCCGTCGATGCGGTCTGACCGCAGACACGCCCGCGGCGCTCATCTTGAGAACCCTGACCCGGCCGTTCTGGTCGACATGGATGGCTTGGTTGTCAAACAGGTGGTCAAGGATGACGTCCTGCGCCTCCTCCGATCCTTGAGGCGGACCTTGGGCGCGGACGCTCGACGCGAGTGCCAGCGTTGCGCCTGATGCAAGCAATGCTCTTTTCGTGATCGACATCATGGGGCTCCTCGGCTTCAACGTGAGTTGAACAGCCTGAATCACCGGCTCTCGCCGTTTTGCGGCGTCTGACCCAGCATGCGGAGCATGGATCCCCGCGTCTTGTAGAATTATCCAATTCTTGTCGCTGCACGTCGTCTTATTTACGCCGCGGCGGATCAGTTCGTCTTAGTGCGCACCTACACCGGGAGGATCCAATGCAAATGCATCACATCTGAGCAAGATCAAGAATACGAGCACCTCGGCCTGATCGCCGGATTCGTACTCGTGTCGATCCGCGGAGGAAGCCAGACCCTGAACCGTCCTCGCACACGCACCGGGAGAGTGGCGTGATCAACAAATCGTCGGCAATTTCCGCTTTGCTCAGCTTCAATGGCGGCTTTGTTGATACGGCCGGATTCCTTGGCCTGCAGGGACTCTTCACAGCCCACGTGACCGGGAACTTCGTGACTTTGGCGGCAACGCTTTTGTCCGGAACGCACGGCGTGATCGCGAAGCTGCTGGCATTGCCCGAGTTCATGATCGTGATTGCCGCCGCCCGCCTGATTGGCGCCGCGCTGCGGGCGCGTGGCTTGCCGGCCCGGCAGGTCCTGCTGATCGCTAAGGTCATTTGCCTGTTCGCGTTCTTCATCCTCGCCGTCGCCTTCGGGCCGTTCCCCGACAGCGATGCGCCGGCCGCGCTGTGGACTGCCTTCGCGGGGATCGCCGGCATGGCGATTCAGAATGGGATGCAGCGCGTGCATTTCAGCAACCTGCCGCCGACAACGCTGATGACGGGAAACACCACGCAGGCGGTGTTGGACGGGGTCGACCTTCTGCGCGGCACGCCAGGACCGGATGCGGCGGCGGTGCGCGCCCGGTTGAGCCGCACGCTCTGGAGCATCTTCTGGTTCGCGCTTGGATGCGCGCTGGCGGCCGGTCTCTACTATTTGGCCGGCTTCTGGTGCCTCGCGCTACCCGTCGCGGTGGGTGCCGCCACGGCGATGCTGCGCCAGGATGGATGAGGCTTACGTCGCCGACATGGTTCGTCGCTCACGGCTTCCAAGACACGTCGCGGCAAGACAGATCCGGCTATCGCCCAAGCCAACCCTCACCGTCTATTAGAAATGCCGGAGACCAATTGCCTCCGTCCACCTACGTCTTTGGTTTTGGTGGGATGTGTAATGGGAAGGATTGTCTGCATGTATTCGGCCAGCGCGTCGCAAAACGTGAAGGCGTAAGGCGGAAGGCGGCGGCGCCTGTCCCATTGAATTGCAACTCTCTCGCGAACGGGTTTGCGGCCATGGGTTACGCGAGCAACTCGCACCGCGTATCGGTCCGTTCGCTGAAGCGACGGGATGATCGCCACACCTTGCCCAATCTCGGCCAGAGCCAGCAACGTGTGCGGTGCGCGACTCTCCAGCAGAACATCGGGCCGGACGTCTGCAAGGCGGCACGCCGCATCGAACAGCCTCCGGACAGAATAGCCGGGGTCCAGCAACAGCAACGGATAGGAGGCAAGACCGCGGACATCTATGACGCCCGCCTGACCGAGATCGAGGGAGCGGGCAGCGACAGCCAGGGCATCGACGGGCGGCAGGACCCGACTGTCGAAGCGAGGATCACCTTGATCAAGTCTGATGCCGACGTGTGCCTCGCCACGCTCAAGAATTTCTGTCTGAGCAGGACCGAGCGCTTCCATGAGCTGCACATGTACGTTGGGAAACCGCTCGGCATATCGCGGTAGAAACCTCGCCAGCACGCTCTCGATCGTGTGCGGAGGCGCGGCGACCTTCAGCACACCCCGGTCTCCCCCCCGAAGGACCGCCGCGCGTTCGCGGACCGCATCGAGATCGGCCAATACGCGGCGACAATCCGCGAGGAGTTGCTCGCCCTCTGCGGTCAGGACCAGACCTCGACCGACGTGGTCGAACAGCGTCAGGCCCAGCTCCTGCTGAAGATCGCCGATTTGTCGGGAAAGCGCCGGCTGTCCAATACGCAGGCGCACCGCCGCTTTCGATACGCTGCCCAATTCAGCGACTGCAACGAAGGTTTTCAGGCGCCTCGTATCCATCGTTCAATCGTATGCCCCGCAGGCATTGATTTCCAGCACAATTATGCATTGGACGGGAGGTCGCTCGAGGAGCAAAGTCGTCGCAACGAACTCGCACTACCGGGATCCATCGCTGCTTTACATCGTGCGCTCTTTGCAATGCCCGCCAAGGGAGGATCGTCATGGCGAACGGCAGGAACAGCAGCACTCTGACGACCAAGGTGAGCAATCCCACTCGACTCCGCCTCTCCCGCCGCGCGATCCTGGGCCTTGCTGGAAGTTTCGGGGTCGCGACACCCCTCGCAACGGTCGGGATTGCCCGTGCATGGACGGCGATGCGGAGCGCATCTCTTCCCGACGACCTCCCTGTTTGCCGCGCTGCAATGACTGGAGACGGACTATCGGGACCGCCGCGTAGGCTCACGCTTGCGTGGAACGCGACCTCGATCTGCACGGCGGCAGCTCCCGTCGGCAAGGAATGGGGCATCTTTGCAAAGCATAACCTCGACGTCGATTTCATCAATTTCGGGGGATCCACCGAACAACTGCTCGAAGCCATCGCGACAGGCAAGGCGGACGCGGGTATCGGGATGGCGCTGCGCTGGCTCAAGCCGTTGGAGCAGGGATTCGATGTTCGCATCGCCGCCGGCGTGCACGGCGGCTGCATCCGGCTTCTCGGCGCCAAGGCCGCTGAGATTGGCACCCTGGAATCGCTCCGCGGCAAGACCATCGCCATCAGCGACCAGGCAAGCCCGGCCAAGAACTTCTGCTCGATCGTGTTCGCCAAGAACGGTATCGATCCGGCCAGAGACATCGACTGGCGGCAGTACCCGGCCGATCTGCTCGCGCTTGCCGTCGAGAAGGGCGAGGCCCATGCGCTCGCCGACAATGATCCGCGCACCTATCTCTGGCTCAAGAACGGCAAACTCAACGAGGTTCTGACCAATCTCTCAGGCGAATTTTCCGACCGAATCTGCTGCGTGCTCGCCATCCGAGGAAGTCTCGTCCGTGCGGAGCCGGATACGGCGAGGGCGTTGACGCGGTCCGTGCTCGAGGCCGGCGACATCGTCGCTCACCATCCTGCCGATGCTGCCGCAGTGTACGCGGCTTATGGTGGCAAGGGCCCATTGGACGACCTCTCCGCCATGCTCGCCAGCCACACGCATCACAATCATCCGATCGGGACGGCGCTCAAGCGGCAGATCCTGTTGTACGCGAACGAGCTCAAACAGGTAGACGTGCTCAAGCGAAGTACGGATCCGGCGAAGTTCGCGGAACGGGTCTACGTCGATCTCCTGAGTTGAGCGGGCAGCATGGCGATCGGCTCCGCAACGAATCAGGTGGGTCGCCCGTCGATGACGACTCTCGGCGGGCACCAGCGTTCGACGCGGCGGCCATGGATGCTCGGAACGCCGGCAGCGGCATGGATTGGAATAGGTTTGCTCACGGCTCTCTGGCCCGACCAGCCCGCAACCGATTGGGACTATACAGGCGAGCTTGCCGCTGCATTCGGCGCACTCGGCGCCGTGCTCGCATGTGCCGCGCTTGCCGATCATTGGGTCGCTTGCCCGCCGCGCATCTACCGCGTCGCACCGTGGATGCTTGCGCTCGCACTGCTTCTCGGCGTCTGGGAGACGGTCACGGCGAAGCTCGGCCTCCTGCCGATGCCGTTCTTCCCGCCGCCCCAGGCCCTGCTGGAGGTCGTGGTCGACGATCGGGCCCGCCTCGCTGAAGGCGTTCTCGCCTCGTTACGCCTGCTCGCGGCCGGTTATTTTCTCGGCGCCGCGTTCGGCTTCGTGGTGGGCGTGGCGATGGGCTGGTCGCGTGCCGTTGGCTATTGGATCCATCCGATCCTACGGCTGGTCGGCCCGCTCCCCGCGACGGCCTGGCTTCCGCTTGCATTTTTCGTTTTTCCGTCGAGCTACAGCGCGAGCACGTTTCTGATCGCGCTGGCCACCGGATTTCCCGTCACCGTCCTCACCTGGTCGGGCGTCGCAAGCGTGAGCAAGGCCTACTACGACGTCGCGCGCACCCTGGGGGCTGATCGAAGTTTCCTCATTCTGAAAGTGACCGTTCCGGCCGCGATGCCGCATGTCTTCGTCGGGCTGTTCATGGGACTCGGCAACTCCTTCGCCATCCTCGTCGTCGCCGAGATGTTGGGCGTCAAGGCCGGCCTCGGCTGGTATCTTCAATGGGCGCAAGGATGGGCCGCCTACGCCAACATGTACGCCGCCCTGTTGATCATGGCGCTCATCTTCTCCGGTTTGATCACCCTGCTGTTCCGCCTGCGTGATCGGCTACTGGCTTGGCAGAAAGGGCTGGTCCGGTGGTAGTCCGCATAGCCGTGTCGGACACTGCGGCGGTTCGGGCCGACATCCCGTCGGCGCGCGGAGCGGCCCTCTCGATTCACGACGTCAGCCATTGTTTCGAGCTAGAGGGACGTCCGCTGTCGGTGCTCGAACGCCTCAGCTTGCGTCTGGAGCCGGGCGAGTTCGTGGCGATCCTGGGCCCGAGCGGCTGCGGCAAGTCGACCTTGTTGCGACTTGTTGCCGGGTTGGACATCCCCGCGACCGGCCGACTGTCGATGAACGGCAAGGCGATCGACGGGCCTGACGCGTCACGCATCATCGTCTTTCAGGACCCGACGCTCTATCCGTGGCGGACGGTGTGGAGCAATGTTGCTCTCGGGCTGGAAGCGCGCGGAGTGCTGCGCAGCCATCGCGAACGCGTCGACGACGTGCTCCGGCTGGTCGGCCTCGAAGGATTCGCCACGGCTTATCCACGCCAGCTCTCAGGAGGAATGTCGCAGCGCGCAGCGCTCGCGCGGGCGCTGGTGAACGATCCAAAACTTCTCATTCTCGACGAGCCTTTGGGCCAGCTCGACTCGCTCACGCGCATCGCCATGCAGGAAGAGCTCGTGTCGTTGTGGCAGCGGGCGGGCTTTACCGCACTTCTGGTCACCCACGACGTGGAAGAGGCCGTGTTCCTTGCCAGTCGGATCATCGTTCTGAGCGAGCGTCCCGCCCGGATCACGGCCGAGGTGGCGAATGCACGGCCATATCCGCGTCATCGCGGCGATCCGCATCTCACCGAGCTTCGGCGGGAAATCATGGGCCATCTCGGCCTTGCCGAGTCCTGGTGAGAGCCGACCGAGCCATGCGCTTCCTCAGCTCCATTGCGCCAAACATCGCTTCTCGAAGGTCACGGCGGTTCGCAGATGGGGATGCTGCGATGAAACAAATGAGCCGGCTGTTCGCGGATGGAGGAGCGTACGAGCGTCTCATGGGCCGTTGGAGTCGCCTCGCGGGTGAAATTTTTCTCGACTGGCTCAACACGCCGGCAAATGCGCGATGGCTGGATGTAGGCTGCGGTAACGGCGCCTTCACCGAGGCGCTCATCGGTCGCAGTGCTCCCATCGAAGTCATCGGTCTCGATCCCTCGGAGGGCCAACTGGCTTTTGCGCGGACGCGGCCCGCTGCAAGATCGGCCCAATTCCGGACAGGTGATGCGCAAGCACTGCCCTTCGACGATGACCGTTTCGATGTCGCCGTCATGGCTCTCGTCGTGACTTATCTTTCCGACCCAGCCAAGGCGGTTTCGGAAATGGCGCGCGTTGTCCGGCCTGGCGGCTGGGTCGCCACGTACATGTGGGATGTCCCTGCTGCCGGAACGCCCGTTCATCCAATCTACGTCGCGATGGAATCGCTGGGGATGCCGGCTCCACGTCCTCCTGGCGCGGCGGTCTCCCGACCCGATACCATGCGAAGGTTGTGGGAAGATGCGGGTCTCGAGTCGATCGAAACCCGCGTCATCCGCATTCCCGTCGTGTACTCGGACTTCGATGATTTCTGGGACTCGAACAGTGCGCCGGTAGCGCCGTCGGGCAAAGCGATCCACGAACTGTCGCCAGCCGCACGGAAGCAAGTTCGAGAACGGCTCCGTGAACAACTGCTTGTCGGTTCTGACGGACGGATTGCGTATGAGTCCTTTGCGAACGCCGTCAAGGGCCGCGTCGGCAGGTGAAGGCTCCAAGGCCGCATTTTTAAAATGCTGACGCCGCGCCGGGCGGTCGACCAATCCAAGCTCGCCGCTCCGGGCAAATGGGAACCGCATTTACACTTTGCTTACCACGGCTGCTGGCTCGCCTTGATGCATCGGCTCGAATGCACGAGGTTTCTGCGGTCGTGTTGACCAGGAGTAAACCATGAGCGGACCGGCCGACATTCCAGGTGATCAGCTGCGGACCATCGTCGAGCGCATCGAGCACATCGACGAGGAAATCAAGGAACTGAACGAGGCCAAGCGGGAGATCTTTGCGGAAGCGAAGAGCAATGGCTTCGACGTCAAGGTGCTGCGGGAAGTGATCCGCGTTCGCAAGAAGGACAAGCAGGAGCGAGACGAGCAGGAAACGCTCCTCGATCTCTACATGCACGCGATCGAGACAGCCAAGCCGGTCGCCAAGGCGGCCTGACACAGCGGCAGGTGCCGACGGAGACGTCGGCACCTTCTTCCGCAGCGGCATACCGGCACGCCTTCTCTTCGGCGATTGGTTTTGCCCTCGCACACCGGACAAGAGCACCGGCATCGGTTCCGATACGCAGGAGTTTCTCGACGCTACGCTGGATTGCCCTAACGAGTCCGCGCTCTTGCCTTCCTTTGGTCAAGCCCGGGTGACCTGCTGGCCGCGTTACGCAACCACGGCCGAGTCTCACCATGACGTTGGAACGAGTAGTGTTCATGGCTGTCGCGCCGATATCATCGAACGACCGCATCACCGGCGTCGACGAAACGGTGATAACGCTCGCGCCCGAGGCTCCGAGCGCCACGCCTCATGCGCAGCCGCGCGGGCCGGCGTCCGGCAGGG
>Ga0075436_100001628_pt1 | contig 15372 bp, 15 predicted proteins | sample RhiMethybrSRZTD5_FD_75303 | JGI IMG/M metagenome (GOLD analysis project Ga0075436, IMG submission 75303) | Populus rhizosphere microbial communities from Tennessee, USA - Rhizosphere MetaG P. TD hybrid SRZTD5 | ecosystem: Host-associated > Plants > Roots > Rhizosphere > Soil | place: USA...
TCGTCAAAATGATCGAGCAGTTTTACGGCGTCAAGCACGAAGGGATTCCGTTTCTCGCCCGGGCCGGCATGACTGCAACGCGCACGGCCGCGCGAATCAAAGGTGGAACGGCGAGGCGGCTTGCGGAAGCCGGCAGTATCAAGCTGGCTGTGTTTGAAGATCAAAAGTTTGCCGGCGAATTTCCGAAGTTTCGCAGCACGCTCAACAACGCTCTGAATCAAACCTGGATGCCGCTCGTGCAAACGACTTCCGCCACCGACCAGGAACAGGTCTACATTTTTCTGCGCGAAGCGGGCGAGAAGTTCAACGTGCTCGTGATCACTATCGAGTCGCGCGATGCGAGCGTCGTCCAGGTCACGTTGTCGCCTGAAAACCTCAGACTCTTACTGAAAGATCCGGAAGGCACCGGCAAAACCATCACCGAAGAAGCCACGATCATCGATCAGGAGTAAGTCATGCATAGAACCCGTTTGCATTTCTTGTTGCTCGTCGTCATTGCGATGTTCGCGCCGGTTGCAACGGTTCGCGCGCAGGAAGTCGAAGACACTATTCGAATCAAGACGCGCGTCGTGTTTCTCGATGCACTCGTGAAAGACAAGAAGACGAACCTGCCGATATCGAACCTGACGCAGAACAACTTTGAAGTGCTCGACGATGGCAAGCCGCGCGAGATCTCTTACTTCACGCGTGAAGGCGAGGCGCGGAAGCCGCTCGCGCTGATCATGATTCTCGATTTGCGCGAAGACGGCGCGGGCCGCTTTCTCAAAGAAGCTGAAATTCTGAAGTCGATGGAGACGGAGCTGGCGAAACTGCCGCCGGGTGACGAAGTCGCGATCATGGCGATGAACATCGGCGAGGACGAACAGCGCGTGTGGCTCAGTGAGTTTACCAACGACCGCGCGAAGATTGCTGAGGCGCTCAAGCAGGTACAGGCGATTTGTTTGAAGAACGAGGCCCCACATACGGATGAAAACGCGGCGCAAAAGAGCACGGAAAACCTGGCGCCTCAAGCAAAGCCAAAAGAAGTGGTCTCTACTGAAACGATTAAAGGGCGCAACGGCGCGGTGATTACGCGCAAGACGATGAGTGACGGCTCAGTAGACGTAACGCGCGTGAGCAACAATGGCAAGATGACGATCGAACTCGGCGAGGTTTATGACATGGCCGCGGCCGTGCGCGAAGCGACGCGCAAAGGGCAGGAGTTGCGGCCCAACTCGCAGATGTCTTTGGTGTGGGTGTCGGACGGGATCGCGCCGATCTTCTTCGAGGATCGCGACGCCACGCAGGAGATCATCACGCGCGATAACGTGATCTTCAACTCGTTGACGGTTGAGTTGCGGACGTTGTTCAAGTTCCTGTTACCAATCGGGAAACCGATTGCGGGTTGGATGGGAATGAGTCTCTACGGCAGTGCGAAGCAACTGGCCCAACGCTCCGGCGGTGAGGCAGTGAAAGTCGGGCGCGTAAAAGACTACGGCGCCGGCCTCTCGCGCATCATCGGCAACCTAACTGCGCGCTACAGCCTCGGCTTCACCCTCGCAGAAAACGAAACGGACGACGGCCGCCTCCACCACCTCGAAGTCCGCGTCAAATCGCCGGACGAAAAAGGCAAGAAGCGCAAACTGCAAGTGAGCTCCCGGCAGGGTTATTACATGGCGACAACGGCGCAAAAGGATGTGCGAGCGTCAGCCCAGTAAACGGCCTGTTCAGTGGCTGCCTCAAACGAAGAGAGCGGCAGACACGTGAAAGTAATTCGCCAACGCACGAGCATGGGTTTTACTAATGCCGCGTTTGCCGCTCAGTACTTCCGATGCTATGCCCTTCGACCCGAACACTTCCCACAACTGACTCTGCTTTACGCCACGAGCTTCCATCAGGTGACGAAGAACCTCGAGAGGCGTAGCCTCGCTCGGTTTATACGATCTTTCCTCAAAGTCCTGGACCAGCCTGATGAGAAGCTTGAGGAGCTTCTCCTCCTCAGCGGAGAGGCTCTCGCCTTTCTTCATCAGTCTTTCGACGACGGCGAGCATTCGGGCATTCTCTTCCTCGGTTTCGATCACCACGGGCATTGTGCGCGACAGAAGCCGGCGGTATCGGACTGGATCGATCCTGGTTACGGACCTGCTTACTCTTTCCATTTTTCGAGGTCGTACTCCCGGTGTGTCATTATGCCGATGATGAATACGGTTTGGCTCCGGTACACTATCCGGGCTACTAACCGATAGTTGTTGCCTTTGATATTAAAGACCGTATATCTCTCTACCAGATCCGCATTTGGATAAACTTGTTTCACTTCTGCTAAGGTTCGCCACGTCGATTTCCTGACGACCGTGTACCACGCTTTCAATGAACTTGCGGCATCTCGGTGGATTTCGCTGAAGTCGCGGATACGCTTGAAACTTATGACATTCATTGACGCTGTGAGGTAGCGCAACAGTATTAGAACTCGTCAAAACGGATGTTCTCATATTGAGAACTGGGGCGTCAAGCGCGAGTGACTTTATTCGACAAACACTGGAGCGCCTCGCCTGGCTCCTAACACTGCCGCGGCTGAGGCACCGTTGACGGCGAGTTCGAGGAAACCGGCGCTGCCCCAGATGGCGAAGATCTCTTCTTTAGGTCCGTGTTTATCTGTGAAAAACCGGCGAACCGTTTCTATCACTTTTCCGTTCACATGAAGCTTAAACGACTGGGTCTCCAGTAGGTCGCCGGGTGTGAGATTTGTAATGCAGTTGCCGAAGCGATCGATGTGGATGATGCGCGCGTTGAGTTTGCCGGTGTCGTCTTTCGTTGGGGCCAGCGGTGTGAGGCGAACTTGATCCGTTATCTGTGGACCAAGCGCTCCAGGGTTTAGTGCTTTTGATAACGCACCAGCGACAGGCGCGAAGATGTCGCGGCCGTGAAACGTCGGACTCGGCGATCGACGAAAGTACTGATCAGCGGTCACATGAAAGACCTCAACCGACGATTCACGATCGTAGACGTAACTGAAGAGTCCGTTGTCTGGTCCAACGAAGTAATACCCGCCGGCACGCACGACAATCGGCCGCCGCGACGAGCCCACACCCGGATCCACCACCGCAACGTGAATCGTCCCCTCAGGAAAATCGCGGTAACACGTCAACAATGTGAACGCGCCTGTCTCAATATCTTGAGGTGGAATGTCGTGCGTGATGTCGACAAGGGAGACCAGGGGATTGATGGTGAGGACCACTCCCTTTACTGCTGCCACGAAATAATCCGCGGTTCCAAAATCGGTGAGTAGAGTGACAACGCGGGCAGATGTCACATCGCGCTCGTGTCGGTTGAGGTGCGAATCTTCAGGTGCTGCCCCCGGTCGAGACGAATGTCTTTACCACGTTGCGTCATCACCCCGGCTGTACCTGCGCCGCCGCCGATGATCGCGCCAATCGCCGCGCCTTTACCGCCACCCGCAATCGCGCCGATGATCGCGCCGACGCCCGTTGCCGCACCAACCTTCGTCACGTCGTCTTTAGTAGAGCTTGGTCCTTTGACGCCGCCTTCGGAATCGACTTCCGGTTCGTTGCCTCCGCCCATCGGGGCGATCTCGATGAGCTCAGCGTGAAGCTGTGCGACACGATTATCGTTTGAACGGATCTGATCGAACGAGAGTTGCAGTTGCGCTACACCCTTCGCTTTACCCGGACGTCGCACCTGCGCGATGTGCCCGTCGACGATGTAACCGGCAAACTCCGCCGGTTCGACGACGCGCGCCTGGATCCGATCGCCACGCTGACTCGCATCGGTCGAAACGGGCGTGAGCAGTTCGAGCGCGAGAACCGTGTTGCGCGGGATTGCGAGCGTGCCATTAGCGGCCGTCGTTACGGCAGCATTTGGATCGTTACTGGTTGGCGCGGTTTGATCGTTGGTGGGTTGATCGTTAACTGGAGCGCTGGTCGAGTTATTCGCTACTGGACCAGCAGCGCCACGACGGCGAAACCCGGCCGGCAACGATGAGTTGAACTGCTGGCGCTCGTATCCAGCGGAGTAACCGGCTTCGAAACCCTGCTGATAACCGTCGCGGTAGTCTTCGATTGTTCCCCAAGCTTCGTTGAAGGAACGATCGGCTTTTTGGTAGTCCTCTTTACTTTGGTAATTGCGCGGCGCGTTGACGGAGATGTCTTTGTAGCCGGCGGTGTAACCGTCCGAATATCCGGTGCGATAACCGCGCTCGAGCGCAGTAGATTGTCCCTGCGCACCAACAGAGACGATGGCGAGCATCCCGCTAATGCAGATGCTCAATAAAACCACCAGGGGAAGTTTGGCAAATTTCATGGTTATGTCCTTCCGAAGAATTTACGCTCAATAAGGCGTAGCGTCTTGGGAGAGCCAACCTCGCAACGAGCGAATGCTATCATCGAGTACGGCGATTTACACAGAAAAGATTTCAAAATACTCGGCTTGACGCTCCCGAGCCTGCAACCTAGACTCATAAGCGCCGCTCAGTGTTGCTTTCAGATGCCACCTGCCGCAGCAAAGTTGGCGGCGAACGAACGAACTTTCATGCCGGACCGCAGGATTTATCTCGATCACAGCGCTACTACACCCGTCGACCCGCGCGTTGCGGAAGCGTTGGCGCGTTCACTGGCGGAAAACTTCGGAAATCCCTCGAGCGTCCACGCTTTTGGCCAACGCGCACGCGCCGCCGTCGATCGCGCACGGCGTGAAGTCGCTGCTTTAATCAACGCCCGTCCAAACGAGATAATCTTCACCTCCGGCGGAACTGAAGCCAACAATCTCGCGATCCGGGGGATCTGCGAAGCCTCCGCGGCGCACGGAAAACACATCGTCACGTCGGCAATCGAGCATCCGTCGGTGCACGGCGTGTGCAGTGCGCTGGAACAACGCGGTTGGGAAGTCACGCGCTTGCCGGTTTATGAGAACGGCGTCGTCAGAATCGAAGGTGTACGCGACGCAATTCGACTCGACACCGTGCTTGTCACCGTGATGCTCGCCAACAACGAGATCGGAACGATCCAACCAATCAACGAGATTGGTGAGTTAATTCGAGAGCGTCGCGCGAATGGGCAGAAACACCTGTTCCTGCACACAGACGCGGTGCAGGCCGCCGGTCGCATGGCGTTGAACGTGGACGAACTCGGCTGCGATCTGCTCACCATGTCTGCACACAAACTCTACGCGCCGAAAGGTATCGGAGCGCTCTACGTGCGACGCGGCGTTCGCCTCGTGGGCCAAAATATCGGCGGCCATCAGGAACGCGAACGGCGCGCGGGCACGGAGAACGTTCCCGGCATCGTTGCGTTTGGTGAGGCTGCGAAACTCGCGCGCAAAGAGTTGCGGGAACGGACCGTACATGACGCGAGTTTGAGAGACGACTTTGAAAGAAAAGTTTCGGACGCGATACCGGAACTGGTTTTCAACGGCGATCGAATTAGAAGACTGCCGCACCTTTCAAACATCTCGTTTCGTTACATCGAAGGCGAAGGACTTTTGATCAACCTCGACCTTCAAGGCGTCGCTGTGTCGACCGGTTCGGCGTGTTCGTCAGGAACGCTTGAGCCTTCGCCGGTGATTCGCGCGCTCGGAGTTGATGACGAAATCGCCCGCGGCTCTATCCGTTTCAGCTTCGGCAAAGACAACACGGACGCCGACGTCGATTACACGGTCAACGTCCTGGCCCAGGCGGTTGAACGTCTGCGCGCACTCTCGCCTTTAACCCGGCCACTCGTTGCGTCGTAAGTGTCATACTCCGCCACATTCAAAGATCATCTCGCGCAGCCGCGAAACGTCGGTGAGTTGCCGGAGGCGAATGCGATCGCCGAACAAAGTAATCCTGTTTGTGGCGATCGGCTGCGTCTCTCGCTGGCAATACACGACAACCGGATCGAGGCCGCACGTTATCTCGCCTACGGCTGCCCGCCCACACTCGTCTGCGGTTCAGTTTTGACGGAGTTAATTATCGGTAAGACCGTCGCCGAAGCGTTGACTCTAACGCGAAGCGATCTTCTCGAAGCGATCGGTGGTCTGCCTTCGAGAAAACATCACGCTGCCGCACTGGCGCTGGAGGCGCTCAACGCGGCGGTGTCGCAACTGTCCTAGGCCGCCCCGGTCCCGCCGGTTCGATCGTCTTGCCCTGGTGATACTGCGGTCCACAATACTTCCTCGGCTCAGTTCCTAACACAAAAGTCTTCGTGCGAATGATCGGACAGGTCTCCACTGCGATCAGTCCGGTTGTCGGATCGATGTCGAGCGTGATCGTTCCCTCGAGACGATTGTCCGGAACAACTGCGGGCCTCCGTGGCGAAGGTGATGCTGACGGAAGCGGAATCGGTTCCACCGGCATCGGTGCGATGCCCTCGGTCGGCTCCGGCAACGCTTCCGGCGAAGGTTCTTCGGCCGGCGTTTCGGTGGGCTCGCTCGGAACAGTGCCGTTGATGAAATACTCGGTGCGCTTCTCCGTGTCGCCCGGCGCTGTCGGCGCACCGGTCTTCGGGTTGATTTCCACTTGCTCGACGCCACCGGGCACGTCCCAATCGCCGTCCCACTCAGGATGTTCCGCCAGCGCGACTTGCATAAAGTCTGACCAGATTGGCAGCGCTGAGTTTGCACCGGTCAGGCCGAGTTGCGATCCATCGTCGAAACCAACCCAGACAGCACACACGAGATTCGGTGTGTAGCCGGCAAACCAGCCGTCGCGTGACGTTCCGGTTTTGCCCGCCAGCGGCATCTTCAAACCACGCTGGCGCACGTTGGCAGCGGTGCCGCGGTTGATCACGTCTTTCATAAACGACGTCATCACGAAAGCGACTTCCGGACGCAGCACTTCATTTCTTTGCGCCGTCGGCGCGGCGATCGTGACTCCATTGCCGGTGGTGATGCGATTGATCGAAACAGGCGTGCTCCTGACTCCGCCATTTGCAAACGCCGTATAAGCGGAAGCGATTTGCAGCGGCGTCGCTTCACTGGTGCCAAGCGCCATCGCCGGATAGGCGCGCGCGGGCTTCGGCAAGCCGGCCTTCGCCGCGAGCGACATCACGCGTCCGATCGTCACTTCCATCGCGACCTCAACGGTTACCACGTTGAGACTATGGACCAGGCCTTCGCGCAGCGTCACCGGTTGATGACTGTACGATTCGCCAAAATTGCCGGGCGAATATTCCTGATTGTCGTAAGTGAACGTCTTCGGCTCATCCATGTACGTCGTCGCCGGCGTGATCACACGCGGCACCGGATCGTACGCGGTGTTCAGCGCGGTCGCGTAGACAAATGGTTTAAAGACCGAGCCGGGTTGGCGTAGCGCATCAGCCGCACGATTCAACTGGCTCTTCGCGTAATCGCGGCCACCAACCATCGCGACGACCTCGCCGGTCTTTGCGTTCATCGCCACGAGCGCGGCCTGAAGCGTACCGGGTTCAAAACGTTTCGCCTGAATCTTGTCCAACGCAGCGAGCTGTTTCGTCAGCGCGGCATAAGCAGCACGCTGCAGATCCATGTCGATGCTGGTGTAGATGCGCAGGTGCTCTGTTCCGCCGGACGTGGCAATTAAGTCGCCGAGTTGGTTTTGAACGTAGTCGACGAAGTACGGCGCATCCGAGACGTCGATGCGTCCTTTGACGGCCGCGACTTGCAATGGTGCTTCTTTTGCGGCCTTGGCCTGGTCGGCACTGATTACGCCGGCTTCCAGCATCGAGTCGAGCACCTGATTTCGTCTAGCGGTTGCAGTTTCGATTTTCGTGTACGGGTTATAACGATTCGGACTGCGAATCAGTCCGGCGAGAAACGCCGACTCGCCCAGGCTCAGGTTCGTGACGTCCTTGTTGAAGTAAGCATTCGCCGCTTCGCCGAAGCCGTTGATCGAGAAGCCCGCCTGTTGGCCCATGTAAACCTGATTGCAGTAGAGGCCGAAGATCTGCTGTTTGCTCAGGCGCGTCTCGAGAATGATCGACATGTAAGCTTCAGCAGTCTTTCGCCGCCATGTCTGTTCCGGTGAAAGCAGCAGGTTCTTCACGAGCTGTTGGGTGATGCTTGAACCACCCTGCCGGGCGATCGGCGAGTTGGGATCCGTATCGTAACGTCGCACAAAGGCGCGAATGATGCCGCGAATGTTGACGCCGTAGTGTTCGAAGAACGATCGATCTTCAGTGACGGTAATGGCTTTGACGAGCTGATCGGGCAGGTCGCCGTAACTGATCACCTTGCGTTTCGCTCGCTCGGTGCCGGTGACGGAACTGATCAACTCCGGTTCTAACCACGTGTGGTCGACCGCTGAGCGATTATCGAGATCGTAAAGCGAGCTGATTGCTTTACCGCTGCCGTTGAACTGCACCTTGACGTGCAGAAACTGTTGCCGGCCGTCGACACTTGAAGCACTGCTCGGTTCGACCTCGAGCGCAGTACCATTAACCGTGTAACGCCCGCGCGACGTATCGGCCTGTTGCGCCTTCTCAACATAGCCGGCGCGTTTGAGAAACGCGATCAGATCCGCTTCCGAGATCGTCTCGCTAACGCGAAGCTGTTTCGGCGCCGCGTAAATTCCCGCCGAACGCGTGAACACTTCGCCGGCCAGCAGATTGTCAATCCGGCGCGAGAAGACCGTCCAGTAGTAGATCAAGACACCGAGAACGATGGCGCTGACAAATACAACCGGGATGATCACGGGCGCGCTCAGCAAACGGCGCAGGACTCGCCGTATCAAACTCGGTTCTTTCTGTTGGTAGGAGACCACTCGCGGGTTGCGTTCCGACGGCGGCGGAGTGTATGGCGGATAACGTACAGGCATAGATGCAATCGGGCGGGGAGCACCAGCGACTAACAGTCACATATTACGTTACATTCGGCGTGCGGTTCCTTCAGTCTTTAGTTTGACAGTAATAACCGCTTTCGCTAACGTGGCTTCCCTGCCCTGGCCATTGTGATGCCATTCTGCTCGTATGAGTCTACCATCTCGTCCCCGATTCCTTCTCACCAGTCGCGCGCGGATTAGGCTGGGCCTCGCGGCCGTAGGCGTAGCCTTAGCCACGGGCACGATCGTGTTTCATCTGTTGGAAGGCTGGTCTATAGCTGATAGCCTTTACGTAACTGCCCAGACCTTGACCACGGTCGGCTACGGCGACGTCGCGCCACATACTGTTTATGGCCGGATCTTCGCCACTGTGTTCATGCTGGCCGGCGTCGGCATCGTGCTTTACGCGTTGACGAGCACTGTGCAATCGATCGTGCAGTCGGAAATGCTTTTGACGCTCGGGCAATTGCGTCATTCACTGAAGATGAGCAAACTGCGAGATCATTTTATCATCTGTGGCGCGGGTCGCGTCGGTTCGCATCTGATTCGTGGTTTGAAGAGCACCGACGATCCGTTCATCGTTATCGAGAGCGATCGCAAAAAGGTCGAGGAGTTGATGGATCAGGGTGTCGCCGTGCTTGTGCGCGATGCCACGCTGGAAGAGAGTTTGCGCGAAGCAGGTGTCGAACACGCACGCGGGCTGGCTACTTGTTTGCCCGACGATGCGGACAACGTGTACGTCGTGTTGATTGCGCGCGATCTCAACCCGAATTTGCACATCGTTGCGCGCGCAGCGGAAGAACAGGCCGAGAGCAAGCTCGTTCGAGCAGGCGCGAACCGCGTCGTGGCGCCCACGATCATCGGCGGACACCGTATGGTGATGGCTTTAACGAAGCCGGCGGTCGGAGATTTTCTCGATTCACTGACGGCAAACGATCTTGAACTCGGGTTTGAACAACTCGAGATTCGGCCGCGGTCGGTGTTGATTGGTCGCAAACTGCGCGAGACTGTGATCCGTTCAGAGTTGAATATCGTGGTCGTTAGTATTCGTCGCAGCGAGGGCGAAGTTATCTTCAACCCGAGCGGAGAAACGCAAATACAAAACGGAGACATGCTCGTCGCCATCGGCAATGCGGAATCATTGCACCGGCTGAATGCGCTGGCGGGTAGTCGTGTTGAAGCAGACAGCAGCGTGAGTAAATGAAAACTTTAGTAACGGGTGGCAGCGGTTATTTAGGAACCTACGTACGCCAGTTTTTCTCAGCCGACGGTTTTTCCCGCCGCTCAGGTTTCGACATCCTCGATCGCAACGACGTGCAGCGAGTCGCTGAGTACGACGCGATCATTCATCTCGCGGCACACTTCGACAAGCATCCCAGTGGCGCACAGCAGTGCTTCGAAACCAATGCCGAAGGAACGCGCAACCTGCTCGAGCATGTGCGTCCGGAGGCGATCTTCATTTATGCCTCGACGAAAGACGTTTACGGCAGTCACGCGAGTGAGACCGAGGATGTAACCGAGGATACGAGCACTGCATATTGCGGACAGACCGCATTTGAGTGGTCCAAGTTGGTCGGCGAGCAGTATGTGGAGTATTACGCGAAGACGCGCGGTTTCCGCGCCTGCATCTTTCGCATGTCGACTGTATTTGCCCGGACGTCCGAAGGCAATGACTTCGGCTTTGTGACGCATTACGTGGAGTCGATCAAACGCCGGCAACCGATTCGACTGCCTGCGGGAGTCGATCCGGTTCGCGATATTCTGTACGTGGACGATTTGTCGCGCGCATGCCGGTCGTTTATTCATTCGTCCGTGCCGTTTGGACTTTACAACCTCGGCGGCGGGCGTCTGAATGCGGTGAGTTTGCGCGGGATAATTGAACGTGTGAGTAAGATGATCGAGATCGAGCCGGTGATTGAGGAGGCCGCGCGACTGCCAACGCCAGTGCCGCTGCGCTACGTCTCCGACCTTACGCGAATCGGTGATGAACTGAACTGGCGGCCGCAGATCGGAATCGACGATGGGCTGCGGGTATTGTTGTAGTTATGACGCAGGTTGATGCCAGGAAGATCAAGCGAGTCGTCGTGCGCGGCACGAACTGGGTCGGCGACTCGGTAATGACCTTGCCGGCGTTGCGTGCGCTGCGACGGGTGTTGCCGGAAGCAGAGATAACGTTGGTTGTGAGGCCAGGCGCGAAAGGGATCTTTGCAGACGCAGACTTTATCGATCAGCTTTTGATTTACGACCGCCGGAGTGGCTTTTCAGTCGTCTCCCAGGTGCGTGAGTGGCGGCAACGACACTTTGATTTAGCGGTCTTGTTTCAAAACGCGTTTGAAGCGGCGTTGATTCCCTTCCTCGCAGGTGTGCCTTTGCGGCTTGGTTATGCGACCGAGGCGCGACAAGTACTGTTGACGCATCCGCTCGCGTTGCCGGATTGGCGTTCGTCGCGGCATGAAGTCTTCTATTACTTGTACTTGATCACGGCGCTCGAGCAACGGCTGTTTGGTACCAGCGAGATCTGCGAAGCGGATCCGGATGGGAGCTTGCAGATCTCGGAGGCGCGTAAGTCAGAAGCGGAAAATCTGCTGCGTGCGTACGGCGTCCGCGAAGGAGAACCCGTCGTTGCACTCTGCCCGGGCTCAATTAACAGCCGCGCAAAGCGCTGGCCGGCTGAAGCGTATGCGTCTTTGGCGGATCGATTAATTGACTCGCAAAAGCAAGTGTTGCTGATCGGTTCGGCTGACGAAGCAGATGTGACGCGTGAAGTCACCAGCCGCATGCAACAGCAGCCGATCGTGCTGACGGGAAAGACGTCGTTGGACCAGATTACTGCCGTGCTTGCGCTCGTCGACCTGGTCGTTACCAATGACACCGGGCCCGCGCACATCGCCGCAGCGCTCGGCCGTCCGACACTCGTGATCTTTGGCCCAACGAATCCCTTGACTACACGCCCGTTCGCGCCCGAAGCCGAGATCCTCCGTCACGCGCCGGACTGCGCGCCGTGCATGTTGCGTGATTGTCCGATCGATCATCGCTGCATGACCGCGATTAGCGTCGATGAAGTGTTCGAACATTCTCATTCACTGCTCAAACGCGCGAGTTTCGCCAAAACCGTGAGGAACCTCTGCGATTCGGTCGCGTAAACAGCCGATGAAACGACCCGCACTCTTCATGGACCGCGACGGAACGATTTCCGAGGAAGTCGGCTATGTAAATCACCCGTCGCGTTTTCGGCTGTTTCCCTACACGGCCGAAGCGATCAAGCTGCTGAACGATAACGGCTGGCTTGCGATTGTCGTGACCAATCAGGCGGGCGTCGCACGTGGTTACTTTTCCGAAGATATCATCGTGCAGATCCACGAGCGTGTGCGGCAGGAGTTGGAGAAGAAATCGGCGCGGCTCGATGCGATTTATTACTGCGCGCATCATCCGTCTGTCGGCGAACCGCCTTATCGATTAGACTGCGAGTGCCGCAAACCAAAGCCCGGGTTGATCCAGCGCGCGGCTGCGGATTTCGAAATCGATCTCGAACGAAGCTGGATGGTCGGCGATCGTTACGGCGACGTCGAACTCGCGCGCAATGCTGGGCTGCGCGCCGCGTTTGTGTTGAGCGGTTATGGTCGTGGCGAGTGGGAATATCAACGCGGCTTGTGGAAGATTCAGCCGGAGCTCGTTGCGGAAGATTTGTTGGAAGCGGTGAAGAAGATCGTCGAGCGAGATGCAGCAACACCAATTGCTTAACATTGTCAGGCGCTTTCCGGAAAGGAAGCTGTTGATTGTCGGTGACAGCATTGCCGACAAGTTTCTCACCGGATCGATCGCGCGAGTTTCGCGTGAGGCGCCCGTTTTTATCTTGCGGCATGAGTCGACAGAGACGGTGCCGGGTGGCGCGGCGAATTGCGCGTTGAACCTCTCGGCGCTCGGCGCCAACGTTTCGCTGATCTCGATCGCGGGTAAAGACGACGCAGGAAACGCGTTGCGCGAGAAACTCAGCGCTGCCGGTGTGAATGTCGACGGGCTGGTGCTTTCAGATAAAGTTCAGACCACAACGAAGGTGCGCATTCTGGCGGGCCACGCTCACGCCGCAAAGCAACAGGTCATCCGCGTCGATTATGAAGACGCTCCTTTAAAGGACAGCGACGGACGTGAAGCCATTAACGCTCATCTGAAGACTGCGCTCAGTGCGGCAGACGCAGTAATCATTTCTGACTACAACTACGGACTCGTCGATCAGCAAACGATCGAACTGGTGCGGGAAGCACAACGAGCGAAAAGCATTCCAGTGCTGGTTGACTCGCGCTTTCGTTTGTCAGACTTTTCCGGTTTCACTGCGGCGACGCCAAACGAAGACGAAGTGGAAAATCTGATCGGCGCGCCGATCACGTCAACTGAAGAACTGGAAAGCTCCGCCTCACGTCTCAAAGAGCAATTGCATTACGAAGCACTGCTCGTTACGCGTGGCAGCCGGGGCATGATGTTACTGAGTGATGAAGATGGGCCGCTGCACATTCCCGCCGTCGGCACACAAGCCGTCGACGGCACCGGAGCGGGAGACACTGTCATCGCGACCTTTGCGCTCGCACTTGCCTCGAACGCTTCATTTGCTGAAGCGGCCCATCTCGCTAATCACGCGGGTGGTCTCGTCGTGATGAAACGCGGAACCGCTTCCATCAGCGCTGCAGAACTCGAGCACTCAATCAATGATCTTAAGTCGTGAAGAACTGGTAGCGCGGATTACTGCCGAGCGAAAGAACGGAATCCGTGTCGTTTTGGCAAACGGCTGCTTCGACGTGTTGCATGTTGGACACGTCCGTTACCTTGCCGGCGCGCGAGAACTGGGCGACGTGCTCGTCGTCGGAGTGAACTCAGACGCGCAAGTCGCACGACTGAAGGGCCCCGGGCGTCCGATCCTGCCGGCGACAGAGCGCGCTGAGTTGGTGGACGCATTAAACTCTGTAAGCTATGTCACAGTTTTCGACGAGCCGACCGTCGAATCTCTCTTGCTGGCGCTAAAGCCAGACGTTCATGCCAAGGGCACTGACTACACCGTAGACTCGGTGCCGGAACGCGACGTGGTACGATCTTACGGCGGTCAGGTCGCGATCGTCGGCGACCCGAAAGACCATTCGACTTCCGCAATTCTCGCTCGTCTGGGAGGTGAAGTTTGAGACGGGGAATTAAGCTGATAACACTGGCGAGCGTAATACTCACGCTTGGGATTTCGGCGACAGCCCAAACGAAACGCGCCGCGTTTAATCCGGACGGCGCCTTCTTTCTGATCGGCAAACCGCCCGATGGTTTTTCGGATTTCAGCGGGATATATCTGAACGGCAGACGCCTGCGACGACTGCCAAGTCAGGCCTTGCGACTCAACAACGACAAGACGTTTAACTACAAAACTCTCAGCGTCAAACGCGACGATTTCCGGTTTACTACGCTGACTCTTGGCGGAATCTATTTCACTTTTGTCGGAAAATTTCTGCGGGGCGGCGTCTTCGCCGAACAAGACCTTTACGACGAGCAGCCCGTGCTCGAAGGCGTGTTGACGAAGTATAAGAATGGAAACAAAGTTGCCGAGGCCAAACTCAAGTTTAGTTATTTCGGCGGCACCTAAGCACTGGAATGCGAGTTCTCATCGTCAAGTTAGGAAGTATTGGCGACATTGTTCACACTCTGCCGGCGCTGGCCGCGCTGCGCGCCGGGCTGCCGCAGGCTGAAATTTCCTGGGTCGTGGAACGCGCATCTTCCGAAATTTTGAAAGACAACCCGATTTTAGATCGCCTCATCGAAGTCGACACGAAGGCGTTGAGGCGCGGGCTGATGTCTGGGGAGACGCTGCGGGCACCGCGCCAGCAGTTACGTCGGTTACGCGCCTCAGCCTTCGATCTCGCTTTAGACTTCCAGGGCTTAATCAAATCAGCTTCGATAGCGCGCCTCTCGGGCGCGCGACGTGTTTTTGGCTATGCGCGCGCGGGACTGCGCGAACCGGCCAGCACCGTCTTTCTCTCAAAACGAATCGCCATCCCACCGCACACGCACGTTATCCGTAAGGCGCTGTTGCTCGTTCAGGGCGCGTTGGGGATCTCGGCGCCTGTGGAAATCTCGTTCCCGATCGGCGTCACTCGCGAGGCTGAGGGTGAGGCTGAGCGAGCGGCCGACGGCGCCGGAGGCAACTACGCGCTACTCAATCCCGGAGGCGGATGGCCGACGAAGTTATGGAACGCGGAAAAGTTTGGCGCCTTGAGTGACCTGCTCTGGACCAACTATGGAATGCGATCGTTGGTGACGTACGGGCCAGGCGAAGAGCATCTGGTTGAGACGGTACGACGATCGTCACAATCGGAGAAGGCCACGCCGGTGAAACTTTCGTTGAAGGGTTTTTATGCGCTCGCGAAAGGAGCGCGTGTTTACGTTGGCGGTGACACTGGACCAACGCACATCGCCGTTGCCGCGGGCGCACCGATTGTCGGACTGTTTGGACCAACGGAATGGTGGCGTAACGGCAGTCCTTATGCAGACGACATCTGCGTCGAACGCACGGACATCGATTGCCGCGTTGATTGTCATCGGCGCGCGTGTTCAAAATGGATCTGTATGGACATCGACGT
>Ga0075436_100001630_pt1 | contig 15346 bp, 11 predicted proteins | sample RhiMethybrSRZTD5_FD_75303 | JGI IMG/M metagenome (GOLD analysis project Ga0075436, IMG submission 75303) | Populus rhizosphere microbial communities from Tennessee, USA - Rhizosphere MetaG P. TD hybrid SRZTD5 | ecosystem: Host-associated > Plants > Roots > Rhizosphere > Soil | place: USA...
AGCGGAACTCCGGTCCCGGAAGAGGAGCGCACATAAATGTTCTGCAGCGCCTCCGGGCTGCGCTGGAAACGAGGCTCTACCTCCATGACAACGTGATACTGGTTGAGTTGCTCGTACATGGTGGAGACCTGGCGTTGTCCGAAGGCGTCGTACAGGGCGCTGTCAATGTCCTGGGCGGCAACACCCAGGCGAGCGGCGGTGTCGCGGTCAATGATGACGCGCGCCTCCAGGCCGTGGTCCTGCTGGTCGCTATTCACGTCGCGCAGTTCGGGCACGGTGCGCAGCTTTTCCAGCAGGCGAGGCGCCCAGGTGTTCAAATCTTCAAGATCCTCGCCCTGCAAGGTGTACTGGAACTGGGCGGCGCTGGGGCGTCCGCCGATAGTGAGGTCCTGCGCCGACTGCAGGTAGAGAGTGGCGCCAGGGATGATTGCCAGTTTGCGGCGCAAGCGGGCAATGACCTGGTCGGCGGTGACCTTGCGCTGCGCCAGGGGCTTCAGGGTAATGAATCCGCCGCCGCTGTTGCTGCCGCGTCCGCCGGCGAATGCAGTCACGCTTTCCACGGCTGGATCCTGCCGAATGACGTTGATGAAGTGGTCCATCTTCTCGGCCATGGCGGAAAAGGAAATGTCCTGGGAGGCCTGCAGCGACCCGGCCAGCCGGCCCGTGTCCTGCTGCGGGAAAAAACCCTTGGGCACGATCACGTACAGATAAATGCTGAGGCAGGCCGTCGCGACGGTAACCAGCAGCGTGAGCGGCTGATGGCGCAGCACCCAACGCAAGGCACCGCGGTAGACGGCGAGCATGCCGTCAAACACCGATTCGCCGAAGCGATAGATGCGGCCATGGTGTTCCTGCCCCATGGGACGCAGGAACTTGGCGCAGAGTGTAGGGGTGGTAGTCAGCGAAACCAGCAGCGAGACCGCAATGGCGGCGCTGAGCGTAACCGCGAATTCCCGGAAAAGACGGCCCACGATGCCGCCCATCAGCAGCAGGGGAATGAATACCGCAATGAGCGAGGTGCTCATGGAGAGTACGGTAAACCCGATCTCGCGGGCGCCGCGGAAGGCGGCTTGGACCGGGCCCATGCCCACTTCCATGTAACGGGTGATGTTCTCCAGCACCACAATGGCGTCATCCACCACGAAGCCGGTGGAGATGGCCAGAGCCATGAGCGAGAGGTTGTCGAGGCTGTAGCCCAGCAGGTACATCACCGCGAAGGTACCCACCAGGGAGAGCGGCACGGCCACACTGGGAATAACCGTGGCGCGCGGGCTGCGCAGAAACGCGAACACCACCAGAATGACGAGGACGATGGAGATGAGCAGAGTCAGTTCAATGTCGTGCACCGAGGCGCGAATGGTGGTGGTCCGATCGAGCGCGACATTCAGGTCAATGGAAGCCGGGATAGAAGACTTGAGCTGGGGCAACAGGGCGCGCACCCGGTCCACGGTATCCATGATGTTGGCGCCGGGCTGGCGGAAAATGACCGCGATGACGCTGTCTTTTCCATTCGACTTGCCGTAATGATGAGAGTCTTCGACCGAGTCTTGCACGTCCGCCACATCGGCCAGGCGCACAGCGGAGCCGTTGTGGTAGGCGACGATAAGCGGCCGGTACTGCGCCGCGCGGAGGAGTTGGTCGGTAGCGTTCACCATCCAGGAAGTGCTGCTGTCCTGTAATTCGCCTTTCGGGCGATTGGCATTGGCGGAAGTGAGCGCGGCGCGCACCTGGTCAATGCCCACGCCCAGCTTATTGAGGACAGTGGGATTCACCTCGACGCGCACGGCCGGACGAGCTCCCCCCCAAATGAAGACCTGGCCGACGCCATCTATCTGGGAAAGCTTCTGCGCCAGAATGGAATCCGCGGCGTCATAGATTCGAGGCAGAGGAATGATGTCGGAACTCAGCGACAGAATCATGATCGGCGCGTCTGCCGGGTTCGATTTCCAGAAATGGGGGTTCTGGGGCAGATTGGAGGGCAGCTGGCCGCGGGCAGCATTGATGGCTGCCTGAACGTCACGGGCCGCGGCATCAATGTTCCGGTCCAGGTCGAATTGGAGCACGATCGTAGTCGAACCCTGGCCGCTGGACGAGGTCATCTGATTGATACCGGCTATGCGCCCGAACTGCCGCTCCAGCGGAGTGGCTACCGCCGAGGCCATGGTGGCGGGACTGGCGCCGGGAAGGCCGGCGTTGACCTGGATGATGGGAAAATCCACCTGGGGCAGCGGAGCTACCGGGAGAAATTGAAACGCGAGCGCGCCCGCGATCAACACAGCCGCAGCCAGCAACGAAGTGCCGATGGGACGCTTGATGAATGGGGCGGAGACGTTCATGTGTCAGTCGGCGGCTGCCGTCTCCTCGGCGGGTTCTTCGATGGGATTACCGATGCGCAGGTGGGCGAAGCGCCGTGCCAGGCGATCGAACCACAAATAAACCACCGGCGTGGTGTAAAGGGTGAGCAACTGGCTGAGCAGCAGGCCGCCCACAATGGTGATGCCCAGGGGCCGGCGCAACTCGGAGCCAGTCCCGGTGCCCAGAGCCAGCGGAAGGCCGCCCAGCAGCGCCGCCATGGTGGTCATCATGATCGGTCGGAAGCGCAGCAGGCAGGCCTGGAAAATTGCTTCTTCCGGCGGCTTACTTTCCCCACGTTCTGCTTCCAGGGCAAAGTCAATCATCATAATGGCGTTCTTCTTCACAATGCCGATGAGCAGGATGATGCCGATGAGCGAGACGACGTTCAGGTCGTTGCCGGTCAGCAGCAGCGCAAGAATGGCGCCCACGCCCGCCGACGGCAATGTGGAAAGAATGGTAATGGGGTGGATGTAGCTTTCATAGAGCACGCCCAAAACGATGTAAACCGTGACCACGGCAGCCAGAATGAGCCAGGGCTCGGTGGAGAGCGAATTGCGGAATGCGGCCGCTGTCCCCTGAAAGCTGGTATGAACGCTGGCGGGGAGACCGATTTCGCGCTCCGACTCTTCGATGGCACTGGTTGCGTCGCCCAGCGAAGAGCCGGGTGCAAGATTGAACGAGAGTGTCACCACCGGGAATTGTCCCTGGTGGTTGATGGCCAGAGGAGCGTTGGCGGGATAGAAATGAGTGAACGCAGCCAAGGGTACCTGGGTTCCGGTGCCGGAACGAACGTAAATGCTCTTCAGCGAGTCCGGGCTTCCCTTGAACTGAGGCTGGACCTCCAGCACGACGTGGTACTGGTTGAGCTGGGTGAAGATGGTCGAGACCTGGCGCTGGCCAAAGGCGTCGTAAAGCGTGTCGTCAATGGTCTGGGGCAGGATGCCGAGGCGGCCGGCAGTGTCGCGATCAATTACTAACTGGGCCTGCAGGCCGCCACTTTGCTGGTCGCTGGCTGCGTCGCGCAATTGTGGCAATTGCCGCAGCCGGTCCAGCAGCTTGGGCGCCCAAGTGGCCAATTCGCGCGGGTCCGCGTCCTCCACGGAATATTGATATTGGGTGCGGCTGACGCGGTCTTCCACCGTGAGGTCTTGTACCGGCTGCATATAAAGCGTGATGCCGGAGACCTGCGCCAGTTCCGGTTGCAGGCGGCGGATAACGTCGGAGGCGGTATCGGTGCGCTGGTCGCGGGACTTGAGGTTAATCTGGATACGGCCGCTGTTGGGGGTGGCATTGACGCCATCCACGCCGATGAAGGACGAGAGGCTTTGCACGTCCGGATCTTTCAAAATGATCCGCGCCAGTTCTTTCTGGCGCTCGCCCATGGCGGAGAATGAAATGGTTTGGGGCGCTTCCGAAATGCCAAGAATGACACCCGTGTCCTGGACGGGAAAAAATCCCTTCGGCACCACGACATAAAGCCACAAAGTGAGGACGAGCGTGCCGGCAGTGAGCAAGAGGGTGGCGGTCTGGTGGCGCAGAACCCAGGTGAGGGTGCGGCCGTAAAAGCGGATCACACGATCATAAAAATCTTCTGAAGCGCGATAGAAGCGCGTGTGGCGCACGTCTTTTGTAGGCCGCAGCAGCTTGGCGCACATCATTGGAGTGAGGGTAAGAGAAACCACCGCCGAGACCAGGATGGTGACTGCCAGGGTGACGGCGAATTCACGGAAGAGGCGGCCGACAATGTCGCCCATGAACAGCAGGGGAATGAGCACCGCGATCAGCGAGACAGTCAGGGAGACGATGGTGAACCCTATCTGCCCCGAACCTTTGAGCGCCGCTTCCAGGGGCGAGTCGCCATGCTCCAGGTACCGATCAATGTTTTCGATCATTACGATGGCGTCGTCCACCACAAAGCCGGTGGAGATGGTGAGCGCCATCAACGACAGGTTATTCAGGCTGTAGCCGAGCAGGTACATCACGGCGAACGTGCCGACCAGTGAGAGCGGTACGGCCACGCTGGGAATCACCGTGGCTGACAAGTTGCGGAGAAAAATGAAAACCACCATCACCACCAGGGCGATGGCGAGCATCAGCTCGAACTGCACATCCTTGACGGACGCACGAATGGTCTGTGTACGGTCCGTGAGAATGTTGACTCTGACCGACGATGGCAGGGAAGACTGCAGCAGGGGCAGCAGCTTCTTAATGCTGTCCACCACGCTGATGATGTTGGCGCCAGGTTGGCGCTGGATGTTAACGATGACCGCCGGGTCGAGGTTCATCCAGGCAGCCTGGTTGGCATTTTCAGCGCCGTCCACCACGGTGGCCACATCGGAAACGCGCACCGGAGCGCCGTTTCGGTAGGCCACGATAACGGGCTGGTAATCGGCGCTGGAAAGCAGCTGGTCATTGGCGCCGATGGTGAACGACTGGCGATGGCCATCGAGCTGGCCCTTGGCTTGGTTTACGTTGGCGGAGGCGAGGGCCGTGCGTAGATCTTCCAGGCTCAAGCCGTAGGAAGCCAGCGCTGTGGGATTGGCTTGGATGCGCACGGCGGGTTTCTGCCCGCCGCTAATGGAAACCAGGCCCACGCCCGTCAGCTGCGAAATCTTCTGCGCCAAGGTGGTGTCGGCCAAATCTTCTACCTTGGAGAGCGGCAGAGTAGATGAGGTCAGGCCAAGAGTGATGATGGGTGCGTCGGCGGGATTGACCTTGCTGTAGATGGGGGGATTAGGCAGGTCGCGCGGCAGGTAGGTGCCGGCCGCATTGATGGCGGCTTGCACTTCCTGCTCGGCCACGTCAATGTTCTGCGCCAGATTGAACTGCAGGGTAACAATGGAGCTGCCGAAGGAACTGGTGGAGGTCATCTGGCCGAGCCCCGGCACCTGGCCGAACTGGCGCTCCAAGGGTGCGGTGACCGAAGAAGCCATGACCTGCGGGTCGGCTCCGGGATAAAAGGTCACAACCTGAATGGTGGGATAGTCAACTTCGGGCAGAGCCGAAACCGGCAACTGGCGGTAGGCGACTATCCCCACCAACAGGAGGCCGATGGTGAGCAGAGTGGTGGCGACCGGCCGGAGGATGAACAGCCGCGAGGGAGTCATGGCTCCACTGCGGTTGCCGCCCGCGGATGCGGCTCGGTTTCGGCGTTGAGGTTGCTGCGATTGCGAAACGCGACTTTGCTGCCGTTCTGCAGCTTGTCCTGGCCGTCAGTGACGACTACTTCGCCGGGAGCGATCCCTTGCGCAATGGCGGTCACATTGCCCTGAGTGAGAGCCAGCGTGACCGGCCGCACTTCGACGGTATTGTTACCCTTAATGACGTAGGCGAAGGTACCCTGGGGACCGCGCTGCACGGCGGCTGCGGGCACCACCGTGCTGTCCTTACGGACTTCCAGCAACAAGCGCACGTTGACGAACTGGTTGGGCCAGAGGTCATGCTCGCGATTGTCGAAGATGGCCTTGAGTTTGCCCGTGCCGGTGGACTGGTCAATCTGGTTGTCAATGGTAAGCAGGTTTCCGCTGGCTAGCTTGGTCCGGTCATCGCGGCTGTACGCTTCCACTCGCAGCGTGCCCGCGCGCATGTGCTGGGCCACCACGGGAAGGCTGTCCTCCGGCAGCGTGAAAATGACAGCGATGGGCTGCAGCTGAGTGATTACCAGCAGGGGATTGGCGTCATTAGCATGAACCATGTTGCCGGTATCCACCAGACGCAGGCCGATTCGTCCGTCCACCGGCGCGGTGATGTGGCAGTAGGTCAGGTTCAGCTTGGCGTTTTCGATGGCCGCCTGGTCGGCATGCACGCTGCCCTCGAGTTGCCCGACCAGAGCTTCCTGCGTATCTACCTGTTGGTGGGAAACCACGCCGGCGGCGACCAGGCCGTTATAGCGCTGCAGGTCAAGTTGCGCGTTCTTGAGCTGCGACTGGTCCTTGAGCAGTGTGGCTTGCGCTTGATCGAGCGCCACCTGATAAGGGCGCGGGTCAATGACCACCAGCAGGTCGCCCTTTTTTACTTCCTGGCCTTCGCGGAAGGCTACCCGGACCAGTTGCCCATCCACGCGGCTTTTAACAGCGACGGTGTTGAAGGCGTTCACCGAACCCAGCCCGGTCACGTACACGGGAAGATCGCGGCGCTCCACCGTGGCCACCGAGACGGGAACAATTTGCGGGCCCTGAAAGCCCTTTTTGGAGGCATTCGCCCGCGAGCCAACATTACCGCAGCCGGGCAAACCGAAAGCTATAAGCAAACAAATGCCGAGAGGGATGAGAATACGAATGCGCGCGTGTTTTCGGAAGTTCACGTCAAACCTGCTATCCGTGTTGGTGGTCAGGACGCGGGGATGTCCCGGACTTCATTGATATCACTTCCACCCGCGAGTTGTCGCGCGCTGGCCGCGTCAGTCTGGCACGCGGCAGATATAGCCGGCGCCGCGGACGGTCTTGATGTAGCCGCTGCCGCGTCCAGGCACTCCCAGCTTCTTGCGCAGGTTGCTGACATGCATGTCAATGCTGCGCTCGAAAGGCGAAAAGGAACGCTGCAGCGCCACGCGCACCAGTTCCTCGCGGCTGACCACGCATCCGGCACGACTCAACAGCAATTGCAGGATAGCGAACTCGATGACGGTGAGCCGGCCTGACCTACCGGCGGTGTGCACTGTACGGGTGGCGGCGTCCAGTTCCAAGTCGCCGAAACGGATCAGGCTCGACTGCTCAGAAGCAGGCGACCAGTCCGTATTCGAAACTGCTACAGAAGCCATTGCACGATTCACGCTGAATATTGTTACAGCAGGACGCCTCCGATGGCTGTAAAGAAGTGTAACTTGTTCTTTACAAAACTTTACGCACTGGTCATACCGCTTTTAGAAGGGATTACGGGCGCGGGAGCCGCTGGGAGCTGGCTATCGAAGAGTCTGCTAAGTGGCCGACGGCGTGCACGTCAATATTCACTTTATCGCTGACGCGCAGAATGAAGGTGCTGGGATTCTTCAACCCCCATTTCACATAGGGCACGATGAAGTGCACGTCGGCGGAAGCCTGGTCGTGATTGATCTGCACCGGCATGTCGACCGTCATCGGATGTTGCTGGCCGTGGAGGGTCATCAATCCCTGTAGTTCCATTTGCGAGGCGCCTTGCGGCAACAATTTGCCGGCGACATGCTGCGGCGTGAAGACGATTTCCGGGTATTTGTCGTCCTCCAGAATCTGACGGTGCATGCGCCGGTCGCGGCTTTTGTTACCGCTATTCCCGGAGGTGGCGTCCACTACCAGAGAGCCGCTGGCTGCGCCAGTTTTGGGATTGAAGCGAATAGTTCCGCTCTTCAGCTGAAACGTGCCATGTACAGTGTGCAGAACGTCGCCCAAAGTGAAGTTCACATGGCTTTCCGCCGGGTCGAGCTGGAATACCATGTCCTGTGCGCCTGCCACGACCGCCAGGAGTTGCAAGAGCAGCAGAACTGTGCCGAGAGTGGCGAACCGCTTTAGAAGATTTCGATTCATGTTCAGCCTTGCCGTGGTCAACCTCTCATGCCGTTAAGAGTCGCCATCCCACGTTAAGGATTCCACTAATTCCGAAGTCTCGCAGCGGCAGTTCGCCCACATGCACGGAGAGGAGGCGAGCAAACAAACCAGGCCTTTGGGCGAAGGCCCCCAGGGCGCGGCGGCGCACCCAGGAGTGCTTATCCATCAACAGCATGGAGCGGCCCAGAAAGTGTGGCAAAGCGGTGATTTGCTGATGGGCGGCAGCATAGAGCGAAAGATCATTGGCGGCCAGAGCCCGGCCTAAGGCGCTGGCTTGGCGAAAAGAGACGGCCAGGCCTTCGCCGGTAATGGCGTCCGCCGAGCCGGAAGCTTCGCCGATCAGGACGAATGGGCCGCGCACCACCGATTTGAGGCGGCGGGTCACGGTCATCGCTCCCTTGACGGGCGTGCTGGGCGCAGCGGAGCGCAGACGCGCCCAGAGCTGGGGAAAGTGCTCCAGGGCGACATCGAACGAGGCAAAGCGCTGACGCGAAATGAGAGCAACGCAGATTTCCTGCGAGCCTATGGGGGTGATATAAGCCTGGCGATCCTCACCCCAGTAGATTTCCACGAACTCCGACCAGGGCCGTATACGGAAGTGCCGGCGCAGGCCGATGCGGCGCTCGTAATTGCGGCCCGAGGCCAGGCCTGCCCAGCTGCGCACGCGCGAGCTCTGGCCGTCCGCGCCGATAATCCAGCGGCAACGCAGGCGATCGCCGTTCACCTCCACCTCGCCGTTTTTCACATTCGAAACGCGGGCGCCCCAGAGCAGCCGAACGCCGAGCGCGGCGGCTCGTTCGACCATCAGGCCGTGCAGAACGGTGCGGCGAATTCCCAGGCCGATGCCGCGGGGGAAGGCTGCTTCCACCGCACCCTCGCGCCCCAGAAAGCGGATGCCGCGGAACACTCCGGTGTCGCAGCCCTCTAGGGAGATGCCCAATTTCGCCAGGGCCTCCAAGGAGTCGGGCATCAGTCCTTCGCCGCACGCTTTATCAATGGGCGGATGGGCGCAGTCGGCTAGCGCAACCCGCAATCCTTGCTGCGCGGCAGAAATAGCTGCGGCCAGTCCAGCAGGTCCGCCGCCAATCACGAATACATCCAGGCCCGTATTCATCATCACCACCGTAACAGAACCAGTTCGGAGCAGAAGCCGGGCCCCATGGCCGCCATCAAGCTATAGGTGCCGGGTGCTCCGCGCCGGCGAGAAAGAAAGTCCTGCAAGACCAGCAGGACAGATGCGGAGGACAAGTTGCCCACGCGCCGCAGGCACTCCCAGGAGGCATCCAGGGCACCCTCGGGCAGTTCCAAAGTGCGAGCTACGGCTTCCAACACGTTGGGACCCCCAGTGTGGATGATGCAGCTGGCGATGTCTTGCCGTCCAAGGCCCTGTTCGGCCAAAAATGCATCCACGTCGGCCCGCAAATGCCGCTCCACCATGACCGGCACGTCGCGCGAGAGCACAATGCGGAAGCCGTGCTCGGAAATGTCCCAGCCCATCACATCTTCGGTGTTGGGATAGAAAACGGAACGGGTGGCGACCACCTCCGGTCCGGGAAATTCGGTTTCAGCGCCGCCAACGACCACCGCGGCCGCACCATCGCCAAACAGGCCGGTGGCGATCAGGTTGGCGGTGGAGACATCCTCGCGCTGCCAGGTGAGCGAGCACAATTCGACCGCCAGCACCACCGCGACCTGGCTGGGGAAGGCGCGAACATAATCGGCGGCGCGAGCTATGCCGGCAGCGCCGGCAACGCAGCCCAGCCCAAATAGCGGCATGCGCTTCAGATTTGGCGAAAGCCCAATCCGGTTGATCAGCTTGGCGTCAATCGAAGGACTGGAAATTCCGGTCACCGAGGTGAAGAAAAGGGCCCCGACATCGCGCGGGCGCAGGCCCAGGGGAGTAATGGCCCGGCAAATGGCGGCCGCGCCCAGCCGCTCCGCCTCCTCAATCCACCGCGAGTTGGCCTTTCCCCAGCTATCCATTTCTGCATACGCCTCCAGGGGGAGAGCCAGGTGGCGCCTCTCCACACCGGTGCGGGAATGCAGGCGCTGCAATAAGCGCGGCTGTTGCAGGCGCTCGCCCCAGAACTTTTCCAGCGTGGTGGTGATGGCCTGCTGATCGTAAACGTGGTTGGGAAAAGCGCTGGCTGCGTTGGCTATTCTCATGAACTCCTGTTGGACCCGCCCGGGAGAGGGCTGGGGTGAGAGATGTTGTTGAATTAGTAAACCCGCGCCTAAGGCGGAAGTTTCTCGCCTGCTTACGAGAATGTCGGCGTCATCGGCTGGGCACGGGCAAGTCGCGCTTGCACACGTTGACGATGGACTGAATGGCTGAGAGTTTGGCCGAATCGCTCAAGGGGCTGTCCAGGACATCCTGGAGGTCCCCCATCCAACCGCCCAGCGCCGCATCAATTCCTGCCGCCAACTCTTGCGCGACGATTTCGACCAATTCTTTTTCCGCAGCCAGCATGCCAGCCACCTCGGAAGGCAAAATTATTCGTGCTGCCACCTCACAGCGAGTCTTGCAACGTCGCCCCACAGGGTACGTGCAAAAGGGGCTTGCGGCTGGTCTCTCCCTGAACCCTGCGGCCGCAAGCCCTTTGGGCATCGCTATCCCATTCGGGGTTGGAGTTAGTCTTAAACACTTAAGAGTTGATGTCAAGCGAAATCTTAAATGATTAAGACTTCCGCTCTAGGCGGGGAGAAGTTTCGTTCGACAAACGGCTTGGACGAAGGGAGGAAGCCTACCAGCGCCCGTTGCGGTCGTGGCCTTCGCGTCCCATTTCCTGGCGGCCGATCTGAGCCAAACCGGTAGCGACCCGCTGCACCACCTTAGCCACGGAAACATGAGAACGCGGCAGGGGCAAAGTCTCAGTCCAGGTAGGATCGCCGTTGTCGCTGACGGGGGAGGCCTCAGGTTGAGAAAGCTCGTCCGACTGGGATCCGAGTTCCGAACTGGACTCCAGAGTAGCGGTTGCGCTGGGCTGGCTGGGTAGTGGAGGCATAATCACCGCGTACGTGGGTCGTGACGCGACTTGCCGTGGCGTAACCGCTCGCCGGTGTGCGGAAACACGCACATGCCTTAGCGGAGGAGCAGGAGCCACCGAGGGCGGAACTGGCTCCGTCAGATGGACGACCTGGGGCGCAAATTCGGCGGCAATACCGAATACGGGCCACAGCAATCCGAAAGATACGACTAGCCCGAGACTAAGAGCCGAGCGCAAGCCCGCGCGCCACCACGACGTCCGGTGTTGCTGGCTGAGGACGGCGCGCACACGCATCCCCAGGATGGATGCAGAGGCGGCGAAATCTATGCCCATGGACTTGCCCGGCTGTAGCATGCGCAGTCGGGCGAAGCGGGTGAGGGACTGGGCGTAGTCGGCGCGATGTTCGGGGCGGCTGCTGACCACGGCTACGTCGCAGGCCAGTTCGCGCTGCACGCGCATGTGCTGGCGCGCTCGCCACACCGCCGGATGGAAGAAAAGCACGCAGCGGACCAGGTCACTGACCTCAGACCACAAGTAGTCCCGGCGGGCCACATGCACCAGTTCGTGATAAAGCACGTCTGCGAGTTCCGAGCTGTCGCTGAACTGTTCGCAAACCTCCGGCAGCAGAATGCGGGGCCGCAACCAACCCGCTGTGGCCGGGGAACTCAACTGGGGGAGAATTTGCACCTCGCAGCGGCGCAGGCCAAAGCCGCGGCGCATGGGTTCAAATAGAGAAATCAGTTCCGGTGAAGGCTCCACCGCGTGGCGCAGGGCGTGGCGCAGGCTCACGTGTTGCCACACTATGCCGCCTAAAAACAGAAGCACTCCGATGACGTAGGCTGCCGCCATGATGGAGCCGATGAGGGCTAGAGCCGGCGCCCATGTGGGTGGCAGCAGCAGATTGTGCCCGGCTAGCCGGGCGGGGTGTACCGGCAGACTTTGCAAGGCCGCGCCAGCAGACACCTGGACAGGCGCGGGAAACAGAGTGAAAACCCAGTAGGTGGCCGAGCCGAGGAGGAAACATAGCCACACCGTGAACCGGCGGCGCGGGCTGGGAGAAAGGCGGCTCAGCATCCAGCACACCGAATAAGCAGCCATTACGCGCAAGAAGTAGCTGGCCAGCACACCGGCGAAATAGGAAAAAGAGTCAGACATTGCGAACTCCGGCAACGGAGGTTCTGTCTAGCTGGAGGACTCGCGCTTTTGCGAGCGATAGGTCCGGATGAGTGTTTCCAACTCGTCCAATTCGGATTCTTCCACCGGTCCTGCCTCCAGCAGGTTCACCAGCAACTCGGCGGGCGAGCCGCCGAAGTTTTGCTCCAGCAAGGTGCGCACCGAGAGCCGGCCCACCTCTTCGCGGGTTACTCGCGGTTCGAAGACGAAAACCCGGCCGCGGCTGGCATGCCGCACCAGTCGCTTCTGCTCCATGATGCGCAGCAGGGTCTGCACCGTCTTGTAGTTGGGCTTGGGCGAGGAATGTGAATGAGTGACCACTTCCTCCACCGTGGCCTGTCCCAGCTGCCACAGCACGTGCAGGATTCGCAATTCCGCGCGCGTGGGCAAAGCAGTGGCGTGCTTGGCGGTCATAAGTCAGCAACCATGTCGAATGGTCCGCGGCTGCAATCCTGGAAAAGCAGCTGGTTGTATATCTTAAGGAATTAAGACTCAAAGTCAACCTAAATCTTAGCGGATTAAGACTGCGGGCCGAGGGGCGGACGGGAACAGCTGCGGATTGGGCTTGCCAGATCATGTGCCTAAGTTTTCGCTGCGCAAGAAGCCTCACTGTGGTTTCTCGAGTTGCGCCAGTTCCTGCGTGTACAGGTGGTTCCTGGGGAACTCCTGGGCTAATCCTTGGAGCAGGATGCGAGCCTGATCGCGATTGTTGTCCCGCAGGGCGGCGACCGCGAGTAGCAGGCGGGCGTAGGGAAGCAGGTAATGGCCCTTCTGCGCGACAACTTGAAGTTTTTGCAGGCCAGCCGTCTTATCGGTTTGGGCTCCGTCGAGCCGCAGCAGCCAGCGAACCGGCGCCGGCTTCAGGCTGAGCAGGTAGTTTTCGATGCCTACGGCGAGGTAAGCGTCGTAGTAACTGGGATCCTCGGTCAACAGGTGCTCGGCAATTATGCGCCCCTGTTTCATATAGCCCAGGCCGGCAAGATAGCGCTTCTCGATCAGAGCGGCGTAGTCGCCGCGCAGTCCCAGGCGCAGTGCCTTAGCGAATTGCGCATCGGGGTCATTCGGGTTGCGCTGCAGGGCGGCATCCGCAAGTTGCTCCGTTCTGGCCAACTGGGCCTCGAAAGCCTGCCGCACTTTGGAGTCGGGAGGCAGCTTAGGCTGATTCGCCAGGCGGTGATTGTCGGTGAATAGTTCGAATTCCAGCACGTGCAAGCGGTTGAATTCGGAGAACAGGTAGGCGGCGGCATCGGAAGCCGGTCCCATCGGGTCCAGAGGATGCTGGTGTTCCCAATCCGCAAATGCCTGGTGAGCCTCATCGAACTGCAGGTTGTACATGTCGCGATATCCGGTGTCGAGCAGGGAAGGCGAAGTCGGGCCGGCAGCCCAAGCATGGCTGGGGGTCAAGAGAAATACCAGACCAGCTAACGTGACCACGGCCGGAATGGGACGTCGTATCGGCATTAAATTCCCATCGCGCGGCGGGCAAGACCTAGCGCGTCGGACCAGAAGGTGTTCGAGGAGTGCACGGTTTCCACGACGGCGCGAACCGCGTTCACGAACTCGTCCGCCTGCAATTCGCTGACCACCAGGGGCGGCGCCGCTTTCAGCACCATGAAATTGTTGCCGCAGACCTGCGTAAGTACGTGTTGGTCATTGAACAACCGCATAACCAGCATCTGCCCGAAAAGCCCGCGATGAATCCTGCGGAAAGCTTCAAAGGCCGCCCGCAAGCGCAGTCCTTTTGGGGCTTTGAATTCGATGCCCGAAAGCAGCCCCTGGCCACGTATTTCTTTCACCATTTCGTAGCCGGCCAGGGTTTCGCGGAGGCGAACGCGGAGGTAGTGGCCCATTTCCAGGGCACGGAGGCCAAGTTGCTCGCGATCGAGCACTTCCAGCGTGGCCAGCCCGGCCCGCATGGCGAGCGCGTTTTCGCTGAAGGTGGAGGTATGCACGATGGCGCGCTGCAGGGAATCGTAAACCGAGGCGTAAATCGAGTCGGTCATGAGCACGGCGGCGCTGGGCACCAGGCCGCCGCTGAGCGCCTTGGCCAGAACCACGATGTCAGGCTGCACGCCAGAATGATGGGCGGCCAGAAATTTGCCGGTGCGGGCAAGCCCCGTCTGCACTTCGTCGAGAACGAAGACCGTGCCGTGCTTGCGGCACAGCGCCTGGCACGAGGCCAGGTACTCGCGCGTCGGAATGCGGATGCCGGCTTCCGCCTGGATGGGTTCCAGGATAAGCGCGGCGAAACGGCGGCTGGCCAGCTTTTGCCGCAATGCAGGCAAATCGCCGAAGGGAATCTCCTCCGTTTCCGGCAGCAAAGGACCGAAGCCCTCGCGCCAGAAGGAATCGCCCATCAGAGAAAGAGCGCCGCAAGTCAGCCCGTGGAAAGCGCCGTTGGCATAAAGCAGGCCGGAGCGACCGGTGTGGGCGCGGGAAAACTTGATCGCCGTTTCCACTCCTTCGCTGCCGGAACTGCAGAAGAAAGCCTTGCGCAGATGGTCGCCCGCGCGGGTGCAGAGCTCTTCCGCCAATTGTCCCGCGAGATCGGGGACATGGCTTTGCAACATTCCGGGGCCGCTGCGCTCGAGTTCCGCATGCAGCGCCGCCACAATGTCAGGATGATTGTGGCCGGTGTTGTGCACGCAGTAGCCGGAGAGAAAATCGAGAATGCGCCGGCCGTCGGCCGCAAACAGTTCGGCGCCCCGGCAATGCGTGTACTGCTGGTTCATGCGCAGCACGTTCAACAGCTTCACCCACTGCGGATTGACATAGGAACTATAGAGCGCGGACGAAGATTCTGCCGCAGCTTCGCTCCGCACGCCGGCGGGAGCTTCGGGTAATACCGGATTGATTGCCATCTGATCTATTCAAACACGGATCGCTAGAACAAGTTGGAGCGGGCCCGAAGCGGCGCGGGACAGGTGTTTCGGGGCATGCCCACAACAATGCTTACCCGAACACTTATTCAGTTTTACAACATCCGGGAGAGGCGTGGTGTAAAGAATTGTTCGCAGCGATTTACAAAACTTTACGTTCGCTTACCTACTTTTTACGAGTACCAGGCTGTTCCCGTGGTAGATGATAAAAGACGCACTTAGCCCCGGCCAACAACGTTCAGGTGTTTCACTTTTCAGTATCTGAGATGGACTCAGCGACAACATTTCTGTGTGTCGACGACGCTCGGCACAGACGCCTCCTCAGCAGACCCTCGCGCGTGCTCCTGACCTTGCTCGCGACGTTGCTTGCTGCGGGGATGGAGGGTTTCGCCCAAATTCCGCCGAAGCCTGCGTCCGGGGAAATTTTCGGAAC
>Ga0075436_100001632_pt1 | contig 15333 bp, 11 predicted proteins | sample RhiMethybrSRZTD5_FD_75303 | JGI IMG/M metagenome (GOLD analysis project Ga0075436, IMG submission 75303) | Populus rhizosphere microbial communities from Tennessee, USA - Rhizosphere MetaG P. TD hybrid SRZTD5 | ecosystem: Host-associated > Plants > Roots > Rhizosphere > Soil | place: USA...
ATCTTCGAGCCGTTCTTCACGACCAAGCCCGTCGGCAAGGGGACCGGGCTCGGGCTCGCGACGGTATACGGCGCGGTGAAGCAGAGCGGCGGATACATTTGGTTGTACAGCGAGGTGGGGCAAGGCACGAGCTTCAAGATCTATCTGCCACGGATCGACGCCGTCGAGCCGCAAGCGGCCGCGGTCGAAGCGGCGGTGATGCTGGACGGCACCGAGACGGTGCTCGTCGCCGAGGACGAAGACGCAGTGCGCCAGATCATCGAGAAGGCACTCCAAGCTCGGGGGTACCAGGTGATGGTCGCGCGGGATGGGAGCGAAGCCCTCGCCCTCGCGGGCCGCCATGCCGGTCAGATCGACCTGCTCGTGACCGACGTGGTCATGCCGGACATGAACGGCCGGGTGCTGTCCCAGCGCCTGACGCACTTGCGTCCCACGATCAAGACGCTGTATCTGTCCGGCTACACCGACGACGCGATCCTGCATCACGGGGTCCTGGAACAGGGCGTCGCCTTCCTGCAGAAGCCGTTTTCGCTCGGAGCGCTGGCACGCAAGGTCCGCGAAGTGATCGAGGCCCGCCTCTGAGCGATCTGCCCCTCGTCGCACGGGCGCGGGGGCACGCTGACCGACCGGCGATCATCGCCGGAGAAGGCACCTTCAGTTATCGCGATCTGCTCGACGCCTCAGCCCGCGTCGCCGCGTGCCTGCTCGCCGGGCGCGACGATCTCGCGGAGGCCCGGGTCGCCTTTCTCGTTCCTCCGAGCTTTCACTACGTCGCGATCCAGTGGGGGATCTGGCGGGCCGGTGGAATCGCCATCCCGCTCGCCGTCTCGCACCCTCCCGCCGAGCTCGAGTACGTGATCCGCGACGCCGAGGCCGAGACCGTCGTGGTGCATCAGGATTTCGCCGCCGTGATGCAGGCGGTACCGCTGCCCGCGAGCGTGCGAACCGTCACGACGACCGAAGCGGCGGGTACCGCTCCCCGCTCCCCGCTCCCGAATGTCGCGGAAGGGCGTCGGGCCCTGATGGTCTACACCAGCGGTACGACGGGCAAGCCCAAGGGCGTGGTGACGACGCATGCGAACATCGCCGCGCAGGTGACGAGCCTCGTCACCGCGTGGGAATGGCGGGCGGACGACTGGATCCTGCTCGTCCTGCCGCTGCACCATGTACACGGGATCGTCAACGTGCTCACCTGCGCGCTGTGGGTCGGCGCCCGCTGCGAGATGCTGCCGAAGTTCGACGCGGAACGCGTCTGGGCGCGGATCGCCGCCCGCGACCTCACATTGTTCATGGCGGTGCCCACGATCTATGGGAAGCTGATCACCGCATGGGACGCCGCCCCGCCCGGGCGCCGCCGCGAATGGTCGACGGGCTGCGCCCCGCCCCGGATGCGGCTCATGGTCTCGGGCTCAGCGGCGCTACCGGTGCAGCGCCTCGAGCGGTGGCGCGAGATCAGCGGCCACGTCCTGCTCGAGCGCTACGGCATGACCGAGATCGGCATGGCGCTCGCCAACCCGTTGCACGGCGAGCGACGACCGGGGTTCGTGGGCGCACCGCTGCCCGGCGTGGAAGTGCGCCTCGCGGACGAGGCGGGGCGACCGGTGCCGCCGGGCACGCCCGGCGAGATCGAAGTGCGTGGCGAGACCGTGTTCCTCGAGTATTGGCGCCGCCCGGATGCGACCGGCGCGGCCTTCCGGGACGGCTGGTTCCGCACCGGCGACGTCGCCGTCCTGGAACGCGGCGCGTACCGGATCCTCGGCCGCTCGAGCGTGGACATCATCAAGACCGGTGGTTACAAGGTGTCGGCGCTCGAGGTCGAGGAGGTGCTGCGGACGCACCCGGCGATCGCGGAGTGCGCCGTGGTGGGTGTGGACGATCCCGAGTGGGGGGAGCGGATCTGCGCCGCGGTCGAGCGGCGCGGCGAAGCAGAGCTGACGCTCGCCGAGCTGCAGGCGTGGGCCAAGGAGCGGCTCGCGCCCTACAAGATTCCGCGTGCGCTCCGCTCGGTGCCCGCGCTGCCGCGGAACGCCCTGGGAAAGGTCACGAAGCGCGAGGTCGCGGCGCTGTTCGCGCCCTGACTGTCCAGAAGCTGTTAGGGTTCGACCAAGCCTCTAGTGGGGTGAGCGACTGCGCGCCATGTTCGCGCTCAAAGGGACGCTCCCGACCCCCGGTCGCCTGCCGCCAGCGTCACCTCCACTCCCCACATCGGAGGCGATGATGACGCCTGTTCGTCACGCGCCCGTGCGTGCGTTGCTGGTGCTCGCGCTGTGCGGCTCCTTCTCTCGCATTGCGGCGCAGGACTCGCGGTCCGCGCTCGATCCTATCACCAGTGCCGTTATCAAGCACCCGATCACCACGTCGTCGGCCGCGGCGCGGGACCATTTTCTTCAGGGCCAGCGGGAGTTCGACCTGGGCCGTTTCATCGACGCGAATGCGCATTTCAAGGAGGCCGTCGCGGCCGATCCGAGCTTTGCCTTCGCATACTTGAACGTCGCCAACACGGCGAACTCGCTCGAGGAGTTCAAGACCAACCTGGGGCTCGCCGAGCAATACGCGGCTGGCGCGTCGGATGCCGAGCGGCTGCAGATCCAGATGGCCCGGAAGGGCTTCGACAACGACCTGGCAAGTCAACTGGCGCTGGGTGAGCAGCTGGTGGCGAAGTATCCTGACAGCCCGCGTGCCTGGCTGGCGCTCGCCGGGGTCCAGGGTGCACTGAATCGCAACGAGGAGGCGCGGACCTCGATGGCGAAGGCGCTGGAGCTCTCGCCCCGGCTGTTCGTCGCGCACACGGCCATGGGCCTCTCGTACCTGTTCGGTGAGCCGCGCGACTTTTCCAAGGCACTCGAGCACATGCAGGACGGCGAGGCGTTGGCGCCGTATGAGCCCAATGCGCACATGTTCGTCGGTGATGCCTACCGGGCGCAGCGCAACCTCGAAAAGGCGCGGGACGAATACCTGCGGGGCCACGAGCTCAATCCGCGCGATGCGATTCTGCTCGTGAAGCTGGGACACGCGAACACCTTCCTGGGTGACTATGCGACGGCGCGCGCCAACTACGATTCCGCGATGGCCTTCGGCCGGGCGAACGAGAAGGCGGGTTACGCTCCTTTCCGCGCCTACGTCAGCGTCTATGCCGGCAATCCAGCGGCAGCCATCGACGAGCTGAATCGGCTGGTCGCGGCGGTGGATGGTATGGGGGTCCCCGACCCGAAAGCCAACAAGGTGGCGGCACTCACGAACGTGGTGGTGATCGCGACTCACACGCGCAACCGTGCGGCCGCGGAGCAGGCCTTGAAGCAGCTGGAACCGCTGCTGATGCAACAGGCCGAGGAGGGAGGGAACCCGGCGTTCAAGCGGGGGCAGCAGGCGCAGATCGCCTACCTCGAAGGCTGGTGGGCCGCGCGCCGCGGTGACTACGCGGCCGCTCATAAACAGGCCAACCGCATCAGCGAGCTGCTCGCGCCCGACGCGAACCCGCGGAAGCTCGAGCCGATGCACCAGCTGGAGGGCTTCATCGCGCTCTATCAGGGCAAGTATCAGGAGGCGGCCGGACACCTGCGGCAGGGCAACCCGTTCGATCCCTACATCAAGTATCAGCTCGCGGTGGCGACGGAGGGCGCGGGCGATGCCGCGCAGGCCAAGAAGCTGTTCCAGGAAGTGGCGGACTACAACTTCAACGCGATCGGCTTCGCCCTGGTGCGAAAGGAGGCGCAACAGAAGGCGGGCAAGTCGGCACTCTAGGAGCCGCGCGGCGGCTGTCGGCGTCAGGCGCCGTATGCGTCGCCCCAGCCCACGTCGAACACGCCGCCGCACTTTCCGCAGCGCATGTTGAGGGGCCCTTTCGGGAGGGGCGCTCGCCCGTGGCAGTTCGGGCACACGCCGTAACGGGCGCCCCAGCTGTGCGGCAGCTGCCGCGCGTTGCCGGGTCGCGGAACGATCGCCCACACGCCGGGCGCTCGGCCCGTTATCTGAAGCGCAGCGCGCGGCACGTTGACTACGCGCTGGTTCACGTCCAGGACCGCGTCGGACGCCGTCACCCGGAGGACGCGATACCATGCCCCGCGCCGCAGTGGGACGCTGGCATCGCTGCGTAACCGTGCCCATTGATTGCCGATCATGAGAAGGCTCCTTGTGGGGTCGGAAACATCGGCGATTGTGGCGCCATGGGTGGGTGACGGCTGTCACCCGTTGCCAGGTCGGTCGCGGAATGGAGGCTCCAGCGGTGGGCGACCGATCGGAGACAGCCGTTGGACCTGACTCGCCAGGGCCAGCAGCGTCTCCTCGCCGAACGGCTTGCCGACGATCTGCAGACCCACCGGCAGCCCGTCGGGATCGAGCCCGCACGGCACCGACGCCACCGGAAGGCCGGTGAGACTCAGCACGAACGTGGGCGCGATCCAGTCCACGTACGTCTCCATTTTCTTGCCGGCCACGGTCTCGGGGTAGTTCTGGTCCACCGAAAAGGGTGGAACCGCCATGCACGGCGTGAGCAGGTGATCGAACTTCCCGAAGAACTCGCGGAACAGGTGCCACATCCGCCCGCGCGCCGCTTCCGCGGCGCCGAGGTCGCGCGTGGTCGTGTCGAGCCCGGCGCGAATGTTACCAGCGACATTGGCTCCGAACCGGTCCAGGTGCTCCATCCGCGGAACCATCTGCGCGACGAACCACAGCCCGCGTAGCGCGAGAAACGCCTTCCGCCCGAACGACAGGTCGAGCTCGATTTCGTGAACTTCGGCGCCGAGCTCGCCGAGCCCGACGGCGGCCCGGCGGCACACCCGCTCGATGGCGGGATCGATGCCAATCCCGGCGATGTCGGGGCAGTACGCAACCCGTAAGCCCGACGGGATGCTCCGACCGGCCGCGGCCACGAAGTTGCGGCCGGCGGTGGGCTGGGAGAGGGGAGAGAGCGGGCTCGGGCCCGCCACCGCCTGGAGCATCAGCGCCACGTCCTCGGCGGTGCGCGCCACCGGGCCTTCGACCTGGAGGGTGTCCCACGCCCAGTCGGCCGGATACGTGGGAACGAGCCCGACCGACGGCCGGAGCCCGACCACGCCGCAGAACGACGCGGGAATCCGGAGCGACCCGCCCAGGTCCGTCCCTTCGGCGAGCGCGATCATGCCGGTGACGAGCCCCGCCGCGCCGCCGCCGGTCGAGCCGCCGGCGCTGCGCGTCGGGTCCCACGGGTTACGCGTGCGGCCGAATACCTCGTTGAAGGTGTTTCCCCCGGCGGCGAACTCGGGACAGTTCGTCTTGCCGAGGATCACCGCGCCCGCCTCCCGCAGTCGCCGCACGACCAGCGCATCCTCGGTGGGTACGTAGTCCCGATAGAGCGTGGACCCGTAGGTCGTGCGGAGCCCGGCGACCGGGGTCACGTCCTTGATGCCGACGGGCAGGCCCGCGAGCAGACCCACCTCCTCGCCGCGCACCAACCGCAGCTCCAGGTCCCCGGCCTCGTCGAGCGCCCGGGGATTGAGCGTGACGACGGCGTTGACGACGGGATTGTAGCGCTCGACGCGCGCGAGGCACGCCTCGACCACCTCGACCGGCGAGATTTCGCGCGACCGGACGAGCCGCGCCAGCTCCGTGGCGGAGCGATCGGCTAGATCTTCCATTCTCCCATGAACGCGACGGTGCGGCAGAACGCGGCCTCGCCGCCTTTGAACTTCCACGGGAAGCAGCCGACGATGAGACGCTTGTTCTGGATCTCGGGCACCTCGATCTCGCCGCCCAGGTTCTCGATGTGGATGCAGTCCTTCGGGAACAGCGCATTGTGGGTGAGCTGGTAGGCGGAATCGGGGAACATCGTATCGACTGCCGCCTTGCCCCCGAATTTTTGCTCCGCCTTGGCGCGCACCTTGTCGCACTGGCCATGGGCGCCTTTTCCGAGGAAGCGCCCGATGGGCAGGTTCATCGGGTGGTCGGTGGACACACAGTCGACACCCCACACGTGGATCTTTTTCTCCAGCAGCCACGGCACCAGATCGGGGTGCGCGCCGGGGTGGTAGTGGTAGTAGCGCTCCTCATCCGGCGTGGCGCCGAAGTCCGCGTAACGGTGCCATCCCGTGTGCAGCAACAGCAAGTCGCCCGGCTTGACCTGGACTCGCTTCTCGATCATCTGCGGCGTGTAGACCGCCAGCTCGTCCATCTCGTCCCGCAGGTCCACGATCACACCCGGGCCGCACAACCACTCGAGCGGCAGCTCATCGATCGTCTTTCCGGCCGTGACGAAGTGGCGCGGCGCGTCGAGATGCGTGCCCATGTGGTTCGAGGTCATGATGTACTGCGCGTTCACCCCGTGCTCGGCCTTGCGCTTGATGTACTTGACCTCGAACGGCGGGTAATAGGGCCAAAACGAGCTGCGCTCGTTCAGGGGTTGGGAGAGATCGTAGATCTTCATGGCTCCTCGATCCCCGGGCTCGCGCCCGGGGTCAGTTGTTTAAGCCTTCTCTGCACGCTCGAACGCGCGCGCCAACGCGCGGCGCGTGAGCACGGCCACCAGCTGGCGGCGGTAGGCGGCGGAGGCGTGGATGTCGGACGGCGGATCGATATCGTGCGTGGCCGCCGCGTCCCCCGCGGCGCGCAGCAGGTCCGCCGACGGGGTCTGGCCGGCGAGCAGGTTCGCGGCCTCGGTCGCGAGTACCGGCCCATCGCCCACGCTCAGCAAGCCGAACCGCGCCTCCTGGCACCGACCGCGCGCGTCGAGCGTGACGATGGCTGCCACGCCGACCAGGGCGTAGTCGCCGTGGCGGCGCGCCACTTCGAGGAATGCGGTTCCGGTCCGGGCGGGGAGCGGCGGCAGTGCGATTTCGACGAGCAGCTCGCCGGGCGCGAGCGCGGTCTCGAGCATGCCCTGGAAGAAGTCGGCTGCGGGGATCGACCGCTCGCCGGTGGCGCTCCGCGCCTGGAACCGGGCCTCGAGGGCGAGCATCACCGCCGGCAGCTCGGCGGACGGGTCGGCGTGCGCAATGCTGCCTCCCACCGTGCCGCGGTTCCGGATCTGCGGGTGCGCGATCGATGGCAGCGCTTCGGCGAGGAGCGGAGCCGCACGGGCGACCACATCGCTCCGTTCGACGACCCGCTGCCGCGTCATCGCTCCGATCGCCACACCGGACTCCGCGCGCACGTATGCGAGCTCCGAGATCCGGTTCAGGTCCACGAGTACGGCCGGCCGGGCCAGCCGAAAGTTCATCGCGGGAATGAGACTCTGCCCGCCCGCCAGCGGCTTGGCGTCGGCGCCGTGCTCGGCGAGGAGCGCGAGCGCCTCGTCCAAAGTGGCCGGAGTGAAATAGTCGAACGGCGCGGGCTTCACCTCACCCCCCCACGCATCAGCTCGAACAGGCGGTTGGGGCTGAGCGGCATCTCGCAGATCTCCAGCCCCGACCCGGCGAGCGCGTCTTCGACGGCCTGGGCGAACAGCGCGCCGGTGGGGATGGCACCGGCTTCGCCGACACCCTTCGCACCCACCGGGTTGAGCGGTGAGCGCGTTTCCCGGTGAGTCGTCTCCACGTTCGGCACGTCGGTCGCCGTGGGGAGCAGGTAGTCCATGAACGAGGCGTTGAGCAACTGCCCCTCCTCGTCGTACACGAGCTGCTCGTAGAACGAGTTGCCGATACCGTGCGCCACGCCGCCCTGGATTTGGCCTTCCACAATCATCGGATTGATCACCCGGCCGCAGTCGTGCACCACGACGTAGCGCTTGATCTCGACCTGGGCCGTCTCCGGGTCCACCTCGACCACCATCGCATGCACGCCGTTCGCGGTGCTGCCGCGGTCTGGCCCGAAGTACGCGGTGGACTCGAGGCCGGGCTCGGTGCCGGGCCGCACCGCGCCGCGCAGCGGATTCGCCTTGAGCGCCAGCGCCCCGAGCGCGACGCCGGACCCTGAGTCGCCGCGCCGGTGCACGCGCCCGCCGTCGAGCACGAGATCCGCCGGCGCGGCTCCGAGCTCGCGGCTCGCCAGCTCCAGAACCTTGTCGCGCACGGCGACCGCAGCGGCATGGCATGCGCTCCCCGCCACCACGGCGCCGCGACTCGCGAAGGTGCCCGTACCCCAGTGGAATTCCCGGGTGTCCCCCGTGATCACGTGCACGTCCGTGACGTCCACGCCCAGGACCTCGGCCACGATCTGCGCGAACACCGTGAAGTGCCCCTGCCCTTGCGTTCCGACGCCCGTCGCCAGCCGTACGCGGCCGCTCGGCTCGATGGTGACCCGCGCACCCTCGTACGGCCCGATCCCCGTGCCTTCGACGTAGCACACCACGCCGATCCCCACGTGACGCCCCGCCGCTTTGAACCGTGGCTGCTCCTCCCTAACGAAGCGCTCGTAGTCGATGGCCTTGAGCGCCTCGTCCAGCGCTGGCTCGTAGTCACCGCTGTCGTAGGTAAGGGGCGCCGAGTCCTGGAACAGGATCTCGTTGTTGAAGGGGAACTGGTCGGGCCGGAGCAGGTTCTTGCGACGGATCTCGGCGCGGTCGATGCCGAGCTCTTTGGCCGCGAAGTCCAGGAGCCGCTCGATCACGAACACCCCGTGCTGGCGCCCCGCGCCCCGCACCGGGGTGACGATCGTCTTGTTCGTGAAGACGGCGGTGAACTCGCTCTCGTAGCTCGGGATGTCGTAGGGCCCGAGGAGGGTGCACTGGCTGTTGATCGGCACGGTGAGGCCGTAGGGATCGTACGCACCGGTGTCGTGCAGGAAGACGTCCTTCACGCCGAGGATCTTGCCGTCCTTCGCCACGGCGAGCTCGGCGTCGTGGATCTGCCCGCGCTCCTGTGTCGTCGCGAAAAAATTCTCCTGGCGGTCTTCGGTCCATTTCACGGGGCGGCCCAGCCGCATGGCCGCCCACGGTACCAGCACTTCCTCCGGGTAGAACATCATGATTTTCGGTCCGAAACCGCCGCCCAGGAACGGCGCGACCACGCGCACCTGCGATTCGAGCAGGCCGAGCAGCTGGGCGAGGCCGTTCCGGATGGGGATCGGCGCCTGCGTGGTGTCCCACACCGTCAGCTCTTCGGCGCGCGGGTCCCATTGCGCCGCCACGACGCGATTCTCGATCGCGGCCGACGCGCCCCGATCGTAGCGGAACCGCCGCTTGATGACAGCATGGGCACGGGCCCTGGCCTGCGCCCAGTCCCCTTTCCGCTGAACCGCGTGGGCCGCGAGGTTCGACGGCAGCTGGTCGTGCACGCGCGGCGCCCCCGGGGCGAGCGCAGCCTCGAGATCCACCGCGGCAGGAAGCGGGTCCGCCTCCACCACGATGTCGTCCAGCGCGTCCTCGGCCAGATAGCGGCTCTCCGCCACGACCATCGCAATCGGCTCGCCCACGTGGCGCAGCTTGTCCTTGGCGAGCGGGACCTGGGTGCACGCGTTGAACACCAGACCGGCGATGGGAGGGGGCGGCACGAGCAGCGGACCGGGGCGCCAGTAGTCGCCCAGGTCCTCCGCCGTGTAGACCGCCACGACTCCCGGCCGGGCGCGAGCGGCCGACGCGTCGACGCTCGTGAGACGGGCGTGGGCGTGCTGGCTGCGGAGGAAGGCGACGTGCAGCAGCCCGTCCAGCCGCACGTCGTCCACGAAGAGCGCGCGTCCGGTGAGGAGCCGCGCGTCTTCGTTGCGACGCACGCGCTCGCCGATCCCGCTAGGCGCGCGACGCGGTGCCACAGGCGAGTCTCACGGCCGCGACGATATTCTGGTAGCCGGTGCAGCGGCACAGATTCCCGGAAAGCGCCTCGCGGATCTCGCGCTCGTCCGGATTGGGATGCTCGCGCAGGAACGGGACGAGCGTCATGAGGACGCCCGGGGTGCAGAAGCCGCACTGGAGCCCGTGAGCTTCGCGGAATGCGGCCTGAAGCGGATGCAGCGCCTCGCTCGCGCCATCCCCGAGGCCCTCGACGGTCTCGACCTCGTGGCCGTTCGCCTGGACGGCGAACATGAGGCAGGCGCGGACCGCCTCGCCGTCGAACAGCACGGTACAGGCGCCGCACACGCCGTGCTCACACCCGACGTGCGTGCCGGTGAGGCCCAGCTCGTGACGCAGGAAGTCGGACAGGAGCAGCCGGGGCTCCACTGTGCGCTCGTGGCGCACGCCGTTGACCGTGCAGACCAGCGTCGTTCTCAAGGTCCGCAACGTTACGCCCTGGCCGGGAGTGCAGCAAGGCGACAGAATTCCAGCATGAAGCGTCGCGAAGCACTCGCCAAGCTCACCGGCCGCGAGCGGTACGTCGACGATCTCCCACTCCGGGATTTCCTCTGGGGCATGACGGTGCGGAGCCCGGCGCCACGCGGGCGCGTCACCGCCGTCCGGTTCGGCAAGGACGTCGACTGGTCGCAGTTCGTCGTGGTGGACCACCGCGACATCGCGGGACCGAACGTGGTGGCCCTGATCGAGCAGGACCAGCCAGTGCTCGCGGCAGGCTACGTGCGGCACGTCCACGAGCCGGTGGTGCTGCTCGCTCACCCGTCGCGCGAGGCGGTGCGACGCGCCGTGCGCGCGGTCGAGGTGGTGATCGCGCCCGAGTCCCCCGCCCTCGACTTCCGGATCGCCCCCGCCCCCGACCAGGTACAGCACGGCTCGGACAACGTCCTCAAACACCTCCGGATCGTGAAGGGCGACGTCGAGCGTGCGCTCGCGCAGGCCCCGGTCGTCGTCTCCGGCACGTACGAGACCGGCGCGCAGGAGCATGTGTACCTCGAGACCCAGGGAATGATCGCGTATGTCGAGGGCGACGTGCTGGTGGTGAAGGGCTCGATGCAGTGTCCCTATTACGTCCTGAAGGCGTTACAGCACGCCCTCGCGCGCGACGAGACCAGGGTACGCGTGATCCAAACGCCCACCGGTGGCGGATTCGGCGGCAAGGAAGAATTCCCGTCCCATATCGCCCTGCACGCTGCGCTGCTGGCGCTGAAGAGTGGCCGGCCGGTGAAGCTGATCTACGACCGCGGCGAGGACATGGCCGCCACCACCAAGCGGCACCCGGCGCTGGTGCGGCACCGCACCGGGCTCGCACGCGACGGCCGGCTCGTCGCGCAGGACATCGAGGTCGTGATCGACGGCGGCGCGTACGTGACGCTGTCACCGGTCGTCCTGTCGCGCGCCATCATCCACGCCGCGGGGCCGTACGCCTGCGAGCACGTGCGCATCACCGGCCGCGCCATGTTCACGAACGCCGTGCCGTTCGGCGCGTTCCGCGGGTTCGGGGCACCCCAGTCGCAGTTTGCGGGCGAGCGGCACATGGATGTGATCGCCCGGACGCTGGGCATCGATGCGGTCGAGCTGCGGCGCATCAATCTGCTCACAGACGGTCAGACGACCGCCACCGGCCAGGCGATCCGGGATGGCACTGATCGCGTGGCCGTGATGGAGCGGGCGCTCGAGCTGTCCAGTTACCGAGACAAACAGCGGGAACACGCCGCGTTCAACGCGACCCACACGACGCTGCGTCGGGGCTCGGGGCTCGCCACGTTCTATCATGGCGCGGGGTTCACGGGTGGCGGCGAGGTGGCGCTCAAGTCGCGGCTGCGCGTGGCGGGCCGCGCCGACGGCCGGGTCGAAGTCCTAAGCGCCAACATCGAGATGGGCCAGGGAACGCTGACGGTGTTCACGGAGCTCGCGGCCACCCGGCTGGGCCTCGAGCCCGAAGACGTGACCATTGCCGAAGCCGACACTGCACGGGTTCCCAACTCCGGCCCCACGGTGGCATCGCGCACCACCATGATAGTGGGCGGGCTCATCGAACGGGCGGCGGACGATCTGCGCTGCCGCGTGGGGCTCGACGACACCGCGCGCGGGGAGGCGGTCAAGCAGGCGATTCGACGGTGGCATCGCGACCACCCCGGGGCGGGGGAGGCGCTGTTCGGCGAAGCGGCCTACGAGAAGCCACCCGGCATCTCGTGGGACGACCAGACGTACCAGGGCGACGCCTACGGTGCGTTCGCCTGGGCCACGTACGTCGCCGAAGTCGAGGTGGACTTGCGGACCTGCGCCACTCGCGTGATCGATTTCGTCGCGGTGCAGGAGGTGGGCAGAGTGCTGAACCCGACGCTCGCCAAGGGACAGGTCCAGGGCGGCGTGGTCCAGGGGGTCGGCTGGGCGCTCATGGAGGAGTGCAAGTGGCGGGACGGAGCGATGGCGAACAACCAGCTCACCAACTACCTGATCCCCACCTCTAACGACGTTCCATCGATTCGCGTCGCGTTCCTCGAGAACCCTTATCCACACGGCGCCGGTGGCGCGAAGGGGCTGGGCGAGCTGCCGATCGACGGACCGGCGCCGGCGATCCTGAACGCGGTGGCGCGCGCCACGGGGGCGGATCCAAGAGCGATACCTCTCACGCCGGAGAGACTGATGGAGCTGATAGATGGTCCGGCCGATGTAGGGGCGCAGCATGCTGCGCCCCGCCGGTAGGCACATGTCGGCACTCTCGATCTCGTTCAACATCAACGGTTCGCCGGTGACGCTGGACGTCGACCCGGCCGACCGGCTCCTCGACACCCTGCGCTATCAACTAGCGCTCACCGGCACGAAGGAGGGCTGCGGCGAGGGCGAGTGCGGTGCCTGCACCGTGTATGTGGACGGCCTGCCGGTGAACTCCTGTCTCATCCCAACCTACCAGGTGCGCGGGCAGCGGGTGGAGACGGTGGAGTCCCTCGACCCGGGGGCCCTCGAGCCATTCGAGCGGTGCGGCGCCACGCAGTGCGGAGCCTGTACGCCCGGTGTGGTGATGACGGCGTGGTGGATCCGGGGGCATCCCGAGCTGCTCGGCACGCACAGCATTCGCGAGCTGATGGCCGGAAACCTGTGCCGCTGTACCGGCTATGACGGCATCGTGGACAGCGTGGCGGAAGCGCTGGGCGAAACGGGAAGCGGGCAGGGGGAACCATGAACGTCATGCTGCCGGGAAGCGTACCCGAGGCGCTCGACATGTTGGCGAGCGACTGCGCGGCCGTTCCGATCGCCGGCGGGACTGATCTGCTGGTGCACTGGCCCGTGCGCGTCGAGGCGCACGAGCAGACCTACCTGGACCTGTCCCGGCTCGACCCCCTGAAGCCGTTGCGCTGGACCGCGGACGAGCTGATGCTCGGCGGGCTGACCACCTACTGGGACGTGATCAGGGACGCACGTGCGGGAGAGGAGTTTCCCTTGCTGGTGCACGCCGCGCGCCAGGTGGGGGCGATTCAGATCCAGGCCCGCGGTACCTGGGCCGGGAACGTCGTCAACGCCTCGCCTGCCGCCGACGGCGTGCCGGTCCTGATGGCCTACGACGCGGTGGTGGTGCTCGAGTCGCGACGCGGACGGGAGGAAGTCCCGCTCGATCGGTTCTATTCCGGCTACAAGGAGATGAAGCGTCGTCCCGACCAACTGGTCGTGGGAATCCGGCTCCCGCGCCGCCGCTACTCCTATCAAGTGTTCGAAAAGGTCGGAGCGCGCCGGGCCCAGGCTATCGCCAAGGTCGGTCTGGCCATCACGCGATCCGGCGCGGGCTGGCGAGTGGTCGCGGCGAGCGTCGCGCCCACCATCCGCCGCTGCCCCGCCGTCGAGCGATTGCTCGAGACCGGCACCGCAGTCGCATCCCCGGAAGCCCTCCTGCCCGCTATCGCGCAGGATGTCGCGCCCATCGATGACATCCGTTCGAGCGCCCAGTATCGCACGCGCGTAATGGCGTGGGTGCTGTATCACGACCTGCGGGACTTCTGGGGAAAGCGGGCGTGACGGTCGCTCCCGCCCGCCCCGGACGCCGCCCGATCCATACGGCGTACGTCGGCGCGCAACTGTTTCGGGCGGGGCTCGCCGGGGAGTGGGGTGAGCTCGCGCTCAGGGCCCTGGCCGACTACGCCCCCGACGCCACGGCGCTGGCTGCGGCGCTCGACTGCGACATCCACGAACATCTATTCGCACGGTTGCGGGAGAAGCTCCGGCGCGAGCCGGTGGAGGATATCCGAATCGACTTCGAGGACGGGTTCGGCGCTCGATCCGATGAAGCGGAGGATCTGGCGGCGCGCTCGGCCGCGTCGGAGGTGGCGACGGGGTTGGCACGACACAGCCTGCCGTCATTCCTCGGCATCCGCATCAAGGCGCTCGCGGCCGAGCGAGCCGCGCGGGCGGCGCGGACGCTCGAGCTGTTCGTGACGTCGCTGGTCGAGCGGAGCGGCGGCAAGCTCCCCACACACTTCACCGTCACCTTGCCCAAGGTAGCGACGCCCGAGGAAGTCACCGCCCTCGTACGCCTGCTCGAGGACCTCGAGTCGCGGCTCCATCTCGACGCGGGTGCCCTCACGATCGAGCTGATGGTCGAGACGCCACGGGCGCTGCTCGGTCCCGACGGCCGCTCCCCGCTCCCGGCGCTGGTGGCCGCGACGCGCGAGCGCTGTGCCGGCGTGCACTTCGGCGTCTACGACTACTCGGCGGCGTTGGAGATCGCCCCGTTTCAGCAGCGGCTGCGCCATTGGGTCTGCGATTATGCGCGCCATGTCATGCGGGTAGCGCTCGCGGGGACCGGGGTTGTCCTGTCGGCCGGCTCGACCAACGTGCTCCCGGTCCCTCCGCGCGACCACCTGCTTCACGCCTGGCGGCTGCACTTCCAGGACGTGCGGCACTCGCTCCACAGCGGCTTCTACCACGGATGGGATCTGCACCCGGCGCAGCTGGTGACGCGATACGCCGCGGCCTACGAGTTCTTCAGAGAGTGCCTGGGATCGCCGACGGTCGGGAGCGTATTCGAGGACCCGGCGGCCCGCGGCGTGCGGGCGAGCCTGATCCGGCGGGGAGTCGACTGCGGGGCGATCAGCGAAACGGAAGTGCCGACGGACTTCAGAGCTTAAGCAGCGCGATGGTCGTTCCGAGCACGGTGAGCGTCGTGCCCGCCCAGAAGATGAACATCCACTTGATGAGGTCCGCGCGTATCGAGTCGAGCCGCACCGGAACTTGCGACCGTACCCTCGTGTCGCTATCTGAGCGCCGCCCCCGCGCGAATCCATCTCCCCAAGAGATCCCGCTCCTCTGGAGTCATCCCCGTCAAGTTGCCGAGCGGCATCGTCTGCGCGTCTACCGCCACGGCGAGCATGCGAGGCGCGTTGGCCCGGATGTCGTCCGGGGTGTCGAGCACCACGCCCAGGGGCGCGGCGGGGATCCCCGGCGTCGTGGGCGCGCTCGAGTGGCACCCGGCGCAGCGGCGCGCGACGATCAGGCGCACGTCCGCGAACGACACCTGACCCCCGACGGCCGACCAGGCGGGACCCGACCGTGGCGCCGTGACGAGCGCCAGCGCGACCAGTCCGAGCGCAGCCGCCGGTAGAATCCAGATACTCTTCCGCCCCTGGTTCCGCAGGTTGAACCAATGG
>Ga0075436_100001633_pt1 | contig 15331 bp, 8 predicted proteins | sample RhiMethybrSRZTD5_FD_75303 | JGI IMG/M metagenome (GOLD analysis project Ga0075436, IMG submission 75303) | Populus rhizosphere microbial communities from Tennessee, USA - Rhizosphere MetaG P. TD hybrid SRZTD5 | ecosystem: Host-associated > Plants > Roots > Rhizosphere > Soil | place: USA...
TCAGATTGCCTGCATTTCAGCAGAGGGTGGCGGAGCATATCCTCGGCGAGCTGAGCGCGCGCGTCAGTTTCGTCAACGACGTCGGCCTCGGCTATCTCACCCTCGACCGCCTGACCCGCACGCTGTCGGGAGGCGAGGCGCAGCGCATCGCCCTCTCCAACGCGCTCGGGTCTCACCTCGTGGACACGCTCTACGTGCTGGACGAGCCGTCCATCGGCCTCCACCCCTCCGACGTCGATCGCCTGCTCGGCTTGCTGCGACGGCTCTCGACCGCCGGCAACACGGTCGTTGTGGTGGAGCACGATCCCGCCGCGATGCGCGCCGCCGACTGGATGGTCGAGCTCGGCCCCGGGAGCGGGACGAACGGCGGGCAGCTCGTCTATCAGGGGACCGCCGCGGGGGTACGCGAGGCCGGCACCCTGACTGGCCAATACCTGACCGGTGAGAAACGGATCGGCGTCCCGTCGGCACGGCGCCCCGCGGCCCGCTGGCTCGACGTGCAGGGCGCCCGGCTGCACAACCTCGCCGGCGTGAACACGCGCATTCCGTTCGGCACCCTCACAGCCGTCACCGGCGTCTCCGGGTCCGGAAAGTCCACGCTCGTCCACGACGTCCTGTACCGCCAGCTCGAGGCGCGGCTCAGGGGCTCGCACAGCGCGAAGCAACACCTCGGGGAGGCGGTGGGCGAGGTGAAGGACCTCAAGGGTTGGGAGGCGTTGGAGGATGTGGTGCTGATCGACCAGCAACCCATCGGCCGCACGCCGCGCTCCAACCCCGTGACGTACGTCAAGGCGTTCGACGAGCTACGCGCGCTGTTCGCCGCCGAGCCGTTGTCTCGGGCGCGCGGGTACACGCCGAGCACGTTCTCATTCAACGTGGCCGGAGGGCGGTGCGAGACGTGCGAGGGCGCCGGACACGTGCTCGTGGAAATGGTGTTCCTCGCGAACGTGTTCGTGCCCTGCGAGGCCTGCGGCGGCAAGCGGTTCAAGCGTGAGGTACGCGAGGTCAAATTGCAGGGCCAGTCCATCGATCAGGTGCTCGAATGGACGGTGGACGAGGCGATCCAGCGCCTCCACCGCCATCCCCGCCTCGGGCGCGCGCTGTGGCACCTGCAGCAAGTGGGGCTCGGGTACCTGCGGCTCGGCCAGCCGGCCACGACGCTGTCTGGGGGCGAGGCGCAACGCCTCAAGATTGCGCGCGAGCTGGCGGTGGCCGCAGGCCGCACGCGCGGCAAGCGCAAGCTGTACATTCTCGACGAGCCCACGACCGGCCTGCATCTCGACGACGTGCGCGTCTTGTGCCGCGTGCTCGATCGATTAGTCGATGCCGGTCATACCGTGCTGGTGATCGAGCATAACCTGGACGTGATCAAGCGTGCCGACTGGGTGATCGATCTGGGGCCCGGTGCCGGCGCGGCAGGCGGCCGCATCGTCGCCGAAGGGACGCCGGAGGATGTCGCGCGCATGACCCAGTCGGTAACGGGGCGGTACCTCGGAGAGTTGGCGTGACGTCGCGGCGTGCGGACGCGCTGCTCGTCGCGGCCACCGCGGTGTGGGGCGTCAGCTTCGTAGTGGTCAAGGGTTCGCTCGCCGTAGCGCCGCCGCTGACATTCCTCGCCATACGATTCGGCATCGCCGCGGTGGCGCTCGCGCCGTTCACCGACCTCGCCACACCGCCGTCCAAGGCCGAGGTGCGGGCCGCCGTGCTGCTCACCGCCTTGCTCGCGACCGGCTTCGCGGCGCAGGCGGTTGGCCTCCAATACACGACGCCGGCCCGCTCGGCGTTCATCGTCGCGATCTCGTCGGTGCTGGCGCCGGTTGTGGCGTTCGCCGTACTGCGGCAACGGCTCCGCTGGATCGTGGCCCTGGCGGTCGCGATCGCGGGCGGCGGGATCTATCTGCTCACCGCGCCCGACGGCGGCGGCCTGAACCGCGGCGACGTGTGGACCCTGATCACGGCCACGGTATTCGCCGGACATATCGTCGCTGTGGCGGAGCTGTCGAAACGCTACGACGCACGTCGCCTGGTGTGGTACCAAGTCGCCGGGACGACCGTCGTGACGGGGGCGCTCGCGGGCGTGATCGAGAACACCCCAACCGCATGGTCGGCGGCGCTGGTCGGCGCTCTCCTGTTCACGGGTACGTTTGCGACGGCGCTGGCGCTCGTGTGGCAGATGCAGGCCCAGCGACAAATGTCGACGGCCCGGGCCGCATTGCTGCTCTGTTTTGAGCCGGTGTTCGCCACGCTGGCGTCGTGGCTGTGGTTTGGAGAGCGGTTGGCGCTAGCCCAGTGGATTGGGGCCGTTTTGATTGTCGCCGGTATGATTCTGGCCGAGTTGCCGTCGCTTGCGAGACGCGAGGGAGCCATCCAGGAATAGCATTGGCCGTTGGTTTCTAGCAGGTTAGACGGTGAACGGTCGTGGAGTGAGCCTTTGACTTTGCAGGCCTCCGTACCTCGCGTCGCAGCCGCCATAGCGGTCACCGTTGGGGCCGCCGCCCTCGTCGGATGGGCGTCCGACCTCCCGCTGTTGACCTCGATCGTCCCCGGCCTCTCCTCCCTCAAGGTCAACACAGCGGCGGCGTTCATCTTGGGCGGCGTGTCACTGTGGCTGTCCGATGCCCCCTCTCAGGCGGGTGTGTGGATCGGGACGGGCTGCGCGGCCGCTGTTGGCGCAATCGGTCTGTTGACCCTCTCGGAATACCTGTTTGGCTGGGAACTGGGAATCGACCAGTTGCTGTTTCGCGGCCCCGCAGCGGCCGTGGCAACACCGTTTCCTGGCCGCATGGGGCTGAATACTGCGCTGAGCTTCTCCCTCTTGTCCGTCCCATTGCTCACACGGGATCGCAACGCCCTCAGGCGGTGGTGGGCGGACGCTTGCACGGCGGCCGTAGCCGTCATCGCCCTGACCGCCGCCATCGGGTACGTGTACAGTGCCACCGCCCTGACGGGGCTCGCCTCCTACACGCAGATGGCGATCCAGACGGTCATCGTGTTCGTCGTGCTGTGTGTCGGGCTCTTCGCCCGTTACCCCGACGGACCCGTGATGAGCATCGTCCTGAGCAAGGGTCCCGGAGGCCTGATCGTACGCCGCATCCTGCCGATCATGCTGGGCGTGCTTCTGCTGCTCGGCTGGCTGCGCGTGCAGGGCCAGGAGCTGGGGCTGTACGGCACGCAGTTCGGCACGTCGATCATGGTGTTGGCGAGCCTGGTAGCGCTCGCCGGGGTCACCCTGTGGAGCGCGGTTCAACTGGACCGGACCGACGTCGCGCGACGCCACTTGTTGGGCGGCGCCGAGGCCCGCATGCACGCCGTCGTGCAGTCCGCACCGAGCGGAATGGTCATGATCGATCGCCACGGGACGATCGTGCTCGTGAACCGCGAGGTCGAGCGGATGTTCGAGTACTCGAAGGAGGAGCTGCTCGGGAAATCCATCGACATGCTCGTGCCCGTGCGGTTGCGCGAGGGGCACCCGGCATTGCGCGTGGGGTTTTTCCACGACCCGCGGACGCGCGCGATGGGGGCTGGTCGCGAGCTCTTCGGTGTGCGGAAGGACGGCGTCGAAATCCCCGTCGAGATCGGGTTGAACCCCATCGAAACAGAGGAAGGGCTGTTCGTGCTCGCCTCGGTGGTGGACATCAGCGCCCGCAAGCGCGCGGAGGCCCGGTTTCGAGCCGCGGTCGAGTCCGCACCCAACGGGATGGTGATGATCGACCGGAGCGGCAAGATCATCCTCGTCAATCGAGAGATCGAGCGCCTCTTCGGGTATTCGCGCGAGGAGCTCCTCGGGCAAGCGATCGAGCGCCTGGTGCCGCAGCGCCTGCGGGAGCGACACCCGGGCTTGCGCACGGCCTTCTTCGATCAACCCCAAGCCCGGGCGATGGGGGCCGGGCGCGATCTCTTCGGCGTCCGCAAGGATGGCATCGAGTTCGCAGTCGAGATCGGCCTCAACCCAATTGAGACCGACGAAGGCCTGTTCGTGCTCGCGTCGGTCGTGGACATCAGCGCGCGTAAGCGAGCCGAGGAGGAGCTGCGCCGTTCGAATGCGGAGCTGGAGCGGTTCGCCTACGTGGCGTCGCACGACCTGCAGGAGCCGTTGCGCATGGTGGGCAACTACGTGCAGCTCCTCGGCAAACGCTACAAAGGGAAATTGGACTCGGATGCGGACGAGTTCATCGGGTTCGCGCTCGATGGCGCGGTACGCATGCAGCGCCTCATCGAGGATCTGCTCGCGTACTCCCGCGTCAGCTCGCGCGGCACCGAGCTGGCGCCCACCGATGCCGGCGCGGCCCTGGAGCACGCGATGGCAAGCCTCAAGCTCGCCATCGAAGAGGCGCAAGCCTCGGTCACGCATGACGCCCTGCCCATCGTTCCGGCAGACCAAAGCCAGCTCGAGCACGTGTTTCTGAACCTGATCGGCAATGCCCTGAAGTTTCGGGGCGCAGATCACCCCGCCATTCACGTGACGGCCGCGATGCGGAACGGGGACTGGCTGTTCAGCGTGCGGGACAACGGCATCGGCATCGAGGCGCAGTACTTCGACCGCATCTTCGTGATCTTCCAGCGGCTGCACGGCCGCGAGGAGTATCCCGGCACGGGCATCGGGCTGGCGATCACGAAGCGGATCGTGGAGCGCCACGGTGGCCGGATCTGGGTCGAGTCCCAGCCAGGTGGAGGCTCCACCTTCTTCTTCACCCTTCCCGCCACCGGGCGGGCGTCATGACGGCCATGCCGGCCGTGCCGATCGAAATCCTGCTGGTCGAGGACAACCCGGGGGACGTCCGGCTGACCCAGGAGGCCCTCAAGGACGCCAAGGTGCGCAACACCCTGCACGTCGCGATGGACGGCGTCGCCGCCCTGGCGTTCCTGCGCCATGAGGGGAAGTACGCGGCCGTCCCCCGCCCCGATCTCATCCTCCTGGACCTGAACCTCCCCAAAAAGAACGGGCGCGAGGTGCTCGAGGAGATCAAGCAGGACGACGCGCTTCGCCACATCCCGGTCGTGATTCTGACGACCTCGCAGGCCGAGCCGGACATCGCGGAGAGCTATCGGCTGCACGCCAACGCTTACGTGACGAAGCCGGTGGATTTGGAGCAGTTCCTCACGGTCGTGAAGTCGATCGAGCAGTTCTGGCTCGAGATCGTGAAGCTGTCTCACACATGACGCCCGCATCGTCGGGGGCCCCGATCGACGTGCTGCTCGTCGAGGACAGCCGTGAGGACGTGGAGCTGACCTTGCACGCCCTGCAGGCCGCGAAGATCCGGAACCGCGTCCATGTCGCGCGCGACGGTGAGGACGCGCTCGATTTCCTGTTCCAGCGCGGGCCGCATACGAAGGCGCCAACCCCCGACCTGATCCTCCTCGATCTGAACCTGCCCAAAGTGGATGGGCGTGAGATTCTCGCACAGATCAAGAGCGATGACCGGCTCGGCCGTATCCCAGTCATCGTGGTGACCAGCTCACAAGCCGAGGAGGACATCGCCAAGACCTATCGGCTCCACGCCAATGCCTACGTCACGAAACCGATCGATCCGGCCGTGTTCCTGCGGGCGGTGAACGCCATCGGCCAGTTCTGGCTCGAGATCGTGAGATTGCCACGCCCGTGACCGCGCCAGCGGCGGCCGAGACCATCCGCGTGCTCCTCGTGGAAGACAACCCCGGGGATGCCCGCCTCATCATCGAGATGCTCCGCGACGTCTCCGCGAGCGAGTTCGCCCTCGAGCGCGTCGACCGTTTGCTCCCCGCCCTGGACCGCCTGAGCCAGGCAGGCGCGGACGTCGTGCTCCTCGATCTGGGGCTGCCGGACAGCTCGGGGCTCGATACGTTCGAGCGCATCCGCAACGGGACGACGAACGAACCCATCGTGGTCATTTCCGGTCTGAGCGACGAGCGATTGGCGCTGGAGGCCGTGCGCGCGGGGGCCCAGGACTATCTGGTCAAGGGCCGGATCGAAGGACAACTGCTGGCGCGCGTGATTCGCTACGCGATCGAGCGAAAACACGCGGTCGAAGCGTTGCGCGAGCGCGAGGAACGGTCGCGCCTGCTGACGGAAGCGGCGTTCGATGGCGTCGTGGTCACGGTCGATGGCGTCATCCAGGAGGCAAATCGGGGAATGGTCGACATCCTGGGCTACGAGCTGAACGAACTGTTGGGGACCCCCGTCGTGGACCTCATTCCCAGGGAGCTGCACGGGGAGGTCACGCGGCGGATCCAGGAAGGCCAGGAAGGTCGATACGAGCTTGAGATCCAGCGGAAGGACGGACGGAAGATCCTGCTCGAGGCCACGACGCGAAATCTCCTGGTGGGGGGTCGCCCCGGACGCATCAGCGCCGTGCGCGACATTACCGCGCTACGCTCGCTCGAACGCCAGCTGCGCCAGGCACAAAAAATGGAGGCCGTGGGACGCCTCGCCGGCGGCGTCGCGCACGACTTCAACAACCTGCTCACGGCGATCTTTGGATACGCCGAGCTCCTCGCCGAAGAGCTCCCGCCGGGCCACTCCGGCCTTGAGGACCTGCAAGAGATCCGCACCGCGGCGACGCGAGCGTCGGCGCTGACCCGCCAGCTTCTGGCCTTCAGCCGGCAGCAAGTATTGCAGCCCGTCGTGCTCAATCTGAATGACGTCGTCGAGGGCGTAGGAAAGATGCTGCACCGGCTGCTGGGCGAAGACGTGGAGCTCGAGACGCACCTCGCCCGTGACGCGGGCAACGTCAAAGCCGACGCGGGGCAACTCGAGCAAGTGATCATCAACCTCGCCGTCAACGCCCGCGACGCCATGCCCACCGGCGGCAAGCTCACGATCGAGACCGCGAACATGGATCTCGATGTTGGCTACGCCGAGCAACACCAGCCGGTCATTCCCGGCCCCTATGTCATGCTCGCCGTGAGCGACACCGGCACCGGAATGGACGAGATCATCAAGGCCAAGGTCTTCGAGCCTTTCTTCACGACGAAGGAACCCGGCAAGGGCACCGGGTTGGGACTCGCGACCGTGTACGGCATCGTGAAGCAGTCGGGTGGGTACGTGTGGCTGTATTCGGAGCTCGGCAAGGGAACCACGTTCAAGATTTACCTGCCGCGCGTGGACGCTCCTCGTGACACCCCCGTGGTCGCGCCGTCGCCGGCCGGCAGCGTGGCCGGCACGGAAACCCTGCTCCTCGCGGAAGATGATCCGCTCCTGCTGCCGCTCGCGCGCGCGCTGCTCGCGAAGCTTGGCTACCGCATCCTCGACGCCCGTGACGCCGCCGAGGCCCTCGCCGTCGCCCGCGCCCACGAGGGCCACATTCACCTGCTCGTCTCGGACGTCGTGATGCCCGGCGGCGGCGGCTTCCAGCTCGCGACGCAGCTGCAGGCGGAGCGCCCGACGATGCGGGTACTGTACATGTCGGGCTACACGGACGAAGCCGTCGTGCGTCACGGCTTGCTCGAGCGGGGCCTGAATTACCTGCAAAAGCCGTTCACCCCGGCGGTGCTCGCGCGCCGCATCCGTGACGTGCTGGACGCCAAGTAGCCTTGGCGTCCCCACGGCCCCCGTCTATATTCCCCGCTCCTTCCCGAGTAGCTCAGTTGGTAGAGCAGCCGGCTGTTAACCGGCGGGTCGCAGGTTCGAGTCCTGCCTCGGGAGCTTCCCTCCTTTTTTGTGATGTTCCTCACGCTGTAGGACAAGACTGACATTGCCCGCCCCATGCCCGATTGCTACCGTGAATCACTCTGCCGCACCGAGACGCCATGGGCGTACCCATCCGCCTGCTGTTGGTCGAGGATTCCGAAGACGACGCGCTCCTGCTCTTGCGCGAGTTGCAGCGCGCGGGGTATGAGCCCCGGCACGAGCGCGTCGCGACCGAAGCCGGCCTAGCGGCCGCGCTCGATCGCCAGCAGTGGGACCTCATCATCGGCGACCACAGCATGCCGGGCTTCAGCGGCATCGCGGCGCTCGTGCTCGTGCGCGGACGCGGCCTCGATGTCCCCTTCATTAGTGTGTCCGGCACGCTCACCGAAGACATGGCGGTGGCCGCCATGAAGGCGGGCGCGAACGACTGGGTCACCAAGGGGCAGCTCCGGCGCCTCATCCCCGCCGTCGAGCGCGAGCTGCGCGAGGCGAAGGCGCGCGCGACCCTGCGAGCGACCGAGGCGAGCTACTCCACGATGGTCGAGCACGCCCCGGTCCCGATCTACCGCTCCACGCCGGACGGCAGAATCCTCGCGGTGAACGGCGCGCTCATCCGTCTCCTCGGCTACGCCTCCGCCGACGAAGTGTTGCAGCTCCGGATGGCGCGCGACGTGTACGCCGACCCCGGCGAGCGGGAGCGGCTCCTCGCGCGCGATGTCAACACCGATCGCGTCTACGATGAGATCGAGGCCACCTGGAAACGCCAGGACGGCCGCCTCCTGACCGTGCAACTCAGCGTCCGCACCATCCGGAATTCGCTCGGGCACGTGGACTACTACGAGACGTTCGTCCACGACCTCACGGAGCAGCGGCGCCTGCAGACGCAGCTCGCCCAGTCGCAGAAGATGGAAGCGGTCGGCCGGCTCGCCGGCGGGATCGCGCACGACTTCAACAACCTCCTCACCGTGATCACGACGTCGTGCGACCTGCTGCGCGAAGACTTGGCCGCGAACGACCCCAAACGTGAGGACGTCGATCAGGTACGCAAGGCGGCGGACGGCGCCGCCGCCCTCACCCGCCAACTCCTGGCGTTCAGCCGCCAGCAGGTCCTGGCGCCGCAGATCGTGAACCTCGGCGACGTCGTGTTCGGCGTCGAGAAGATGCTGCGCCGCGTCATCGGAGAAGACATCGACCTCGTCACGGTGCTCGGCGCGGATGTGGGTGTCGTCAAGGCCGACGTCGGGCAGCTCGAGCAGGTCTTGATGAACCTCGCCGTGAACGCGCGCGACGCGATGCCCACCGGTGGCAAGCTCTCAATCGAGACCGCGAACATCGAGCACGACCCGGACTACGCGCGCGAACAGGAAGCCGCCGCCGTCAGCCGCTTCGTGATGCTCGCGGTGAGCGATACCGGGATCGGCATGGATGAAGCGACCAAGGCGCGGATCTTCGAGCCGTTCTTTACGACCAAGGAGGTCGGCAAGGGCACGGGGCTCGGTCTCGCCACCGTCTACGGGATTGTGAAACAGAGCGGTGGCTTCATCTGGGTGTACTCCGAACCCGGGCTCGGCACCACCTTCAAGATCTACTTGCCTCGGGTCGACGCGGTGGCCCGCGCGAGTGGGGCCACGGCCATGCCCCGCGCCTCCTATCGGGGCACGGAGACCGTGTTGCTCGTCGAGGACGCCACCGCGGTTCGGGCTGTGACCCATCAGGCGCTGCACCGCCAGGGCTACACGGTACTGGATGCCGCGAGCGGCGCGGAAGCCTTGAGCGTCGCCGCGAGCCACGACGGACCGATCCACCTCCTGCTGACCGATGTCGTCATGCCAGGGCTCTCGGGGCGCCAGCTTTCGGACCAGCTCACGCAGATCCGTCCCGAGACGAAGGTTCTCTACACGTCCGGTTACACCGACGACGCGATCGTGCGTCACGGAGTCCTCGAGTCCGGGATCGCGTACCTCCAGAAGCCGTTTACCATGGATGGCTTGGCGCGGAAGGTGCGCGAGGTGCTGGACGCCTAGCTCCCGTTGAGCAAATCCCCGCGTCGAGCCATAGATTCGTAACCCATGGCCGAACGGCGCCGCACCCCTCCTAAGAAGAAGCCCCGCTCCAGAGCTGCCGCGCCTGCCCCCTCCGGCGACGCCCTCACGGTTTCGCTGCTGCAATCGACCCTCGAATCCACCGCCGACGGCATCCTCGTGGTGGACCTCGCGGGAAGGGTCGTGTCGCAGAACCGGCGCTTCGCCGAGCTGTGGCGCATCCCTCAGGCGTTGCTCGACACCCAGGACGACGAACGCCTCATCGCACACGTGCTGGAGCAGCTGGTCGACCCGGCGCAGTTCGTCGGCAAGGTCCGCGACCTCTACGCCCGTCCCGACACCGAGAGCTCCGACGTCCTCGAGTTCAAGGACGGGCGCATCTTCGAGCGGTACTCGATGCCGCAGCGGGTCAACGGGAAGGCCGTGGGCCGAGTCTGGAGCTTCCGCGACGTCACCGCGCGCGCCCGTGCCGAAACCACGATCGTGGAGCGCGAAACGCTGCTCCGCACGATCATCGAGGCCTCCCCCGAGTGCGTGAAGCTGCTGTCGCCCCAGGGCATCCTGCTCCAGATGAACCAGGCGGGGCTCACGATGCTCGACGCGGAGCGGGCGGAGCAGTTGGTGGGTCAGGCGGCCGTGGACCTCGTCGTCCCCGAACACAAAGCCGCGTTTCTGGCGCTGCTGGCCCGCGTCGCGGGCGGGAGCCCGGGGCGCCTCGAATTCGAGGTGACCACACTTAAGGGCGCTCGACGTTGGCTCGACACGCAGATGGTGCCGCTGCGGCCCAACGGGCGCGGGACGGTCGACACCCTGCTCGGGTTGACGCACGATGTCACGCAGCGGCGTCGCGCCGAACGGGTGCAACAGGCCACGTACCGCATCTCCGAGGCCGCCCTCACGGCCGAGAACCTCCACGCGCTCCTCACCGAGGTGCACCGGGTCGTCGGTGAGTTGATGCCGGCCCACAACTTCTACGTGGCGCTCTACGACGACATCACCGACAGCCTGAGCTTTCCCTATTTCGTGGATGAGGCCGATCCCGAGTACGACGTGCACCCGCGGCCGTTGCGCCGCGGCATGACGGAGTACGTGTTGCGGACGGGGACCCCGTTGCTCGCGACGCCCGACGTCTACGACCAGCTCGTCGCCCAGGGGGAGGTCGAGCTGATCGGCGCGCCGTCGATCGACTGGGTCGGCGCGCCCCTCGTCGTCAAGGATCGGACGATCGGCGTCGTCGCCGCCCAGAGTTACTCGGAGGGCGTCCGCTACGGGCCGGGCGACAAGGAGATCCTGATCTTCGTCTCATCGCAGATCGCGATGGCCGTCGAGCGCAAGCGTGCCGAAGATGCCCTGCGTCGGCAAACCGACCTGCTGCAGCAGATCGTCGAGCACATCCCCGTCATGCTCGTGTTCCTCGACCCCACGGGACTGATCGAATGGGGCAACCGCGAGTGGACCCGGGTCCTGGGGTTCACGACGGACGATGCGCGCACCAGCGACATTTTCTCGGCCCTGTATCCCGACGCCGCGGAGCGCCAGCGCGTAAAGGACTCGATCGGCTCTCCCACGGGACTGTGGACCGACTTCCGGACGCGGACGCGCGACGGTCGCATCCTCGATACCACGTGGGCGAACGTCCCCCTCGCGCAAGGCGGATGGCTCGCGATTGGCGTGGACATCACCGACCGTAAACAAGCCGAGGGCGCGCTGCGCCAGAGCGAGGAACGCTACCGCACGTTCATCGCGCAAAGCTCGGAAGGCGTGTCCCGTCTCGAGTTCCGGCCCCCCGTGCCGCTGACGCTCTCCGAGGAAGACCAGGTGAACGCCATGTACGGGAGCGCCACCGTGGCCGAGTGCAACGACGCGATGGCGCGGATGTACGGATTCGCCGAGGCGCACGAGCTCGTCGGCGCGCGGCTCGCCGACCTCCACGACCAGGGCGACCCCGCGAACCGGGAGCAGATGCGCAGCTTCATTCGCGCCGGCTACCGCCTGGCCGACTCCGAGACCCGCGAGCGGGATCGCGAGGGCCGGCCGCGCGTCTTCTTGAACAACGTCGTCGGCTTCGTCGAGAACGGGTCGCTGGTGCGCGTCTGGGGAACGCAACGCGACGTCTCCGAGCAGCGCCGCCTCGAAGAACAGTTCCGCCAGTCGCAGAAGATGGAGGCGGTGGGGCAGCTCGCGGGCGGCATCGCCCACGACTTCAACAACCTGCTCACGGCGATCCTCGGCAACACCCAGCTGCTGCTCCGCGACCTGCCTCCCGGGGACGCGATGCGCGGCGACGTGGAAGAGATCCGCAAGGCGTCAGAGCGCGCCGCCGGCCTCACCCGCCAGCTCCTCGCCTACAGCCGCCGCCAGATGCTCCAGCCCGAGGTTCTGGACTTGAACGTCGTGGTGGGGGACATGGACCGAATGCTGCGCCGCCTCATCGGCGAGCACATCGCGCTCGTCACCGTCCCCGCAGCCGATTTGGGACGGGTGCGCGCCGACCCGAGTCAGATCGAGCAGGTCCTCGTGAATCTCGTGGTGAACGCCCGCGACGCGATGCCCGCGGGCGGCCGGCTCACGATCGAAACGGCCAATGTCGATCTCGACGCGAGCTACGCGCAGGAGCACCTCGGCGCCTCGCCCGGCGCCTACACGATGCTCGCGGTGACCGACACGGGAACCGGCATGGACGCCACCGTTCGCGCCCACCTGTTCGAGCCCTTCTTTACGACCAAGGAAGTCGGCAAGGGCACCGGCTTGGGGCTCGCCACGGTGTACGGGATCGTCCGACAGAGCGGCGGGCACATCTCCGTCGCCACCGAGGTGGGCCGGGGCAGCAGCTTCAAGGTGTACCTGCCCAGGGTCGACCAGCTGCCCTATGCCGCGGCGCCGGTCGCGCCCCGCCCCGCCACCGCCCGGGGCTCCGAAACGGTGCTCGTCGTCGAGGACGATCCCGCGGTGCTGTCGTTGAGCAGCCGCGCCCTCGAGGCCGAGGGCTATACCATCCTGTGCGCGTCCGATGGCGCCGACGCGCTGCGTATCGTCGAGCGCTACGGCGGCGAGATCCACCTGCTCCTCACCGACGTCGTGATGCCCGGGATGAGCGGGCGCGAGCTGGCCGAGCAGATGGCCGCGCGTCGGGCCGGGATCCGCATCCTGTACATGTCGGGCTATCCCGGCGACGCCGCGGTGCATCAGGGCACCCTGGTGCGCGGCAGCGCCTTCCTGCAGAAGCCGTTCTCCCCCGACAGCCTGGCCCGCAAGGTGCGCGAGACCCTGGACGCATGAGCAAGGACCTGCGCGCGGCGTTAGAGCGGGCGGAGGGCGCCCTCCGCGAATCGCAGCGGCAGTACCGCGAGATCTTCGAGCTCGCCTCAGTGGGGATCTTCCGGTCCACGCCGGAGGGTCGCATCCTCCTCGCCAATCCGGCGCTCGCGAAGATGCTCGGCTATGACAGCCCCGACGACCTGCGCGAGCTGGATCTCGCCCGCGACATCTACCTCCGCCCCGAGGATCGGGCCGCGCTCATCGCCCGCTACGGGGGGTCGTCCGACCCGTGGTCCGTCGAGGTCGAGTGGCGCAAACGCGACGGCACACCCCTGTGGGTCCAGATCAGCGCGCACGCCGTGCCCAACGACGCCGGGCGGGCCCTGTACTTCGAAGCGTTCGTGCAAGACGTCACCGAGCGCCACCGGTCCGTGGACGCGCTGCGGCTCAGCGAGGCCCGCTATCGAGCGCTCGCGACGAACCTGCCCGACACGTCGGTCTTCCTGTACGACCACGACCTCCGCTACGTGCTGGTAGACGGATCGAGCCTCGCCGGCGTCGGCATGTCGAAAGAGGCCCTCGAAAGCCGCACCATTTTTGAGGTGCTGCCGGCCGACATGTCCGCGCGGCTCGCCCCGCTGCGGCGGGCCGCGCTCGCCGGGGAGATCGTCGAGTTCGAGGAGACGTATAGCGGCCGGACCCACGCCGTCCATCTCCTCCCGATCCGCGACGGCACGGGCGCAGTCATCTACGGTATGGGCGTCGCGGTAGACATCACGGACCGCAAGGCGGCGCAGGAGCGCCTGGCGGAGAATGAAACACGGCTCCGGGCGATCATCGACGCGGAGCCGGAATGCGTGAAGGTTCTCGATCAGCGCGGGCTGGTGCTCACGATGAACCCCGCGGGCCTGGCCATGCTCGAGGCCGACGCACCCGAGCAGATCGTCGGACACAGCGTCGCGAGTTTCGTGACCCTCGAGTACCAGCGCGCGTTCGCGGAGCTGTCCCGCCGCGTGTTTGCCGGCGAAACGGGGACACTCGAGTTCGAGATCATCGGTCTGAAGGGGACGCGGCGCTGGCTCGAGACGCACGCCGTGCCGCTGCGCACGCCGCGCGGCGACATCCATTCCGTCCTGGGCATCACGCGGGACATCACCAAACGCAAACACGCCGAGCAGGCGTTGCGGGAGTCCGAGGAGCGCCTGCAGCTCGTGAGCCGCGCCACGAACGACGCCGTATGGGACTGGGACCTGGTCACGAACGCGGTCTGGTGGGGGGAGGCCTTCCACGCGCAGTTCGGGTATGGCGCGAACGAGATCGAGCCCAGCCTCGAGTCTTGGCGCAGCCGCCTGCATCCCGACGACCGCGACCGGGTGTTCAACGGCATCCGGGCGGCGATCGACGGCGGCGAGATGTTCTGGGTCGATGAGTACCGCTTTCGGCGCAAGGACGGCGGCTACGCCGAGGTCTACGACCGCGGCTACGTCATTCACGACGGCAACCGCCGTCCCGTCCGCATGGTCGGCTCGATGATGGAGGTGTCGGAGCGCAAGCGCACGGAAGCGCAGCTGCGCAATCTCGCCGCCCGCCTCGAGGCGATCCGCGAGGAAGAGCGCACCCGCATCGCGCGCGAGATTCACGACGAGGTCGGCCAGGCCCTCACGGCGCTGAAGATGGACCTCGCCTGGCTGGGGAAGAAGGTACCGCCCCGCAGCACGCCGGTGCGGCAAAAACTCCGCGGCATGGAGAGTGTCATCGACGCGACGATGGATGCGCTGCACCGCATCCTCGCCGAGCTGCGTCCCGGCGTACTCGATGACCTGGGTCTGCCGGCCGCGATCCGCTGGCTCGCGGACGAGTTCAAGCGGCGCACCGAGATCACCTGCACCATCCAGATGACGGGCGGCGAACCCGGCCTCGACAGCGGCCAGGCGACTGCGGTGTTCCGGATCCTGCAGGAAGCCCTCACCAACGTCGCACGCCACGCGCAGGCGAAGCACGTCGAGATCCGCCTCCACGTCCTGCCCACGGCGTTCGAGCTCGTGGTCACCGACGACGGGCGCGGCATCACCGCCGCGGAGCTCGAGGCCACCGGAACGCTCGGCATCCTCGGCATGCGCGAGCGCGCGCTCACCTGGCACGGCCGTGTCACCGTCCACGGCGAGCCGGGGCACGGCACCACGGTGCGCGTCTTCATGCCGGTGGACCGGCCGGCGGTCGCGGCGCGCGCCGGATGATCCGCCTCCTGATCGCCGACGACCACCCGCTGGTGCGCGCCGGCGTGCACCAGCTCGTGAGCGAAGAGTCCGACATTCATGTCGTGGGCGAGGCCGTCGACGGCAACGATCTGCTCGCCCGCCTCCCCTCGACGCCCGCCGACGTCGTGATCCTGGACGTCACGATGCCCGGACCCGGATTTCTCCCG
>Ga0075436_100001634_pt1 | contig 15321 bp, 14 predicted proteins | sample RhiMethybrSRZTD5_FD_75303 | JGI IMG/M metagenome (GOLD analysis project Ga0075436, IMG submission 75303) | Populus rhizosphere microbial communities from Tennessee, USA - Rhizosphere MetaG P. TD hybrid SRZTD5 | ecosystem: Host-associated > Plants > Roots > Rhizosphere > Soil | place: USA...
TCCTGGGCGAAGATCACCGCCATGGCGCGGCCGTTGCCCCAGCCCGGGCCGATGCAGCCCGCGCCGCTCACGATCGCGACCTTGCCTTGCAGTCGTCCGCTCATGCGCCCTCCCCGGCTTGCGCTTGCGCGCCTATGCCTCCGATAATGTACACGAACAGAGAGGCGCGAGGTCGGTGCAGGTGGAAACATACGGTGGGAGAGAACAATGCGAAAACGTGCCGGCGCGCTCGCGCTCATCGGAGCGCTGACCGTGACGACGACCGCCGCCCGGGCGACCGACCTCAAGGTCGGCATTTCCGAGCCCGTCAACACGGTCCTTGCCATGTGGATGGCGGAGGCGACGGGCCGATACGCGGCGCACGACCTCAAGGTCGAGATCATCAACATGAGCGGCGGCAGCCGCGGCGCGAAGGAGCTCGCGGCCGGCAACATCGACGTCATGCATGTCGGCCTCTCCTCGGTGGTGCGTCTCAACCAGGCGGGCGCCGGCCTGCGCTTCATCGCCTCGCTCAGCAACGTGATCCGCTTCACCTTCTTTTCCGCGCCGACGGTCAGGACGGCGGCTGATCTCAAGGGCGGCACGGTCGCGGTGAGCACCTTCGGGTCGGAGAGTGACGCGACCGTCACGCTCGCGCTCGAGCGGCTCGGCCTGTCCCGATCCGACGTCACCCTCAAGGAATACGGCGGCGGATTGCGGCGGATCGAGGCGGTTACGTCGGGCGAGATCAAGGCGACCGCGGTCAACGAGCCGGTCACCAGCATCGCGCGCGAACGCGGGCTGTTTCCGCTGGTCGATCTCGTCGCCGAGCATATCCCCTGGCTGTTCAGCGGGGTGGTTGTGAAGAAGGCGACGCCCGATGCCCGCCGCGACGTGCTGGAGCGCTTCCTGCTGGCGACGGTCGAGGGCAACTACCTGGCGCTGACCGACCAGGCGCGCGCCAAGGAGGTGCTCGCGCGCGAGACCAAGATCAGCGATCCAAAAATTCTCGCCATCTCCTATGAGGACTTCCGTCAGCAGTCACCCGCCAACCTCGAGCCGGTGCGCGCCGGCGCCGACAACGTGATCGCTCAGTTCCCGGCCGAAGTGAGCCGCCGGGTCGAGGACTATGTCGACGCATCGCTGCTCGAGAAGCTCAAGCAGCAGGGCGCATTCTCGGCGCTGGAGAAGAAGTACGGGCGATAATAGGAGTTCGTAGGACTCGTCATGGCCGGGCTTGTCCCGGCCATCCCGCTTAGGCAGGCGTCCGACGATGCCGCAATACTATCTTTATATTCTCGCAAGCCGGCCCGGCGGCGCGCTTATGTTGGAGTCACAAACGACCTGGTGCGCCGCGTCTACGAGCACAAGACAGGGATCGTCAAAGGGTTCACCAGCCGGTACGGGATCGATCGCCTGGTCCATTTCGAGATGTACGACGCCCCCTATTCGGCGATCCAGCGAGAAAAGAACATCAAGCACTGGCCGCGCGCATGGAAGACGCGCCTGACCTTTCAAGCAAACCCAACCTGGCGCGATTTGTACGCGGGCCCGTAGCGTCCTCCGAATCGAGATGGCCGGGACAAGCCCGGCCATGACGAGTTATCCCCGATGCGATCTCGCGCGCGTTACTGCGCCTTGATGCCGGCCTTCGCGATCACGTCACGCCATTTGGCGATATCGGCTTGGATGCGGGAGGCCAGCGCCTGCGGCCCACCGCGCTCGACCTCCACGCCCTGCTTGAGGAGCGCCGCGGCGAGGTCGGGATCCTGCATGACGCGGTCCACCTCGCCGGCCAGCCGTGTCACGATCGCCGGGGCCACGCCGGCCGGGAAGACGAAGCCGGTCCACAGCCCGGCCTCGTAACCCGACAGTCCCGCTTCTGCCAGTGTCGGCACGTCGGGGAGCATCGGGCTGCGCTTTGCGCCGGTGGTCGCGAGCGCGCGCAGCTTGCCGGCGCGGACCTGAGGCAAGGTGGGCGCGATGGTGCCGAACAGGAGTTCGATGCGGCCCTCCATCAGGTCGATCATCGACTTCTCGCTGCCGCGATAGGGAACGTGGGTGAGCTCGACGCCCGCCATGCTGGCGAACAGCGCGCCCGACAGATGCGCCAGCGTCCCGACCCCGGCGGAGGCATAGTTCAGCGCACCGGGCCGCGCCTTCGCCATCGCGATCAGCTCGTGCACGTTGTGCACGTCGAGCCCGGGGGTCGCGAGCAGCACGAACGGCGAATAGGCGATCATGCCGACCGGGGCAAAATCCTTGACCGGATCGAATGACAGCTTGAGGCCGAGCGCCGCCGTGCCGGCATGGGTCGTCGTGTTGGCGAGCCCGAGCGTGTAGCCATCGGGCGCCGCGCGGGCGACCGCCTCGGTTCCCAGAATGGTCGCGCCGCCCGGCTTGTCCTCGATCACGAACGGCTGGCCGAGCCGTTCGCCCAGCTTTTGCGTCACGATGCGCGCAATCGTGTCCGAGCTGCTGCCGGCCGCGAACGGCACGATCACGCGGATCGGACGGTCGGGCCAATCGCCTGCCGCCGCGTCCGTCCATGCCGCGACGGCGAACACGAGTGCAGCCGTCATTGCCCGCAAGATGCGCATCGCGGCTCCCCGTCAGGCGATCCGTTCGGCCTCGCGCAGGCTCTCGATCAGCGAGCTCCGCAACAGGAAGGCGCGAGCAAGCTTAGGGTCCTCGGCGGTGCGCCGCAACTCGTCATGGTTGCGCGCCCGCACGGCCGGATCCTTTTCGGCCAGCAGCTTCTTGTTGCGGATGGTCTGCGCTTGCGTGTGCTGCAACGCCACGTGGCGGCGCTGGCGTTCGTAGCGGTCGAGCGCGTCCTCGCCAAGCTCGCCGAGCAGGATGCCGGCGAGCTTGTCGGCGAGGTTGAAGGCGTCGTGCACGCCGCTGTTCATGCCCATGGCGCCGATCGGGCTGTTCACGTGCGCGGCGTCGCCGGCGAGAATGGCGCGGCCGCCGCGGAATTTCTGCGCCACCCGCTGGTGCACCGTATAGAGATTGCTGCCGACGATGTCGTATGCGGCTCCGGTCGGCAGGAAGCGCTGCAGCCGCGCCTGCAGCGCCTCGGGGCGGCGCAATCCCTCCTCGTCCTCCTCCGGCGCGGTCGGGAAGTGCACGCGCCAGCGGTCGGGCGGCCCCTTCCAGTGAAACAGGTTCGACCACTCCTCCGGGTCGGAGATGTAGTTGCGCTCCGTGTAACCGTGGCGGCGGAAATCGTAGGCTACCTCGATATTGAGCGTGCGGTCCGCATAGGTGAAACCCTCGAACTCGATGCCGAGCTCTTTGCGCACGATGCTGCGCGCGCCCTCGGCGCTGACCAGGTAGGCGCCCGTCAGTGTCTCCGTCTCGCCCTCGGGATTGGTCACGGTCGCCGTGACGCCGTCGGCGCCTTGCGTGAACGAGACGAAGGTGGTGGAGAGCCGCAGGTCGATCAACGGATGGGCGCGTGCGAGCGCCAACGCTTCCTCGACGATCTTGATGCGCTCGCACTGCAGGACATAGGGAAAGCGCGTGTCGTCCTTGAGGCGGGCGTGGTCGAACTCGGCGATCAGCCTGTTGCCGTCGCGCTCGCGATAATGGAACAGGGGGGCGATGATGCCGCGCGGCTCGAGCCGCTCGTACAGTCCGATGCGGTCGAACAGCTCGAGGGTTGCCGGATGGTTGGTGCCGGCGCGCGGCACCTGCTCGAGGAAATTGTCCTCACCCAGCGCCTCGATGAGGGAGACCGGGATGTCTTGCTGGGCGAGCGCCAAGGAAAGGCAGAGGCCCACCGGACCCGCCCCGATGACGACGACGCGATTCACCTGCGCCATGAGTGCTGTCAGGACTTTGCGACGACGTCCTTGACGGCGCCGGCCCAGCCCTTGTGGGTCAGGTCGAACACGATGCCGAGCGGATCCTTGTACTTCGCCTCGTAGAACGAGTTCGGCGACGTCGGCCGGCCGGCCAGGTAGGTGCCGCCCGCATCGACCACCTTCTTCTCGGCTTCATCGAGGTCGTCGACCCACATGCCGAAGTGATAGATGCCGATCCGTTCCTTCTCGCTCTCCTTCTTGAGCAGCGCCACGTTGACGGTGCCGTCAGACATGTAGATGCCGCGCCGGGCGGTTCCGGCCCGCTTCATGTCGAATGCCTGCTCGAAGAATTTCGCGGCCTCCTCGGGGTCGGGCACGATGAGCGCGATGTGGCGAAGCTTGGCCATTGGGTAGAACCTCTTTCTTTCCGGCGTACTGAACGCTCAGGCACCATTAAGCCGCAAGCGCGCGCGAGACGCAACGAGGTTGGCCGGCCCCCGTCACACCTCCCCGACCGCCGCGTGGAAGGCGCGCTCCAGCATCCGGCGGCATTCCTCGGCCTGCCGGCGTGCGCGTGCATCGCAGCCGAGCGCGATGTCGCGCAGGTCGCGGATCGCCGCATCGACCGCGGTGAAAAGGTCGATATCGGTCGACGGGACCGGGGCCGCAGCGCGCTTTTTGAAGGGGATGACGTTGGACATGGCACTCCACCCGAATCACCACGGACTGAAGCGGCATTTGGCCAGCGAAAGGTTAATCAAATTTTGCCCGCGCGGAACGTCGCGCCTGAGCGAACGCGACCGCGCCGGCCGCGACCCCGAGCGCGGCGCTCAATGCGACGGCGATGATCATCGGCCGCACCGTGCCGTCGGCGATCATGCCGTAGAGCTGCGCGAAGCCGGCGCCGCAGAACTGCTGGACGAAGAAGCCGATCCCGGCCGCAGTGCCGGCAAGACGCGGGACCATCGCCATCGCGCCGGCCTGCGCATAGGGCAGCGAGATGCCTTGCGACAGCGTGATCGCCGCACCGGGTAGGAAGAAGAGAAGCGGCGCCGGTGGCAGCGAGAGCAGCAGGACGGCCTGCACCGCAGCCGCGGCGAGGCAGAGGAGCGAGCCGATCAGCACCATGACCTCGGTCCTGCCGCGGCTGCCGACGCGGCTCGCGATGGCGCTGCCGGTGAGGAAGCCGATGGGAAGAAGGATGAAGTAGAGGCCGAACTCGGTTGCCGGGCGGCCGAGCAGCTCCTTCATCAGGCTCGCCGATGCGGTGCCGACGATCAGGAATGCGCCGGTGCTGAAGCCCGACTGCAGCACGAGCGCGCAAAAGCGCGGATGGGAAAACAGCTCGGCATAGTCGCGCAGCACGCTCTTGCCGCGGTACGGCTCGTTCGGGCGGGTCTCGTAGACCACGGCGTAGACCGCGGCCGTGATCGCGCCGCCGGCGATCAGCGCGAAGCCGAACACGCTGCGCCAGCCGAACGCGTCCACCAGGACGCCGCCCGCGAACGGCGCGATCATCGGGCCGACCGCGTAGACCATGGTGAGATAGGCAATCGCCTTGACGAGGCGCTCGGGGCCGTAGGCGTCGCGCGCGATGGTGCGCACCAGTGTGGTGCCGCAACCGGCGCCGATCGCCTGTACCAGGCGGCCGAGCACGAGCAGCCACACGTTCACCGCGGCGGCAGTGAGCGCCGTGCCGGCGAGAAACAGCGCGAGGCCGGAGAGCAGCACCGGCCGGCGACCGAGCCGATCGGCGAGCGGGCCGTAGACCAGGGTCGCGACGCCCATGCCCAGCACCGCGATGCTGAAGGTGAACTGGGCCAGTGCGTCGGAAAGCCCGAACGTCGCCTTGACGGCCGGAATGACGGGAAAGAAGAGATGGACCGCGAGCGGACCGATGAACGCCACCATACCCAGGGTCAGGCCGAACGACGGACCGGGAATGCGTGGCATGAAATGTCCTGCTGCAAATGGGCGGCGCCGACCATGTCAAACGCGCCGCATGCCGGCAATCGCAAAACGCCTATTTCTTGAGCTTGTAGCCGGTGCGGAACATCCACCACACGACGGCGAGGCAGAGCGCGAGAAACGCCAGCGTCATTGCAACGCTCATGGCCACGCCCACGTCGGCGATGCCGAAGAAGCTCCAGCGGAAGCCGCTGATCAGGTAGACGATCGGATTGAACAGGGTGACGGTGCGCCAGAACGGCGGCAGCACGGCGGTGGAATAGAAGCTGCCGCCAAGAAAGCTCAGCGGCGTGATGATCAACAGCGGGATCACCTGCAGCTTCTCGAACCCTTCCGCCCATATGCCGATGATGAAGCCGAGCAGGCTGAAGCTCACGGCGGTGAGCAGCAGGAAGGCGAGCATCCAGAAAGGATGGTCGATGCGGATCGGCACGAACAGGTCGGACGTCCCAAGGATGATGAGCCCGAGGATGATCGACTTGGTCGCCGCCGCGCCCACATAGCCGACGACGATCTCGAAGGCGGAGATCGGCGCCGAGAGGATCTCGTAGATGGTGCCGGTGAAGCGCGGGAAATAGATGCCGAACGAGGCGTTGGAGGTGCTCTGGGTCAGCAGCATCATCATGATCAGGCCGGGCACGATGAAGGAGCCGTAGCGCACGCCGTCGATCTCGGTGATGCGGGAGCCGATGGCGGCGCCGAACACCACGAAGTAGAGCGAGGTGGAGATCACCGGGGAGACGATGCTCTGCAGCAGCGTGCGCGCGGTGCGCGACATCTCGAACAGGTAGATGGCGCGGATCGCGTGCACGTTGACGGGCAACCCGGCGCTCATGGCCCCTTCCTCACCAGATCGACGAAGATGTCCTCGAGCGAGCTCTGCCTCGTTTCGAGGTCCTTGAAGCGGATGCCGGTGCGGGCGAGCGCCTCGAGCAGATCGGTGATGCCGGTCCGGCCGACCTGCGTATCGTAATTGTAGATCAGATCGCAGCCGTCGGGCCCAAGCGCGAGCTGATACGGCGCGAGCGCGTCCGGCACCGCGGCGAGCCGCTCCTTGAGATGCAGGGTCAGCTGCTTGCGGCCGAGCTTCCGCATCAGCGCGGCCTTCTGCTCGACCAGGATGATCTCGCCCTTGTTGATGACGCCGACCCGGTCGGCCATCTCCTCGGCTTCCTCGATGTAATGCGTGGTGAGGATGATCGTCACGCCGGAGGCGCGCAGCGTCCGCACCACGTCCCACATGCCCTTGCGCAGCTCGACATCCACCCCGGCGGTCGGCTCGTCGAGGAACAGGATCATCGGCTCGTGCGCCAGCGCCTTGGCGATCATGACCCGGCGCTTCATGCCCCCGGACAGCGTCATGATCTTGGAATCCTTGCGGTCCAACAGCGAGAGATCCTTGAGGACCTTGTCGATGTAGTCGGGATTGGGACGCCGGCCCCACAGCCCGCGGCTGAAGCTCACCGTGTTCCACACGGTCTCGAACGCGTCGGTGGTGAGCTCCTGCGGCACCAGCCCGATCTGGGCACGTGCCGCGCGATAATCGCGCACGATGTCATGACCATCGACGAGGACCCGCCCGGCGGTTGCCGTCACAATGCCGCAAACGACGCCGATCAGCGTCGTCTTGCCGGCGCCATTCGGTCCGAGCAGCGCAAAGATCTCGCCGCGCATGATGTCGAGATTGACGCCCTTGAGCGCCTGAAAGCCGCTCGCGTAGGTCTTCGACAGGCCAGCGATCGAGATAATGGGCTGCACGGAACCGGAAATCGGTGTAGAGGATCCGGCGGGGGTGGTTCGTTCAAGCATGCGATCGTCCGAAAGGCTCACGGGGCGGCCCGTTTGTCTCCCTTATTTGGCGGCGCGGCAAGGCGGATGAAAGCACGACCCATGCGTCTGGCGATGAGGTATGGCAGGATGGGACGATGGGCTCCCGCGATGGCGGCTGCGTTGCTCGCCACGGCGATGCTCGCGCGCGCGGCGGCTTCCGAGCCGCAGTCCCAGCCGCCCAAGCCGAAAGTCGCGGCCTGCACGCGCGCCGCAAGTTTTCGCACCGTGGTCGATGTCGGCCACACGGCCGATGTGGCCGGCGCGCTCAGCGCGCGGGGCGTGCCGGAATACATATTCAATCTGCATCTCGCAACCGAGATCGAGAACGCGCTGCGGGCGGCCGGATTCGACAAGACGGTGCTCATGGTCACCGCCGAGGCGCCGACCGCCGGCCTGTACAAGCGCGCGGCGCGGGCCAATGACCTCAAGGCCGACCTGTTCCTTGCGATTCACCACGACGCGGTCCCGGACTCGTTCCTGAAGACCTGGCAGGTCGCCGGCGAGGTGCAACACTACGATGATCGGTTCCCCGGGCACTCGCTGTTCATCTCGCAGCAGAACGGCGACCGCGCGGGCAGCCTCGCCTACGCGCATCTGCTCGGCATGGCGCTCAAGGCGCGCGGCCTCGCCTACACGCCGCACTACACGGAAGCCTACATGGGCCACCGCCAGCGCGAGCTCCTGGACGCCCAGGCCGGCGTGTACCGCTACGATCAGCTCATCGTGCTTAAGGAAACCCACATGCCTGCCGTGCTCCTGGAGGCGGGCTCGATCGTCAACCGCGACGAGGAATTGCTGCTTGCGACACCCGAGCGCCAGGCGCTGGTCGCGGGCGCGGTGGTCGAGGCGGTGGACGCGTTCTGCGCGGCGCGAAGCAAGGCGCGACCGGGCCGGGCAGCGGCGCTCGGAGGCAAGTCGGCGCCCTGATTTTTGACGGCTCGCCCGCACGGTGAGCCTCGAGGTTGCCTCTCTCTCCCAACCTTCCGGTCATCTTTTTCTGGTTATCTCAGGATCCGTTCCGTTCGGTCGTGTCCGCCTCGTATCGGGGCCGCGAAATGACCTTACGGAACAGCGTGAAAATTATCCAGGCGCCTATCTTGACTCGATCCGGCCGGATGATTATTCTGTTTGTTTTTTCGCGGCCCAAGGTGGTTTGGCCCGAAGGCCACGAAAGACGCGCGCGACGCGTCGCGCGCAATGATGTGGCGCAGCGATGACTGACCTGAGTGCGTTGTTCGGCCTGAAGCGCAAGCGCGATGTCCGCCCCCTGCGGTGGGGTGCGGCGAGCCCAGCTGAGCGCGGGCCGGTGATCGCGAGCGGCGAGCCAGGCTTGCGCAACGCGATCGGCACCCATGCGGGCGGCTATTCGGTCTACCGCGCGCTGGCGATCGCCTCGCGCGCGCTGCCCTCGAACCATCGACCCGACCTCACCGACACGGCGCCGGCCGACCCCATCGGCCCGCACCCGCAATGGACGGGCGACGACAAGATCGTCTCGCTCGATCCCTGGGGCCATCTGGTCGGCGAGGTGTTTGCCGCCGAGCGCGCGCGCGGCCTCGACATCCGGCCGACCATCGCGGTCACCCGCGCCCATATCGACATGCCGGAGGTGCGCGCTGCGATCGCGGCCGGCCGCATCCTCCCCGACGGAAAGGTGGTGGCGGCGAACGGCCTCGTGCGGGTGATGAAGGCGGCCATCGACCCGGTCTGGTACCTGCCCGGCGTCGCCCGGCGCTTCGGCATCGGCGAGAGCGAACTGCGCCGCAGCCTGCACGAGCACACGGGCGGCATGTATCCGGAGCTCATCTCGCGGTCCGACCTCAAGGTCTTCCTGCCTCCGATCGGCGGCTCGACCATCTACTGCTTCGGCGACCCGGCCCATCTCGGGGACCGGAAAGTCCCCCTCGCCTGCCGGGTGCACGACGAGTGCAACGGCTCCGACGTGTTCGGCTCCGACATCTGCACCTGCCGGCCCTATCTGGCGCATGGCGTCGAGCTCGCCATCACGACGGCGCAGGCGGGCGGGGTCGGTCTCGTGGTCTACAACCGCAAGGAGGGCCGCGCGCTCGGCGAGGTGACCAAGTTCCTCGTCTACAATGCGCGCAAGCGCGATCGCAACGGCGACACGCCGGCCGGCTATTTCGCCCATACCGAGGGCGTCGCCGGGGTGCGCGACATGCGCTTCCAGGAGCTGATGCCCGACGTGCTGCACTGGCTCGGCATCACCCATATCGATCGCTTCGCCTCGATGAGCGACATGAAGCTCGACGCGCTGCGCGACGCCGGCATCACGGTGGGCGAGAGCGTGCCGCTGCCCGAGACGCTGATCCCGGCGGACGCGCGGGTCGAGATCGAGGCGAAGCTCGCGGCCGGCTATCGCGGCGGCGAGGCGATCCACCTCGACTCGCCCGCCATTGGCCGGGCGCTCGAGGAATGAGCGCCGCGATGGCGGTGCCGGAGCTCCCCGCAACGTCATGCCGTCCACGCCCCCAGCGGAGCTGATCGCGCTGCGCAGCGCGGTCGCGGTGCGTGAGCGCTGTGCGCAGGTGCGCGACTGGGTGGCGCAGGGCCGCTCACCGCATTTCACGCTCGACACCGACCGGCTCGACGCCACGGCCGCATTCGTGGCCGAGGTCACGCGCGCGTCCTATCCGGACCTGGCGATCCCGCATCACAGCCGCTGGCGTCATTTCTCCGCCGGCGAGTACGACCGCTGGTCCGCCCTGCCGCTCGCGCGGCTGAGCGCGATCGAGCGGGCGCGCGCCGCCGTCGACCTCACCGTGGTGAGCGTGCTGCTCGACGCCGGTGCCGGATCGGCCTGGCGCTATCGCGAGGCCGAGACCGGGATCGCCTTCACCCGCTCCGAAGGGCTCGCGGTCGCGAGCTTCGCGATGTTTCGCGATGGGCTGTTCTCATCCAATCCGGACCAGCCGCTGTCGGTGGACCGCACGGCGCTCGCCGGGCTCGCGCCGGCTGCGCTCGCCGCCGGCTTCCAGGCCTCGGAGCGCAACCCGCTCGTCGGCCTGTCGCAGCGCCTGGACCTCCTGGGTCGCCTCGGCGCGGCGCTGGCCGCCCGCCCCGACCTCTTTGGCGCAAACGGGCAGCCCGGACACCTCATCGATGCGATTGCCGCGGCGTCGCCCGCGGGCTCGATCGCAGCCGCCGATCTCCTGGGGCTGCTCCTCGATGCACTCGCGAGCATCTGGCCGTCCGGGCTCACGGTCGAGGGCGTCGCGCTCGGCGATGCCGGCCGCCACCCCGCCGCGCGCACGGCGGATCGCTCCGACGGCATCGTTCCGTTCCACAAGCTGTCGCAGTGGCTCGCCTATTCGCTGATCGAGCCGCTCGCGCAGGGCGGCGTAACGGTCGTCGCTCTCGACGGGCTCACCGGTCTGCCGGAATATCGCAATGGCGGGCTTTTGGTCGACATGGGCGTGATCGTGCCGCGCACGCCGCTCGACCCGGCCGCGCCGCACGACGTCGCCTCCGAGCTGATCGTCGAATGGCGCGCGCTGACCGTCGCGCTCCTCGATGCGCTGCGCGAGGCGACGCGGCGCTGCCTCGGGCTCGAGACCCTCTCCATGTCGCAGCTGCTGCAGAGCGGAAGCTGGAGCGCCGGCCGGACGATCGCGCTGGACAAGCGGCCGCCGGACGGGCCGCCGCCGATCGCCGTCCAGGCGGACGGAACGGTGTTTTGAACAACTCCCGGTCATTCCGGAGCGCCGCGAAGCGGCGAACCCGGAAATCCATACTCCCAGAGATCGGTTGTCACGGATTCCGGGCTCCCTCGCTACGCTCGAGCCCCGGAATGACGGACCGATTGGGTTGGTATAATCTCGCGCGCAAAATCGCGAGGACGCCATGGATCAGCGCAGCCCGAATTTCGCCGGCGACTACGACACGCTGCTCGAGCTCGTGAAGTCGCGCGCGAGCGTGCGGAAGCTCAAGCCGGATCCCATTCCCGACGACTATGTCACGCAGATCCTCGAGGTCGGGCGCTGGGCGATGTCGGGCGCCAACGGACAGCCCTGGGATTTCATCGTCGTCAAGGACCCCGACACGAAGCAGAAGCTGTTTCGCGCCTATATCGATGAGAACAACGATTTCATCTACTGGATGGAGCAGCAGCGCGATTTCAAGCTGCGTCATCCCTCGTTCCAGATGACCCATGACGAGGCGCTGCAGCAGCACCGCACCAGTGTCGGCTGGTCGATCGCCCCGGTTCTCATCGTCATCCTCGGCGACGGCCGCCGCCAATGGGCGACCGTGCAGGGCGCGCACACGTTCGGACGCGACCAGTCGCACCTCACCGACGGGCTCGCCAACACCTCGATGATGATGCATCTCGCCGCAGCGGCGCTCGGGCTCGGCAGCCAGCACGTCACCATCCACATCCAGGAGCCGTTCAAGCGCATCCTCGGCGTGCCCGACCTGCTCACCTTCTCGCTCATCATGCCGATCGGCTATCCGGCGGTGCCGCCGAAGGAGGGCGTGCGCCGGCCGCTTGCCGACATGGTGCATCACGAGACATTCGACATGTCGAAATACATGAGCAACGAAGAGGTCGTGCGCTATCTCTATTCGCTGCGCGAGAAGACCGTGCCGGTCTACAGCCATTCCTACGCGGGGCGTCCGCCGGTGCCGGACGGCGGCAAGAAGTGATGCTTTTCCAAATTCTCATCTGTCATCGTCCGCGCAAGCGGACGATCCAGTACTCCGCAGCGTTCGCGCGAGGCAGGGCGTTTCCCTCGCGCCTGCGTCGAATACTGGATTGCCCGCGTGCGCGGGCAATGACGACGGCAATTGCTCTCATCTTGTCGGTCACGCCCGCCCTCGCGCTCGACCAGGTGCGCGTCGGCAAGGCGGTGGCGAACTCGTTCGCATTCGCCGCGACCGAGGTCGGGATCGAGGCGAAGACCTTCGAGAAGGAGGGCCTGGAGATCGTCGCGACGGGATTCCGGGGCGACGCCCAGCTCCAGCAGGCGCTCGCAGCCGGCAGCGTCGATGTCGGGCTCGGCTCGGGGCCCTCGCTCGGCTTTCGCCCCAAGGGAGCGCCTGCCATCGGGGTTGCCGGAATGTACGGAGCGCCAAACAATCTCGCGCTGCTCATTCCGGTCAATTCGCCGATCAAGACCATCGGCGACCTCAAGGGCAAGCGCGTCGGCGTCACAACGGTCGGCTCGCTCACCGACTGGCTGGTGCGTGAGCTGTCGCGCCAGCAGGGCTGGGGCAGCGACGGCATCAAGATCGTGCCGCTCGGCGCGATCCAGGCGCGTCTCGCCGCCATGGAGCGGGGCGAACTCGACGGAACCGTGCAGGAGGCCGCGAACGGCTATCAGCTCGAGGCGGAAGGCAAGACCCGCAACCTGCTCCTGTTCGGCAGCATCGTGAAGGACTTCTATACCCACGTGATCTTCGCGAGCGACGACATGATCGCCACCCGGCCGCAACTGCTGCGCCGCTTCCTGCGCGGCTGGTTTGCGACCATCGCGTTCATGCGCGCGAACAAGGACTTCACGGTGCGCTCGGAGGCGAAGACGCTCGATATCAGCCCGGGCCTGGTGGCGAAGATCTATGACGCGCAGATCGGCGGGTTCTCGTCCGACGGCGCCTGGGACCCGAAGGCGATCGAGGTGATCCGCAAATCGCTCAAGGAGCTGGGAATTCTTCCGACGGTGCCGGACGCGAAGGCGCTCTATAACGATCAGTTCGTGCCGGTGAAGTTCCAACCTTGAGCATCGTCGGCGTCGACATCGGCGGGACGTTCACCGATCTGGTCGGTTTCCAGGACGGCCGCATCATCGTCTCGAAGACGTCGACCGTGCCGGCCGACCCGACCGAAGGCGCCGCAACCGCGCTCGAGCTCGCAGGCTGCGACGCCGCCGCAATGGACGAGATGCTGCATGGCTCCACCATTGCTATCAACACCGTGCTGGAGAAGAGCGGCGCGAGGACCGCGCTCCTCACCACCAGCGGCTTTCGCGACATCTATGCGCTCGGCCGCGGGAATCGCCCGGACGCCTTCAACCTGTTCTTCCATCGTCCGCGCCCGCTGGTCCCGCGCGAGCTGACCTTCGAGGTCGCCGAGCGCATGACCGCGGCCGGCGAGCCATTGGCGCGGCTCGATCCGGCCGCCGTCGCGGCGCTCGCGCGCGATCTGCTGGCACGCGGAATCGAGGCGGTCGCGGTGTGCTTCCTGCATTCCTACGCCAATCCTTCACACGAAATTCTGGCCGGCGAGGTGCTGCGCCGCGAAGCCCCCGATCTGTTCGTGACCCTGAGCCACGAGATCCTGCGCGAGTTCCGCGAATACGAGCGCACCTCGACGACGGCGCTCAACGCCTATGTGGGCCGGCGGGTCTCGCGCTATCTGGCGCGTTTCGAGGGCTTTGCCCGTAAGGCGCGCTTCGCCGGCAAGATCGCGATCATGCGCTCGAACGGCGGCACCATGTCGATCGCGCAGGCGCGGCGCGAACCGGTCGCCATGATGGAATCCGGCCCGGTCGCCGGCATGATCGGCGCCGGCCATCTGGCCCGCCTCCTCGGCATCCGGCAGGCTATCGGCTTCGACATGGGCGGCACCACCGCCAAGACGACGCTGGTGAGCGACGGCGTCGCGCCGATCGCGGAAGGCTACGTGATCGGCGACGAGTTCAGCGGCCAGCCGATGCAGCTTCCCGTCGTCGACATCGTCGAGGTCGGCGCCGGCGGCGGCTCGATGGCGTGGCGCGACGACGGCGGCGGCCTGCACGTCGGGCCGAAGAGCGCGGGCGCCGATCCCGGGCCCGTGTGCTACGGCCGCGGCGGAACGCAGCCGACCGTCACCGACGCCGACCTCGTGCTGGGTCGCCTCAACGGCGAGCGCTTCCTCGGCGGCGGCATGCGGCTCGACCGTGGCGACGCCGAGCAATCGCTACGTGCGACAATCGCCGCGCCGCTCGGTCTTACGACCACGGGGGCCGCGCTCGGGATCGCGACTATCGTCGACAACGCCATGTCGCTTGCGGTGCGCGCGGTCTCGGTCAATCGCGGCATCGATCCGCGCGACACGGTCATGATCGCGTTCGGCGGGGCCGGCCCGCTGCATGCGGCCGCAATCGCGCGCGAAATCGCGATCCCCCAGGTGATCGTTCCCAGGTTGCCGGGAAACTTCTCGGCGCTGGGCATGCTGATGGCGGAGTGGCGGCAGGATTTCGTGCGCACGCTGATCGGCGAGCTCGGCCGCATCGCGTCCGACAATGCGGCGCGGGCATTCGCCGAATTGCATGCCGCCGGCAAGGAGGCGCTTGCGCGCGACAAGCTCGCCGGAGGCCGTTTCGCCTTCGCGGCCGACTTGCGCTATCGCGGCCAGGAGCACACCATCCCGATCCCGGTCGCACGCGCCGGGGATCTCACCGTCGAGACCGCCGACACGGTCGAGCGATTTCATGTCCAGCACGAGAGCCGCTACGGCCATGCGGCGCCGGATCAATCGATCGAGATCGTCAACCTGCGCCTCGTCGTCACCGTACCGCGGCTGGAGGACGCGATCCTCCGCTGGCTGTCGCAGCCGTGGGAGCCGGAGTCGTCCGCGCCCGAGCAGAAACGTGCCGTCGTGTTCGACGACCCGGACCGGCCGCACGACGCCAGCGTCCTGTGGCGGCCGGCGCTGGCTGCGGGCACTGCGATCGTCGGCCCGGCCGTCATCGAGGAGCCCAATTCGACCACGCTTCTTCCGCCCGGCGATCGCGCT
>Ga0075436_100001635_pt1 | contig 15318 bp, 32 predicted proteins | sample RhiMethybrSRZTD5_FD_75303 | JGI IMG/M metagenome (GOLD analysis project Ga0075436, IMG submission 75303) | Populus rhizosphere microbial communities from Tennessee, USA - Rhizosphere MetaG P. TD hybrid SRZTD5 | ecosystem: Host-associated > Plants > Roots > Rhizosphere > Soil | place: USA...
ACTCTTTGACTGTCATCTAACCCACTCCACGAGCCCAATCTGATACGCACACGACGGATGCGCCTGGAAGTCCCAGGGCGAGTTCGTATCGCTCCTATAGGTCCGTAGCTCCTCCTGCGTGGCAACGTGGCAGATGGCGCACACGCAAACCGTGTCAATGATTTCCTCGTCGATCATTCTCACCTCAAAATGGCAGCAATCGCAATCACAAATACAATCAGGGCCAGACCATACACGGCAATGTCCCTCTTCTGCGCCGCCGATGGCGTCAGGAAGTCGATCAGGGGTTGCAACATCCCGGCGTTGGGCGTCAACCCTGGCGTCTGACTTCCACCCTTCTCCGGTGGATTTCCGGGGGGAGGGACGGGCTCCCCCTTCTTGGGCGTGAGGACAGGTCCCGGCTGCGGGAAGAAGGGCTCCAGCCACCCCGAAAAGTCATACCAGGGAGCGGGACGTATTGCCCCGAAGTCAAGGTAGGGAACCGCTTTCGGCGGCGTCAAGTCACTTGGCATCATTCACCTCTTCGTAGAGAGTATTACACCCCTCTCCTTGACCGTTCCTTTTGGAAATTCGCCGCCGATATAGGCGCAAACTATTGGCACTTCCGCCTCTCCCCATTTTACGTCGTCAAGCCTGCAAGGGTTATCGTGTGCGTCGTAAACGAATGCGGGACGGTCAAGATCATAAGCCAGAAGGGTTTTAATCAATTCGCGAATAGTCATCATTCACCCCACGAAGGAAAACAGCACCGCTTATACTTCTCGCCGCTGCCGCAAGGGCAGCGTGCATTGCGAGACACCTTGGCGGTCGTGTCGCAGTAGCCGAACACGTCCCCTGTCACGATGGAGGACAGGGCATTCTCCCACGCCTCTCCGCAGGCGTAGTGCCCTCGGTGCTCTCGAACAAGTGATCGAAGGCAGGCCCCTCTCGCCTTGGTGGGGACGATGTTCTGTGACATTCCTGCCAGATGATCATACCATTCCTGCATTGAAGCGGCGAGACACCCGCCTACCCCTCTTGTCTGCTCGTGGAACCTCCGATAAGGAGCGACATCGCTTGCAACATAGGGAACCCCCCAAGCCCCATACTCAAGAAGGCGGAGGTCTGATTTGCACCGATTAAATTCTGTGTCTCGAAGCGGTGCAACACCGATGTCGAATTGGGAGATGCGGGACTGGTATCCATCGAACTCGGTTCCGGGCAGGTATCTGAATTGTTCATCCTTGATCCCAATGGACTTCTTCCAGAGTCGGGAAAGGTCCCGGTTCCCGCAGAAGGCGAATAGCGCATCAGGGTTCTCCTGAAGGAAAGCGCCCAACCCTTCTCGCATTGGTAGTTCGTCATTGACGTGTTGCGTCCCTCCTAGCCATCCAACTACCAACCTGTCAGGGAAAAGGTGCTTCTCCGGCTCATCCCAGTTACGAAATCCTGGAATGTCCAGATAGTTTGGCACGATGCGAAACCTTGGGTTAAGCCTACCGTAGTGTGACGCGAGTTCCGGTGTAGAGAAAATCATCGCATCGCACCGCTTCATGCATTCAACGAAGTGCGGACGAGCTTTGTTATACTCTGACCAAAGAGGGTTGCTTTTGTCAAGACCTCCAACGAGGTCGTCAATGCACCCCACCGTGATTGGTCGCCTACTCTTGTCAATCTTTCCAATGATTTCTAGCCATCCAGGGTCGACGAGATTTTGTAACAGGGCCACATCGTATTCCGCGAACCAAGCACTGCAAATCATTGATTTGCCTGGCTTGCTATCCAAGATGTCAACCGTGTGCCCACGGTCACGCAAGGCAAGAGCGGGGATGGATACCCGGTAGTGTCCCACCCCGTCTAGCTTTGCTCTGACAGCGATGATCCTCAATACTTTCCTCCGAGCGGGACCGACAGGTGAAGGTGTGGCCCACTCCATTCCTTCCACGGCATCCTCTTGCGCTCGTCCAGCACGTGAATGCCCACCGCGTCAGCAAACTTGCGAATGTTCTCCACCATCTGATCCGTCATCCCTCTGCCACCCACGTCAATGGCCCGGCCCTTGTAGTGGAGCGATCCCTTGACGTGAGCCCCTGGTTTCGGGTGAAAGCTCTCGGGATTGATACGCAGGTTGTGCGCGTTGGCGAAAGCAACAAGATCGTCAAAGATTTTCCCCGTGCTTCCGGCGGAACGCTGAACGCCCGCAGGCGCAGCCTTCACCCCTTGCGTTGGCGGGGTTCCTGGTTCACCTACCCCGAACAGGGTTGCCCTCTCCGTCTCGCTCCTCTTCCGATACCAAAGCAGGAACCAGACGACCGCGACACCAATAAGTATAGCAGAGGTTTGCCGGTCTGTCAAGGAATTGCTCCGGGTATGCATTCTCGCAGGCTGTTGCGGATGCCAGTTGTCAGGTCCCCGTCAATGGTGCCTATGGCAAACATAGCGTCTGCTACAATGGCCGCTGTCAGGTGCTTGTTGTTAACGGCGAAGTCCTCGTCAATGAACTGGTGAGCCCCTCCCGAATTGAACCCGTGGACGCTATACGCGGCGTTCAGGGCGTCCAGATCATCGGATAATTGCAGCAGTGTTCGGGCTGCAGCGATCATTTGACTGGCGAAGGTTTCCTTACTTGCTGTAAAGTCTGCCATCAATCCTCCGTTCCGACGCATATCACGCGCACCTTGCCAGCCGTTAAGGCGGCTGACAGGTTGACATTCAGGACGTTGTTAGGTGCGCCCGAAGCCACTCCGTTTCCAAGGTCAACCCAAGGCGACACGTAGAGTGTTCCGAACGGTGCTGCAGGGGCGGCATTGGGTATGAATATATCGTGCGCTTGACCGATAGCTCCTCCGGCGTCGTTGAGTGACACGGTGACAACTGCCCCTCCCGCTGTGGCCGCATCCCCTGTCACCGCGACCATATACCGCATCAGCCGGAATGACTTTCCTGCCGCCGGCGTCCACAGGGCCGTGTTACCTGCTGCGTTGGCCTGAACGGTGTTGAACCTGTCTGGGGTTCGCAGCTTGGAAAATGCCTTGACCGCGCCACTTGATACCTGCGCTATACCTGATGTTCCGAGAACCGATATGCCGTTGGTATTGTCAGGAACTGACGAAATGTTAGCAACGGGGGAGTAGCTTGCAGCCGCGATGTCAAGAATTGACATCGCGACCGCACCCACTCCTTCGGACAGCATTAAGCCGTCTGTTCTGGCGGCATTCCACGTTACCCCGTTCCCGCTTACGCTCTGATACAACCTGATTACAGACGCCAATTGACCCAGCACAACTCCGTTCAGGTTGGAATTGACACTTGCCGTTATCAGACTGAAGTATGCCAACAATCCACGCAGCTTTGCGGAGATGGTTCCGGCGCTATCCCCTTGAACTTTAGCGTCTGCTATACAACCCTGCGTAACGTCCGCACAATCGGCAATGGTGACAGGACCACCCACGGTGCTGATTACATTGACATCAATGGGATCTCCTGCCCCTGTGTTCGGGCCTGCTCCTTGCACCCTGGCCGCATTTGAACTGCAGGTCGGTGTTGTGCTCATTCTGTCGGTCCCCCGAGTATGACACTGGCCTCCGTGTGGCCGTTGGGATCGGACGCAACAATAACGAACTCATACTGCCCGCAGGGTATTGGTGTCCACTCCGGTTTGTTGGTCTGCCCGAAATGCAAGTCGGGGACAGCAGCCGGATCGGCGAAGCTGCCGAAGTAAAGGTCCACGGCCCCGCACTTAACAGAGCACACAACCAGGGACACCCTCCTGTTCGGCTGCAGCCTCCTCTGCGTGCCGAATGATCCCTGTATTATTGTCTTATCAACCAGGTTGACATTGCTCGTGTATGTATGGTTCATCAGGATAGGCCAAAGAAGATACCGGCCCACAGAGTAAACAAGGCGATTTGCGCTGCTGTGTGTGTCCTGGAGAAGATGAAGTATGCCCCGATGTTCCCTCTGAATGCAATGTTGAACCCCGTGCTATTACCCAGGGCATACCCGGATGTTAACTGCTGCGTGCTGACATAGTTGGCAGGACCGCTTACCTGTGCAATCTGAACGGCATTGACAAAATATTGACAAGGCACCGTGTTGTTGTTAGGGGGAGGTAGCACTAGTGTTTGAAGCGCCCACTTGTTGTCAATGCTTGCCTCTGTCCCGAACCTGTGCGGGTTTCCCCCTCCGGCATCATCAATGAACCCGTAGGACCTGGGAGCGCCTCCGCTATCCTGTAGGTGGAATGCGTGAAAGTTTGCGGCATCGAATGCGAACACATCCTGATTTACGAACGAATATCCAACCAGTGACTTGGCAAGTGTTAGCCCGTAGTAGTAGAAGGTATACCCGTTGGTATTAACTGGCGTCCAGGACTTTGCCGTTCGGCATTGCAACCCTTGGGTATCATTGGAAACCTTGAACACAACCGACGGCTTGCCCTTCGGTGTGAGGTTGACGCCACTCCTCCCCATCGTGGGATCGAGTAGGTTGGTGATTGCATCCTGTCCCGGAGAGTGACCGCTCTGGTCAGGCCACAGGGATACGTTGGAGCCATCCGTGACGCTGGAAAGGCCCAACCGGCTGTCAAGGTATAGCTCCAACCCAGGGAAAGTAAGAGGGAGGAAAGGACTAATCCTTCCTCCCCCACCCGGCGGAACACGTCTGAAAGGTCCGATGGGATAACTCATAAGGCCATAGGTGTAAAGCAGCCATTACAGGGACCAGATGTATCAGCCTGAATGGTAAACACGTAACACCCCGGAGGGATAGGGACCGTCTGCGAAATGGGTGAGATGGCAGATGACAGCGTAAAGTGAGGCTGCGCTCCCACCGCTCCGTTCGTATAGTCACCAAAGAACACCTGGGCTACTCCAAGAGTTACAGTCAGGAGGAAGGCATTGTATTCCGTTTGGGTGCAATCTACCTTGGTGTTTCCACTTGCCGCTAGGTTGAAGGGTGTAGGGAACATACCTCCTGGCAAGACATACCTATCCCTAATTTCTCGTAGGTATTCTGCAGCAGCCTGTTCCGGATGCATCTCCTCCTTGATGATGTCGGGACTGACAACAACCCCTTCCGTTTCTGCTGTGTTTCCTGCTCCGAACCCGACTGTCCTTGTTCTCAACGCCTGCCGCCCTTCTGAACGTTCCGGTAACTGTTCATCCTGCCGTGACCAAGGCTCATATCATCGTCAGCGTAGGCATCGGCAGAAGGGAAGTCTCCCCCTGGATGCTGCGTGCCACCGAATACCGTGTGGGGCATAAACTGGGAGGACACACTGCTGTCAGGCCACAGGAACATACCCTGTGCGCTTGGCCTGATACTCCTTGCCCTCTCGCCCTCTACCTCTCTCGGCATCACCTGACCCAACCCGTAGTGATCCACGTCAACGCTGTTGAGCATTGCGTGTTCCACGGGCTGATGGCTATGCTCCATACGCGAAGAGAAGTAAGGGTAGTATCTACCATCGGCGTGCTGCATCCATCCCACGGGGTTTCCCTTGAGGACGCGTCTCTGCCCTCCGGGTGTCCCCCCTCCGTGTGACACGATCTTGGGCGTCAATGCGGTAGGCGGTCCCCACACGTCGAAGTCGCTTGTCGGATCCTTGTATGGTATCATACGAATGTTATCCCTGGATTGGTCTTCGGGTTGTAAGGAATGGGCGCTCTCTGTGGAGCGATTGGCGGAGTGTATCTGGGTGTAGCGGGTTGCCGTCCCGGTATAACACCAACTTGCGCGGCCCCGTATTGCGCTGCCCCATACCCAATTCCAGGGGCAGCAGCCGCCGCTCCTTGAAAGAATCCCCCAACAAAATCGGCAATCCCTCCGGTCAGTGTAGAGAAGTTGAACCCTCCCCCACCCTTCTGTTGACAAGTTGGCGTCCCATCTGCGCTCACAACAAGGTGCTGCCCAACAGGACACTCGACTTTCTTCTTGCCCTTGACGCTGCGGGTAACAACATCCTGTGCTGCCTGGGCAGTCTCATAAGCAGATTTCTCGTATCCCAGTTGAAATTCCTGCTCCCTCTTTACCCCCTCGAATAGCAACCCCTGCTGCGCCCCCCATAAACCTAGCTGTTGCTTGCCCGTCTCCTGCTGTAAGTCAAAGGACGCCTGCGCCTGTCGCAACTGCTCCTTACGGGCCTGAACATCAAGGTCGTTAAGCTGCTGTTGGTAGGCGTCTCCTGACGTGTCGGGCGCACCAGGGTTGTAGGACACTGGCGAGGATGGCCCTGCCCCTGCGCCGAACCCGCCTGTGTCACCTCCTGCAGCAGCGCCGCCTCCTCCACCTCTCGACTTTATGACGTAATAGACGGCGATCAAGGCGGCTAGTCCACCCCCTACCCAGAGCAGGGTTTTTGGCTCCATACCAAGAAACTTTGGCACGTCTCACTCCTCCTTTTTCCCGTTCTTGATAGTTGGATCAAACGTTATCTTATTACTTCCGCAGAACAATCCAACTACGAACAGGAAAACAAGGCCCCACGCAATTGCCCCTGACCAAACCAGGAATGCTTCCATTACTCTCCATCCCACAAGCCGAACGCAATCAGCAGAAAGGCCACGCCGTAATACATATACATCTGCGGTCGCAGTTCAGGTGACTGTTGCCAGTCAATGAAGGAGGGGGAAAGGCCCAGGACTAGCAGGCCAAACATCAGGGAAACCCTCCCCCCATTCGTCACTTTCCACCCCCATAGAGAGCACGCATAACAGCAGCCCTCGCCCTGCCGAGCACCGTGTCAGTGTCAACCGAAGCGTAGTTATACCTGGGCAACTGCTGCGCCGGTTTCATTGTGTCGGCGATGGTGATATACCCGTAGTTGTGAACCCATCCCCATCCAGGTTGGTTGGGCGCTGTGCAAGCGGGACCGCCCACGATGGTCCATTGCTCACGCACCCACCGCATACGCTGCTCCGCTTGACTCCTCGGGTAAGGGCTGACAACATCGGTCGGGTGAACGTCACTGCATCCCGTCAGCCTCGGAGCATACTCATCCAACTGGATCGAATACCCCGTTGCGGGAGGGGCATACTTACAGTCAGACATTGGCGGGTTCCGGTTACCCGGAGCCTGATACGCATACAAGACAGGGTGGGGCATCTCTGCCAGATTTTGGGCGACCAGTCCATCATCGCTGCAATCGCTACACTGGCATTGCTTCGGTCCCCCCGCCTTGAACATCTGGCAGAGAATGCATTCCATTACGCCCCCTTGCCTCCCCCGTAGAAGTGGCCCCCGGTTGTCGGGCTATACCCCTGCAAGGACTGGATTGTGCCAATGGTCCCGGTGGAGATGGCGCTGATAACGGCAGGCGCTTGACTGGTCGGGTTCATTAGCCAGAACAGAACTAGGATAAGGATAATCCCGGCAACGATGTCTCCTACAATGCTCTTGTCACTGACTAGTTTAGCCACTTAAGCACCTCCGCCGCCCATTGGCTTGACGCCCCTGTAACACAGGAACAGGAAGATGATTGCCAGAATGGCAACCAGCATCCACATTTGACCGCTCACTTTACGCCTCCTATCTCAACAGTCCAAAGAACTTATTGATGGTGTTAACGGGAGCCTGGGTTGCCGCCAAGGCTCCCATTACCAACACAACGAAAAGGGGGAGCCGAGCATCGTCCGGTAACGTGAACCATACTACAGTGAGTATGACCAACGCCAGCGCGAAACCAGCAGGGCTTATCCTCTTCACTGATTGCTGCTCCCGTGCTTCCCACCGAAGTAAGCGGCCAGGGCAGCAAACACAACCTGCAGCAGATGGTTCCAATCAAACGCGGAAGCGTTCGCGGTTCCGCCTGCAAAGGCGGGGTTCGTGAATGCCAGGAACCCCAGGGCACACAACGCGAGAATGTTAAACATTGTCGTTACCTGTTGGCAGACAACTGCGTTCGGATGGTCCGAAGCTGACCAGTGGAAAGCGTCACACCCGAGAGGGTAATGATACTCTGCAGGTCGGTCAGACGGGAGGTATTGAGCACGTCACGGGTAGTCGGCATTTCCGGCAGGCCAAGGCCCGTCTGCAACTCGTGAACGTAGACAGCAGGCGGAAGATCGGAGCCGTATAGCATCCTCTGCCGGAGCAGTTGCAGGTCCGGGTTGATTACATAAGGCTTCTGGACCTGGGCATACTGCAACTGGAAGTTGGTAATCGCAGTTGGATCAATCGGCTGCCGATTGGTGGAGACAACGTTACTTAACTCGTGGATCATACGGGTGAGCACGTTACCCGTCACGAAGTTGTAAGTGTTATCGCCCGTCCCCGCAGATAGCGCCTGGATGTCTTCCAGAACCGTCTTGGTGAATGCAAGGTTCGGGAAGTCGATACCTTCCTCGGGCACCTGATACAGCTCACACGCAACGCTGATCTTGGTTCCCGCTGACAGCACAGGGGTTCCCGAGATGGACGAAAGCAGGTCCGTCACGTCACCCCAGGTAATCTCCATTGAATACCTGATGGCAGGGTCTTGCGCCAACTGCAGACCGTGCTCGTTGGGGAACCCCCACACAACAGGGATGTAAAGCCCACCCCGGAAGGTGGCCGTAGCACTTGCCGCCAGCGCACCAACCTCTTTGTAATACAGTGCCTGGGGACTGGTTACGTTGCCATACCGGGTAGCAGAGGGAACGCTGTCGTTGATGGTGCCGAACGTGTCGAACGCTGTCCGGTAGGTGCGGTCATAAATATACGCACCATACCCGGAGGTGTTCCATAGCTCCACGTTCTGGTTGTTGTAAATCCTGATCTTACGGATAAGCCCGTAAGGGGTGAGAGGATAGTCCTCTGCCGCACCTGACGCCGTCGATGGAGAGGTGATACTTCCCTGGAGAAGCAACCAGACACCCGCGAAGAATCCGGTCTGTGGAAGGTCCAGCCGCGTTGTCTGCGCTGCCGCCCCAGGCCATACCTGATCTGGCTGCTGAATGATCGTCTGTCGGGTGGCAGCGTTGAAGTTACCCGGTCGCTGCGCCCTACTCTGTTGCATACCCTGTGCCAACGTCGTTCCTCCTACGCTGCCATAATGACTTGAGACAATCCGGGGACGTGGAATCGTCCAAAGATGGTCTTGAGAAGCACGCTAACTGCAATCACTACAAGCACGATGAACGCAAGGTTGAACACACCGAACTTGTAGTGCTGATTGATAATCCACAATGCCGCACCAAGGACGAGGAGAGCAGCAAGCCAGAGGTGAGGACTTCCCTCCTCCACTCCCGCCATTGCATTCTCTTCTGCCTCCACGTCGGGAGCAATGTGATAGTCAGGGCCAATGTCCTTGAACAAGGTCAGCCCTTGCATATTGGCAACCCCTACTCTCTGGGTAGAGACGCCCGATTGAACTACTCTGTCAAACGCCACGTTTGCCTCCTAGATTTAGCTCTGCCAACCTTGTTATCCTGTCCCTGCTGTTCCATCTCCAAAATGCGTGAGGGTGGGGCGTCCCGTCCTGTTCCGCTACCGCCACGGGATCAATCATTACCTGCTTCCCCATCTCCTGTGCCATCCTCTTCCGGTCATCATCGTGGGCAAGATAGAAGCAGATTTTGTGCTCGCTTTCCGTGTATATTCGAAGGTCTATACCAGAAGGTCTCTGGGTAGCGAACAACATACCGATACCCAATTCCCTCCCACACGTCACACACGCTGTCTGCCATTGGGGGGAACGTTGTCCCCTCATAGTCATATACGTTTCGTCCGTATAGACTAGTATTTCCTTCCTTGCGAATACCCATTTGTATACCGCGTCGTAGGACTTCACATCCTGGTAGTCAGGAGCAGGCCGGTAATGGATATATTGATGCCGTCCACTCCACCGCAGGGACATCGGGGAGTGGATCATCTTGAACCTATCATCCTCGGGATCATAGGTGCACTTGGGATCGATGATTATGACAGGGTGCTTCTTGTTTTCAGCTATCTCGGACTGGATCAGCTTACGCGCTAGCGTCGTTTTCCCTGTCCCTGTCGCTCCCACAAGGAGCATCCTCTCTGTAGATTTCGGCCGGATGTCCTTTAGGTCCATACTCAATCCAGTCAAATGACTGCCGCAAGTTGTTGATAAGGTCAAGCACCTGGGAGTTTGTAAGTTGTGATAAGGTTGTCCGGAGCAAGGGTGTCAGCCCATTCGCCATTAGTGCCGCCCTGGGATCGCTCTTGCCTGCTGACAACATCTGTTTGAGGATGCCCTCCAGGGCTTGCGACAGCCTCCCCTTCGGATCGTCCGTAACGGAGGGAGCCGGGTTCGAGACCTCTTGACTTCTCTTCCTTGGCAATAAAATGTTCATACTGTCTGATCTTATACTCCGCGATACAGTCTCCACCAATCAGCATTGCACAGCCGCCAGCCAACATCAACCCGTTGAACCTCTTCTCGAACGCCTTGAGGGTAGACTTCGGAAGCTGTTCGACCATTCGGCACAGCGGTCCCACAATGGGCTCAACGTCTTCTGCCTCTTTGCTCCAGTGGGGGTGCTGTGTCCATACCGCCATCAGGCCGAACGCCGTGCAAAGAGCAGACTGGGCGAGGACGCGATACTCGGGGCGCTTGTCTCCTCCACCCCTTACCGCAGGCCCAAGTCCTCCAAGTCGCTCCGGCGGCTCTGGGGGAGAGGGTTCTCCTCCTTCTCCTCGGGTTCCTCCGGCGCTTCGATCACTTCTAGCTGAACCTCCGGCTCGGGCTCCGGTTCCGGTTCCGGCTGAAGGTCTAACGCCTCCAACTGACGGGCGTCCGCCTCCGACTCCTGCGCCTCCGCCATTGCCTCGACCGCCTCCGCCTCCGCCACTCTGGCCTCCGCCTCCGCTATCGCTACTTCGGCTGCCAGGGATACCACCAGGTTCTCCGTCTCCGAGTTCGATGATTGCTGCGTCTGCCAAGTCTCCACCCTTCCCGTCAGTTCGTCTAGACGTTCATCCAACTTAATGATCGCTTGCTCGGTTGCCGCCAACCTCGCTCCCAGAATTTCAGAGTCCATCCCACCTCCGGTCTATTCGCAACCTTAACGTTTTTATTATAGGAAGTTGTGCGAAGCCCCCCCCTCCACCCCTCCCTGTGCTCCTCTCCCTTCTCTCCCTCCCTCCAGGGTGAACCCCCCTCCCTCGCCTTCGGGCGTTCCCCGGAGCGTCGGTCGGTCACCTGTCGGTCGGTCGGTCGGTCGATTTGTCACACCGGTTCTCACCTCAACCGCTGTTAACGGGGGTGGAACCTCGGGGCAGACGGAAGGACACGGGGGCGCAAGCAGTCCGTCCACCCTTACATTATATCGCAAAATCCATACCATCGTCAAGCAATCAACCTGTCAAGAAAGTTGCAAAAAGTTTCTTTCGACCAAACTGAAAATAGGTAGTTGCATCTGCCGCCCAAGTAAGGTATACTGTGTCACAGGCAACGAAGACGACCGACGAGGAGAACACGATGGCACACATTAGCATTCACTACACTAACCGGAAAAGCCCCGCAAAAGTGAGGGCGGAGTTCAAGTATCTTCCTAGTTGCGTTATTTTGAACATCGAGGAGATTGGAGAGGATAGCTTCACGCTGTTCTTTGATGGACGTGATGACGCTATCAACTTCGTTGACAAGATTAACCAGGCTCTCACAGGATGGCTGCAGGAGAACGAGAGGGGCGAGGGATGAGAGCCTACCTCGCCTACCTGCGTCAGATGGTTCGCGAACTGTCACTTATCTCCTCCCGGAACTACCGGGAGGAGGCCACCCTTCAGGACTGCCTGAAGTCTATCAAGGAGATCGAAGATGAAGGTTGAGAAAAAGAGTTTCGAGCCCCACCCGCTAGGTTGGTTCCTGTTCTGCCTGGGCGAGCCATCCGTCATTTCCGCCGAGGACAACAAGATGGGCAAGGAGCGTTTGTGCTGGCCGTGTGAAAGTTCGGAAACGATGGAAAGCGGAGATCGCTACTCTTTCAATCTGTATACGGGAGTTTCGGCGTCCACGCATCCGTCAGATAAGCACCGGCAACTTGTCGAGGATGGTTTCGGTATCCGCCTGGAAGACTATGACGACACCGACCAGATAGTTAACCGGGTATTTGCGGGCAAGGTGGACAAAAACCCCGAAACCAAGCGGGTTAGCATTGTTCAGTTTGACACCAGGGACAGGCTGCGCCCCGCTGACAAAAAGGCGAAGGGGAAGTCGGCCGTCGATCCATTCGCGGAGGAGTAATGAAGTTTTTACAGTGGAGGGGGAAAGAGATGGAAACGTCGAAGCTATTCTCTGATTTTCAGGAGGCGCTCGGGAGTTCGCAAATGCGTGCCGAGGAGACCGACAAGATCGACTATATCGACCGCTATCGCGTTAGGGGAATTGAGGACAGGATGAACCCCGATTGGGCGCTGTTCAACGAGTTGTGGAACAAGCGCAACGAGAGCAACGACGATATGGCAGAGTTGCTGGCAGAGGTGCTTGGCGTGGCTCACGATGAGGCGTTGGCGTGGATTGAAGATTATTAGAGGCTATGGACAAAGACGAATGCTGGGAGTTCTACGGAAGTAAGACTTCTGCCGGGTATGGGCAAGTGATGGTTGACGGAGTGTATTTCTACGCTCACATTCTCGCCTACCGGCTGTTCAAGGGGTTAGTCCCGAAGGGGCAATGCGTTTGCCATACCTGCGATAACCCGCCTTGCTGCAATCCCGCTCACCTGTTCCTTGGGAGCAAGAAGGCTAACGCCGACGACCGAGACGCGAAGGGCCGACAGCACAAGCACGAAGCCCGGTTCCACAGGGATCATATGTCACCCTGGAAGGCGTGCGGCATCGTCGCCCTTGACCTTATGGGGCACGGCAAGCACCTGATTGCCGAGGAGCTTGACGTGTCGCCCTCCAAGGTGACGGACGTTCTCCGGGGCAAGTCAATGCCCTGGCTGTTCGACGGGAGCGTTTAGGTGCGATGCATAGGCATAGACGGCGAGAGCATCGCCCCGTGGGGGTATTGCCTACTGTCCTCGTCCTCCCTGGATCGGTTGTCGGAAAGGAGGAGACTGACTAGCCGGGAATGCTTTGATTTTCTGCTTCGACAGCAGAATTTCGCAGAGCGTCCCCGCCTGTTCGGGTATGGGATCGGCTACGACGTTTGCCATTGGGTGGCCGACCTTTCCGACGATGAAAAAACCCGGCTGGCAACCAAGGGAATGGTCTACACCCAACAGGGCGCGACCTTCTACCGGCTGACATACCGGCCGAACGCTTACTTTACGGTGCAACGGCTGCGGGACCTGCCACGGTCCCCGGTCGTTGCGAACGCCACGGTAGTTGACCTAATGCGCTGGCACAGGAAGCCCTTTGTGGAAGCCTGCGAGGAGTGGGGAGCAATCACGAAGCCTCACGCCCGAATGGTAAGGGACCTGAAAAATGTCAGGGAGCACTTCGACGCCACGATAGCACAGACCGTAGAAACTTACTGCATAGAGGAGTGCGTATCCCTGGAATGCCTGGCAGCCGAAATGACTTCCCGACTGTCCGATCTAGGCATCCCCGTCTCCCACCCTTTCACAGCGGGCGCTGTGGCGGGTGCGCTGATGGCGAGGAACCGGGTTCACGACCATTGGCAGAATGCCCCGGAAGGCGTCCAGGATGCGATTTCCAGGGCTTTCTTCGGGGGAAGGGAGCAGTGCAGCCGATACGGGTATTTCGAGAACGTGACGCAGTGGGACATTCGCTCCGCATATGGGTGGGCGATGACGCAGTTGCCGAATATGCTAGGCGAGTGGGTAAATGATGACGAAGTTGGACTTCTCCCGACAGAGATGGGGGAGGGATGGTCTCTTATTAAGGTCCAATGGGACATTGATGAGGGGAAGCATCCGGTGATGCCGTTCCCCTGGAGGGCAGAGGATGGACGAGTTCACTACCCGCCGCGAGGAACAGGGTGGCATTGGTCTCCAGTCGTTCGGGCTGCACTACGCCACTATCCTGACGCTCGCATCCAGATTACGGACGCTTGGCATTACATCCCTGGAAATCACAACGCCAAACCCTTCGGTTACATTGGCGACCTTTACTCACAGCGACGGGAGGCGGCAGACGATCCGGTGGGAAGACTGCTCAAGTCTATCATCGTCGCAACCTGGGGCCGTCTCTGCTCCCCCGGCCAACGACGCAGCAAAACCCGAGGGATGCTAGATTGGGCGGGAATGACGACCACTCTGATACAGGAGAGAATGCTAGATGCGATACACGCTACAGGAGAGGGTAAATTTATTTCGTGCTGCGTTGACGGGTTCTGGACAATGGATGATACCAGGACCGATAAACGAGGGATACGGAAATTACTTGATGAGGAGACTTGTCTTGGCGGTTGGTCCCGTTCCGACGCCGACGAACTCCTCCTCCTCCGTCCCGCCTGTTACTGGAAGTCTACAGGGGGAGAGTGGACGGCCCACACCTCCGGCATCCCCGGAGGAGGCGGATTGGTCGAAGATGCTCTCGCAGAGTGGAGAAAGCCCGCAGGATGGCGACAGGGAAAGATAGACCTCGTTCAGCGCAGGTGCAAGGGCTTGCTGGCCTGTTCCGCTGAAGGCAACTACGACCAACTCGGGCAATTCGTGGACTTGCCCCTGTCGGTCACTTTCAACCCCGGAATGGGGAGAATGGGGCACGAATGTCCAACGGTGAAGCGCGGTCCGTCTTGGAGGAGGTGGCTTTCCTATTGGCCCCCCAATGCAGAAGCCACCTCCGAGAGCGCGTCCTTTCAGTCTCGAACTGGCTTGATAGACGACAGGTGGAGGGAGCGTCGGGAAGCGAATGCAATAGAGGAGACAAGCGAGTGATGGAGTATCGTTTAAGGACAGCTTTCTACCTGGATGAAGCGCAGAGCGTAGTCAACTACGAAGCCGGAGAAGGTTTCACCTTGAAATCCCTAACTCGCTCGGATGGCTTATATCTTGCAGTACTGGAGAGGGAACGTGCCGAAGGAACCTAACTGGTGGCCCGGCATCCAGAAAGCTCAACCCTGGCATCGTGGGGTTGAACCTGACAACCCGAGGCACCTTACCAGGGCGCAGAAGAAGGCAGCGAAATCAAAACCTCCCGATCAGGGGGCGCTTCCGATGGACATTTCTTACCTCAAGCCTTCCATATGCCCTGACTGTCACGGTCTAGGAAGAGTGAAGAAAGGACGGATATGCAGTGAGTGTCAAGGACGAGGGGTTGTCCCCGCCTCGCCCTGCCAGGAAGCGCAGGACGAGGGCGATTGACCTAGAGCGGCAGAGGCGGGTTGCTGACATCGAGTTCTCCCTGATGGATGTCAGGGACGCCCTACGGCTCTTCCAGCACCGCAACGACGCCGCGATGTATATGGAAGGGCTGATCGAATAC
>Ga0075436_100001642_pt1 | contig 15273 bp, 9 predicted proteins | sample RhiMethybrSRZTD5_FD_75303 | JGI IMG/M metagenome (GOLD analysis project Ga0075436, IMG submission 75303) | Populus rhizosphere microbial communities from Tennessee, USA - Rhizosphere MetaG P. TD hybrid SRZTD5 | ecosystem: Host-associated > Plants > Roots > Rhizosphere > Soil | place: USA...
GCGGAGCAGAAGCTCTACGACATGGTGGTGCGCCGCTTCCTCGCAGTGTTCTATCCAGCCGCGGAGTACCTGCAGACCACCCGCATCACGTGCGTGCAGGAGCACCACTTCAAGACCGAGGGTCGCGTACTGCAGAACCCGGGCTGGCTCGCCCTCTACGGCCGAGTCGTTGGGGAGGAGAGCGTAAACCTGCCGTCCATCGAGCCGAACGAGAAAGTGAGCGTGTTGGAGGTGGCGGCGCAGGCGAACCAGACCAAGCCGGCGCCGCGCTACACGGAGGCCACGCTGCTTTCAGCGATGGAAGGCGCGGGCAAGCTGGTCGAGGACGACGAGCTGCGCGAGGCCATGGCGGCAAAAGGCCTCGGCACGCCGGCGACACGCGCCGCGACCATCGAAGGACTGATCCGCGAGGAGTACGTCAACCGCGAGGGCCGCGAGCTCGTGCCCACGCCGAAGGCGTTCTCGCTGCTCTTCGCGCTGCACATGCTGCATCTGGTCGAGCTCGCCTCGCCGGAGCTCACCGGGGAGTGGGAACACAAGCTCAAGCTGATCGAGGCGGGCAAGCTCACGCGCGAAGAGTTCATGAAGCAGATCGACGAACTCGTGCGCAAGATGGTCGCCGTGATCAAGCATGGCGAGATTCCGGACGTGGTCTACGCCACGGTTCCCGCGCCGTGCCCCAAATGCGGCGGCGTGGTGCAGGAGAATTACCGCAAGTTCCAGTGCCAGAAGTGCGACTTCGCGATCTGGAAAGTCACCTCCGGACGCGAGTGGTCACCCGAGGAGGTGGCCGAGCTCATCACCAAGCGAGTCGTCGGCCCGCTGACCGGTTTTCGCAGCAAGCAGGGCCGCCCGTTCAGCGCGCTCGTGCGCCTGAGCGAGGACCTGCGTCCCGAGTTCGACTTCGGGCAGGACCGCGGCGGCGACGCCGGCGAGGCGCCCGATTTCAGCGGCCAGGAGCCGCTCGGCCGCTGCCCGAAGTGCGGCGCCCGCGTCTTCGAGCACGGCATCACCTACAGCTGCGAGAAGGCGCTCGGCCCCAAGCGCAGCTGCGATTTCCGCTCGGGGCGCGTGATCCTGCAGCAGCCGGTCGAGCGCGAGCAGATGAAGAAGCTGCTCGCCACCGGCCGCACCGATCTCCTCGTCGGCTTCGTCTCGAAGAAGGGACGGCGCTTCAAGGCGTTCCTCGTAAAGACGCCGGACGGCAAGATCGGCTTCGAGTTCCAGGCGCGGGCCGCGAAGGACAAGCCCGAAGAAGCGAAAAAGCGCCGCCGCGCGGCCTAAACGTCCAGGTTGCGCACGCCGAGCGCGTTCGATTCGATGAAGGCCCGGCGCGGCTCGACCTCGTCGCCCATCAGCTTGGTGAAGATCTCGTCGGCAGCGATGCCGTCCTCGATCTGCACCCTGAGCAGCCGCCGGGCCTCGATGTTCATCGTCGTCTCCCAGAGCTGCTCCGGGTTCATCTCGCCCAGGCCCTTGTAGCGCTGCAGCGTCATCGACTTCTCTACTTCACCGAGCAGCCAGCGCATGGCTTCGGAGAAGTCGCGCACCGGCTGGCGCTTGTCGCCGCGCTGCACATAAGCCCCCTCGCCGATCAGGCCGGCGAGCATCTGCGCACTCTGCCGGATCTGCGCGTAGTCACCCGAGTGGACGAACTCCGTGTCGATGGTGCTCATGCGCACGTTGCCGTGGCGCGTGCGCTCGATTCGCACCTGGTAGCGATCGGTCTTCTGGTCGAAGTGCGGCGCGACCGCGATGCCCTCGCCGCCGATGGCCGTCTCCAGCGCCTCGGCGGAGGCCTCCGCCGTATCGCGCCGGCCGAGCTCGATCTGCACGCCGCGCAGGATCGCCTGCAGCGCATCGCGATCGATGAGACGCGACACGCGATCGATCACCGCCTCGGAAAGCAGGTGGGATTTCGCGAGCTGGGCGAGCGTCTCGCCCGCGATCGGCTCCGCGCCCGCGCGCGGATAGAGCGCGGCGTCGACCAGCGCCTGCTTCAGCATGAATTCGTTCAGCTCGTGCTCATCCTTGAGATAGCGCTCTTCCTTGCCGAGCTTCGCCCTGTAGAGGGGCGGCTGGGCGATGTAGATGTGGCCGCGCTCGACCAGCTCGGGCATCTGCCGGTAGAAGAACGTCAGCAGCAGAGTGCGGATGTGCGAGCCATCGACGTCCGCATCGGTCATGATGATGATGCGGTGGTAGCGCAGCTTCTCGAGGTTGTACTCCTCCTTGCCGATGCCGCAGCCGAGCGCGGTGATGAGCGTCGCGATCTCCGCTGAAGAGAGCAGCTTGTCGAAGCGCGCGCGCTCGACGTTGAGGATCTTGCCCTTGAGGGGCAGGATCGCCTGGAAGCGCCGGTCGCGGCCCTGCTTGGCCGAGCCGCCCGCGGAGTCGCCCTCGACCAGATAGAGCTCGCACTTCGCCGGGTCGCGCTCCTGGCAGTCGGCGAGCTTGCCCGGCAGTCCCATCGAATCGAGCACGCCCTTGCGGCGCGTCATCTCGCGCGCCTTGCGCGCGGCCTCGCGCGCCGCCGCCGCTTCGACGATCTTCACCGTGATGGTGCGGGCATCGACCGGATGCTCATCGAGGAATTCGCGCAGCTTCTCGGCAACGATTTCCTCGACCACCGGCCGCACTTCGGAGGAGACCAGCTTTTCCTTGGTCTGCGACGAGAACTTGGGCTCGGGCACCTTCACCGACAGCACGCAGGCAAGGCCCTCGCGCATGTCGTCGCCGGTCGTCTCGACCTTCGCCTTCTTTGCGAGCTCGTTTTCCTCGATGTACTTGTTCAGCACGCGCGTCATCGCCGCGCGCAGCCCGGTGAGGTGCGTGCCGCCGTCCTTCTGCGGAATGTTGTTGGTGAAGCACAGCACCGACTCCTGATAGGAGTCGTTCCACTGCATCGCCACTTCGACGGTGATGCCGTCCTTGATGCTGCGCCCGACGAACACCGACGGATGCAGCACGTTCTTCGCCCGGTTCATGTACTCGACGAAGCCCTGCACCCCGCCGGCGAAGGCGAAGTTCTCCTCTTTCCCGGTGCGCTGGTCGATCAGCACGATGCGCACGCCGTTGTTCAGAAAGGAGAGCTCGCGCAGCCGCCGGGCAAGAATGTCGTAGTGGTAATCGACGTTGCCGAAGATTTCCCGGGAGGCGAGAAAGTGCACTTCGGTGCCGCGGCGCTCGGTGACGCCGGTGACCTTGAGCGGCGCGACGGCATCGCCGCCGCGGAACTCCATCTGGTGCACCTGGCCATCGCGCCAGATCGTGAGGCGCAGCCACTCCGAGAGTCCGTTCACCACCGACACGCCGACGCCGTGCAGCCCGCCGGAGACTTTGTAGCTGTTCGAATCAAACTTGCCGCCCGCGTGCAGCTCGGTCATCACGATCTGGGCGGCCGAGCGCTGCAGCGTATCGTCCTGCTTGATGCCGGTCGGAATGCCGCGACCGTTGTCGATCACCGAGATCGAATTGTCGGTGTGAATGGTGACCGTGATCTCGTCGCAGAAGCCGGCGAGCGCCTCGTCGACCGAGTTGTCGACCACCTCGAACACCATGTGGTGCAGGCCCGTGCCATCGGAGGTGTCGCCGATGTACATCCCGGGGCGCTTGCGCACCGCCTCAAGGCCCTTCAGGACCTTGATCGCGTCCGAGCCGTAGTCGCCGCTTTCGCCGTTGCCCTTGTTCTCAGACATTGCTCGCTCTAGATCCTCATCGGCATGACGACGTACTTGAAGCCTTTTTCGCTCGCATAGCTGATGAGCGCGCTCGACGAGGCGTCGCCGAAGGCGCATTCCAGCTCGGCACCGGGCACGTTGTTCAGCACATCGAGCAGATAGTTGACATTGAAGCCGATGTCGAGCGCATCGCCGCCGTAGCTCACCTCGAGCTCCTCCTGCGCCTCCTCTTGATCGGCGTTCGAGGAGATGATCTTCAGGCTGCCATCGCCGAGCACCCAGCGCACGCCGCGGAATTTCTCGTTCGACAGGATCGCGGCCCGCTGCAGCGCCTGGCGCAGCGCCTCGCGCTCGGTGCGAAGGCGATTCTTGTGCTGCGCGGGTATGACGCGGGTGTAGTCCGGGAACTTCCCATCGACCAGCTTCGACACGAGATCGATCGCCCCAAAGCTGAAGGCGGCTTGCGTGGCGGACAGTTCGATGCGCACTTCATCCTCGGTGTCGCTCAGGAGCTTGGTCAGCTCGAGCACCGTCTTGCGTGGCACGATGGCCTCGTAGTGCGGCAGGCTGGCCGGCAACTCGAGCGAGCTGAAGGCGAGCCGGTGCCCGTCCGTGGCGACCAGGCGCAGCTCGGCGCCGTCGGCGACCATCAGCAGTCCATTGAGGTAGTAACGGATGTCCTGCTGCGCCATGGCGTAGTGCACGAGTCCCAGGTGCCTGCGCAGCAGCTTCTGCGGCAATGTGAAGCGCGCCGGCTCGCCGCCCGCCTTGGCGAGGCGCGGGAAGTCCTCCGCGGGTAGCGTCTGGAGCGTAAAGCGGCTGCGACCTGCCCTTACCAGCAGGCGCTTGTCCTGCGTCTGCAAGCTCACTTCCGCGTCTTCGGGCAATGCACGCAGGATGTCCAGCAGCTTGCGCGCGCCGACGGTTAGCGCGCGGGTCTCGCGCGAGCCCGCCAGGCTGCTGCGCGCGGTGATCTGAATTTCGATATCGGTCGCAAGAAAGGCAAGCGTGTCCGCCGCGCCATCGATGAGCACATTCGAGAGTATCGGCAGGGTATGGCGCCGCTCGATGATTCCGCTTACCGCGGCCAGCGGTGCCAGCAGCTCGTCTCGCTTTGCTTTAATCATTCTTCTACCTAATTAGTAGTAGCTAATAGGGCCGCCCGCAGCGCGGGAAAAGGCGCAAAAGGGCTTTGCCGGCAGGCGCTTGCCTTCATCGTGAAGGCGGGAAAAGCTGTGGAGCTGCGAAGAGACGCTGGGGACAGTTCGCGGCCGTGATGCGCGCCGGGCCGCTTATTCACAAATTGCACGCACTTGGTACACAGCTTGTTCCACCGTATTTCAACCCTTGAGCACCTGTTCGAGCACCAGATAATCGCGGTTCAGCGAGCCGTCACGGCTTCGCAGGCTGGCGATGGTCCGGCAGGCGTGCAGCACCGTGGTGTGATCACGGTTGCCGAAGGCCTCGCCGATCTCCGGCAGGCTCATCTGCGTCAAATCCTTCGCCAGGGCCATTGCGACCTGACGCGGCCGCGCCACGTTGCGGCTGCGTTTTTTCGAGTGCATGTCCGAGATCTTGATCTTGAAGTACTCGGCCACCGTCTTCTGGATGCCTTCGACGCTGACCTGACGGCTGTTCAGATTCAGGATGTCGCGCAGGGCCTCTTTCGCGAGGTCGAGCGACAGCTCGCGCTCCGTGAATCGCGCGAAAGCCAGCACCTTCTTGAGCGCGCCTTCCAGCTCGCGCACGTTCGAGCGGATGTGCTTGGCGATGAAGAACGCGATCTCTTCGGATAAGGCTGCCGCTTCGGCTTCGGCCTTTTTCAGCACGATCGCCACCCGCATCTCGAGCTCCGGAGGCTCGATCGCGACGGTCAAGCCCCAGCCGAAGCGCGAGATCAGCCGCTCCTCCATGCCGGCGATTTCCTTGGGGTACGTATCGCAGGTGATGACGATCTGCTTGTGCGCCTCGACCAGCGCGTTGAAGGCGTAGAAGAACTCCTCCTGCGTGCGTCCCTTGTTGGAGAAGAACTGGATGTCGTCGATCAGCAGCAGGTCGAGCGAATGGTAATAGCGCTTGAACTCGTCGAAGGACTTCTGTTGGTAAGCGCGCACCACGTCGGTGACGTACTGCTCGGCGTGGATGTAGCGGATGCGCGCCTGCGGCCGCCGGTCGGCGACCTGGTTGCCGATCGCCTGGACGAGATGCGTCTTGCCGAGACCCACCCCGCCGTAGACGAACAGCGGGTTGTACGAGATGCCGGGATTCTCGGAGACCTGGATCGCTGCCGCGCGCGCGAGCTGATTTGCCTTTCCGGTGACGAAGCTGTCGAAGGAAAAACCCCGGTTGAGACGCGAGCGCTCCTGCACTAGCGGCTCAGCCGCCGGGCGCACCGCCGGCGCCGCCGGCCGCGGGCTGGGTTCCCCGCCGCGCGCCAGCACCAGGCGCAAGCCGAGCTCGCGGCCGCTCGCTTCCGCCACCAGCCGCTCGATGCGTGCCGCGAAGCGCTCGCGCACCAGCTCGAGCACGAAGCGGTTCGGTGCCGTGAGAATCAGGGCGTCTTCGGATGCGCCGGACTCGGGCGCCAAGGGCCGGATCCAGGTATTGAACTGTTGCGCGGGCAGCTCCTGCTCAAGACGACGCAAGCAGGCGTCCCAGAGGGTTTGCATCTTTTGGTTGGCCTAAAGCGAGTCTGAATTTTACCTTGGCCGCGATGGGTTATCCACAGCGCGCGACGAAGGTTTTTTCGATTTGACAACGCATTCCGCAGCACGCTCTAATACCGCCCTTTTTCGCATCGGGGCAGTCCATGAAGCGCACTTACCAGCCGTCCAAGACGCGCCGCGCACGCCGCCACGGCTTCCTCGTGCGCAGCCGCACGCGCGGCGGACGCGCGGTGTTGCGCAACCGGCGCGCGCGTGGCCGCCGGCGCGTCGGGTTGTAGCGGCGGCGGGCAAGCGTTTCGGGCTCGATGCAAGTCGCCGGCTGCGCCGCAAGGCGCAGTTCGAGCAGCTGCTGCGCGCCGGCGAGCGGCGCAGCCTCGGCGGCTACACGTTTTACATCGGGCACCGCGCCGCCAGCACGCCGCGCCTCGGGATTCTTATCTCGCGCCGGCACGCCGCCGCTGCCGTCGAGCGTAACCGCATCAAGCGATGTATCCGCGAAGCCTTTCGACTCGAGCAGGAAAGCCTCGGGAGCCTCGAGCTCCTCGTGCGGCCGCCCTACGGCGTGCGTGCCTCGGCCCGCATGATCAGCGACTTGCGCGAGCTGCTGCGTCGCCTGGCGGCGTGATGACGCCGCCACTGCGAGCCCTGGTGCGCGCGTACCGCTGGTTCCTGCGCCCGGTCCTGCCTTCGGCCTGCCGCTTCTACCCGAGTTGCTCGGAATACGCCGAGCAGGCGCTCGAGCGCCACGGCGCCTGGCGCGGCAGCGCGCTCATCGCGCGACGGCTTTGTCGCTGCGGGCCCTGGCACCCCGGCGGTTACGACCCGGTGCCTTGAGCATGGACACGCAGCGGCTCATTCTCCTGTTCATCTTCGGCTTTTCGGTTCTGATGCTGTGGGAGGCGTGGCAGCGCGAGCATCTGCCCAAGCCGCCCGCGCACGCCGAGCAGCCCGCCGCGCCTAAACCCCCCAGCGCCGCTCCTGCGCCGACCCCGGGCGCGATCGGCACGCCCGCACCCGCCGCGGAGAAGGGCGAGAGCATCGTCATTACCACCGATCTCGTCATCGCCGAGATCGATACGCTCGGCGGCACGCTGAAGCGCCTCGAGCTCCTGCGGCACAAGGACTCCGCCGACCCGGACAAGAATTTCGTCCTCATCAGTCCCGCGCATCAATACGAGGCGCAAAGCGGGCTCGCCGGCGAAGGGAGGCCGAACCATCGGACCCTCTGGCGCGCGGAATCGGGACCGCGCACGCTCGCGGCCGGCGCCGATGCCCTGCAGCTGCGTCTCCGCGCCCCGGGCAAGGACGGCGTGGAGGTGGAGAAGGTCTACACCTTCCACCGAAACAGCTATGTCATCGATGTGGCGATGCGCCTGCATAACGGTGGCAGCGCCCCGGTCGCGACATACGCTTACTTCCAGCTCACCCACGACGGTAAGCCGGAGGGTCAGCGCAACACGGTCGCGGAGACCTTCGGCGCGCAAAGCTTTACGGGGTTCGCTGTCTACAGCGAGGAGCACAAGTACCAGAAGGTCCATCCCGCCGATCTCGACAAGGGCAAGGCCGATTATGTGAAGCAGGCGAAGGACGGCTGGCTCGCACTCGTGCAGCATTACTTCGTCTCCGCTTGGCTCGCGCCGCAGGGAGCGCTGCGCGACTACTTGCTCGAAAGGCGCCAGGACGGCAGCTACGCCGGCCGGTTGCTCGTGCCTCTAAGCGTCGCACCGGGAGCCGACGCGACCGTCGACGTGCCGCTTTACGCCGGCCCGCAGGAGAAACGACGGCTGGAAGCTGCCGCGCCCGGCTTGGACCTGGTCGTCGATTACGGCTGGCTCGCGATCATCGCCTGGCCGCTCTTCTGGCTGCTCGAGAAGCTGCATGCGCTCACCGGCAACTGGGGCGTGGCCATCATTCTGCTCACCGTGCTGATCAAGCTGATTTTCTTTCCGCTCTCGGCGGCAAGCTACAAGTCGATGGCCAAGATGAAGCTGATCACGCCGCGGCTCACCAAGATCCGCGAGATGTACGCGAACGACCGGCAGAAGATGAATCAGGCGATGATGGAGCTCTACAAGACGGAGAAGATCAATCCGCTGGGCGGCTGCTTTCCGATCGTGGTGCAGATCCCCGTGTTCATCGCCCTTTACTGGGTGCTGCTCGCCGCGATCGAGCTGCGCCATGCGCCCTTCATCCTGTGGATCAAGGATCTCGCGGCGCTCGACCCCTACTTCGTGCTGCCCGTCCTGATGAGCGCCACCATGGTGCTGCAGACACGCATGAACCCGACGCCGCCCGACCCGGTGCAGGCCAAGGTCATGCAGTTCATGCCGTACTTCTTCAGCATCTTCTTTTTCTTCTTCCCCGCGGGCCTCGTGCTCTACTGGCTGGTCAACAACATCCTTTCCATCCTTCAGCAGTGGCAGATTCAGCGCATGTTCAATCGCGACAAGCCTGCCCATGCCAAGCGATGAGGTAGTCCGCGACACGATCGCCGCGATCGCGACGCCGCCTGGCCGCGGCGGCATCGGGATCGTTCGCATCTCCGGCCCGGGCGCAGGGCGCATCGCGCGAGCGCTGCTCGGCCGCCTGCCCGCGCCGCGCCTCGCCGAGTTTGCGCGCTTTGCCGACGCGCGCGGCGAGCCGATCGACGAAGGGCTGGCGCTCTATTTCCCCGCGCCTGCGTCCTATACCGGCGAGGAGGTGCTCGAACTACACGGCCACGGCGGCCCGGTTGTAATGAGCACGCTGCTCGCCGCGTGCCTCGACGCCGGAGCGCGGCTTGCGGAGCCCGGCGAATTTACGCGCCGCGCGTTCCTCGAAGGCAGGCTCGATCTGGCGCAGGCGGAGGCGGTTGCCGACCTGATCGATGCCGCGAGCCGCGAGGCTGCGCGCAGCGCCCTGCGTTCGCTTACCGGCGAGTTTTCCGCCGCGATCGAGGCTTTGCAGCGCAAGATGGTGGAGCTGCGCGCGCTGACCGAAGCGCAGCTCGACTTCCCCGAAGAGGAACTCGATGACGTTGACCGGCACGACACGGCCGAGCGCCTGCGGGCGGTGCGCGCGGCGCTCGACGAGGTGCTCGCGCGGAGCCGGCAAGGCAGCCTGCTGCGGAGCGGCGTCCATGTCGTGCTGGTGGGCCGGCCGAACGTCGGCAAGTCGAGCCTGCTGAACCGGCTCGCCGGTGAGGAGCGCGCAATCGTCACGCCGATACCCGGGACAACGCGCGATGCCCTGCGCGAGCCGATCCATATCGAGGGTGTGCCGCTGGTTCTCGTAGACACGGCCGGCCTGCGCGAGTCCGGCGACGAGATCGAGCGCCTTGGCATGGCGCGCACGCAGCAGGAGCTCGGGCGCGCCGACATCGTCATCATGGTTTACGAAGCGGGGTCGCACGAGCGCATCTCGGAGCCGATCGCCCAGAGCGCGCGCATTGAGGTGTACAACAAGGTCGATCTGCAGCCACGCTTCCGCGCGCCGGCGGGTGCTCTTGCGGTGTCCGCGAAGACGGGGCAAGGACTCGCGGAGCTACGCCAGGCGATCCTGCGCACGGCGGGATGGTCGGCAACGGGGGAGTCGGTTTTTCTCGCACGCGAGCGCCACCTGCGAGCGCTGGCGACGGCGAGCGCACATCTGTCAAGGGCGGCCGAGCAGCAGGCAAGCTGGGAGCTCTTCGCCGAGGAGCTGCGTCTCGCGCACAACGCGCTCGGGACGATCACCGGCGAGTTCACGAGCGACGATCTGCTGGGCGAGATCTTCAGCCGCTTCTGCATTGGAAAGTAACCATTTCGATCCGCCAAGTATTTGAAATTACAAAGCTTGTCCGAATGGCGGAGGGGACGGTCAAAGCGCCGGCGACGCCCTGGGTGCTAGAATCCAGCGCCTGAACGAACCGCTAGCGCACCGGCCCAGCTCCGCTGGGCCTTTGACTTTCTGGAGTCAGCCTGCATGAACGCTGCGTCTACCGCGCCTGAGTGGGTACGCCATCAGGAACTGCGGCAGTGGGTGGCCGACCTTGCCCGTCGCACCCAGCCCGCGAATGTCGTTTGGTGCGACGGCTCGCAGGCGGAGTACGAGCGGCTCTGCGAGGACCTCGTGGCGAAGGGCACGTTCATCGGGCTGAACCCGGCGCTGCGGCCGAAGTCGTTCCTCGCGCGTTCGCATCCGAGCGACGTGGCGCGGATGGAAGATCGCACCTTCATTTGCAGCCGGTCCGAGGTGGATGCAGGCCCCACTAATAACTGGGTCGAGCCGCGCGAGATGCGCGGCAAACTCGAGCGTCTGTTCGACGGATGCATGCGCGGACGCACGATGTACGTGGTGCCTTTCTCCATGGGGCCGATCGGCTCGCCGATCGCGCAAATCGGCGTGGAGATCACCGACTCCGCGTACGTCGCCGCAAGCATGCGCGTCATGACGCGCATGGGGCGAGCCGTCGTCGAGTGGCTGGGCGAGCGCGGCAAGTTCGTGCCGTGCGTGCACTCGGTGGGCGCGCCTCTGGAGGCCGGTAAAGCCGATGTCGCCTGGCCGTGCAATGAGAAAGAGAAGTGGATCGTGCACTTTCCCGAGACGCGCGAGATCTGGTCGTACGGCTCGGGCTACGGCGGCAATGCGCTTCTCGGCAAGAAATGCCTCGCGCTGCGCATCGCCTCGGTGATGGCGCGCGACGAAGGCTGGCTCGCCGAGCACATGCTGATTCTCGGCCTCGAGGCGCCCTCGGGCGAAAAGAGCTACGTGGCCGCCGCTTTCCCCTCGGCCTGCGGCAAGACCAACCTTGCCATGCTGATTCCGCCGCCGGTCTTCAAGGGCTGGAAAGTGACGACCGTTGGCGAAGACATCGCCTGGATCAAACCCGGGCCTGACGGACGCCTTCGCGCCATCAATCCTGAATACGGCCTGTTCGGCGTCGCGCCGGGCACCTCGGAGCACACCAATCCGAACGCGATGAAGATGCTGCGCGAGAACGTCATCTTCACCAATGTGGCGCTCACTGCCGAGGGTGACGTGTGGTGGGAAGGCATGACGAACGAGCCTCCGGCGCAGCTCACCGACTGGCAGGGTCGATCGTGGACGCCAGAAGACGGCAAGAAGGGTCGCCTCGCCGCGCACCCGAACGCACGTTTCACCGTCCCGGCGTCACAGTGCCCGTCGCTCGATCCCAAGTGGGAAGACCCGCAAGGCGTGCCGATCGCGGCCTTCGTCTTCGGCGGCCGGCGCTCATCGACCGTCCCCCTGGTAGTGGAGGCGCCGAGCTGGGAAGACGGCGTCTACATGGCGGCGACGCTTGGCTCCGAAACGACGGCCGCGATTACCGGCAAAGTCGGAGTGGTGCGCCGCGACCCGATGGCGATGCTCGCTTTTTGCGGCTACAACATGGGCGACTACTTTGCCCACTGGCTCAAGATAGGTCGTGCCGTAAAGCAGCCGCCGCTCATCTTCAGGGTCAACTGGTTCCGTCGCGACGCGCAAGGGCGCTTCATCTGGCCCGGCTTCGGCGAGAACATGCGAGTGCTGCAGTGGATCGTCGAGCGCTGCCAAGGACGCGGGCGCGGTGTCGAGACTTCCCTTGGCATCATGCCGCGCTTCGAGGATCTCAACTGGCACGGCCTGGAGGCGAAGATCACGCCGGCGCAGTACGCGGAGCTCAGCCGCATCGATTTATCCGCGTGGCAGGACGAGCTCAAATCCCACGACGAGCTGTTCGAGAAGCTCGGCGCACGCGCGCCGTCTGCACTCGACGCGCGCCGCGGGCGCATGCACGAGCGGCTCGCCGCTTAGTTCTCCCGCAGCAGATAAGCGCCGGCGGCGGCCAGGATCGCTGCCGCACCGGCAGCACAAAACGCGGCCGGCGATCGCCCGTACTCCACCAGCGCTCCGCCAAGCGCCATTCCGATACCCACGCCGGCGAGCAGCGCACTCGTCGACCAGGTGAAGGCTTCCGTCGCGTGCTGCGCTCGCGCAGTCTTCGCAACGAGCATTGATTGAATGATCAGCGCCGGCGCCATGACGATGCCGCCCAGGGTGGAGAACACTCCGAACGCCGCCGTTTCCCACGGCAATGCGAGCGGCAACAGTCCCAGGCCCATCACTGCGAGCGTCACGCTGAACTGGCGGGCAAGCGGAATCTGCCAGTGCCGGCTGCCATAGGCGATGCCACCAAATGCACTGCCGGCGCTCATCACGCCGAGGAACACACCGGCAAGCGCAGGGCGATTTGCTTCGGCGGCATAAGCTGCCACGCCGATCTCGGTCAGCCCAAACGCGATCGCGTAGCACGCGACGATCAGCACCAACGCGATGAAACGCCGCTCTGCGAGCGGGCCGAGAAGCGTGCTGACCGCGCGGCGCTCGATTCGCCATTGACGCAAAACGGCTGATTGGAGAAAGAGGTGCACGCCCATAAAAGCGCAAGCCGCTGCGCACGCGACGGCTAGCGCCGGCGATGCCACCGCGACGAGCAGCGCGACCAGCATGGGACCGGCAATGAACATCACTTCGATCAGCACCGAGTCCACCGAGTACGCAGCAGCAAGAGCCGCTTCCTCGGCGAAGCGTTGTCGCAGGAACGTACGCATACATACCGTGATCGGGGGAAACGTCGCGCCCGCAACTGCAGCGCATGCAAACACCAGTGCTGTGGGAGCGCCTTTAAGTACCGCGGCGATAAGCGCAGCGAGCGAAGCAGGGAAGAGAATCGAGCACACCAGGAGCGCCCCTCGCGGGCCTCGTCGATCAATCAACCGGCCTAGTGCCGGCGCTATGACGGCGAGGCCGGCGACATAGGATCCCGTAGCCGCACCGGCGATCGCAAACGAGCCGCGCGCACCCTGTACGAGAAGCAAAATCGCCAGTCCGCACATGCCGATAGGCAGACGGCCGACCACCGAAGCGGCATAGAGATATCGGACTGAGCCATCGGCGAGGAGCCTGGCGTACGCGCTCAGTGAAATCACGGGTGTTTGCTGCAGTGCAGCACAAACAGTGTTCCACGTGAAACCAACTCGCTAGATCGCGTTGCGATGGCGCGTCGCGTAAAATGCCGCATCCCATGAACTTTCCTGCCGAATTCGACGTCATCGTGGTCGGCGGCGGCCACGCGGGCACCGAGGCCGCTCTTGCTGCGGCGCGAATGGGACGGCAGACGCTGCTCCTCACCCACAGCATCGAGACGCTCGGGCAGATGTCCTGCAACCCCTCGATCGGCGGCATCGGCAAGGGACACCTCGTCAAGGAGATCGATGCGCTCGGTGGCGCGATGGCCGTGGCTACCGACGAGGCCGGCATCCAGTTCCGCACGCTGAACGCGTCGAAGGGCCCCGCGGTTCGCGCCACGCGCGCTCAAGCTGACCGGGTGCTGTACCGGCAAGCGATCCGGCGGCGGCTCGAAAACCAGCCGAACCTGGTGATCTTTCAGCAGGCGGTGGACGATGTGCTCGTCGAGGGCGATCGCGTGGTCGGCGTAGCCACGCAGTTGGGAGTGCAGTTCCGATCGCGCGCGGTGATTCTCACCACCGGCACCTTTCTCGCCGGCCTGATTCACGTCGGCCTGCAGAACCACACCGCCGGCCGGGCTGGCGAGCCGGCGGCCGCGACGCTTGCGGCGAGATTGCGTGAGTTGCAGCTGCCCGTAGGGCGCCTGAAGACCGGCACACCGCCACGGCTGGATCGCCGGACGGTCGACCTTGCGGTTATGGAAGTGCAGCCTGGCGACTCGCCGGAGCCGGTGTTCTCGTTCATCGGCGAGCGCGGCATGCATCCGCAGCAGTTGCCTTGCTGGATCACCCGTACCAATGAGCGTACGCACGAGATCATCCGTGGCGCTCTCGATCGCTCGCCGATGTTCACCGGAGCCATCCAGGGCATCGGACCGCGCTATTGCCCGTCGATCGAAGACAAGGTGCACCGCTTCGCCGGCAAGTCGAGCCACCAGATCTTCATCGAGCCGGAGAGTCTCTCGACCACCGAGCTCTACCCGAACGGCATCTCGACGAGCTTGCCGTTCGACATACAGCTCGGGCTGGTGCACTCGATTCGCGGGCTGGAGCATGCGCACATCGTGCGGCCTGGATATGCGATCGAGTACGACTATTTCGATCCCCGAAACCTGCACGCTTCGCTGGAGACGAAATCGCTCGGCGGCTTGTTCTTCGCCGGTCAGATCAACGGCACCACGGGGTACGAGGAGGCCGCAGCCCAGGGGCTTCTCGCCGGCTTGAATGCGGCGCTGCTCGCGGCGGGCGAGTCCCCATGGCACCCGCAGCGGGACGAGGCCTACCTTGGCGTGCTGGTCGACGATCTCGTCACTCGCGGCGTTTCCGAGCCCTACCGGATGTTTACCAGCCGAGCCGAGTACCGCCTGCAGTTGCGCGAAGACAATGCCGATCTGCGCTTGACCGAGATCGGCCGTCGGCTCGGCCTGGTCGATGACCGACGCTGGGAAGCGTTCAACCGCAAACGCGATGCGATTGCGCGCGAGAAGGAGCGCTTGACGGTTTTGATGGTAAGCGCTGGCTCTCTCGAAAAGCGGCCTGCCATAGAGCTTCTTAAGCGGCCTGAAATCCGCTATGCCGATTTGGTGACGCAGGCGCCCGCTGCGCCCGAGGTCGCCGAACAGCTCGAGATCCAGGTCAAGTACCAGGGATATATCGAGCGCCAGCGCGAGGAGGTGGCGCGCAGGCGCGAATTCGAGGCCCTCGCACTGCCGCCCGATCTCGATTACCGCCGAGTCACCGGCCTGTCCGTCGAGGTGCAGCAAAAGCTGAATCGTCACCGACCCGAGACGATCGGGCAGGCCTCGCGCATTTCGGGGGTCACGCCGGCGGCGATTTCGCTCCTGCTGGTGCATTTGAAGAGAGGATTTCAGCCGTCCAAGAAGACGGCATGACGCCGCGCACCGCGCTCCAGCGCGGCTTAGACCAATTGGGGCTCGCACT
>Ga0075436_100001645_pt1 | contig 15269 bp, 17 predicted proteins | sample RhiMethybrSRZTD5_FD_75303 | JGI IMG/M metagenome (GOLD analysis project Ga0075436, IMG submission 75303) | Populus rhizosphere microbial communities from Tennessee, USA - Rhizosphere MetaG P. TD hybrid SRZTD5 | ecosystem: Host-associated > Plants > Roots > Rhizosphere > Soil | place: USA...
TCCTTCGTCTCCCCCCAGGTGAAGAGAAGCAGCGCGTACGCCACCGCGTAGAGGCGGCCCAGGCCGTTCGAGTGCATGCCCATGCCGGAGAAGAATTCGCGCGAGCTCGTGAGGGCGAGCGCGCCAAGGCTGACGCCCTCGGCGATCACGTAGCCGATCGCCATCACGCTCATCACCCAGACCGAGACGATGATGGGAATGAGGACGCTCTCGGCCTTCTTCGCGCGCGCCACCGCCGCTCCGATGATCGCGGCGGCGAACACCATGAGCAGGGGCTTGAGGAGCGTCTGGCTCAGGTAACCGAGCGTGCCGGTGTACTGGATCAGCTCTTCCTCGTAGAAGGCGGGATGGATGTCGCCGACATGGCGCATGCCGATCAGGCCCGCGACGATGATCGGCGCCATGAAGAGCCACACGAGCGGCTTCGGCATGAAGCGCTTGAACTCGTAGCCGCGCATGAGATAGGAGACGAACGTCGCGGCGAGCACCAGGTTCACGGGGTTCAGCCCTATGACGCCGAAGACGCTGTGCGGCAGAAAGTAGCTTTCCGCCACCGGCAGCATGACGATGAGCAGCACCACACCTACGCGGTAGTCGGCGAGCACCGCGACGCAGCCGAGCAGCGTCAGGCTCACCGTCAGCGCCTGCAGCTCGCCGATCGCCACGCCGATGCCGCAGGCGATGGCGAAGAGCCCGAGGCCCACGGCGGCCAGGGCGAGGCCGGGGCCGCGCTCGGCGGTGAGGCGCGCGGTAGTCGCGCTCATATCAGGACCTCCCGAAGACTTTGACGATCAGCGCGGTCGCGGCCGCGGGATCTGTGCCCACGGCCGGCCGCGAGAGCGCCATGCCGGCCGCCACGAGGAGAATCGTGGCGGCCACCATGAGCTTCTTGTCCGGCGGGCGTTTCACCTCAGAACGCGTTCATCAGCGTGCCGACGATGCGCGCGCTCGCATCCGAGAGCTCTTTCACCGCGCGCTCGGTGTCCTCCACGCGCGTGTGATCGCGGCGCGACACGAGCAGCACATCGCCCGAGCGGAACGCCACGCTCTGCGCATCGGCGTATTCCGTAGCGGGAGGCGTGTCGATGAGGATCACGTCGTACTCCGCCTGCGCCTTGCCGAGCAGCGCCGCGAAGCTCGCGCGCGACAGCAGCTCGAGCGGGTTGGGCGGGACAGGACCCGCGGGCAGCACGGCGAGACCGGTGATGCCGGCGACGGGCGCGGCGACCGACAGGTCCGCCCTTCCGCTCAGCACGGACGAGAGGCCGAAGCGGTCAGCGATGTTGAAGATGCCCTGCTGACGCGGCGCGCGGAAATCCGCATCGATCAGCAGCGTGCGCTGCCCCAGCTGCGAAAACGATACCGCCAGGTTGGCGGCGATGAAGCTGCGGCCCTCGCGGGCGCTCGGGCTGGCGACGACGAGCGTGCGCCGGCCGGCGGCCGGATTGAACCAGCGGATGAGAAGCTGGGTGCGCACGGCGCGCAGCTCCTCCACCACCGGGTGAAACGGATCCCAGGCGGCGACGAGCTCCTTCGATACGCCGTCCGGGCCGGCGACGAGATAGGGGAACTCGTATTGCTTGGCGAGCGCCTCGCGCAGGTCGGTGTCGGTGATGAGGTTCAACTCGATTGCCGCTTCGCCGAAGCGCCAGCCGAGCTCCCGCTGGCGCTTGAGCACCTGCTCGGCGTCGGAGGGCGTGAGCTTGCCCTCGTCCATGAGGATGGCGCCGATGTGGCGGCCGCTCACGCGCCCGGTCGTGTCTCCGGAGATGCGCGAGGTGCCCTCGATCGGCAGTACGTTGTCAGTGGGTTTTGCGAGCATGGCTAGTCCTCTCGATTACCAGGGACGGGGAAGCGCGTTACGCACGGGGGAACTGGGCGACGGCAGCAGCCGGCCGCCCGCCGGTGTCCAGCGCGAGAGAATCCCGAGCGAGGGCACGGCAAGTCGCGATTCGAGGTCGGCGCGCGAGCGCACGCGGCGGTCCATCATTTCGAGCGCGTAGACCACGCCGGCGGCGAGCAGCAGGCCGATCAGCACGGAGAGCGCCGAGATGAGGCCCACTTTGGGCACCGCGGGCTTGAGCGGCTCGACCGCGGGCGTGAGCATGGCGAGGTTGGTCTGGCGCACCTTGCTGTCGATCTTGACCGCGATCGCGCGGCCAAGCGCCCCGTCATAGGCGCGCTGCGCGCTTTCCAGGTCGCGGGTGAGGACCGCCATGTCGACGCGGCTCTCGCGCATCTTCATGATGCGCTCCTGCTGGGCGGTCGAGGCGGCCTGCAGCTCTTCCACCCGCTTCTGGCTCTGCTGCAGGGCGTTGGCGAGGCCCGTAACGATCTTCTTCGCCTCGGAATTGAGCCGCTCGCGCAGGCCCTGCACCTCGGCCGCGGTGCGCTGGTAGGTCGGGTGGTTGGGCCCGAGGACGTCGGCTTGCTCGTTGAGCCGCGCTTCGGCCGCCTGCAGCGCCGCCTTCACGGTGACGATGTAGCCGTTCGCGAGCACCTCGGGGAAGGCTTCAAGGGAGATGCCATCCTTGATGAGCTCCTGTGCCTGCTTGAAGCGCGTCTGCGCATCGAGCGCCGCGGCCTTTTGCCGGCCGAGCTCGCCGTTGATCTCCGCCAGGCGCGTGAACTCCACGTCCATGCGCTCGTCGCCGCTGATCACGCCTTTGTCCTTCTGATAGGTGGCGAGCTTCGTCTGGGCGCTGGTGACATCGGCGCGCAGCGCTTTCACCTGCTCGTCGAACCATTGCGACGCCTGGCGCGAGGGCTCGGTGCGAAGGTCAAGGGCCACTTCGAGGTAGGCCTTGGCGAACGCGTTGGCGATGTCGGAAGCCTTCTTCGGGTCATTGGAGGAGAACTTGACGAGCAGGATGTTGCTCGCGCCGCTGTCAACCTTCAGTTTTTCCAACAGGTTGCTCGCGATCCATTCCTCGATCGAGCCGGTGCCGCCGGTGTCCTTCTCCCATTCCTCGCGCACGCCGGGCTGCTGGGCGAGCTTGAGATCGCGCACCACGCGGTGCGCCACCTTGCCGCTCGCGATGAGCTCCATCTGGGTGAACATGTACCCGGCGCGCTCGCGCGGCGAGATGTACGCGGGCGCCATCGTCTGCTCGTCGCGCGAGTCGATGAGGACGGTGGCGGTGGCGTCGTAGCGCTTCGGGATGACGAGCGCGACGACGATCGCCGTGAACACCGTGACGGCGAGCACGGTGAGGAAGACTTTGCGGCGCGCCTTGAGGGCGAGAAGATATTGGCTGAGATCCATGGATGCTCCCTAGAAAATCGATTCTTTGACGAAGATGACGTCGTCCGCCTTGATGGTGTCGACGAGGCTTGCGTCGTACTCGCGCGTCTTGCCGTCGGCCTCGACGCGCCGCAGCTTGATGCGCCGCTCGCTGCCGCGCGGGGTGATGCCGCCGCCGATCGAGATCGCCTGCATGACCGTCATGCCGGCCTTCACCGGATAGGCGCCGGCGTGGGTCACCTCGCCGTAGATGTAGAAGACGGGCGCCCGCTCGACGTAGATCGTGTCGCCGCTCTTCAGCTCGAAGTCCTTGGCGAGCGAGTTCACGGTGCGCGGCTTGCCGTCGCGGATCACAGTGACGTCCTCCGCGCCGCCGAGCCCGATGCCGCCCGCCGCGGCAATGATGTCGGGCAATTTCGCGTGCGACTCCTCGAGCGGGTAGCGCCCGGGATGCACGATCAGGCCGAGGATCGAGACCTGGCGGCTCTTCACCGTGGTGATGCCCACGGCGACCTGCGGCGCCTTCAGGAACTGGCCCTCCTTCAGGGCCTTCTCGATCGTGCCTGCCGCCTCGCCCGGCGTTTGCCCGCCGATCTTCACCGCGCCGACGAGGGGCATGGCAATGGTCCCGGCGTCGCTGATGCGCGCGTCGGTCGTGAGATCGGGCTGCTGGAACACGGTGACGTGCACCGTATCGCCCGGTCCGAGTTTCTCGGGGCTTTGCGCGAGCCCGGGCAAGGCCAGCGTGCCAAGTAGGAGAACCGTCAGTATGCGAATCATCGTCACCTCGTCGTCGACTGTTTGAACTGCGCCACGTACTCGATCTTTGCCGCCTCGCGCAGGCGCTTCACTTCCGCCGCCGCGACCTCCAGGCGCTTGCGCGCCGCGAGGAAGTTCTCGATCACCGGCGCCGCCTGCTCCGTCGTGAGCGGCGCCTCGTCTGCGTGCACGAGCTCGATCACCGATGCGCCGAGCGGCGTGGCGAAGACGGCCAGCTCGCCGCTCTTCATGCGCGCAAGCTGCGGCAGGAAGGCGAGCGGCACCTGCTCGGCGGGCTCGGTCTCGGCGGCGACGCTGAAACGCGCATCGCGCGCGCGCAGCCACACCGCCACCTCGTCCAGGTCCTTGGCGCGCGCGGCCTGCGCGCGCAGCGAATCGATCATTTCCGGATTGGCCGACACGACGAGCTCGCGCGTGCGATAGATGCGCCGCTCGGCGAAGAGCGCGGGATTCTCGGCATAGAAGGCGCGCACCTCCTCGCGGGTGGGCTGGGCGAGGCTGCCGGCCGCGCGCTCGACGTAGGCCTGCGCCAGCACGTCGCGGCGCGCGTTGTCGATGCGGTCGGCGACCTGCGGGTCGTGCTCGAGCCCGGCCTGGACGGCCTTCTGCACGAGGAGTTCGCGGTCGATGACCTTCTCCACCGCCTGCGCGAGCCCGGCGGCGCCGGCGGCGTGCAGCTGGCGCGCGGAGATCTCGATGCCGTTCACGCGCGCGATGGGCTGCACTTGCGCGCGCTCGACTGCCGGCCGGTCGCATGCCGTGAGCAAAGTGCCAAAGGCAAGCGCGGCCATCATCTCAATACGCATACGTGAGCCGGCGATGCGCGACCCAGCCGGCCGCGGCGAGGCCGGCGAGGAGCAGGAGCCCGGTGCCGGGACCCGAGACCGGCGCGATGGTGAAGCGCGGCTCGGCGACCGCGGCAGGCTCGAACGCCGCGACGCGGATCTGCGGCTCGGCGCTCGGGCTGGAGAAGAGCAGGTCCTTCGCGCCGGCGCCGCTCACCGTGAGGCGGTAGAGATCGGCGAACGAGTACACCGCGCCCTGCGCCTCGTCGGCGACGGCGGCAGTACTCGTGATGGCGAGCGCGAAACCAGCGATCACCAGGGGGCGAAGCGTCTTCATGGCGGACCCCGAGATCGTAGGTGGGGTCTGTTACGGCGCTGCTCCCTCACGCCGTAGTCCCGATGCACCGTACGGACTACGGGCACCAAAAACCTGTAGCCATTGCACGCCTTGCGGGTCGTTCATGCCGCGACAACCCAAAAAAAATCGGGGCACACGGCCCCGATCGAACTTTGCGCTGCTTTGTGCTTAGGGGTTGAGGATGCGAAGCTCGAGCGACTTGCCGATCGCCTGGGTGCGGTTCACGACGTTCAGCTTGCGCAGGATCTTCTGCACGTGGTTCTTCACGGTGAGCGGGCTGATCTTGAGGATGGCGCCGATCTCGAAGTTGCTCTTGCCGAGGTAGATCCACTTGAGGATGTCGAGCTCGCGCACGGTAAGGACGCTGCCGCCCGAGGCCTTGTCGCCGCCGCTTTCCGCGCGCTTGGTGAGCTGCGTGCGCACCCACGCGGCGTGCAGCGACGGCGCGAGCAGCTGAACCAGGTAGGCCTGCCTCTGCCCCGCGCTTCCCGGGCGGCAGGCGAACGTGAAGAGGCTGATCGCGCGGCCCTCGGCATCATGGATGCCGTGCACCAGGAGCTGCGTCGCGCCCAGGCGCTCGAGCTCGCGCGTGAAGCCGCCGCTCCCCAGGGGTTGAGATGCGGGATTGCCTGGACCGACGTCGATCACCACCGGCTGGTAGCGGCGGTCTTCCCAGGCCTTGAGCAGCGCCGGCGCGACCGCGGTGTCGCGCAGGAACATGTCGCTGAAGAGATTAGGCTCGGGCGTCGTCATGGAGAAGCCGTCGGCGCGGAACGCCGGCGGTTTGCCGAGGCAAAGCGTGCAGATCAAGAGCTCATGGCGAACGAGGCTCTGCAGCAGCCCCTGCGTCCAGCTGAAGAAATGTGCGCGCGCATGCACGCGCAGCGACGCATCGAGGTTCAGCACGATCGATTCGATCTGCAGGAAGTCGGTGGCGGCGGAACGGGCGTCGTCGCTCTTCGCCTCCGCACTGCCCGGCAGAATGGGCGCCTGTGCGGGTTCGGCCGAGTTGAGTGTGGAGGTGAGGGTTGTCGTCATGGCGGGCAATACTAGTCCTCGTGATTAAGACGTAGTTCGAACGGCCGGGTGGCAAAACGCTAGTCCGCTGAGGCTACGAAGCGCGCCCCAGCGCAACATCATGGTTGAACCCTGGTGGCCTAACCTCGACAGGCCTTGCAAGCCACCCACGACACACGCCTGCGGCCGCAGTCGCGGCTCGTGCACAGTCAGCCCGGCCCAGGGGCGCTCGTGCTGGCGGCGATCGACCCGGCGGTGTCGATCGCGATGCTCGCGGCGAGCGTCGCGTTCTTCGGCGGCCGCTTCGACGGCGCGTGCCTGATCCTCGCGCTGCTCGTCTTCGCGATGACCTTTCCCGGCACCCTCGCCGGCGAATCGCGCACCGCAGGCGAGCTGATGCTCGACATCGTCACGGGCTGGGTGGCGGTGGTCGGACTTCTTCTCCTCCTCGGCTGGGCCTCGCGCACGCTCGGCGCGTTCGACGAGCGCGTGCTCCTCGCCTGGGCGCTCGCCACGCCGGCGGCGCTCTTCGCCGCGCACCAGGCGCTGCCGCGCCTGCTGCCGCGGCTCCTTGCCGCCGAGGGGCTGCAGAAGAAGGCGGTGATTGCCGGCGCCAACGAGCTCGGCCGCGGCCTCGCCGCGCGCCTGCGCGCAAGCCCGATGCACGGCGTGCGCTTCACCGGCTACTTCGACGATCGCGCGGCCGAGCGCATCAACGAGAAAGTGCTCGGGCCGATCTCGGCGCTCGGCGAGTACGTGCGCGCGCAGGGCATCGACATCATCTACATCGCGCTGCCGATGGCTTCGCAGCCGCGCATCGTCAAGCTGCTCGAAGAGCTGCGCGACACCACGGCGTCGATCTACTTCGTGCCCGACATCTTCGTCTTCGACCTGATCCAGGCACGCGTGGACACCATCGGCGACATGCCGGTGCTCGCCGTGTGCGAGACGCCGTTCTACGGCTTCAACGGCCTGGTCAAGCGCATCGAGGACTACGTGGCGGCGAGCCTGATCCTCCTCTTGATCGCGCCGATGCTGATCGCGATCGCGATCGGCGTGAAGCTCTCCTCGCCCGGCCCGGTGCTCTTCAAGCAGCGCCGCTACGGCGTCGACGGCCGCAAGATCGTCGTCTACAAGTTCCGCACCATGTCGGTGGTCGAGGACGGCGAGGTCATCCGCCAGGCGACGAAGGACGACGACCGCATCACACCCTTCGGCGCTTTTCTCAGGAAAACGAGCCTGGACGAGCTGCCGCAATTCATCAACGTGCTCCAAGGGCGCATGAGCGTGGTCGGCCCGCGCCCGCACGCCGTGGCGCACAACGAGCTTTATCGCAAGCTGATCCGCGGCTACATGATCCGCCACAAGGTGCGCCCGGGGATCACGGGCCTCGCGCAGGTGAACGGCTACCGCGGCGAGACCGAAACCGTGGAAAAAATGAAAGCCCGGATCGAGTACGACCTCGCTTATCTGCGCAACTGGTCGCTGCTCCTCGACCTGCAGATCATCCTGAAGACGGTCGTGGTGGTGCTGAAGAAGCAGAATGCCTACTGAGCGCTTCGCCTGCCTCGTCACCGGCGTCGGCATCATGCTCGCGATCGTCCTCGTCGGCGCCGATCGCCTCGCGCCGCCGTGGGACAAGGTCGCGCACTTCGTGTGCTTCGCGCTCATCACCGCGCTCATCTGGCGCGGCACGGGCGGGCGCGCGCCGCTCGCCGTGCTTGGTGCGGTCATCGCCTTCAGCCTGCTCGATGCCCTGCACCAGTTCCTCATTCCCGAGCGGCGCGGCGAGCTCCTCGACTTCATCGCCGATGCCACCGCGGCCGCCGCGGTGACCGGTCTGCTTTTCATCCGAAGGAAGACCCTATGTGCGGAATCGTCGGAGCCATAGCCAGCCGCAACGTCGTGCCGATCCTGCTCGAGGGGCTCAAGCGCCTCGAGTACCGCGGCTACGACTCCGCCGGCGTCGCCGTGATCAACGGCACCATGCAGCGCCTGCGCAGCTGCGGGCGCGTCGCCACGCTCGCCCAGCTCGCGCTCGACAACGGCCTCGCCGGCCACATCGGCATCGGCCACACGCGCTGGGCGACGCACGGCGTGCCCTCCGAGCGCAATGCCCATCCGCACGTCTCGGGCGGCGTGTCGGTGGTCCATAACGGCATCATCGAGAACCATGACGAGATGCGCGCGCGCCTGCGCGGCCTCGGCTACGAGTTCGCATCCGACACCGATACCGAGGTCATCGCGCACCTCGTGCATTCGCATCTCGCGAGCGGCGCGAACCTGGTCCAGGCCGTGCGCGCGGCGACCGGCGAGCTGGTCGGCGCCTACGCGATCGCAGTCATCGCCATGGACGATCCGTTGCGGCTCGTCGTGGCGCGCATGGGCGCGCCGCTGCTCCTCGGCCTGGGCGACGGCGAGAACTTCGCCGCGTCGGACACCGCGGCGCTCCTGCAGGTGACGCGCCGCATGATCTACCTCGAGGAGGGCGACTGCGCCGAGGTCACGCACAAGGCGGTCAGCATCGTCGACGCGCGCGGCCATCTCGTCGAGCGGCCGCTGCACGTGAGCCAGCTCGCCGCCGACGCGGTCGAGCTCGGCACGTACCGCCATTACATGCAGAAGGAGATCTTCGAGCAGCCCGCCGCGGTCGCCGCGACGCTCGAGGCGGTGGCGAATGCGACGAGCGTCGTGCCGCAGGTGTTCGGCGCCCACGCGGAGGAGGTTTTCGCACGCACGCAGTCTGCGCTCATCCTCGCATGCGGCACGAGCTACCACGCGGGCGTCGTGGCGCGCTACTGGATCGAGGGTCTCGCGGGCATCCCGTGCACCGTCGAGATCGCGAGCGAGTACCGCTACCGCGACTCCGTGCCCAACGAGCACGCCCTGGTCGTCGTGATCTCGCAATCGGGCGAGACCGCCGACACCATCGCCGCGCTCCATCACGCCCGCGCGCTCGGCCAGCGCCATGCGCTCGCCATCTGCAACGTGCCCGAGTCCGCGCTCATCCGCAGCGCCAACCTGCGCTTCCTCACCCGCGCCGGTCCGGAGATCGGCGTCGCCTCCACCAAAGCCTTCACCGCGCAGCTGGCGGCGCTCTTCGCCCTCGCCATGGTCCTTGCCAAGCAGCGCGGCCGGCTGTCGCGCGAGCGCGAAGTGCAGCTGCTCGAAGCGCTGCGCCGCCTGCCGGCATGGCTCGCCAACGCGCTGCGCGTCGAGCCCGAGATGGCGGCATGGGCGGCGAGATTCGCCCAGTGCGAGCACGCGCTCTTCCTCGGCCGGGGCGTGCACTACCCGATCGCCATGGAAGGAGCGCTGAAGCTGAAAGAGATCTCGTATATCCATGCCGAGGCGTATGCCGCTGGAGAGTTAAAGCACGGGCCGCTCGCGCTTGTCGACCGCAACATGCCGGTCATCGCCATCGCGCCGCGGGATGCCCTGCTCGACAAGCTGAAGTCCAACCTCCAGGAAGTGCGCGCGCGCGGCGGCGAGCTGTACGTGCTCGCGGATGCGAACGCGGGGCTGAGCAACGGCGACGGCGTGCACATCGTGCCGCTGCATGACGATGCCGGCGTGCTCTCGCCGATCGTAAGCACGGTGCCGCTGCAGCTGCTCGCCTATCACGCCGCGCTGCTACGCGGCAACGACGTCGATAAGCCGCGCAATCTCGCTAAGTCGGTGACGGTCGAGTAAGGGCTCGCGCGAGCGCTCGGGCGATCAGGCAGCGAGGTTCGCCGTCTGCAGGTCCGGCTTGAAGCGGTAGCCCGTCCCGCGCACGGTCTCGATCAGCTTGTCGTGGCCCGTCGGCGCGAGTGCCTGCCGCAGGCGCCGGATATGGACGTCGACGGTCCGCTCCTCCACGAAGACGTGCTCGCCCCACACCTCGTCCAGCAGCCGTGCCCGCGAGAAGACACGGCCCGGATGCGTCATGAAGAAGTGCAGCAGGCGAAGCTCGGTGGTCCAGAGGTCGACCGGCTTCTCACCGGCCGTCACCTGGTGCGCCGCCGGATCGATGCGCAGGCCCGCGATCTCGACGACGTCGTCGGCGAGCTGCGGTGCGCGCCGGCGCATGACCGCCTTGATGCGGGCGAGCAATTCCCTCGCAGAGAACGGCTTGGTCACGTAGTCGTCGGCGCCGCTCTCGAGCGCGGTCACCTTGTCCTGCTCTTCCGCCCGGGCGGAAAGGAGCACGATGGAGATGTCTTTCGTGCGCTGGTCGCCGCGCAGGCGCCGCGCGAAGGTAAGGCCCGGAATTCCCGGCAGCACCCAGTCGAGCAGCACGAGGTCCGGCCGCGACTCGCGCACCAGCGCCTCGGCCTGCGGGACGTCGCCCGCGGTCATCACGCGATAGCCCGCGCGCTGCAGATTTGCGGCAAGCAAGTCGCGGATCGCTGCTTCGTCTTCGACTACGAGAATGGAACCGCCCATGGCTACTCCCGGTGTGTTGTTAGGCGAGCCCATCCTAGGGCGTCGCCCGCAGGCGGCATATCGCCGACCCCTTATTTAACAGTCGTGTCACATTGGCCGCGTGTCGTTGTTTACCGACAGGCCGAGCGGAACGGACGTTGCAGCGCTGCGGTAATGAGGGTGCTCGTCATCGAGGACAACGCCGATCTGCGCGAATACCTTCGCCTCGCGCTCGAGTCGCAGGACTACCAGGTGCTCACGGCGGCCCATGGGCGCGAAGCGATCGGTTATCTCGACGGCCACGCGGTGGATGCGATCGTGACGGATCTCTTCATGCCGGAAATGGATGGCATCGAGGTGATCGCCGCCGTGCGCAAGAAATTCCCGGACGTGCGCGTTATTGCCATTTCGGGCAAGCCGGGCGTGGATTACCTCGGCGTCGCGCGCGAGCTCGGCGTCGCCGCTACCCTACGCAAGCCTTTCGAAGTCGAGCAGCTCCTCGCTGCGCTCAAAGGCACGCCGCAGTGAGCCGGCGGCCGCGCGTCTACCACATCATCGCCGCGGGGCGACGGCAGGTGAGCGCCGTTTCCGACCTCGTCGAGCGCGAGGGACGCGTCGCAGTCGAGCTCGACCCGCAGGTCGTCGGCGCGAAAGGCGTGTTCGTCGAGATCGATCCGGCGAAGCTGCGCCGCCTCGACGAGGACGGCGTGGTGTTCGGATATCCCGAGCTCCTCGATCGCCGCCAGCCGACGCCGCGCCGGCACAAGGACCGCCCGGCAGAGCGCGGCAGGCGCGCGACCGACCGCGAGACGCGCCGCTTCTAGCTTTGTAGTCCATGCGGCGCTGCCGCGTGGTTTTCCGCGCGCGCGGTAGTACGCTCTTCACATGTCAGCGGACGCACCGCAAAGGACGCATGCGCCTTCCGAGCGGCGGCAGACGGCGCGGCCGCTACGCGTGCTCGTCGCCGACGACGATCGCGATACGGTCGCCACGCTGCGCGCCATCCTCGAGCGTGAGGGGCACGTCGTACACGGCGTCTACAGCGGCCGGGACGCGCTGCCGGCGGCGCGCATCTTCCGGCCCGACGCGATCGTGCTCGACGTCGCGCTCCCCGAGATGAGCGGGTACGCCGTCGCGCAGGCCATCCGGCAGTCTTTCACCGACCTGCGGCTGCCGTTACTGATCGCGATCTCCGGCGTGTGGAGGGAGCGCTCCGATCGTCAAGTCGCGCAGCAAGTCGGCTTCGATCATTACCTCGAGAAACCCGCCGAGTCCGCGGAATTGCTCGCGCTGCTCGAATCGCTGCGCGCGCTCGCGGCGCGCTAGCGCGGTCCGGGCACGCTACGCGGTACGGCGTTGCGCCTTGCGCTCGGCTTCCCGGGCGACATCGACGCCGTTGTTGACGGCGCTCTCGACGTTACGCGTCGCGGCGTTGTAAGTCTCACGCACCCGCTCGCTGAGCTGGCCCACCTGGCTCTGCACCTGACCGAGCATCGCCACCTGCGTCTCGCTCGCCGTGCGCCACGCGCGCGTCCAGAAGTCCGCCGCCTGCTCGGCCTGCGCGCCGGCGAGCTTGAGCTGAAGCGCCATGAGGTCGCTGATGCTGTTCGCTTCGCTTAGTCGCTGTGCCGAGCGCGTGTTCGTGTCGAGCGCCTCGCGCAGCGCGTCGAGCTGTTGCGCGTGCAGGCGCTGCGCATTCTCGATGGATGCCTTGGTGATGTCGGCGGCGGTGCGCATTCCGGCGCGATAGAGCTCGAGCAGATAGGTCTGTTGGGGCTGGATCATGCGAGTTCCCTTCCCTTTCGATGGCTTCAAAGAAAATCGCGCGCGAAACGCGACGCGACGAGCATAGCTCCGCGCGGGCGGCTTGCGCACAGCGCCCGAATAAAACCGATTAAATGGGACGGATGCTGGCTGCCCCCTTGACCGGGAGCGTCGCCAAGCGCACTACGAATTTTTCAGGAGCCGAGCGGAACGAGGCGCTTATTTCCGGTGCGTGGAGAACTGCCGGGCCGCGGGACGCTCCTGGCGCTGCTCATAGGCACTGAGCAGCGAGAGCACCTGGGCCGCGTCGCAGGGCTTCAACAGGTAATGATCGAAGCCGACTTCGCGCGCCAGGAGCTCGTCCGACTTCTGCGTCCACTTGCCCGAGACCGCAATGAGCAGCGGCGCGAGCGGAGCCCGGCGCTCGCGGATCTCGCGCGCCACGGCGTACCCGCTCATGCCCGGCATGCTGATATCGAGGATGACGACGTCCGGGCGCGTAAGGCGATCCATGTCGAGCACCTCGTCCCCGCGCAGCACGGTGTGCACCTCGTGGCCCTCGTCACGCAGGATCGCGCCGAGCGTGACCACGGTATCGCGGTCGTCATCAGCGATGAGGATGCGAAGCTTCGGCGCGGATGGCACGCACTCAGGGTACTCCCAAGTGCGTGCCGCGTCACATCGGCGGGCCGCCGCTATGCGCCCGCACGTCCTGCGCAAACGCGCGCAGGATGCCGATGAGGTCAGCCGGCTCGCAGGGCTTGACGAGATAGCGATCGAAGCCGACGGCGTGGCTGAGAAGGCGCTCGGAGGTTCTCGTCCAGACGCCCGAGATGGCGATCAGCAGCGGCGCGGCGACGCCGCGACGCTCGCGTACTTCGCGCGCAATGGCATAGCCGCTCATTCCCGGCATGTTGATGTCGATGATGAGCACGTCCGGGCGCATCAGCCGCTCGAGCTCGAGCACCTCGTCGCCACGCAGAACGGTATTGACCTCATGGCCCTCGTCGCGCAGCAGCGCCGCAAGCATGAGGCTCGTGTCGCGGTCGTCGTCGGCGACGAGGATGCGCAATGGCGCCAGGGGCGGAGAGCTTTTCTCGGCCCCGCCAACGATATGAAGCGGCGGCTTGGCGTTCATTTGGCGCTAGCGCCCCGCCTGCGGCGCGGAAATCTCGCCGGCCCCATCGCGGTTCTGGCGGCCGTGCTCGATCGCACGCTGGATGAGGCGGGGATCGGTCGGCTTGACGAAGTGATAGTCGAAGCCGGCGGCGAGCGCGCGGTCGCGGTCCTCGCGCTGCCCATAGCCGGTGAGCGCGATGAGGAGCGTGTGGCTGGTATCGCCACGCTCGCGAAGCTGCCGCGCAACGGCGTAGCCGTCGAGGCCCGGAAGGCCGATGTCGAGCACGATGACGTGCGGCGCGAATACGCGCACCGAGGAAAGCGCCTCGTTGCCGTCGCTCACGGTCTTGACCTCGTGGCCTTCGAGCCGCAGGAACGCCGCCGTGCTCTCGGCCGCGTCGAGGTTGTCGTCCACCACGAGCACGCGGCGTCCGTAGACCTCCGGGGCGCTCGGCTCCGGCGCTTTCGGCCCCGCCTGCTGCGGCTGCACCGCGCTGATGCAGGGAAGCGTGACGCGGAAGCTCGCGCCCTTGCCCGGTCCCGCGCTGTCGGCCTGGACCTCGCCCTGGTGCAGCTCCACCAGGCGCTTCACGAGCGTGAGCCCGATGCCGAGGCCTCCCTGGCTGCGGTCGAGGCCGCGGTCGCCCTGCACGAAGAGCTCGAACACCCGCGGCAGGAGCTCGCGGTCGATGCCGCTGCCGTCGTCCTCGACCGTGATGGTGGCGATGCCGCGCTGGGCGCTCGCCGCGAGGCGGATGCGGCCGCCTTCGGGCGTGTATTTCGCCGCGTTGTTGAGGAGGTTGGCGACGACCTGCGAGAGCCGGGCGAAATCGCCGAGCAGCCATACCGGCCCCGCGCTCACCTCGACCGAAAGGCGCTGCTCGCGGGCATCGATCATCGGCCGCACCGTCTCGACGCTGTGCGCGATGATCTTGGCGAGCTCCACCTGCTCCTTCTTCAGGACGATCTTGCCCTGGCTGATGCGCGAGACGTCGAGCAGCTCGTCCACCAGGCGCGCGAGCTGCGTCGCCTGGCGGTCGATCACGTCGCGCGCCATGGTGAGGCGCGGCTCGGGCGAGCCGACGCGGCGCATGAGCTCCACCGCGTTGCGGATCGGGGCGAGCGGGTTCCTCAGCTCGTGCGACAGCATGGCGAGGAACTCGTCCTTGCGGCGATTTGCGTGCTGCAGCTCCTCCTCGGCCTGGCGCGAGCGGGCGATCTCGCGCTCGAGCGTGCGGTAGAGCCGCGCATTGTCGAGCGCGATGGCGGCACGCCCGGCCATTTCCTCCAGCATGTCGCGGTCGCGGGGCTCGCGCCCGGCATAGCCGAGCGCGAAGGCGCCGATCACCCGCTCGCCGACCCCCAGCGGATGGCAGAGCGTGGCGGCGAGGCCGCCCTCGTCGCGGATCTCGAGTACCCGGCGGTCGCGCAGCACGACCTGCATCGCCGAGGCGAGCGGCGGCGGCACGAAATCGCCCGCCGGCGCGCTCATCGTGTCGAACTCTCCCTCCTCCTTCTCGATCGTCACCGCCGCGACGTCGCAGACATGCGGCACGACGAGGTCGAGCAGCCGCCGCATTCCCTGCCCGAGGTCGAGCGAGGCGCCGAGCTCCTGGCTCGCATGCGCAAGGAAGTTGGCGCGGCGCTTCGCTTCCTCGGCGGCGTGGCGCGCGGCCTCGGCTTCCGCCATGGCGCGCGTCCTCTGCTGCATCTGCCAGAGCTCGACGAACACCTTCACCTTGCTGCGCAGGACATCCGGGCGCACCGGCGAGAGGATGTAGTCCACCGCCCCGAG
>Ga0075436_100001648_pt1 | contig 15258 bp, 16 predicted proteins | sample RhiMethybrSRZTD5_FD_75303 | JGI IMG/M metagenome (GOLD analysis project Ga0075436, IMG submission 75303) | Populus rhizosphere microbial communities from Tennessee, USA - Rhizosphere MetaG P. TD hybrid SRZTD5 | ecosystem: Host-associated > Plants > Roots > Rhizosphere > Soil | place: USA...
TTCCTAGAAGGTATCGTTGGTTTGCGGATTGGGTGTGCCACAAGTCGGCTGGCAAGGCGTCAGTTAAGGAGCTATTGAAATTGTAGTTGCCCTCCCGCCTGTCTCCTTTTCTATTGTTTGACTGCCCATCGGACTGAGCCTACCATTCTGGTCCAATCAGGCGAGGCCACCCCAGTGATCGGCCATACTATCTCCCATTACCGCATTATCGAAAAGCTGGGGGGCGGCGGTATGGGCGTGGTGTATAAGGCCGAGGACACGGAGCTTGGCCGTTTTGTCGCTCTAAAGTTTCTTCCTGAGGATGTAGCGCGAGACCCACAGACGCTCGAACGCTTTCGGCGAGAGGCACGAGCGCCATCGGCGCTGAACCATCCCAACATCTGCACTATCCACGAGATCGCCAAATACGGAGATCAGCCTTTTATCGCCATGGAATTTCTTGATGGCATGACGCTGAAGCACCGCATCGCGGGTCGTCCGCTCGAAACCGAACGGTTGCTTTCGCTGGCGATCGAGATTGCCGATGGGCTGGATGCGGCTCACGCCAAGGGCATCGTACATCGCGATCTCAAGCCTGCAAATATCTTTGTAACGGAACGTGGTCACGCCAAGATTCTTGATTTTGGATTGGCAAAGGTATGTTTGAAACCGGAGAGTGTTGCCGCGAGCGCCCCAACCATCGATGAAGAGGAGCATCTCACTAGTCCGGGCGCGACACTGGGTACGGTTGCGTACATGTCACCGGAGCAGGTCAGGGGCAAGGAACTCGACGCGCGCACAGACTTATTTTCATTCGGAGCGGTGCTCTACGAAATGGCCACGGGGTTGCTCCCATTTCGGGGTGATACGACGGGTGTCATTTTCGAATCAATCCTCAACCGGACGCCTTCGCCAGCCACGCGCTTGAATCCTGATCTGCCGCCCAAGTTGGAAGACATTATCAACAAGGCACTGGAGAAAGATCGCGATGTTCGTTATCAGTCTGCCGCTGAAGTGAGAGCCGATCTCCGAAGGCTGAGGCGTGATATCGAGTCCGGCAAAACCGCCACGCTTCCCACAACACCTGTGCGTCCGGCGCGTTGGTGGGTTGCGAGTTCTGTAATCGTAGGGGCTTGTGTCGCAGTGGCTGCGCTGTTGTGGTTGGTTGGTTTCTATGTATGGTCACGCAGGGCATCCAATATTGACTCCATTGCTGTGTTGCCCCTCGTCACCAACAGCACAGATCAAAGCACCCAGTTATTGGGCGATGGCATTACGAACAGTCTCATCGAGAACCTCTCGCGAATCTCCAACCTTAAGGTTATGTCCCGCAGCGCGGCTTTCCATTATCAGGGTCGTGAAGTTGACGCTCAGACCGCTGGCCGCGAACTCAACGTCAAAGCTGTGCTTACCGGAAGACTGCTTCTTCACGGTGACAGCCTATTGCTGAGTACCGAACTTGTGAATGTGGCCGACAACCGCCACCTTTGGGGCGCAGAGTATGATCGTAAAATTTCCGATGTGCTGCCGCTTCAGCGAGAACTGGCCGGTGCGGTTTCGGAAAAATTGATGCCCAAACTGCTTGGCAACGCGAGGGATGTCATCGCAAAACAGGGAACCGGAAGCGTGGAGGCGTACCAGTTATACGTGCGGGGCAGGACCTTTCAGGACATGCTGAATGGGGAAGACTGGGAAAAGGCAATTAGTTTTTTCCAGATGGCGATCTCAAAGGATCCCAGCTACGCCTCAGCCTACGCGGGAATGGCGGATGCCTACGGGTTGCTGGCATTTTTCGGTTTTGAACCTGCAAACGAGACTTTGCGAAAAGCCGAGGATGCAGCGAACAAGGCTCTGCGGCTGGATGATTCAGTTGCAGAGGCCCATGCCTCGCTGGGACTGGCGTCTTTCTTCAATTGGAAATGGCAGGTCGCGGAACGGGAACTTCGTCGGGCCATCGAATTGAACCCGAGCTTCGCAAAAGGGCACCAGTACTACGGTTGGTACTTATCATCACAGGGCAGACTCGACGACGCTGTCGCCGAGCACAAAACCGCGCTGGGACTCGATCCCACTTCACAGCTCAGCAACTTGTCCCTGTGCGGCATGTACTATTCGACGCGGGAATACGACAAGTCGATCGAGCAGTGCCTGCGTCTGGCGCAAACTTATCCCGAAAGCTGGAAGGTGTTCGATCAGCTCAGCTCGGATTACGAACAGAAGAAGAATTACGACAAGGCCCTGCAGGCATACCAGCGCAGTCTGAACCTCAAAGGCGAACCGGAGCTGGCCACGGCGATGGGGCGCGCATATGCCGCCCACGGCTGGAAAGGCGTGCAGCAGACATTTATCGAAGAGGCTTCCCATCCCGACGCAAAGGATTACGATCCTTTTTTTATAGGACTTACCTACGCGGAACTGGGCGACAAGGACAACGCGTTTCTCTGGCTGGAAAGGGCCTATACGACGCACCAGATTCCGTTTTTTATAAAGGTAGAGCCGGCGCTGGATAATATCCGCTCCGACCCGCGATACGCCGATCTGTTGCGGAGGATGGGTCTGCCACAGTGACTTCCCGACGCAACATCCCGAAGCACATGCAGATGGTCATCGCCAAGGCTGCATCGCAAGCTGAGCAGAAAAGATTTGGCCTATGGCTCGGCACTGCTGGCTGAGATCGCGTGGATTCGGGCAGACGCCGAGCGCCTGCAGATTGAGTCGGAGCGCCGCCGGGATGTGAGGTCGGCGCTTAGAGCCATCCCTGAGCGCTTGGCAGTGGTCGAGCTTGAGGCCAAGCTCAGCGGGCAGATCGACACTGCACCAAAGAATGTCACGATCAACGTACAGGCCATCAGCCCGGAAGAGGCGGTTGAGTATGCGCGCGACATCTTGGTCTTTGGCGTGGGCGCGAGTATGCCGCTTAATCATTCAACGGACAGTCATAATCGAAATGGGAGGGCGGTCGGCAAGCCTGAACACTCAAAAATGGCTGGTGCTGATTCCGTAGTGATTTATTCCTGGCATCACGGGCAATGCCGAAGTTGGCAGAAGCAAAGCCCCTACCCGCTTCTCCCGAGTACTACGAGCGCGTACAGATTCGCCAGCCATTTAGAGGTGTAGAATCAGCACAGCCCTTCTCCTAACCACCACGAGAATCGCGTGTTTCTGTCTGATCTCATGATTCGGGCCTAATGGGTTTGAAGTGAGCATCTACGGCAGTGTCGCCGGGACTGAACTGGTCAGGCAAACGGAATCCGCATCGCCACGACAATACTTCTTAAAAGTGGCAGCCGTCTCCGCCCTATATCTGGCCGCCGGTAAACTCGGGCTCTCCGTCCCATTCACAAGTGGCAACGTCTCACCCGTGTGGCCCGCTTCAGGCGTGGCACTGGCATCAGTGCTGCTCTGGGGTTACGAAGTCTGGCCCGGACTCGCGTTGGCCGCGTTCTTCGTTAATTTCCTGAGTCCGATTCCAGTGTTATCGTGTATCGGAATCGCGCTCGGAAATACATCGAGCGCTCTGCTCGGCGGCTATCTCCTGCGCCGCTTCATACCCCATAGACTTTCTTTTGAGCGACTGCGGGATGTTCTGGGACTGATGGCTTTCGGTGGCGCAGTAGGCCCGATGCTTGCTGCTTCTGTCGGAGCGACAACGCTCTTCCTGACGCACGTGCGTGCCTGGTCCGGTTTCATTTCAGCATGGCAAGTTTGGTGGCTTGGCGATGCCATGGGAGTACTGATCATCACGCCATTGTTTTTTGCTAGACGTCGAGAGGTCACAACATCGATCAAGAAATCAACAATGATTGAGCCATTCGCGCTGCTGTTTGCCCTCGTCGCGACATGTCTTGCAATTTTCGGAGGTCGCCTGGGACTTGGAATGAAGGATGATGCCTTGGCGTTTCTGGCGTTTCCGTTCGTGATTTGGGCAGCTATTCGTTTTCGGGCGTTTGGTGCGGCGATCGCAACATTTCTGATCGCAGCCATATCAGTCTGGGGCACAGCACACGGGAATGGACCTTTCGGGAAGCATAACCCTCTGCACGATGCTGCACTTCTGCAGATTTTCATCGCTGTAACCGCCGTAACCGGATTGGTGTTGGGAGCCGTGATAACGGAACGTGAGGAGGCCGGCGAAGCATCGGATACTAAGGACAAATTGCTTAGGGCACTGCAACAAGCGCAGGCTTCGCTAAAGGAAGCGCATGCACAATTGGAAGTGCGGGTCCAACAACGTACCGCTGAACTTGAGCGGGCAGAAGCAAAGTTCCGAGGACTGATGGAGTCGGCGCCAGACGCCATGGTCGTGGTCAATCGTGAGGGCAAGATTGTATTGGCCAATGCGCAGGTGGAAAACTTGTTCGGCTATTCGCAGGAAGAGTTGCTGAATCGCAAAATTGAGATGCTGATTCCGAAGCGTTTCCGGGGCGCGCATCTGGGAAATCGAACGGGCTTCTTCCGTGAACCTCGCTTGCGGGCAATGGGCGCCGGTCTGGAACTATATGGTTTACACAAAGATGGTCACGAGATCCCGATTGAAATCAGCCTCAGTCCCCTGGAGACCGAAGACGGCATGGTGGTGACCAGCGCCATCCGCGACGTTAGCCAGCGGAAACGGGCAGAAGAAGCGCTGCGCACGCTTTCTGGCCAGCTGCTACGTTCCCAAGATGAGGAACGACGGCGCATCGCCCGCGAACTGCACGACAGCGCTGGTCAGATACTAGCTGCTCTCAGCATGAACCTGACTCCTCTGGAGTCCGAAAACGGAAAAATCACTCTCCGTACGGACAAGACGATCAAGGAGAGTCTCGGCCTTGTAAAGGACCTCTCAAACCAGCTGCGCACGATCTCTCATTTGTTACATCCGCCGCTGCTGGATGAGGTGGGTCTTTCGTCGGCTTTGCGTTTGTTCCTGGAAGGATTTACAAAGCGCAGTAAAATCAAAGTAGCTTTGGAAATTCCCCATAATTTCGAGCGACTGCCACAGGAATTGGAAACCGCTATTTTTCGGATTGTGCAGGAATGCCTCACCAACATTCACCGTCACTCCGGAAGCCAGGTGGCCAAAATTTGCATTACTCGTCGCGACAGTCAGATCCGCGTGGAAGTTGCGGACCGAGGTATGGGCATTCCAGCAAAGAAGCAGAAGGCGATGGACTCAGGAGGCACACCTGGAGTCGGAATCAGGGGGATGCGGGAGAGATTACGTCACTTGGGCGGGACCTTGGATATCAATTCTGGCAGTCAGGGCACAGTCATAGTCGCACGGATACCGGTTGCTGGCATTTCTTCGACAGACATGCCTGATTAGTTCTCTACAGAGATTGCTGCCCGAAATTCCAGGAAGCTCGCTTCTTGCTTGTTACTTTCTATATGAGGTTCATGCCTCCGAGTCGCGCAAAGCTCGATATGCGTTCCGGTTTCGCGCCGAAGTCAAGGACTGGGCCCCAGTGGACTCACCCGGTAAGCACAGAAGCGGCTGCCGCAATCTGTACCGGAGAACTGGATGCATGGGCTCTGTGTTACTCGCTCCTTAGCAGCGATGCTTCTCCTTCGCATAACCCCCACCGGCAGAGACTTCGGGCAGTTTACTAGACCTGTGGCAAATCCTCTGTGGCGCGCAGCATCACATCCTCTTTGTTCGATCAGGAGGACACCATGAAGATGCATATTGCTGCTGCTTCCCTGGTGGTGATGATGCTGTGTGGGACGATATGCGCGCAGACGAATTCCGATCAAGCACCTTCTGGCACGGTGGTCGATAAACAACATGCTGGTGGTAATGAGGTGCAACCGGCTCCGGAGAAGATCCGGATAACGCCAGATGTCGTCCGCGCTGCTCAAAAGAAGTTGAGCGAGGAAGGTTACAAGCCGGGAACGCCTGATGGAAAGATGGGGCGAATGACCCGAGCGGCGATCCGTAAGTATCAAGAGCATGAGGGTCTCAAGACGACAGCCACACTGGACGAGAGTACGCTCTCGCACTTGGACATCGGTGGCGGCAAAATCATGGCCACCGCGCCGGGAGATATTGGACGCGGCGCAAAGGCGGCGGCTCACGACATCAAGGAAGGCCATCCAATCGCCGCAGGCAAGGCTATGGGCAAAGGGGTCGGCCGTGCCGGCAAAGCGGTTGGAGAGGGCACAAAATCTGGCGTGAAAAGCGCCGAGCACAAGGTTACCGGCAAGAAATCGGACGAGAGCACCCCGCCGCGTCCACAATGAAAGATCAGCGGTCACAGTGGTGACAACGGATGAAGTTTGCCTTTGGGTTCTGTTCTGCCGGGCCAACCCCTATGGCCATCGCTGTCAAAAGCCAAAGAGTCCCCTCGGGCGGACTTCCTTCCGTTTGACTGGTCCTGCGAGTGGCCCTACCATGCTCATCCGATAACCGAGGCGAAGCCACTGAAGTGATTGGCCTGACTATCTCCCACTACCGCGTCGTGGAAAAGCTGGCGGCGGAGGGCATCGTGTACAACGCCGAGTTAAGAGAGTGGGTTACCTTCGTGACCTTCTGCTCCCGTTGATTCGATCCTAAACTTGCCGCGCTATGAGCGAATCTACCTCAACCATCCAAGTCCAACAACGTATCGACCTACTTCAATCATTGATCCGTGAGGCTGACCAGCTGATCGAGGAGCAGGTCACAGAGATCTATGATCATCAAAACCAGTTCTCGCAGGATTGGTTCGAGTATGAAGGGTTGGACACGCAGGATGTTGAAACTCTAAGCGAGCTTTCTGAGTTTCGGAGAGTCGTCTACAATGCCCTTGAAAAGCTTCAGAGGTCGGCGAGCGCACGGGCTTCCTAACATCCTTCATAACAACTGCGCCTAAAACTTCCGGTTTCTGCGTACATCAGCGGGATCATCTACCTCTTCCGGTTTTACGCTCAGAACCTGCCCTGTTTACAAGATTCTGCTGACATTTTGGATTTTTACAATCGCACTGCTTGCCACTGTGTAACTTAGGTTTCCAACTCTGCGCCATATTTTTCCTTTTCCCCAAGAAGTAGCCGGAGACGAGGGAGTCGGCTGGAGGAACCACCCCTCATACTCTTCGGCTTCAAGCAGTAGATTAGCGTCCATCTCACCCAGGACGGAAGATCACGAAAGTGTCCGACGCTAAGCCTCTGCTCGGCTCTTCACGCTCCCTGATGAAGAGTCGGCGCACCCGATTGAATGATTACCCCTCCATATATGTGCAATAGATTGTTGAGGCAGCCGCCGAAAATCACGGGCAAAGCTCAACCGGAAGCCAGTACGATGAGTCGGTTGCATTGTGCTCGAAGCGGATCTGCTCTAAATCAGGGGTACTCCCTGGCAAAGCACGAGCAGCAGCTAAGGAATGACCTTGAACACGGTCCCGCGTCCGTGAGCACCACATTGTATGTGGTGTCATAAAGATTCCCGACCCATCCCGATCAAAGTGGACAACGGATTCGCCCCGTCCGAGCCATTGAAGCTGTGCAGCACTCGTCCCGATTCGTAGCTGGCATCGTGCCGTCCTTGTACTAACTTAATGCCGTAACAAGGATGCTACGAATCCATCTTTTGACTCGCCTTTTGCGCGTACAGGTTCGCATCGGCTGCCTTAAGGGCCTCCTGGATCGAAGTCCCGGGGCTGTGTATTGCTAATCCGCAGCTCAGGCCCACGCGGTATTCTCGTTGTTCCTTCGTATTCCATCGGTCTACCCATTGATGGAGCCGGTTGACAGCAACACCGGCCTGGGCCAGATCGGTATCCGGCATGACCACCAAGAACTCATCGCCTCCATAACGGATAACTAGGTCTGCTGCGCGAAAATTCTTTTGAAGTAGCCCCGCGACTTCGGCCAGGATGTGATCTCCGACCAGATGGCCGAATCGTGTGTTGAAGTCTTTGAACCCGTCAATGTCAACCATCATCACAGCTAACTTGCGCTGGGTCCGCTCCGCCCGTCCTACCTCCCTGACCAGAGCTTCTTCCATAAAACGACGGTTGAATACTCCTGTTAGAGCATCTGTTTGCGCCCTGCTTTCGGCGACCTGCAGTTTCAAGATAAGGTCGCGTCGTGTTCCCACCAAAACAAACCACTGTTGAAACAAATACACATTAAAAAGCAGAAGCAGCGCAGTCAGCCCGAGCACAAGTTGTGCCATGTTCGGCTGGTTGACGGCAGAGCCAGTGATGTGCCACAACATTTGTGGCGTGGCCAGTGTCAGGAATCCAGCAGCCAACACGGCCAGAACGGCAAGTCCGATGCCGTGGAGCTGAAAATCACGCCATTCGAGCGCCCGGATTTTCTTTTCGATGCGTTCGGGCACAATTTCCGCTTGTAGCTCCATGCTCGGAGCTGCATGAAGTACCGTGCTTAGTTGGTTCACGAACACAGGATAGTGCCAGCGATTTATTTCTAAATAATTACATCGGTAATGCCTGCAACCTCGGCGGCACCATGACCGCCGGGACGTGGCTTCAGGCATGGAGTAGCGATCAACAGAAGTTACAAAGATAGGTGCCGCGCCCTGCCCAGATGTGCGCTTGTCAATACATTTACAACCTGCTGTCAAATGGGCGTGGGCACATACCCGTATGTTCGACAGTTCCGACCCGGGCTATCCGAACCGCTGCAAAGCCGAGGCAAATTGACTCTCCATCGCACACTCCCAACTCTGAGCACCGACTCGGAGACATCCGATTTTGCAGCGGAGTGACGCTGCTGCCCCTGGCCCGGAAAGCCTGTCTGACGGGACATTCAGTCGCTCTAGCCGCAACAATTTGACGTGGCAGGAGAGGTTTTCGGCATACACTTCTCTCGCTCAGCCGTACCCGCCCTGTTCCTTCTTGGCGGTTCGACTGAACCGGCCCCTCGATTCCAAAACAGATCGCAGAGAGGAGGCAACATGAAATCCAGGAAATTGACATGGATTATAGCGATGAAAATCTTTGTCGCCCTTGCGACACCACTTCAATTAATCGCCCAGCACACGCGCTACACCCTTCGAGACCTCGGTACGCTGGGCGGAACATTCAGCACCGCCAATGGCACGAACAATAGAGGTTGGGTCGCTGGAGGTGCAACCCCTGTCGGGAGATTCAGCCTTTCACGCCTTTCTTTGGCGTAAAGGACACATGATGGACCTCGGCACGCTGGGGGAACTTTCAGCAATACCATGGATCGGATCAGTGAAAGCGCGGTCGCTGGTTTTTCAGACACGTCCAACCCCGACCCTTTGGGAGAACAGTTCTGTGGCAGCGAGGCTGTTGCAGTCAATAATCAGCTTCAGGTTGTTGGGGCCTCTGACTCCAGCTGGCGACACAACTCAGCACGCGTTCCTTTGGCAGAATGGCGCAATGACTGATCTCGGCACGCTTCCGGGTGACTCCTTTAGCTTCGCATTTAACCTGAACAACAAAGGTCAGGTGGTTGGAATTTCGTGTGGTGCGGATGAGTGCCGTGGCTGGCGGTGGCAGGACGGCTCGATGACGGATATCAACACCCTCATTCCGACTGACTCAAATTTGTTCGTGGTTGAACCACACGATGTGAATTCTCGGGGACGGATCGTCGGCATTGCTTTGCAGATAGACACCGGTGAAGCGCACGCCTTCTTGGCCACTCCCACTTCGCCGGGTATCCCGGCCTTATGCCTCATTTAGAGTGTGACAGCCGTTTGGAAATTAGCGTCGCGTGAAATTCATTCTTGTCCCATGTGCCTTTGGCGATCACCCGATCCCCGTCCTTCACCTGACTCGCATCGATGTCGTTGGCCTTCTTGCTGCCGTGCTCTTGGCTAACCCAGCGAGTCGAGATGTCATAGTGAATGATCCTTTCTACATCTGAGCCTACTTTCCGAACTGTCAACGTGGATTTATCGGGATTGCTCCTAGTGACATTTCCCTCCCATCGGGCTTCCTTTGCTGTTTTTTCCATCTTCTTCTCTTGAGCTGGATCCTCCTGAGCAAACGTCACGCTTGAAAACGACAACGCAACTACAACCCCACAGAACAGAGCGAATAGTCTGCTAACCATGTAACCTCCTTCTAGAGTGCTCTCGCGGCAACAAACAATAGACCTTGACCCTCAGCAGGAAAGGTCAAGTCAGAACGGCGTTGTTTGATTCAGTACAACACTTGAGCTTCGCCTTTTTCTGAGATCAGCTTCTGAAAGTACGCCACGATCTTGTCTCGACGGGCCATCACCCCTTTTACTTCAACTTTTGTTAAGTAGTGCTTGGTTTTGTCCGACAGTTCGTTCGCATCCAGCGCCTTCAGCTTCGCCAACAACTGCCGGTCGCAGCGCACTAGATCCTTCGGGTCCTCTAAAAATGTGTAGAGCCGAAAGGCACGAGTGAAATCAATTCTCCAGATCTTCCAGTCCGGGCCAATCAAAACATTGGTGTAGTTGGCATCAGTGTCGTAAACCAACTGATCAAAGACGCGAATCTTATACATCTGATGGTTCCAAGCCTCGGCATCCGGTGCCGTCAATTTCTGCTTGTGCCGCTCGACCTCATCCATCTTTACTGGCAACCACCAACTGAGTGCACCCGAATTGCCTCGCCATTCGCGTTCGACTGTTACGGGGAGCATATCGTCCAAGCCCAACAGTTCTGCCAGCGCATACGCCGCGATGTCGTACTTATACGAGTCCACAAAGTTGAATTCGGTGTAACCGGTGGAGGACTTCATCTCGGGCTTGTGTTGGTCAATCGTTTGGAATCGCGCATCGTGCGTCAACATGCCGTCACTCAGGGTGAGCCGCCATGGACTCGTGATTCCCTTGCTGGTGTGCCCATGGCTCACGACCTCAGCAGTCAGAAGAAATTGCTTCATCTGATGCTTGCTGAGATTTGGCTCGTCGGAGGCAACAACAAACTGCGGGTGTGTCAGGTATACGGCTGCAGCAAAAAGTAGCGGGAGCCGATACAAAGCAGGGACGCACATAAACAACAGCCCTCAACTGTGCGGAAGTAATCTATTCCAAAAAACAGATTTTCCGCAAGCTGTTTCCGGCTGAAAACCACGTTCCAACCGAGTAGCTGGAGTGTTTTCCAATTCAAGATCCCGCGTTGGTCCTATTTGCGCTAACATTGCAAAAATCTGGACCCAACTGCACAAGGAGGGGCGCGACGCATGAGACTCAGCGAAGCCATCCTCTTGGGAAGCACGGTTGTCACACCTAAGGCAGGAGCCCTTAGTTTCTCTAGCGAAAATGCAGGATGCGCCCTCGGTATGGCAGTGATCGCTAGCGGAGGCACATTCCGGCGCGCAGAATGCGAGATTCCAGCAACCGAGCGTCGAACGTTGAATGTCGAAAACCTATGGGGAGCATGGCTTCTCCGAGTCGTCGCTCGCCTGTGACTGCCGCGTCCCCCTGACGCTGAATCGCCTTCGTTTCAAAGAAATCAATGCGTATCTGCGTCATCCTCGCTCCGCTGCTCTGCCCCGTGAGATGCGCATAAAGGACATTGTTGCGCACCTCTTCGATTACCACGTCATCGCGCCGGGAGTTTCCGCGCCGCTCTCCAATCACAGCGCCATCGGCCGCAACTCGCCCAACGTTTCCGTGAACGGTTCGCGGGTGACGCAAAATAGCTATCAGATTAATGGAGTCGACGGGGACGATATCTCTTTGCACAATTTCGGGGATGTAGCCGTTCCTGCACCCGAGGGCACCAGCGAAGTGAACGTGCAAACCTCGTTATATGACGCTTCGGTTACAGGCGCCGGCGGGAGCGTACAGGTGGTCACCAAGAGCGGCAGCAACTTCCTACACGGCAGCGGGTACGAGTACTTTCGCAATGAGGCGTTCAATGCGAATGATGCCAATCTCAAAACAGTTGGGGCGTCGCCCGGTGATGAGGCGCAACCTTTACGGTGCAACGCGGGGCGGGCCGCTTCGCAACACCGGGACGTTTTTATCACGCTCTTGGCTGCGCCCGACCCTCAAATCTCAGTCTGATACGCAGTGTGTATTCTCACAACCTCTTGAAAACAATGTGGCGGAAGCGAGTGGGAGTCGAACCCACCGGCGACATCAAAGATGCCGCCCAACGGTTTTGAAGACCGCGAGAGTCACCGGACTCCATGCGCTTCCACAAAATCCGGTTCGAGTGCCAAGCACGAGCTGCTCACATGATTACACATCACCACGACCACCCAGCAACCCTGCGATCTCCTCTCCGCCATCAAGCGGATTACCCAGTGGTTAACGTTGAACGGCAGTGGATCGATGTGGAATTTCGGGAAAGCGCAATTTGTTCCGCAAATCTTCCCTTCGATTCTTACCTAAAAAATCGCGCGATGCACAGCTCACAAAACTTTTCAATAGACCTCATATGCCATTAGCATCCGCGACACTTTACAGGACACAACCACAGCTTTAGCATTCATCTCGCTCTGAGCTCCGATTCACTGAGAAGTTTTCGGAATCTCCGGCTGTCTTAAGCAGCCGGTTACTACAGGAAGACGATGAGACCGAAACGAACGATTCTCTGTGTCGATGATAATGAGCAGTCACTCTCCATCCGAAAAGTCTTGCTGGAAACCCGAGGCTATCGGGTAATCACCAGCACCGGCGGCGAAGATGCTCTGGAACACTTCAAGCGTGGTGGTGTTGACCTGGTGCTCACGGACCTGATAATGCCCGGGCTCGACGGCACCAAGTTGATCGAAGCCATCAAGGGAATTTCCCCCGAGACTCCGGCCATTCTGTTTTCCGGTAAAGTTCGCATGTGCGAGCAACCCACGCGAGCGGACGTGTTCCTGCCCAAAGGTATGTACGCGCCAGCTGAGTTGCTGGAGCGCATTCGCCTGCTGCTCGTGCGCAAACGCGGGCCCAAACGCCTACCCTCGCGCACTGCGGGCCAAATCAGCGCTGCGTAGCAGTTCAGACGCCAACACTGCAAAGCACAGTACGCGACCAGCGCCTGCACACGCTTCGTGTAATAATCGAGGTCGATGTCCGCTTTCATCGAAGCCGTGGAGTTGCGCAAAACCTACCGTGTTGGCGCTGTTGATGTGCCCGCGCTGCGCGGTATTTCATTCCGCGTAGAAAAAGGAGAATTCGTCAGTGTCGTAGGTCCATCAGGCAGCGGAAAATCAACGCTGTTCTATCTTCTCGGTGGTCTGACCCGCCCCGATTCCGGCCATGTGATCATCGATGGAGTCGACTTTGGCTCCTTGTCGGACGCGCAACGCACCCAAATGCGTAAGCGCAAGATCGGTTTCGTATTCCAGAAGTTCAATCTCCTGCCGACTCTGAATGCCCGCTCCAACATCGATATCGCCCTGGACATCGCGGGGACCAACGGTACGCGCGATGGAGCGTACTTTAACCAGATCGTGAACTTGCTCGGGCTCGAAAAGCGGCTCGACCATCGCCCCGCCGAGCTCTCCGGCGGTGAGCAGCAGCGTGTAGCTCTAGCCCGCGCGTTGATCAACAAGCCGGCTATCGTACTCGCGGACGAACCTACCGGGAATCTGGATTCCAAGAATTCGGAAGTTGTGCTTTCGATGTTGCGCCACTCAAACCGTGAGTTAGGCCAGACCGTGCTGATGATTACTCACAACCCCGAAGCCGCACAGTACGGGGATCGCGTCATCCACATGCGAGATGGCGAGATTGTGGCGCCGGAGCAAGATCCTCAGTGGATCGGCCATCATGAATGAGCGGAGTGCGCAGCTGGATCTCAAAGGTCTAACGCAGCATGGATGACCTGCGAAAACCGATTCTGCCGGGAAAGGGCGCATCCGACTACGAGCGATACTTAAAAACCGACGAACTGCTGGCGCTGCAAAAACATCCCGAACAATTCCTGCACCAAGACGAGCTGACATTCCAAGTTGTGCACCAGGCCTCAGAGCTTCTGCTCAAAGGTGCGGTGTGGGAGCTGGAGCGAGCTCGCGGACACATTGCGGAAGGCGATCTTCTCAACGCCGCACGTTTGGTCCGCCGCGGCAATCAGATGCTCGAATATCCGATCTCCATGCTCCACATTCTGGAGACGATCACGCCCTACGATTACCACCTCATCCGGGCCGGCCTTGGACACGGCAGCGGTCTGGACTCCCCCGGATTCGTAGCCTTGCTCCATATTGGCCCACGACTGGGCGAGGCTTTCCACGCGCAACTGCAGAAAGCCGGCCTGACAGTTCAGGACCTTTATCGCCGACATGTGGAGCTGTTCGGACTGCATGATGTGGCGGAGAGGCTACTCGATTTTGACGAGCGCATTCACCTTTTTCGCTTTCACCACCTCAAGCTGGCGCAGCGGATCATCGGCGGGGGAGTAATTGGCACGATGGGCACGCCGGTGGAGGTGCTCCATCAGCGAATGGAACACCTGTTCTACAAGGAACTGTGGGATATTCGAAATCAGATCACCGAAGAAGCAAACGCATTGGCGCAGAAGCCCGGTGCCCCACACAAATAGATAAATATAAATACATAGGGAGACGCTCTCACCGAGACGGTTTTAGGGGAACTTGCTGCGAGCAGCTTGAAAGGGACTGGAGCACCACTCGGAACGATTTTGAACCAGTTCGTCCCCTCCGGGCTTTCCTTCTACGCTTTACCGTGCAGTAGTGATGCTCCCAGACTGGAAGTCTGGGATCCGGCATACGTCTAGTGAGACGGCGGGGCTGCAAAATCTGGATCGGAATCGAAGCCGAGGCATGGGATCGGCTTCGGAGGTGGCTCTCCGCGTTGCCTTTGGCGCAATTTGGCGCTCAAGATTGTTAGCTATCAAACTGTTGTCCGAAGAAAGAGAGAGCTAGATTTTACCATTCACAAAATCGCGCTGCGCGTCGAGCGTAGCAGATTGGCCCTTTGGCCTAGGAGGTTCTATGTCAGAGATCCCCAGTCTCCCACAAGCCAAATTGCAGTTTCCTGAATGGCAGCTTGAATATCAGGAAGCGCTGTTTGAACTTGATCTCGCAAAATTACCAGAGCGCGTGAGTGCAGCAGAATCGGTGCTCCTCAAGCGCCTGCACGATATTTCGCAAAACCAGAACAGCGCCCTGCCGCCGGATGTGTGCAGGGAACGGCAGAAGATTGAGGACGCACTATCGAACCTGCGCCTCTTGAGGAGAATCAGCAAGGCAGCCTGATTGGCATTAATTCGCTAAGGGCATTGGCGGCTGCACCCGTACTGTAGCGATCTGTACTCAGGCGATCCGTTGCATTTTTGTAATAGGGTTTTTTAGAGTATTGCGGACGCACGATACCTTAACAACGAAGTCACGCGATGCGGCGACCAGAAATGGCTGCCCCGTATTCCTGGCAGGAGTACGGGGC